>Ga0247825_10000941_pt1 | contig 18862 bp, 18 predicted proteins | sample 13C_Vanillin_Day_FD_194413 | JGI IMG/M metagenome (GOLD analysis project Ga0247825, IMG submission 194413) | Soil microbial communities from agricultural site in Penn Yan, New York, United States - 13C_Vanillin_Day48 | ecosystem: Environmental > Terrestrial > Soil > Agricultural land | place...
CCCTAACCCCCTCCCCGTCAACGGGGAGGGGGTTAGGGGGAGGGGTTCGCCCCTAGAAATGCCTACCGTAACTCCCATCGATCACCACATCCACCAACGACGGCCCGTCCACATCCATCGCCGCCCGCAGCGCCTCCTTCAGCTCCGAAGGGTGCTCCACCCGCCTCGACGGGATGTCCCATACCGCCGCCTGCCTCGACAGGTCGATCGCCGGTTCGCCGAAGTTCATGCCCATGAACTCGCTCTTGCGCTCCGACAAGCCCAGGTAGCGCACCATGCCCTGCTTCAGGATCCGGTAGCTGGCGTTGTTGAACACGACGTACGTCACGTCGATGTTGTACTTCACCGCCGTCCAGAGGCCCTGGATGCTGTACATGCTGTCGCCCTCGCGCAGCAGCCCGACCACCGGCCGGTCCGGCAGCGCCAGCTTCACGCCCAGCGTCCCCGGCAACGGGAAGCCCAGCGACGCGTTGCCGTCGAAGAACGAGTTCGCCTGCGTCAGCTGGATCAACTGCCCGAACGGCCCCCTGCCCGACGTGCCGCCGCTGCCGACGTACGCCGTGTCCTTCGGCGCCGCCTCGCGGATCTCGCCCACGAGGCGCATCGGGCTGATTGGCTCCTTGTCCCAGTCGGCCTTGAGCTGCTCCTCCGCCTTCTCGCGCGCCGCCCTCGTGCGTTCGCCAATCGCCGACGCCCGCGACTTCGCCGCCTCGCGCTCTGCCACCGACATGGAAGACTCGAGCGCCTCGCGCAGGTCTCGCGCCGCCCACGCCGGGTCGCATAGCACCGTCTCGGTTGTCGGGTAGTTCTTTGCCATCTCCCACGCGTCGACGTCGATGTGCATGAACTGCGCCCCCGGCGGGATCGGCGTGCCCCCCTCGTAGAACAGCGACGTGAACGGGTTGCCCGTCCCGATGGCGATGATCACATCGAAGCTCGACAGCGACTCGTGCATGCCGCCCAGGAAGCCCAGCGGCCCGACGTACAACGGATGGTCCGTGGCGAAGTTCCACTGCCGCGAAGGCCCGGCCATCACGGGACACCCCGCCACCTCAGCCAACCGCGCCACCTCAGCCGGCGCGTCGTTCAGCGCCATGTTGTCGCCCGTCAGGATCAGCGGGTTGCGCGCCTCCGTCATCATGCGCGCGATGCGCTTCACCGCCGCCGGGTCGGGCCGGCTGCGCCAGTTCGTGTGCGTCGTCGGCGTGATGGGCTCGTCCACCTCGCCGTCGAGCAGGTCCTGCGGCAGGCTCAGCACCACCGGCCCCTGCGGTGGCTCCGCCGCCACCTTGAAAGCCCGGCGCAGCATCATCAGCGTGTCCTGAGGCCGCACCACCTCCGCCGCCCACTTAACCCACGGCGTCGCGAACCGCACCAGGTCCTCGGCCAACAGCGGCTCCGTCGCGATGAACCGCGTGTCCTGCTGCCCCACGGTGACGACCATCGGCGTGCCGTTCTTCTTCGCGTTGTAGACCATGCTCATCGCGTTCGCCAGCCCCGGCGCGATGTGCACGTTGACCACCGAGGGCACGTGCGTCGCGCGGGCATAGCCGTCCGCCATCGCCAGCGGCACCGTCTCGTGCAGCCCCATGACGTACTGCAGCTGCGGGTAGTCCTGCAGCGCATCCATGAACGCCAGCTCAGTCGACCCAGGATTGCCAAAGACGTACTTCACACCCTCGGCCAGAAACTGCTCCATCACAGCATGCTTGGCAATCAACGACACAGGTGGACTCCTTTACGAACGGAGAGAAACGTGGTGCGCGCGCTCGAATCCGGTCCCCCTCTCCGCAAGCGGGGAGGGGGTTAGGGGGAGGGGTCAGACCCGGCGCAGCTTCCTGAAGCACCGGAAAGTCTGCGGCGGGTCCATACGCCGCCCGTACACCGTGTACGACACCTCGCCCACATACAGGTTGCCCTGGGAGTCCACCCCGAACCCGTGAGGCGCGATGAATTGCGTCGGCCCGTCCCCGATCATGGCGTCGCCGACGCGCGCGAGCCGTGTGCCATCGCGCGAGTACGCGTTCAGCCGGTGCCCCACCATCGGGTAGTCGGTCAGCTCCGTATCCATCAGCATCTCGCCGACGTAGATGATCCCTTCCTTGTCCATGCACATCGCCTGGGGCCGATAGATGTTCTGCCAGATGTTCTTCAGGCCGCCGTTGCTATCGAAGACCTGCAGCCGGTAGTTCTCGCGGTCGGTGATGTAGACGTTCTCGTCGGCATCGATCACCACGTTGTGCGGTACCTGAAACTCGCCCGGGTCAACACCCGGCGCTCCCCACGACACGACGTGCTTGCCCTCGGCCGTGTACCGGTGCACCCGGCTGTTGCCGTAGCCATCCGTGATGTACACATCGCCGGTGTTCGGCGAGATCGCCATGTTCGTTGGCCGGTTGAAGGGCTTGCCGCTCCACTTCTCCGCCGCCTCGCCTTCGATGCCGACCGTCAGCACCAGCTTGCCCTCCGGCGTGTACTTCTTGATGCAGTGCTGGTTGTCGTTCACAGTCCAGATGAAGTCGTCAGGACTGCAGTGGATGCCGTGAGCCCGTGCGTCGAACTCGCCCTCGCCCCAGGAACGCAAGAACTTCCCGTTCTTGTCCAGAACGATCACAGGATGAGCGCCGCGATTGAGAATGTAGACGTTGTCCTGGGAGTCGACCGTCACGCCGGACGCGTCGGGGAACTCGTAGCCGGGCGGTATCTCAGCCCACCCCTCCACCGTCTCGTACGTAAACCGGCCGCTACCGATGGTGTTCGCCATTCGTTCCTCCTGCTAATTTCCCTGGACGCGCATCTGGAAGTTCGATACTTCGAGGCCACGCTTCTCGATTTCCCGCCGCCCTATCTCCTGATCGGAAAACGGCACAGTCAGCTCGATGTGGTAGCCGTCAGGGTCGTCGACGTAAATCGACATGCGACCCAGGCCGTGCGTCGTCAGCCGCGTCTGCACACCATGGACCTTGAAGTGCTCGACCCATGAGTCGTAGTCGTCGAGCTCGATGATGTAAGCGTGGTGCTGGCCACCGCTCCCCGGCGAAGGTGTGCGGTCCCCTTCCGTGGGAAAGATATCGATAAGCGTACCGGCAAGATCTACCGATACCGGGCCGCCTGTCCGCTCCGGGTCCTTAGCCCCGAGCACATCCTTGTAGAAGCGCTGCGACCTCTCCACATCGCTGGCGACGAGCGTCCAGTGTTCGAGACGTTGAATCGATGGTGCACCCATGACATCCCCCAGTCCAGACTCGATTCGGGTGTCGGAATGATAGACCCATCACGGGAAACTGAGAACCAAGGAATCGGGACCCCGAAACCTCCGACCTTCAACTCAGTGCCAAACCTGTATCCTCCGGTTAGTGATTGCCGTGTTCTAGCTCTCGGAGGTACCAATGACGACGCTCCAGACCGGCTGGCAAGGGCGCTTCTTCGAAGACTTCACCGTTGGCGACCTCTACCGTTGTCGCTTCGGCAGGACCGTCACCGAAGCCGACAACATCCAGTTCACTCTCCTCACCAACAACACGAACCAGATTCACTTCAACCGCGACTACGCCCAACGCACCGGCTACGACGCCTGCCTCGTTAACAGCCTCCTCACCATCTCCATCGTCACTGGCATGAGCGTCCCGGACGTCAGCGAAAACGGCGTAGCGCTTGGCTGGACAGACATCCGCCTGCCCAACCCTGTCTACCCCAACGACACCCTCTACTCCGAAACCGAGGTCATCGAACTACGCGAATCCAACTCTCGCCCCGAGCAAGGCATAGTCACCGTCCAGACCCGCGGCTACAACCAGAAGGGCGAGCTCGTCGTCGAAATGCAGCGCACCATCCTCGTCTGGAAACGCGCCCACGCCCCCGCCCTCAACCTCTTCCCCAACCCCAAAATGTAGGTGCCCCGCCATGGCGGGCACGCCACCCACGTCCGACCGAAGCAGATGTGCGAGCCCTAACCCCGTGCCCGCCATGGTGGGCACCTACATTGACGTTCGCGGCGTAGGCTATCCTCTCGTAGGCCATGGACTTCACCATCTCCGACCACCAACAATCCATCCGCAACGCCGTCCGGGACCTCTGTCGCGCCTTCCCCGACGCCTACTGGCGCGAGACCGACGCCAACCGCCGCTACCCCACCGAGTTCGTCCAGGCCCTCACTGATGCCGGCTGGCTGGCAGCCCTCATCCCGGAAGAGTACGGCGGCTCCGGCCTCGGCCTCGCCGACGCATCGGCGATCCTCGAAGAGATCAACCGCTCGGGCGGCCAGTCCGCCCCCGCCCACGCCCAGATGTACGTCATGGGCACCCTCCTCCGCCACGGCAACGACACCCAGAAGCAGGCCTACCTCCCCCGTATCGCCTCCGGTGAGCTACGCTTGCAGGCCTTCGGCGTCACCGAACCCGACGCCGGCTCCGAGACCACGCGCATCAAGACCTTCGCCCGCAAAGACGGCGACCGCTACGTCATCGACGGCCAGAAGGTGTTCATCTCACGCACTGAGCACACGGACCTCATGCTGTTGCTCGCCCGCACCACACCCTATGACGAACTTGAGGACAAGACGCGCGGTCTCAGCGTCTTCCTTGTCGACCTCCGCGAAGCCGTGGCGAATGGTCAGATTCAGATCACGCCCCTCGACATGATGATCAACCACCACACGACCCAGCTCTTCATCAACGAGCTCGAGGTGCCAGCCGCCAACCTCATCGGCGCCGAGGGCGAAGGCTTCCGCCACATCATCGACGGCTGGAACGCCGAACGCATCCTCATCGCCTCGCAGTCCGTCGGCGACGGCCTCTGGTTCACGGAGCGCGCCGGCAAGTACGCGAACGAGCGCGTCGTCTTCGACCGCCCCATCGGCGCGAACCAGGGCGTGCAGTTCCCCATCGCCCAGGCCTACGCCCGCGTGCGCGCCGCCGCCCTCATGCGCGACAAGGCAGCCTGGCTCTTCGACAACGGCAAGTCCTGCGGCGAAGAAGCAAACACGGCGAAGATGCTGGCCAGCCAGGCGGCCTGGGATGCCGCCAACGCCTGCATGGACACACACGGCGGCTACGGCTTCGCCCGCGACTACGACGTCGAGCGCAAGTTCCGCGAGACCCGCCTCTACATCACCGCCCCCATCAGCAACAACATGGTCCTCAACTTCCTCAGCCAGAACGTCCTCGGCATGCCGAGAAGCTACTAGCTCCACACTGACGGGGGTTTCGCACAACGGGCTGGGCTTAATTTCCTGCGCTTTGCAGTCGAGTATTCACATGGAATGCGGCGTCTACAGACACACTCCGCTCGATGCAATCAACTCTTCTTGCCTGGAAGCCATCCCCGGCAATGAACGAGAAGCGGCGCAAAGCGCTGATCTGGGTGGTGCTCGTGAGCATCTGCTTCGGCCTTTCAGCGCTGGCGCATGTGACCGGGCTTGGCACGCCGTTCCTTGTTTCGGCGTTCGCGGTCCTAGGCACAGCGATTGTTTTCTCGGCCTTCGGCGCTCTCCGCAGCAGAGTTGCATCAGACACGGCGGACGAGTCCGGTATTTACCCGGAACCGGACCTGATTCGAGAAATAGAGGCAGAGATCGCGCGATCGAGGCGCTACGGTCATGAGTTCGCGGTCTTCATGGTCGCACTGGGCGAAGCAGCCCTCCGATTCGACTACGGGAAGCACGACAGGCCGGCCTTGCGTCAGATGACTGAAGGCCTCTTGAAAACCACCCGAGAGAAAGTCGACAAGATTTTCCGGTGTCCATCCGATCAGTTCTGTCTGATCCTGCCCGAGAGCGGCCCCGAATCTGTGGTGGGTCTGGTGCGCAGGATGAGACGACTTGCGCAGGACCCCTACAATCCGGACCGGCCCAGTGACGGCGTCCTGCCACTCATTTATGGCGCAACTTTCTATCCGAGCCGGGCGACAAGCGCTCATGAACTCATCAATCGCGCCCGCATGGCGATCGCACTCGCCGCCAAAGCACCGAACCGCGTCCACCTCGACGGCGCTGAGGCCGAGGTTCTCCCTGCAGGCAAGACCCTGCGCCGAGCATCATAGGCGGTACTGGGCCGAAACTGCTGCAGACCCAGGGCCTTGCTGCACGTCTGAGCCGGGCTACCTCACATTCTTCCCCTTAACTTTTAATTAACTTTAGGCAAGCCCGAAATGGACTTCAGCTTTCATACTGTGCCCATCGCACGAAGCCTGATCCAACTTCAGCGATACGAGAACCGCGTGTGATTTTGAGAGGAGCAGCATGAACCACGACACTTCACGCACTATCGTTCTCATCCATGGGCTCTGGTTGACGCCTCGTAGCTGGGAGAATTGGGTCGCCCATTACTCCGCGTACGGCTACAACGTCATCGCGCCCGGATATCCAGGCTTCGAGGTCGAAGTCGAGGCCCTGCGCGCGGACCCCTCGCCTATCGCCAAACTGAGCATCGACGAGGTCGCCGATCACTACGAAGAGATCGTCAAGAGACTCGACAGGCCTCCAATCATCATGGCTCACTCTTTCGGCGGCACTGTTACGCAGTTACTGCTGGACCGCGGCCTGGGCGCAGCGGCCGTTGTTGTCGACTCCGCCATCGTGCGTGGAATCCGCCGCGTGCCGATCTCTCAGATCCGGTCCCTTTTCCCAGCGTTGGACAATCCGTCGCACCGCCACGAGGCAGTCGGCTTCACGGCAGAGCAGTTCCACTACGCCTTCACCAATTGCATGTCCAAAGAGGAGTCGCAGAAGATCTACGACCGCTACCACATCCCTGCGCCCGGCCGCATCATCTGGGATGGCGCGCTTGCGAACTTCCAACCTCACTCAGAGGCGAAGGTCGATTTCAAGAACCCAACACGTGCGCCATTACTCTTCATCGCCGGCAGCGAGGACCACGTCAACCCTGCCTCGGTGAATAAGGCGAACTACAAGCTGCAGTCGAAGTCACCTTCGGTCACGGACTACACCGAATTCGCGGGCCGCTGCCACTACACCTGCGGCCAGGAAGGCTGGCAAGCACTCGCCGACTATGCGATCTCCTGGGCAAACCTGAACGCGAAAAACTGAGCGGAGTCACACAACGACACGCAGGGGTCCAGCATGCTGAACCCCACATGATCGTGCTCTATGCCCTCTGCACTGCTACACGCCAACCTCGACGGGCGCACCGAAGGCCACCTTGGGCCAGCGCGCACTCTCCGTAGCGTCCAGCCAGTTCGCCGAGCGCGGCAGGATGACGCTGCCGGAGCGTGTCCGGTACACCTCCGGGTTGTCGACGCCCGGCGGCACCGTCCCGCTGTCTCGCAGGGCGGTCGCGGCGCGGATGACGCGGCGCCGCGTGCGGATGATCATCGAGTCCGTAGTGCCCAGGTGCTCGTGGTGGCGCTGGTAGATCGTGCCCATGCTCTCGGTCACGGCCTGGTCCTGCTGGAAGATGCCCGGGATGCCCGTGTAGCTAGCGCCCGAAGCCTGCAGCTCGCGGTCGATGCCGTAGTCGTTCCCGGCGTTCTGGTTCAGCCGCCACTTGTCCAGGAACCCCGAAGTCTCCGGCTCGTACTCGAACCGCCCCCCGGCGCCACCGCCGCCGGTCGCCGCGTTCGCCGGCCGGCCGCTCGCCATGTTGTTCTGCGTGCCGACCTGACCCGCGCGACCGGTCGAGCGCGAGCTCGGCACCGTCATGCTCCAGTACATCACGTGCTCGTCGTCGATTGGCACCCACGCGCGTACCTGGACGACAACGCCCAGCGTGCCCGTCGGGATCATCGTGTAGAAGGGGAAGAGGAAGTTGGCAATGCGCCAGTAGTACGTGTCCTCCTCCGCAGGCCGGTAGGCGCCATACGTGGTGCCGAACTCGGCATCGAGCACGTCGTACTTGGGCGAGCGGTCGCGCACGCCGTAGTAGTCGAAACTGCCTGGCACCGCCGCCTCAGGCCGCACCGCACCGAGGTGGAGGAAGCTCAGGTGGCTCGTGTCGATGTCGCCCTCGAGGGCTTGCATCCAGTTGCAGTCGCGCATGACCTTCTGCAGCTGCGTCTCCCCCGACTCGAGCATGTTCACCTCGAGCTGAGGCAGCTCCGGCGGCGTCACCCTTGAACCCATATACAGCCAGATCACACCATTACGTTCCGCAGCCACATACGCCCGCGTACGCACCTTGCTCTTGAAGTTGCTCTCGGCAGGCTCCGACGGCATGTCGACACAGGCGCCGGTGACGTCGAACTTCCAGCCGTGGTAGACACAGCGCAGCCCGTCTTCCTCATTGCGCCCGAAGAACATCGAGGCGCCCCGGTGCGGGCAAGCATTCTGTATTACGCCGACGCTGCCAGATGTCGTGCGGAAGGCGATCATGTCCTCGCCCAGCAGCCGCAGCCGCAATGGCGGGCCATCGTTCACCGGCAGCTCGCTGGAGATCAGCGCCGGGATCCAGTACTGGCGCATGAGGTCGCCCATCGGCGTCCCCGGCCCCACGCGACACATCAGCTCATTGTCTTGCACGCTCAGCATCGGCTGCCTCCTCAGGCTGGTAGCGACATCTATCGCCGCGATTTTACTACAGCGCTAAACAAAAAGGCTGGGCGCCCCGGGTTCTAGATACGAAACGAGGGGCCCGAAGGACCCGGGTAGCGATGATGTAGCAGTACTTCATCCAAAAGCGCGGCCGAGTTTCGTCGCCGCGTCCATGTACAATGCCGCCCGACGTGGGTCTAGAGTGACGTGCTGAGCGTCCTTCGACCCATGAGTTACATGATTACCCGCATGTCGCCTCCCAGGGAGAGCAGGAGAGTCCCAGAGCCCTGGCGTAGCTCGGGGAAGCGCCGCGCGTTGCTTTCGAGCAGGGGGCCTCAAGGGACCTCAATCGTCTGATAGTGACAGCCCGTTAGCTGCTACGCGACAGCTGAGGCACGAGGCCCTAAGCCAATGCTCCATGGCGCCTCGATGTGCAAAGCCGTTTTGGCGCCGCGATCGGCTGCTTCCCGCTGGGCCGACTCCAGGACCATCACTATATTCGCAAAATATCGCGCTAAAGTCTCATTTTATGTGAGTGAATGTTGGCATTCGGCAAAATTATGCGTCACATGCTGGATTTTTTGTAACTTATCGATTTAGACTGTGCTCCCATTGCGCAGGCTGAGAAAGGGTTAGCTATGTCGACTTACTGGTCCAAAACACTCGCTCAGAGGGTTACACGACGTCGGGGAATGCTGGCCGCCGGAGGTCTCGGTCTCGGAGCCGCGTTCCTGGCCGCATGTGGCGGGGACAACGGCGACAACGGCGACAACGGCAGCACTGGAGCCAAGGACGCGTCGGGGCTGCTGACGGAACCCGTCGATACCACGAAGCAGGCCAAGCGCGGTGGCGTGCTCAAGCGCAACGGCAACACGGATGGGACGATGGATCCCAACCAGAGCGTCGGCGGCGTCTCGCCCTTCCTCGAAATGGTCTATTCGCGGCTTGTGACCTGGAAGCCGGGAGCCAACCGCCCCGCGGCCGAAGACCAGCTCGTCGGCGATGCTGCCGAATCCTGGGAGTATTCGCCCGATCGCCTGACCATCAACCTGAAGCTGCGCCAGAACATGAAGTTCCACAACATTGCCCCCGTCAACGGCCGCGCTCTGGACGTGGAAGATGTGCTGTGGAGTTGGAAACGCTTCTCGGAGACCAGCGCCAGCCGCGGCGCTATCGCTAACTCGGCTAACCCCAACGCGCCGGTACTCAGCGTGACGGCGCCAGATGCCCGAACGCTTCAAATCAAGCTCAGGGAGCCGATTACCTACGCGCTGAGCCTGTTCGGCGCCCGCGAGCAGGTAAACATCAGTCCCAAGGAAGCGGCCACCCAAAGCGTGCTCGACCTGCGCACACAGTACTTGGGCACCGGGCCGTATCAGATCGGGAGTTATCAGCCGTCTGTAGCATTCACCTTCAAACGTAATCCGGATTACTGGGACAAGGACAACGTCTTCGCGGACGAGATTCACTACCCGCTCATTCCGGAGTACGCGGCCAGCCTGGCGCAGTTCCGCGCCGGCAACACCTACGTCATGGGCGGCTTCAGCATCATTGCAGCGGGCGCTCCCAGCGTGAGCCAGGAAGATGTCATCACTCTCAAGAAGGACATCCCTGCCATCAACATGTTCGCTGGCGACTACGGTGCGGCTGCCACCAGAATGCTGTTTGGCAGAAGGACGCCCGCCTTTCGCGATGAACGAGTGCGCCTGGCGATGCAGATGTCCTTCGACCGCGAGACCTGGATCGACACGCTGCTCAACGGTGCCAATTTTGAGAAGGCTGGCCTCGCAATTGAAAAGAGTTGGTTGGGTCCGTTCCCCAACACCGGCAAGACATTTGAGGGTTGGCGCCTGGAGCCGCGTGACGAGAAGTCATTCGGCCCTAACGCCAAGTACTACCAGCACAACATCGAGGAGGCGAAGAAGCTCTTGGCAGCGGCTGGCTTCGGCACCGGCCTGGACGTGACCGCGTCCTATCCGGCGCCAGGCGGCGCCGACATCCCCGCACGTCACGGAATGGCAAGCGAAGCAGGGTTCCGTTTCAAGGAGAACCCAGTCGATAACGTGACCGAGTTCATCCCGAAGTACCGCGACGTTCAGGCCGACTTCGAGGGCGTGTGTTACAAGGGGACCATCGTCGTTTCCGCCGACCCTGTGGACCGCATGAGTTCTCTCTTCTGGTCCAAGAGCGGTTCGGCTTTCATGGGCTTTGACAGCGGCGGCAAGGGTGATGGATCAGGCGACCCCTTCGTCGACCAGACGCTGGAGAAGGCGCGGACGGAGCCCGACCTGGCCAAGGCTAAGTCGCTGCTCAACGAATTGGAGCGCTATCTTGCACCCAAGGCCTACGGCATTCATGTCGGCCTTGCGGGTGCCACTGCGTTCCACATGGCTTGGCCCGCGGTCGGTAACTTCTGGGCCCTCCAGGGCTCGTACCACAGCAACGTTTACACCCCCAGCACGCGCTGGTGGGTAGATGACACCAAACCGCCGTTCAAGCCTGCTTAGGGCTGAGTAAGGCATAGGAGTAAGTAGTCATGAAACTGAGCTTTTGGACCCTCGGAATGCCTCCGGAATGGAGCAACGAAGACTTCGCCGACAACGCCGTCAAGTACGGCTATGACGGCATCGACTTGCGGTGCACCCGACCCGATGAGAACGGCAAGCCGAGCGACCTGGGTAACCTGTGCATCCTCTCGCCCGACGTCGAAGAGGTCGGCAATCTGTTTCGCAGCAAGGGCATCGAGATCGCTTCGATGCTCTGCTACAACTCCGGCGGTCACGGCAAGGACGCAGGTAGCTGGGACGACTTTCAGGAGGAGATTGCCAAGCACGCCGTGGTCGGCCAGCGCTTGGGGGCCGAGCGCATCCGCGTGACCATCCCCAAGATGCCTGAGGGCCAGGTCATGGAGACCTACCTCGAGCAGATTGGCCACAACGTCGCTGTCGCGCTGGACTCCACGCCCGGCATGAAGGCGATCTTCGAGAACCACGTCGGCGCCGCGAGCGCGCTGCAGCTCCTGCAGATGTGCGAGACAGTCGGCGACGACCGCCTGGGTGTGTTCTTCTCGCCCGACCACAGCATCGTCATGCAGGAAGACTCCGTCGAGCTCTGCGACCTGTACTCGAAGTACATCCACCAGGTGTGCTTCGCGGACCGCAAGCTGATGCTGGACGACCTCGGCAGGTTCGACGGTCAGTTCTATTACCTGCGCTACGAGTCCTGCGGTAACGGCGAAGGCAACGTGCCGGCTAGAAGGATTTTCGACAAGCTCAAGGAGAAGGGCTGGGACGGCTACGTCTCGCTGAAGTGGGAGAAATCGGCCCGCTTCGGTCACCACCTGCCCATGGGCGACACGGAGCTGCCCCGCTTCATCGACTTCATGAAATCGGTAGGCGTCGAATCGAGTACCGCTGCGGCCCGATAACACTGCATACAACGAGGTAGGTTCATGAAAGTAGGAACGCTGCTCCACCCGGAGCGCGGCGTCGATTTCGTCTTCGAAGAGGCCCGGCAGGCCGACAACCAGGGATACGACTCTATCTGGCTGGGGGACCACCTGATGAGCGGCCGCGGCTCCTGGCGAGGACCGGACGGCCCGACCGGCCCGCTGGACGCCTTCACTATGATGTCGGCGATCGGTGCGATGACACACCGCACGCGACTCGCCTGGAGCATGCTCAACGTCAGCTTCCGGTATCCCTCAATGCTGGCGAAAGTGCTGGCTACCCTCGACGTCATCACCAAGGGCCGCGTGATCTGCACCCTTGGCTCCGGTTCCTTCCCCGGCGAATACGAGGCCTACAACATCCCGCTGCCGGAGGACCACGACGCCCGCGTCGGCTACACGCGCGAGGTCGTCATGCTGCTCAAGGAATTATGGAGCAACCCGGCGCCCAAGACGACGACCTTCACTGGCAAGTACGTCCAGGTCAAGGACCTGCCGTTCAACCCGGAGCCGTACCAAAAGCCGAGCATCCCGATCTGGATCGGCGGGGAATCGGAACCGACGCTGCAGATCGTCAAGGACCTGGCGGATGGCTGGGTCACCCTGACGCGCAGCTCCAACACACAGTCCGAGCGTGGTGACGCCAGCGACCCATTGCTCAAGATCACCACCGCCCCGGATTGGCCAAAGCGTGACATGACGGTCGTGCGACAGGTGCGCCTCTTCGTTGCCGAGACGAAGGAGCAGGCGTGGGCCGATGCGCGCCAGTCGCTGGGCGAGAAGGCCGGTGAGCAGTCGCACGAAATCATCGGCACGCCGGACGAATGCCTGGAGCAGATCGACCAACAAGCCAAGGTCGGCGTGAACTACCTGCGCGTGACCTTCGATGACCTGGCTCAGCAGGAGCGCGTCGCGCGTCTGCTGCTGCCACGTCTCAGCTAACAAACAAACGATGCGCCGACCGGCGTGGTGATGAGGAGACAATGAGCAGCGCGTCCAGCGGTCCTGTACGTATCGGTGTTGTTGGCCTCGGTATGGCCGGTTCAGAGATCCTGCGCTCTCTGGCCGGCATGCCGGAGGTGCAAATCGCCGCAGTGGCAAGCTTGCGGCCGGAAGCGCGGGCGGCGTTCAGAGAGAACTTCGGCGGCGAAAGCCACACCACGTTCGACGAGCTTTGTCGCGACCCGTATGTCGATGCCGTTTGGGTGGCCACGCCCTCCGAGTACCACGCTGAACACGCGATCAAGCTGGCGCAGCACGGCAAGCACATCGTCATGGAGAAGCCATTCGCGATCACCATGGACGAGTGCGAGCGCATGATTCGGGCGGCCGAAGACAACAAGGTCACGCTCATCGCCGGCGGCTCGCACAGCTTCAATCCCTCTTACCTTTCGATGCGTGAAATCGTCGTCTCAGGGCGCCTTGGGAGCCTGGCTGCACTGGCCGACTGGGCCTTCACGGGTTGGATGCTTTCGCCCCGCGAGCCGCACGAGGTGGATCCCGCTCGTGACGGCGGCGAGCTGTGGAACCAGGGACCGCATCCCATCGATGCATTGCGCCTCCTGGGCGGCGGCATGGTGCGCAGCGTGCGCGGCATGACTGTAGATACCAACCTGCGCGGCCGCCCCTGCCCCGGCTACTTCTGCGCCTACATCGAGTTCGAAGACGGTACGCCGGCCACGCTGGTCTACAACGGCTACGGTTACATGAACGGCTGGGAGCTGGTGGGCTGGGGCGAAACGGAGCAGCGCCTGAACAACATGGAACGCCCGTATGAGTACCGGCGTCGCCTGCGCGAAGGCATCGAGGACGAGTTCCCTGCGCGCGAGAACGCCCGCTACGGAAGCGCCAGTGGTGGTTACCAGCGGGCCAACGCGGGATGGACCCCAAACAGCCCAGGCAACGTCGTCGTTACCTGCGAACGGGGCGAAATCCGGCAGTCGGAGCGTGGTCTTTACGTCTACGACGACTTCGGACGTCACGACGAGCCGTTTAGCATCGAAGGCAACGTACGCACGCAGGAGGCGATGGAGCTTGTACGCGCCCTGCGCGGCGAGCCTATCTTCCGTGACGGACGCTGGGGCATGGCCACGCTCGAAATCGTCAACGCCATTGCCGAGTCGGCCAGGACGCGGAAGGACGTCACGCTGCGCTATCAGGTACCGGTGCCCGAGGGGAGCCTTGCCCGATGAGCAGCGACATCCGAGGCTTCAGTCACATCGTCATCAAGGTCCCCAACCTCCAGGAGACCATCGACTTCTATACGACGCATCTCGGCTTCAATCTGCTGCGGCGATACCGTCTGCGCACGATGGAGTCGGGCTACCTGCAGCTCGGCGGCGTGTTGCTCGAACTCTTGCCCCGTACAGACGCGGACGGCCCGATCGACCCCCAGGACAACCCTATCGGCCTCGAAGTGAACGACCTCGATGCGGTCCTCTCACGGCTCCAGGCGGCTGATGTTGAGTGCAGCGAAGCCTACGGAGCCCGGACGTTCTGGGGTCGGCAGGCGAAGATTCGAGACAATTCAGGCTACCTCGTATCGCTGCGGCAGTACGACACGCCTGATGGCCCGCAGTTCGCGCATTGGCAGCCACGCCACGATGACGTCCATCGCCTGGCATAGAGTGATCACTTTTTCGTACTGATTGCGCGTGAGATACTGATTTATGAGACCCTGAGTCTCCACGATTCTTGTTTCTTGGTCGAAGCAAAGGGACACCACGTGCCGAACGCATCCGAGCGCCTGAGCGACGTCCTCGAGGCAGTTTCTCAGGAACCGACCGGCCTTTCCGCCATGGAGGTCGCTGACAAGCTCTCGATGAGCCGGGCCGCCAGTTTTCGCCTGCTCAACCTCATGGTCGAGTCATCACTCCTGGAAAAGGACGCCAACGGCCAATACCGCATCGCCTTCCGCCTCTGGTCAATGACCGCCGTCGCGCTGCGGCGTCTGCCCCTGATGGAAGCCAGCCTGCTGCCGATGTCGGACGGCGTGCGTTCCTCCGGCCACACCCTGATCCTTGGCGTCAACCGCGGCCTCGAGACCTACTTCTTGCGCAAGGTGGAGCCCGTGCATGATTACGTGCTCACATCGGTTACCGGCCATCGCAGCCCCGTCAACGTCACGGCTACCGGCAAAGCCATCCTGGCCTTCGAGCCGCAAGACGTGCTGGACGCGGTGCTGGCCGAGCCACTGCCGAAGATCACGAAGCTCAGTCTCAGCGGCCGGGCGCTGGCCGAAGACCTTGCGAAGGTACGAGAGCGCGGCTACGCCGTGAACTATGGCGAGGGTGAAATCAATTCTCGCGGCATCGCTGTGCCCGTATTCGACTTCCGGCGCCGCCCCATAGCCGGCATCGGCACGTCCGTGCCTGTCAACGGCAGCGAAGACGACGTTCTGCCTGTGTTACGGGAGGTTGCCGGCTCCATTGCACGCGCTATGGGTTATCTCTCCGACGAGGCGGCTAACCTGCCCTAAGTGGGCAGTTCCCCAAGACCTCGACGCATTCCAACCCACGCTTAGTCGCGTTCAATGATGCTCCCTGGCGCCCTCGGCCTTTGTCATCCGAGGAGGGAATGCGACGACATCAATCTTTGGCTTTGGCCTTCCGGTTGCGTGCCCGTTCCTTCTCCCCTGTGAAGAGGTGTAATCTCGCCTTACTCCTAATACCGTCCGTATCATCCGGAGGTCGCATTGGTTCTTAGCACCACGCCATATACAGACGAAGTCCTCGCGATCGCGGGCACCCAACTGCATCTCCTCAAAGGCGGCAGCGGGCGCCCCGCACTCGTCCTCCACGGCATCGAGGGCCCCGAAGGCTGGCTGCAACTCCACGACCTCCTCTCGCAGCACGCCACCGTCTACGCGCCCTCCCACCCCGGCTACGGACTCTCCGAGCGCCCAGACTGGCTCGAGAGCGTCACGCACATGGCGTACTTCTACGAGCGTTTCCTGCGGGAATCCCGCCTCGAAGAGGTCGACCTCATCGGCTTCGGCCTCGGCGGCTGGGTGGCGGCGGAGATGGCGGCGATGTGTTCCCACAACCTCGCCCACCTCGTCCTCGTCGACTCGGCAGGCATACGGCCGCAGGCCGGCGAGACCCTCGACATCTTCATCCGCTCTTGGGGTGATGTCGTCTCTTCCTGCGTCACCGACCCTGAGGGTGCGGAGGAGTTCCGGCGCATCTACGATGCCGAGCCCATCCAGGCCTTCGGCGGACGTCGCGAGGCCGGACGCGTGACGACGATGAGAATGGCCTACCGCCCCTACATGCACTCGCCCGCCCTGCTGGCTTTGTTGCAGGGCGTCACGACTCCAACCCTCGTCGTCCACGGCGCCGAGGACCGCATCGTCCCCGTCGAGTGCAGCGAAGCCTTCGCGTCGGCGATTCCCGACGCCAAGCTGCGCATCCTCGATGGCTGCGGCCACTGGCCCCACTTCGAACGGCCGGATGCCCTCGCCGAGGCCATCCTTAACTTCACACGCGCCTGATTCGACCCGGAGGCGGTACCAATGAGCAAAACCAGCTACTACTACTTCTCCGAGCAGCCCTACACCGGGTACGACCCTGCCCTGCAGGAGCAGCATCCGTCGCTGAGACTGACGCTCCCGAACACCCACTTCGACCCCGAGCTCGCCAGCGAGCTTTACAGCCGCTACCACGACGAGTACGTGGTCGCCGACGAAGTGGGCTTCGACGGCATCATGATCAACGAGCATCACACGGCGCCGTTCTGTATGCAGGCCTCGATCAACGTCACCGGCGCCATCCTCGCCAAGATCACGAAGCGCGCGAAAATCCTCATGCTCGGCAACCCACTGCCGGTCGTCGATAACCCCCTGCGCCTGTCCGAAGAGTTGGCGATGATCGACATGATCTCCGGCGGCCGCCTCATCTCCGGCTTCGTCCGTGGCGGCGGTGTCGAGAGCCTTGCGAACAACGTCAATCCGGTGCACAACCGCGAGCGCTTCGAAGAGGCGCACGACATGATCATGGCCGCCTGGACGCGGCCCGGTCCGTTCTCCTGGGAGGGCAAGCACTTCCAGTACCGCGTAGTGAACCCATGGGCATTGCCCCTGCAGAAGCCCCACCCGCCGGTCATGGTCCCCGGCACCGTCAGCCCCGAGACCGTCGTCTGGGCCGCGAAGCACCGCTACCCCTACGTCGTCCTCGGCTCGTCGCTGGACCAAACCAAGGAGCTGATCGAGCTCTACCGCGAGACGGCTGCGCAGGAAGGGTACGAGATGGGCCCGGAGCACATCGGCTACCTCATCCGCACCTTCGTCGCCGACACGGAGGAGAAGGCGCAGGCGGAAGGACGCAACTTCTTCTGGCAGAATGGCGCCCTCAACAAACAGATCCGCGAATGGATGGCCCCTCCCGGATACGCCAGCCTGGACTTCGCCGGCATCCGCAAGACCCGCGCCGTCTCGAAGGACTTCGACAGCCAGGCCTACCAGGAAGCCCAGGACAACTACCAGCTCGTCCTCGGCACACCCGAAACGGTCACCGAGAAGCTACGCTACATCCGCGACACGCTCGGTCTCGGCCACATGTGCCTCTGGTCGATGGACGGCCACATGACCCACGAAGACACGGTGCGCTGCATCGAGCTAATGGGCCGCGAGGTCCTACCTGCGCTGCGCGAGGCGTAGGAAGGGCAAGAGGGTCGACTGAGCCCCAAAACTTGTCATTCTGAGCGGACGCGAAGAATCTCGCCTTCGGGCACGAAACTGGGAGTCTCGCAGTCTCAGCACTGAGACAAAGGTGCCGGTGCCGGAATGCGAGATTTCCGTGTCCGCTCAGAATGACAACGCTAACAATGGCCTGAGCCCTGCTCCCGTAGCCGAGGTTTCCCAATCTTGGAGGCGTAGGCACAAGAACGCCTTCCCTAACAGCACATCCGCCGGCGCCACTGTGCCGGCGGATGTGCTGATGGGTGTCGGCACGTCGGGGTAGAAGGCGCCGGCGTCCGTTCAGGAACAGAGCGGTACGTCAGGTCCAGTTGCTGACCTTGACCTCGTGTGGATAGGGGGCGCCCTCGCCGGTTTCAAGCAGCGACTTCATGCTCATCAGAAAGGTTGCCCACTTCGTACTGCAATGGTGCATGAACTCCACAGGCTCCTTCCAACCTTCGTGTTTGAACAGAACGATGGTGTACCCATCGGCCTGACTGAGCTTCCAGTCCACATGAGTGCCGATCCACTCCTCAGGTCCGTCGACCACCTCCCACAACACGCGATTGTCTGGGTTCAGCTCGAGGACCTTCATGTCGAACCCGCCGGCACTCCCGAATCTGAATTTAAGGATGTCGCCGGCGTCGTTGCCTTCGCCCTCGGTGCTCCTTGTCCACCAGCTGGCCAGCCTTTCGGCGGTCGTCAACGCCGCGTAGACCTCGCCCGGTGACGACTGGATTCCAACCCTGTGCAGGATGTCTACCATTTCGAATCCTCTTTCCTGTGTTTGCCTTCTGTCCGTACGTTGGTTCATTCCTGTGTGCTGCGCTGGTCCTTCGCGCGCTGAATCGCTTCGGCCATACGCTTGATGCGTCGCAGCCTGGCGTCCCACGCTGCCCCCGCTGCGGACAGTTGCGCGACCGCCCGGGCAAGTTGCGCCTCGTCCACCCGATACCGCCTCTCTCGCCCGGCGGCGGACGAGTGCACCAGGCCAACGCGGCCGAGCACGCCGAGATGCTTTGCGACCGCCTGCCGCGTCACCGGCAGCTGTTCGCTCAGGCTCGTGGCGGTGCCGCCACCGTCCGCCAGCAGCAGGTCGAGCACGCGCCGCCGTGTCGGGTCCCCGACCGCAGACCACAGACCGTCATCGATTACAGCGTTCATGGCGTGGAGGCCAGCCGCGCGACGTATTCGCCGAGCCGCGGTATGTACAGGTCCCAACCTTCGACATGGTCGCGATACTCCTCTTCCA
>Ga0247825_10000942_pt1 | contig 18845 bp, 17 predicted proteins | sample 13C_Vanillin_Day_FD_194413 | JGI IMG/M metagenome (GOLD analysis project Ga0247825, IMG submission 194413) | Soil microbial communities from agricultural site in Penn Yan, New York, United States - 13C_Vanillin_Day48 | ecosystem: Environmental > Terrestrial > Soil > Agricultural land | place...
CCGTACAAGCTACCCGACGCAACCGTGAGGGCGATCATCGGCGCCGACAACCAGTTTGACATCCTGGTGGATCAGCTTGGGCACAACACCGCTTATTCAACTGGCAACCACGAGTACATCATTGTGCGGAACTACACGGGTTCGTACAGGTACACTGCGGTCGTGCCGGAGTCATCGACCCCCACTGTGTTCGAGTCTTACCGCTCCGTTGACAATGCCATCGCTTGGCGCGGTCGGCTGCAGTGCGGTGAGCCGGGTTACGGTATCAATTGCTATAACCCGCTCACCACGCCCAACCCGCTCGGTGCTCCCAATCCGCAGGGAGGTTTGGGATGCCTCATTGCAATGGGGTCTCAGACCAGCGCCAACTGGCACCACCTCTACCAGGGCGCTACCAACACCGACACGTACATGCATATCTGCAACGGTGCGCAGCACACCTCGAGCCACTCGAACGTGCACCGTTGGTTCGTGCGCTGAGCCTTCAACTCCCTCACGGCATGCGCGTGAGGGCTTCCTGCCCGAAGCTGACGCGGGCCCACCAGGGGCCCGGGGGCAGGGCGTCCAGCGCCAGCAACTGCTCCAGCCGCTCGGCCGTGTCCTTTGGCAGCGACGCCCGGAAGCTCACGCCGAAGACCGGCGTCACCGGCGAGTGCGCCCGGAACGCCGTCGACGTCCACATCACCTCGCCCGGCAGCAGCAGCGGCCCCGGCGACAGCTCCATCTCCAGCAGGAACGGCGTGCCCACCTTCACCATCGCCGGCAGCGCGGGCGCGTCCACCTCCATCCCCACGCCACCCCGCGACATGTCCCGCACGTAGAACACCGGAGAGAACGGCGTGGACTCGATGGCTCGCACGTTCAGCGGGATGCGCGGGAACTTGCGCATCTTCTCCTGCTCCTGCGCGAAGATCCGCTGCAGCACCGCGTCCAGCGCCCCTCGATCGACGTCCGTCGCGTACTTCACCGTCAGGTGGTAGCGCCCGCCCGGCCGCGGGGTGATGTGCACCACCTCGCCCACCACCTCGACCGGCTGCGTCACGCCCTCGGCCTGCATCTCGAAGACGAAGCGCGTCCCTCGCGTCAGGCTCCGGCGCGTCTCCAGGGTCACGCTCCCCTGGCCCACGCTCCGCGTGTACTCGTCGATCAGCGCCTCGGGCGTCTTGTAGGTCACCTTCAGGCGGACGCTGGAATCTTGCTCGGAGATCTGCATGCTTGGGCTCACCCCTATGCTCTGGCGCGGAGCCGAAAAACACAAGGCCGGGCGCCCTCTTGCTCAGGCACCCGGCCTTTCATGATGAGCCGTCAGGCCCGGTTGATCAGGGTTTCCCACCGCCCTCGGCCACAGGCAGGCCACCCTCCACGGTGATCGTGAGGAGCGAGCCGTCGTAGGTGTAGGTTTCCTCGGACGTCTCGATCTCGCCGACGAGCGTGATCCCCAGCGAGCCGGACTTCTGGTCCAGGCCCCTCTGAGAGACGGACAGGGTCACGTCCACGTCGATGTAATCCTCGACCTCGCCGCTGAACTCGACCTTGCCCTTGAACTTGAGGGAGACCTCGCCGAGGTCGGCCGCGGCCTTGAGCTCAATCGCCAGCTTGCCGTCGAGCGCGTTGATGCCATCCTCGTTGCAGTCGTTGAACTCCACCTCGTACTTGAACTCGCCCTTCTTGATGTCCTCCAGGTAGGTCGCGAAGTCGATCTTGACCTTGAGATCGCCGCTCTTGGCGCACTTGAAGGGGATCTCCCCGACCGTGTTGGCGTAGCTCGCCAGCTCCCGAACCGGCAGGGCCTGGCCCATCGATCTCATGAGCGCGTTGTTGCTGTTCTGGCTGGCCACGAACAGCGCCTTGGCGGCGCCATCCTTGCCACCCCCCAGCTTGGGTCCACCTCCACAGGCCACGAGCGTGGTGGCCGCGGCGGCCAGCAGCGAGTAACGGATGATGCGGATCATGTGCGGAGCCTCCTCTGGGACGGCGCCATCGCACCGTCCCGTGCGGCTCATCCTCCCGGCGAGGACGAGCGACTCTCCCCCCCTCGGGGAAGGCCCCCACGGCTTAGCAGACAACCCGACTTCCCAGCAATTCGCGCGCCGCGGCACTCACACCGGAGCAGCCCGGCGCCCTCGATTCATGCCTGTTGCATTTCTTGACCGGGTGGGAAGCCGCGCGTATTTTCCGCCGCGAAGTGGCAAGAAGTGGCAAGCAGTGGATCAAAATCCCGTGACGTGGGGGAGCGGCGGACCGCTCCCGAGGGGAAGCAGTCCGCGTGTTCCGAGGCGTCTATGAGCACCAGATCGACGCAAAGGGGCGGACGAGCCTCCCCGCACGGCTGCGGGAGACGCTGGTGGGCGCCTACGACGAGCGGCTCATCCTCACCACGGCGCTGGATCCCTGCCTGCACGCGTACCCGGTGCGCGAGTGGGAGGAGCTCGAGGCGGCTCTGGGCAAGCGCAACCCCATGGAGCCAGGGGTGAAGACGCTGATGCGGCTCTACGTGGCCAGCGCCCAGGAGTGCCCGCTCGACAAGATGGGCCGCGTGCTCGTGCCGCCGCCCCTGCGCTCGCACGCGGCGCTGGAGAAGGACGTGGTGTGGGTGGGCATGGTGAAGGTCATGGAGCTGTGGAGCCGCGCTGGCTGGGCCAAGGCCCAGGAAGAGGCGCGCGCTGCGGCGGACTCGGCGGACGTCGCGCGCGTGCTCGCCGAGCTGCGCCAGTAGCCAATTTCTCGACGGGATACGGAAAACCCGAGACTGTGGGGAGGTGTATGAACGAGGTTGCGGAGGCGAGGCGGATTCTCTCGGCGGACGCGAGCGGCGGCCGCGTGGAGACGTTGATGCTGGAGGGCGAACTGGACGTGGCGGCGCTGGAGCAGGTGTGCGCGGAGCTCGCGCGCAAGCTGCAGCAGGGCGTGCGCCAGGTGGTGGTGGACTTCAGCGAGGTGGGGCACCTGGACTACCGTGGCGTGCGTCCGCTGATGGCGCGGGCCGAGCTGTTCCGGCGCGCCGGTGGGGACATCAAGCTGTCGGGGCTCTCGCCGTACCTGTCCGCGATCTTCCGGGCTGCGGGCGCGCACGATCGGTTCGAGGCGTACCCGCATATGAACGATGCCCGGGCCGCCTTCGCGCTCATGCGGGCACCTTTCGTCTAGGGCGGCCTTCTTTGGCCTTCAGCCATCAGACCGTTCTGCTCGAAGAGACGGTGGAGCTGCTGCAACCAGGAGCCGGGAAGGTGATCATCGACGGGACACTGGGCGGCGGTGGCCACACGGAGGCGCTCCTTTCACGGGGTGCCACCGTGGTGGGAGTGGACCGGGATCCGGTGGCGCTCTCGGCGGCCACCGAGCGGTTGGGCAGTAGCCCCCGCTTCCAGGCGCGAGCCGGCAACTTCGGCGAGCTGCCCCAGGTGGCGGCGGACGTGGTTCCGGTGGATGGGGTGCTGGTGGATCTGGGTGTGTCCTCGCCGCAGCTCGACGTGGCCGAGCGCGGCTTCTCCTTTATGAAGGATGGGCCGCTGGACATGCGGATGGGCGCGGAGGGCCGCACCGCGGCGGAGCTGATCGCCGACGAGGACGAGCGCGAGCTGGCCCGCATCATCTATGAGCTGGGCGAAGAGTCCTTCTCGCGGCCCATCGCCCGGGAGCTCAAGCGCGCGCTGCCCACGCGCACGCTGGAGGCCGCCGAGGTGGTGAAGCGCGCGGTGCCGCGCAAGGCGTGGCCGAAGAGGATCCATGTGGCGACGAAGACGTTCCAGGCGCTGCGCATGGCAGTCAACGGCGAGCTGGAGGCGCTGGACTCGCTGCTGGGCGCGCTGCCCAGGCTGCTCAAGGTGGGGGGCCGGGCGGCCGTCATCTCGTTCCACTCGCTCGAGGATCGCAAGGTGAAGGAGGCGTTCCGCGCGCTGGTGGGCGCATGCCGCTGCCCTCCGGGCCTGCCGGTGTGCGCCTGTGGTGGCCAGGGAGACTTCGCCCTGGTGAACAAGAAGGCCATCTCCGCCTCGGAGGCCGAGGTGGAGGCCAACCCCCGCTCTCGCAGCGCGCACCTGCGCGTGGTGGAGAAGATTCGATGACCCAGGTGAGCTCGCGCAACGCAGTGACAGTCAGCCGCGTGCTGATGCACCTGCTGCCCGCGGTGCTGCTCTTCGCCCTCTTCGCGGCGGTGGGCATCCTCCATGTGACGAGCCGCGTGCTGGTGGTGGACATGGGCTACCGTCTGTCCAAGGCGCAGTCCGAGGGCAACACCCTGACGCGCGAGAACGATCGGCTCAAGCTGGAGCTGGCCACGCTCAAGGCCCCGGCGCGGCTGGAGAAGCTGGCGCGCGAGCAGCTGGGCATGAGGATGCCGGCGGGCTCGGCCGTGGTGTCACTGCCGCCCGAGCTGCCGGGCGCGCGCCGTCACGGCAAGCCCGAGGCGCGCAAGCCCGCGGGAGTGCGCGTGGCTGGGCGGGAGAACGCCCGGTGAGAGACCTCAAGGCGTCACGTGTTCCGGAGACGAACACCCGGTGGCTGCGGCTCCGGGTGATGCTGCTGGGTGGGCTCTTCCTGAGCCTGCTCGTGGTGGCCTTCGGCCGTGCCGTCTACCTGCAGGTCTACCAGCAGGAGAAGCTGCGCGAGCTGGCCCAGGATCAGTACGTCCGTCAGATCGAGATCCCCGCCCGGCGCGGCGACATCTTCGATCGGCGCGGCACACCGCTGGCCCAGAGCGTGGAGGTGGACTCCATCTGGGTGGATCCCTCGATGCTGCCGGAGGTGCGCAAGGCGGCCCGCGCGCTGGCCAAGGCGCTGAAGCTGGGAGCCGAGAACGCGGAGGATCTGCAGGCCCGGATGGAGAGGGGCAAGCGCTTCGCGTGGGTGAAGCGCCAGGCGAAGCCGCAGGAGGTGGAGGCCGTGAAGGCCCTGGGGCTGCCCGGGCTGGGCTTCACCAAGGAGCCCAAGCGCTTCTACCCGCAGCGTGAGCTGGCGGCGCAGGTGGTGGGTGTGGTGGGCACGGATGGGCGCGGCCTGGAGGGCCTGGAGCTGGCGTTCGATGACGAGCTGTCGGGGCAGAACTCGCGCCTGTCCGGCTTCCGGGACGCCAAGGGCCGCAAGCTGCTGGTGCACGGCGCGCTGGATCCCATCGAGCGCGAGGGCGCCTCCGTCACCCTGACGCTGGATCGCCACCTCCAATACGTGGCGGAGAAGGCGCTGGTGCGCGCGGTGGAGGATGCCAAGGCGGTGGCGGGCACGGTGGTGGTGCTCGATCCGAAGACGGGCGAGCTGCTCGCCCTGGCCAACGCCCCGAGCTTCAACCCCAACACGCCGGAGGCGTCGCAGCAGGGCGCCATCCGCAACCGCGCCGCGCTGGACACCTTCGAGCCGGGCTCGACGACGAAGGCCTTTGTCATCGCCGCGGCGCTCGAGGAGAAGGCCATCAAGCCGGATGACGTCTTCTTCTGCGAGAACGGCGCGTTGAACATCGGCCGCTACACCATCAACGACACCCACCCGTACGGCTGGCTGGGTCCCAAGGGCATCCTTCAGGTGTCGTCCAACATCTGCGCCGCCAAGGTGGGCCAGGCGCTGGGGCGCGAGAAGCTGGTGGCCTACTACCAGGCCTTCGGCTTCGCGGAGCGCACCGCCCTGGCCCTGCCCGGCGAGGGCAAGGGCGTCATTCCCTTTCCCAAGGCCGAAGTGGCTCTGGCCACCCAGTCCTTCGGCCAGGGCCTGACGGCCACCGCCGTCCAGGTCGCCGCCGGCTTCGGGGCGCTGGCCAATGACGGCGTGCTCATGCGCCCCTATCTGGTCTCCAAGGTCGTGGATCCGGACGGGGTGGTGCTGCTGGAGAACCGCCCTACCGAGCTACGCCGCGTTGTGTCAACCAAGGTGGCACGGCAGGTGGTAAGCATGCTCGAGAGCGTGGTGACCAAGGAGGGCACCGCCCCCAAGGCGGCCATGCAGGAGTACCGCGTGGCTGGAAAGACGGGCACGGCCCAGAAGGCGGATCCGGTCGCCCGGGGGTACTCGGACAAGCGGATCGCTTCCTTCGCCGGCATGGTACCGGCCGACAATCCGCGTGCCGTCATACTCGTAGTGGTGGACGAGCCCAAAACAGACGTGTACGGGGGACTTGTGGCCGCCCCCGCCTTCAAGGAAATCGCTACCGCCGCCATGGCTCATCTGGCCGTGCCGCCTTCGCGCACGGTCGCGCCGGAAGTGGCGGTAGCACCGGTCGCGTCCCCGGCGGCGGCAAAGACCCCTGTTTCCCCCAAGCCCACACCCGAGCGGCCCACCGTGGCCGTAAGGGAAGGCGAGGGGGCTGGCACGGTGCGAGTACCGGACGTGCAGGGTCAGGTTGGACGCGAGGCCGTGGTGAAGCTGCTCGCCGCGGCGCTGGAGCCACAACTGTTGGGCAGCGGACGCGTGGTATCGCAGACCCCCGCCGCCGGCGCGCTGGTGGACAAGGGGGCACGGGTGACGCTGGAGCTGGCGACGCGGCCATGAGGCCGCACCAGCCTGGGCCCCGCGCTTGCAGTAGCTGAAGGGGAAACGATGAAGCTGACGGATGTCCTCGCAGGGTGTGGAGCGGAGCAGGTCTCGGGCGGCCGGTCCTCGGTAGATGTAACCGGAGTGACGCAGGACTCGCGCCGAGTGAAGGCGGGGGACCTGTTCGTGGCCGTGCCGGGAACGAAGGAGGATGGAGCTCAGTACATTGGTGAGGCGGTCTCTCGCGGGGCTGTTGCCGTGGTGTCCGAGAAGCCCGTGGGCTCCTCGCAGGTGCCTTTCTTCAAGGTGAGCAATGCACGCAAGGCGCTGGCCCTGATTGCGGCCAATTTCTACGGGCGCCCCGCGCAGCAGCTCACCTTGCTGGGCGTCACGGGCACCAACGGGAAGACGACCACCACCTATCTGCTGGAGGCCATGAGCACCGCGGCGTACTCCTCCACGGGTGTCATCGGCACGCTGGGCTACAAGGTGGCCGGCCGCACCGTGGAGCTGCAGAACACCACGCCGGACGCGCTGGAGCTGCACCGCATCCTCCGGGAGATGGTGGACTCGGGCGTGGAGACGGTGGTCATGGAGGTGTCCAGCCACGCCCTGGTGCAGGAGCGCGTGCACGGGCTCACCTTCAAGGCGGCGGCCTTCACCAACCTGAGCCGGGATCACCTCGACTACCACAAGGACCTCGAGGACTACTTCCAGGCCAAGCGGAAGCTGTTCGGCGAGCACCTGTCGCCCACCGGCGTGGCCGTGGTGAACGGGGACGACACCTACGCCTCGCGCATCTACAACGAGCTGCGCGGCCAGAAGCGCATGGCGTGGAAGTTCAGCCGCACGGGCAACGGGGAGATCTCCGCCACGGACGTCTCCTATTCCCTGCAGGGCATCAAGGCCACGCTGAAGACGCCCGCGGGAGACATCCCCGTGAAGAGCAAGCTGCTGGGGCCGCACAACCTGGAGAACATCCTGGCCGCGGCGGGCGTGGCGCTGGGCGCGGGCATGGCCCGCCGGGACGTGCAGACCGGCATCGAGCGCATGACGAGGGTGGATGGCCGCATGGAGCGTGTGGAGAACTACATGCCCGGGCCGGCGCCCGCGGTGCTGGTGGACTACGCGCACACGGATGACGCGCTCAAGCGCGCGCTGGAGGCCACCCGCGGGCTGGCCAAGGGCCGCGTCATCGTCGTGTTCGGCTGCGGCGGAGACCGGGACAAGGGCAAGCGTCCGCTCATGGGCGCCGCGGCCGCGGAGGGTGCCGATCTGGTGGTCGTCACCAGCGACAACCCGCGCACGGAGGATCCTGAGGAGATCATCTCCCAGGTGACGCCGGGTCTGGAGAAGGGCGGCGTGCGGCGCATCTCGGCGGGCAAGGCCAAGAGCGGCGAGAAGGGCTACCTGGTGGAGGTAGAGCGGCGGGCGGCCATCGAGGCTGCCATCGGCATGGCCCGCGAGGATGACGTGGTGCTCATCGCCGGCAAGGGCCATGAGACGTACCAGCTCGTCGGCGGCGAGAAGCGCACCTTCGATGACCGGGAGGCGGCGGCCAAGGCGCTCGCGAGCCGCCCTCCACAGAGCTGAGAGCAGCGCGACGCCGGAGCTCGTATGGGCGCTCGTTTCACGGACGAAGAGGTGGCGAAGGCAACCGGGGCGGGCCGGAGTTTCGGCAACGCCCCGGCGGAGTACACCGAGGTCTGTACCGACACTCGGGCGCTGACGCCAGGCTGCCTCTTCGTGGCGCTCAAGGGTGAGCGCTTCGATGCCCACCTGTTCCTGGCGCAGGCCCGCGCGGGCGGCGCGGCCGGCGCGGTGGTGAGTGATGACCGGGCGCTGCCGCCGCTGCCGGGGACCTTTCCCCTCTACGCCGTGCCCGACACGCTCCAGGCGCTGGGGGCGCTGGCCCGCTTCCACCGCCAGCGCTTCCGCATCCCCGTGGCGGCGGTGGGGGGCTCCAACGGGAAGACGACGACGAAGGAGATGGTGGGCGCCATCCTCGCCACGCGCGGGCCGGCGCTGAAGACGGAGGGCAACCTCAACAACGAGGTGGGTGTCCCGCTCACGCTCTTCCGGCTGGAGCCTTCGCATGTGGCGGCGGGCATCGAGGTGGGGATGAACCACCCGGGCGAGCTCACCCGCCTGGCGCGCATCGTTCAGCCGGATGCCGCCATCATCACCGTGGTGCAGCCCGAGCACCTCGAGGGGCTGGGCAGCATTCAGGGCGTGGCCGCGGCGGAGGGGGAGCTGTTCCACGAGCTGAGCTCCGACGCCGTGGCCGTGGTGAACCTGGATGACCCGCTCATCCCCGAGCAGGCGGCGCAGAGCAAGGCGCGCAAGCTCACCTTCGGGCGTGCGGAGGCCGCGGACGTGCGGCTGGTGCGAGTGGAGACGCTGGGCCGCGAGGGCCTGCGGGCCACGGTGCGCTACCAGGACAAGGAGTGGCCCGTGCGGCTGCACTTCATCGGCGAGCACAACGCGCTCAACGCCACCGGAGCGTTCGCGGTGGGGCTCGCGCTGGGCTACTCGCCCGAGGAGTGCACACGAGGGCTGGAGGCGGCGCGGCCCTATGCGCGGCGCCTCAACGTGGTGGACGGGCTGAACGGCGTCACGGTGGTGGACGACTGCTACAACGCCAACCCGGCCTCCATGGACGCGGCGCTGGACACCTTGCGCACGCTGGTGCCGCAGAGCGGGCGTGCGGTGGCGGTGCTCGGGGACATGCTGGAGCTGGGGCCGGGAGAGCTGGAGGAGCACCGGGCCCTGGGCGAGCGGACGGCGGGCAAGGCGCAGCTGGTGGCCTTCTTCGGGCCGCGCTCGGAGAAGGGCTTCCAGGCGGCCTCGAGCCTGGGAGATGCGGCGGCGCACTTCACGGAGGTGGAGCCGTTGGTGGCGTGGCTGCAGCCCCAGCTCAAGGCGGGGGATGTGGTCCTGGTGAAGGGTAGCCGCGGCATGCGGCTGGAGCGGGTGGTGGCGGCCCTTACGGGCGCCGCGGCTCCTGGAGGTTCGCACTAGTGCTGTTCATGCTTTACGAGTGGTTGAAGGACACCGGCGCGGGCCGGATCCTCAACTTCCTGCGCTACCCGACCTTCCGCATCATCGCGGCGGGAGTGTTCGCCCTGCTGATGGGGATGCTCATCGGCCCCAAGCTCATCGCGCGCCTGCGGCTCAAGCAGCACGGACAGAGCAACGTGCGCGAGGACACGCCGGACTCCCACCAGAAGAAGAAGGGCACGCCCACCATGGGCGGCCAGCTCATCCTGCTGTGCATCGGCGCGGGCACGCTGCTGTTCGCGGACCTGAAGAGCCGCGCGGTGTGGGTGATGCTGCTGCTCACCTTCGGCTACGGCTTCATCGGCTTCCTGGATGACTGGCTCAAGCTGTCCAAGCGCAACTCCAAGGGGCTGGCCGGGCGCAAGAAGATGGTGCTGCAGACCTTCTTCTACCTGGTGGCCATCTTCGGGCTGATGTGCACGTGGGTGAAGGCGGACGGCTCCATTGGCCCCACGCTGCTCATCAGCACCAAGCTGACGCTGCCCTTCATCCCCTCGCACTGGTTCAGCCCGGATCTGGGCTGGCTCTATGTGGTGTTCGGCTGGATCGTCGTCGTGGGCACCTCCAACGCCGTGAACCTCACGGATGGCCTGGACGGCCTGGCCATCGTGCCCACCATCGTCGCGGCCACCACCTTCGCCATCCTCTGCTACGTGGCGGGCACCGCGCTGCACCTGGCGGACTCGCAGACGGTGAATGGCGTGACGCGCATCGTGCCCACGCCGCTCTATCAGTACCTGGGGATCCTCCAGGTGCCCGGCGGCGCGGAGCTGGCCGTCTTTTGCTCCAGCATCGTGGGCGCGGGCATCGCGTTCCTCTGGTTCAACACCTACCCGGCCTCCGTCTTCATGGGCGACGTGGGCTCGCTGGCGCTGGGTGGTGCGCTGGGCGGGCTGGCGGTGCTCTCGAAGAACGAGGTGGTGTCCGCGATCATCCACGGGGTCTTCTTCGCGGAGATCCTCAGTGTGATGATTCAGGTCATCTCCTACAAGACGACGGGCAAGCGCGTCTTCAAGATGGCCCCGGTCCACCACCACTTCGAGCTCAAGGGTCTCGCGGAGCCGAAGATCATCGTCCGCTTCTGGATCGTCGCCATCCTGTGTGGCGGCGTCGCGCTGCTGTCCCTCAAGCTCCGCTAGGAGTCCCCTCGCATGTCTTCCTCGCTGTCCGGTCAGAAGGTGCTGGTGTTCGGGCTGGCGAAGAGCGGGGTGGCGGCCGTCAAGCTGCTGCTCGCTCAAGGAGCCCGGGTGACGGCGCTCGACGCCCGGGACGAGGCCTCGCTGGGGGAGGTCGCCCGCGAGCTCAAGGTCCAGGGCGTGACGCTGGTGACGGGGCCGACGCCCCCCGGGCTGCTGGAGGCGCAGTCCCTGGTGGTGGTGAGCCCCGGTGTGCCGCTGGCGCTGCCGGAGCTCGAGGCGGCGCGCAAGGCGGGTGTCCCCGTCTGGGGTGAGATCGAGCTGGCGTGGCGCTCGCTCACCACCGTGCCGCTCTTTGGCATCACCGGCACCAACGGCAAGAGCACCACCACGGCGCTCACCGGCGAGCTCTTCAGGCAGGGCGGCGGCCGCATCTTCGTGGGCGGGAACTTGGGGCTGCCGCTGGCCGAGGCGGCGCTCACGCCGAAGGCCTGGGACAGCCTGGTGGTGGAGCTCTCCAGCTTCCAGCTCGAGGGCATCCATCAGATGCGCGCCAAGGGCGCCGTCATCCTCAACCTCACGCCGGACCACCTGGACCGGTACCCGAGCCATGAGGCCTACGGCCAGGCCAAGGCGCGCATCTTCCTCAATCAGCGCGTCGGGGACTTCGCGGTGGTGAACGCGGAGGATGCACACGTGATGCGGCTGGGGCTCCACGCGAACGTGCCCGTCTACGGCTTCAGCCTCACGGGCCAGCACGCGCCGGGCGGCCCGAGGCTGGCGGGGCTCGCGGTGGCACGGCAGGGCGGCTTCCGGCTGGACTTCCTCAACGAGGACTACACGCTGACCAACCGGGCGCTGCGAGGCGCGCACAACACGCAGAACGCCATGGCGGCGGCGCTGCTGGCAAGGCTGGGCGGCGTGACGCGTCAGGCAGTGCAGGCGGGGCTGGACAACTACCCGGGCCTGCCCCACCGCCTGGAGAGCGTGCGGCTGCTGGATGGGGTGGAGTGGGTGAACGACTCCAAGGCCACCAACGTGGACTCGGTGCTGGTGGCGCTCCGGGCCCTCTCAGGCAACCTGCTGCTCATCGCGGGAGGGAAGGGGAAGGGCGCGCCCTACCAGCCCATGGTGGAGGAGGGGCGGGGCAAGGTGAAGGAGGTGCTCACCATTGGCAAGGACGCGGAGACGATCGCCGCCGCGTACCAGGGAGTGGCCCCGGTGCACTCGTGCGGCACGATGGACGTGGCCGTGAGGAGAGCACGCGAGCTAGCGAAGGCCGGCGACACGGTGCTGCTGTCACCCGCCTGCGCGTCGTACGATCAGTTCAAGAACTTCGAGGACCGCGGCGACACGTTCAAGCGGCTCGTGAAGGCGCTCTAGAGGTACAGGCCATGAAGACATCCTCCGCGCCCGCGGTCCGCTTCGATCCCATCCTCCTGTGCGCCGTGCTGGCGCTCGTGTCGCTGGGGCTGGTGATGGTCTACTCGGCCAGCGCCATCCTCGCGCAGGACAAGCTGGGCGACAGCCTCTACTTCCTCAAGCGCCAGCTCATGGCCGCCGGGATGGGCGTGGTGGCCATGGCGGTGGCGATGAAGCTCGGCTGGCGGCGGCTGGCGCGCCTGGCCTGGCCGCTGCTCATCGTCTGTGTGGTGCTGCTGGTGGTGGTGCTGATTCCGGGCATCGGCACCTCGGTGGGAGGCGCGCGCCGGTGGATCCGCTTCCCGGGCTTCGGCCTGCAGCCCGCCGAGCTGACCAAGTTCGCCTGGGTCGTCTACCTCTCCTACTCGCTGGCCAAGAAGCGCGAGAAGGTGGCCACCTTCTCCGTGGGCTTCCTGCCCCACCTGCTGCTGTGCGGCGTGCTGGTGCTGCTGTGCATGCGCCAGCCGGACTTCGGCAGCTCCGTGCTGTTCGTGTTCCTGCTCTTCGTGCTGCTGTTCGCCGCGGGCACCAAGCTCAGCTACCTGGTGGGCTCCGTGCTGCTGTCGCTCCCACTGGCGTATGTGGCCATCGCCTCCAGCCCCTACCGCATGAAGCGCGTGCTGGCGTTCCTCGATCCCTGGGCCCACCGGCATGACGCGGGCTACCAGGTGGCCGAGTCGCTCATGTCCATCGGCTCGGGCGGCCTCACCGGCCTGGGCCTGGGCGACGGGCGCCAGAAGCTCTTCTTCCTGCCCGAGGCTCATACCGACTTCATCTTCGCCATCATCGGCGAAGAGCTGGGGCTCATCGGTGTCACGCTGCTGGTGGCCCTCTACGCCATCGTCATCTGGCGCGGCGTGCGCATCGCCCTGGCCGCTCCCGAGCCGTTCGGCACGTACCTGGGGCTGGGCATTACCTCCATCGTCGCCTTCCAGGCGGCGGTGAACATGTGCGTGGCCATGGGGCTGCTGCCCACCAAGGGTCTGACGCTCCCGTTCGTCTCCTATGGAGGCACCTCGCTGCTGGTGCTGATGGGATCGGCGGGGGTGTTGTTGTCGTTGAGCACCGCCACACAGGGCGCCAACAGGCCGTCCCGTGTAGGCGCCGAGATGCGGGAGGTGGCGGCGTGAAAGTCCTCATCGCCGGCGGCGGGACAGGTGGTCACCTCTTCCCAGGCATCGCCCTGGCGGAGGAGGTGGTGACGCGTCACCACAAGAACGAGGTCGTCTTCGTGGGCACCGAGCGGGGCCTGGAGGCGAAGGTGGTGCCGCAGGCGGGCTTCCCGCTGGAGTTCATCCAGGCCACGGGCCTCAAGGGCAAGGGCCCGTGGCAGCTCATCAAGGGCCTGCTGGCGCTGCCGCTGGCCTTCATTACCTCCATGCGCATCCTCGCGAAGCACAAGCCCGACGTGGTGGTGGGCGTGGGAGGCTATGCCAGCGGGCCGGTGGTGATGGCCGCGTGGCTGATGGGCATCCCCACCGCGGTGCAGGAGCAGAACGCGCTGCCCGGGATCACCAACAAGATCCTCGGCAAGGTCGTGAAGGTCGTCTTCACCGCCTTCGAGGAAGCTCAGCGCTTCTTCCCCGAGGGCAAGGTGCATCTGGTGGGCAACCCCATCCGCCGCAAGCTGATGGACAACTACCTGCGCTCGCATGTGGCGCACGAGCGCTTCTCCCTGCTCGTCTTCGGAGGCAGCCTGGGCGCCAGGGGGCTCAACCAGCGGGTGGTGGAGGCCCTGGACTTCCTGGGCGACCTGAAGGACCAGATGAGCTTCGTGCACCAGACGGGGAAGAACGATCTGGAGACGGTGCGCAAGGGCTACGCGGACAAGGGCTTCCAGGCGGAGGTCGTCGAGTTCATCAACGACATGTCCGACGCCTACGCCAAGGCGGACCTGGTGGTGTGCCGGGCGGGTGCCACCACGCTGGCGGAGCTGACGGTGTGCAAGAAGGCCAGCATCCTCGTTCCCTTCCCGCACGCCACGGACAACCACCAGGAGGTGAACGCGCGCGCGCTGGTGGAAGCGGGCGCGGCGGTGATGTTCCGCGAGTCGGAGCTCACAGGGCAGAAGCTGGCCGAGCAGATCCGCGCCCTCAAGACGGAGCCGGTGCGCCTCAAGCAGATGGAGAAGAAGGCGGGCCTGCTGGGCCGCCCCGAGGCCTCCAAGGAGCTGGCGGATATCTGCGTGGATCTGATGGTGAAGGCGTACGGGCCGAACGGCCGCGAGCGCGCGGTGAAGGCTGAGGCGCCCAAGCCCTCCAGGAGTGAGTGAGTCATGATGAAGGCTGGAGGCAAGCCCCAGAGTCTCTTCAAGACGCGCCATGCGGCACGGGTGCACTTCGTGGGCATCGGCGGCATCGGCATGAGCGGCATCGCCGAGGTGCTGCTGAACCTGGGCTACCAGGTGTCGGGCTCGGACCTGAAGGGCAGCGACATCACCCGGCGACTGGCCAGCATGGGCGCCACCATCTACGAGGGGCACAAGGCGCAGAACCTGGTGCAGGCGGACGTGGTGGTTATCTCCTCCGCGGTGAAGAAGGACAACCCCGAGGTGGTGACCGCTCGCCAGCGGAAGATCCCCGTCATCCCCCGCGCGGAGATGCTCGCGGAGCTGATGCGCCTAAAGTACGCGGTGGCGGTGGCCGGCAGCCACGGGAAGACGACAACCACCTCCATGGTGGCCACGGTGCTCTCGGCGGCGGGGCTGGACCCCACGACCGTGGTGGGCGGCAAGGTGAACGTGCTCGACTCCAACGCCAAGCTCGGCAAGAGCGAGCTGATGGTGGTGGAGGCGGACGAGAGCGACGGCAGCTTCCTCAAGCTGCACCCCGCCATCACCGTGGTGACGAACATCGATCCCGAGCATATGGATCACTACGGGACGCTCGAGGCGCTGAAGACGGCCTTCGTGGAGTTCTGCAACCGCGTGCCGTTCTATGGGCTGAACGTCCTGTGCCTGGACCACCCCAACGTGCAGGAGCTGCTGCCGCGGCTGGAGAAGCGCGTCGTCACCTACGGCAGCTCGCACATGGCGGACTACCGGCTGGAGGGCGTGAGGCTGGAGGGCTTCAGCACGCACTTCCTGGCCTTCCGGCGCGACGAGCCGCTGGGCGAGTTCCGCGTGCGCATGGTGGGCGCGCACAACGCTCTCAACGCGCTGGCCGTCATCGCCGTGGCCGAGGAGATGGAGATCCCGCTGGACACCGTGCGCGGGGCGCTGGCCGAGTTCGGCGGCGTGCAGCGGCGCTTCACGGTGCGCGGTGAGGTGAACGGCATCACCGTCGTGGACGACTACGGGCACCACCCCACCGAGGTGCTGGCCACGCTGGCCGGTGCTCGGAGGGCCTTTGGCCGTCGCCTGGTGGTGGCCTTCCAGCCGCACCGCTACACGCGCACGCACGACCTGAAGAAGGAGTTCACCACCTCCTTCAATGACGCGGACTTGCTCTTCGTCTCCAGCGTCTACGCGGCCGGCGAGGAGCCCATCCCCGGCGCCACCGGCGAGGCCCTGGCCGAGGCCATCCGCGCCCACGGCCACCGCGACGTGACGTACGTGGACAAGCGGGCGGACCTGCCCGCAGCGATCGCACCCCGGCTGCGCGAGGGCGACATCGTCCTCACGCTGGGCGCCGGTGACATCACCCAGGTGGGGCCGGACTTGCTGGCCCTGCTCGGGAAGACCGGAGCGGCCAGGGGCGGGTGAGCATGACGGCGCGCATCACATCCACCCTCCCAGAGCGCGTGTCGCTCCTGGACGGCTGTGAGGTGAAGGCGGGCGAGCCGCTCGCGCCCCTCACCAGCGTCCGGGTGGGTGGCCCCGCGGAGGCGCTCGCCCGTCCGCGCAGCCCGGATGCGCTCGTGGCGCTGCTGCGGCTGGCCCGTGAGGAAGGGGCACCGGTCTCCATCCTTGGCGGTGGAGCCAACACCCTCGTGGGCGATGGGGGCGTGAAGGGCGTCACGATTCGCCTCCCGGGAGATCTCTTCCCCGAGGTGGCGGAGGTAGGTGAGGAGGAGGGACGCCTGACGCTCGGCGCGGGCGCGGCCATCGTCCGGCTCATCAACCTGATGCGCGGCAACGGCCTCGTGGGCGCCGAGTTCCTCGCCGGCATCCCCGGCACGCTGGGCGGCGCGGTGTCGATGAACGCCGGCACCAAGAACGGCGAGTGCTTCCGCGCCGTCGAGGCCGTGGAGGTGGCCACCGTGGACGGGGTGGGGTGGCTGGAGAAGGCTCGGATTCCCCATGCGTACCGGCACTCGGAGCTGCCTCCGGGCGGCGTGGTGACGCGGGTGCGCTTCCGGCTGCCCAAGGGGGACCTGGCGGCCTCCAAGCAGGCCATGGACAAGGATCTGGCCTACCGCAAGAGCACCCAGCCGCTCAGCCAGCCGAACTTCGGCAGCGTCTTCACCAACCCGCCCGGTGGCTTCGCCGGGCAGCTCATCGAGAAGGTGGGCCTCAAGGGCCACACCCTCGGCCGCGCGCAGATCTCCACGCTGCACGCCAACTGGATCGTCAACCTGGGCGGCGCCACCGCCCGCGACGTCCTCGGGCTCATCACCCTGATGCAGGAGCGGGTGAAGGCCGAGACGGGCGTCGAGATCAAACCCGAAGTCAAGCGCGTAGGGGAGTTCCTTCCGTGAGCGTCCTGTCCAAGTCCGAGCTCAAGTCCAAGCGCATTGGCGTGCTGATGGGCGGCCTGTCCGCCGAGCGCGATGTGTCCCTGCGCACGGGGGCCGCGGTGTCCAAGGCGCTGCGCTCCCTGGGATACGACGTGGTGGACGTCGACGTGGGCAAGGACGTGGCCGCGCGCCTCGTGGCGGAGAAGGTCGACGTGGCCTGGATCGCCCTCCACGGCCGCTACGGCGAGGACGGCTCCATCCAGGGGTTGCTCGAGTCCCTCTTCATCCCGTACACCGGCAGCGGGGTGCTCGCCTCGGCGCTGGGCATGGAGAAGGTCTACGCCAAGCAGATCTTCTCCACGCACGGCATCCCCACGCCTCCTTATAAGGTGTTCTCCGACGCCGCGAGTGCCAGGGCCGCGGCGGACTCGCTGCCCTTCCCATTCCCCGTGGTCGTCAAGCCCAGCCGCGAGGGCAGCAGCGTGGGCGTCCACGTCTGCAAGACGAAGGACGCGTACCTCGCCGCCGTGGACGATGCCTCCAAGTACGCGGGCCTCCTCCTGGTGGAGCAGTTCATCAAGGGCCGTGAGGTGCAGGGCGCCGTGCTGGATGACGAGGCGCTCGGCGTCATCGAAGTGGTGGTGGCCCGCGAGTTCTACGACCAGGAGGCCAAGTACACGGCTGGAAGCGGTACCCAGTACCTCTTCCCAGCACCCATCCCCGCAGATCAGTATGCGCGGGTGAACGAGGTGTGCCTCGCCGTCCACAAAGCGCTGGGCTGCAAGGGGGCGTCGCGCTCCGACGTCATCGCCACCGAGTCGGGAGAGGTGTTCGTGCTGGAAATCAACACGCTGCCTGGAATGACCGAGACGAGCTTGCTGCCGAAGATCGCCGCGGGCCGGGGGATTGACTTCCCCGCCTTATGCGAACGGATTCTCCTCACCGCCTCCCTCAAGTCCTGAGCGCTCCCCCCTCGGTTTTCCCTTAGGCGGCCCAGGGTTTTCCCCAGCCGGCCGCTACAGCCACATATCTGTAGCCAAAAACTGGCGCGCCGATCCAACCGGGCGCAGCATGCGGACCTCTCTATTTCCATGGCCTTCGGGAAGTCCAAGAACCGTCGCCGCGTCGACGCCGCCCAGCAGAAAAAGGCGGTGAAGGGCGCCGTGCAGACCCACGGTCCCTCCGTGGCCAAGGGCCTGCTGACCGCGGCGCTCACCGCGGGCCTCATCTGGGGCGGGGTGGAGCTGCGCGCCTGGGCGCTGTCCTCGCCGCGCTTCCAGCTGCAGGAGGCGCACTTCACCGGGCTGACGAGGGCCTCGCGCGCGGAGCTGGTGAAGCTGTCCGGACTGGCGCTGGGGCAGAACCTCTTCGCCCTGGATGTGCCCGCGCTGGAGAAGGCCATGCTCCAGCACCCGTGGGTGCGCTCGGTGGAGGTGACGCGGCGCTTCCCGGCCTCCGTCTCCGTGGAGGTGGTGGAGCACACCCCCGAGGCGCTGGTGGTGCTGGGCGATCTCTACGTGCTGGACGGGGAGGGCGAGCCCTTCAAGCGGGTGACGCCTGGGGACGGCCTGGACCTGCCGCTCGTCACCGGCGTGGAGCGCGATGCGTACGTGAAGGATCCGGCCGCGGTGCGCGAGCGGATGAAGTCCGCCATCGAGGTGGCGCACGCGTACGGGGCGCTCAAGCCCGGCCGGCACGAGCGGTTGTCCGAAGTCCGGGTGGAGGGCACGTCCCTGGCCCTGGTGACGGTGGCCGGACAAGAGGTGCTGATGGGCGAGGGGCACACCGAGGCCAAGCTGGCGAGGCTGACGCGCGTGCGGCGCGAGCTGAGCGCGCGGGGCCTGTCGGCGGAGGTCATCCACCTGGAGAACCGGGCTCGGCCCGGCTGGGTGGCCGTGAAGCTTTCGAGTCCCGTCTCCGAGAGGAACGGGATCTCGACGCAGTAAGGACGCCCTTTCACGAGAGTGGGGGTACCGGGGAGGCAGTTGTCATGGCGAAGCAGAAGTCTGGGGAGATCATCGTCGGGCTCGATATCGGCACGACGAAGATCTGCGCGATCGTCGGTGAGCTCACCGACAGCGGGATCGACATCATTGGAATCGGCACCCACCCCTCCAAGGGGTTGCGCAAGGGCGTCGTGGTCAACATCGAGGC
>Ga0247825_10000943_pt1 | contig 18841 bp, 21 predicted proteins | sample 13C_Vanillin_Day_FD_194413 | JGI IMG/M metagenome (GOLD analysis project Ga0247825, IMG submission 194413) | Soil microbial communities from agricultural site in Penn Yan, New York, United States - 13C_Vanillin_Day48 | ecosystem: Environmental > Terrestrial > Soil > Agricultural land | place...
TGATCCTGCTCAACTGAAGACAGGCCCTAGACGGTGCGGTCGAGCAGTTCGATCGACACGCCCTGCGGCCCCTCGATGAAGCAGACCCGGGTGCCCGGCCGCACCGTGACCGGCTCGCGGGTGAACTTGACGCCCTTGGCCTTGAGATCGGCGGCGATGGCGTCGATGCCGGTGACCGCCAGGCCGAAATGGTCGAGGCCCTGATAGGGAGTCTTCGGCGGGGTCGCCACGCCGTCGCCGGCCGTCACCGGCGCGAGGAACACGTTCTGGCCGCCGATCACCATGTCCACGCGCGGCGCGCCCTGCTGCGTGCTGCGCTTGATCTCGGCGCCCAGCATTTTCTCGAACCATTGCGCCGTCGCCTCGACGTCGGGCGTGCGGATGTGGACGTGATCCCAGGTGAACTTGGCCATGACGCTTTCTCCCCTATGTCGTTGGTCAGCATAACGCGTCGAAGACGCGCGTTAACGCGCTATCGCCGGGACGTTAGGACAGCCGCATGGGGGAGGCCAAGAGCCAAAAGCGATACTTGCCATGCCAATGGGCGGGGAGCGGCCTCACAAAAGTTCACCGCCTCACCCTGCAGGAGCAGGATGAGGCGGTGAAGGCCCGCAAAAAACTCTGACGTCAGCTTACGACTTGGTGCCCTTCTTCAAGGCAACCCTGGTGGGCGCCGGCGCCGCGGCGGCTTCCGCCGATGGCGTGGCCCACTGCGCTTCTCTGGAGCCGTCACCCCAGTTGCGCGGACGGTAGAAGATGTGCACCCCGTGCCTCACCATCACCTTCATGTCGCGGATCCAGTTCGGGCTCACATAGGTGGCGTGGTAGTGCGTGGCCTTCGCCACCTCCGGCAGCCAGAAGTTGGCGTGCAGCGCCTGCCTGGCGATGCGGTTGGCGCGCGCCCAGGAGCCGCGCTCGCGGATCGCCTCGGGCTTGCCGTCGCAGGCGAAGGTGAACTGGCAGGACAGATGCCGGTGCGCGTTCTGGAACACCACCGAGCAGACGTCCTTCGGGTAATAGGGCGAGAAAACGCGGTTAAGCACGACCTGCGCCACCGCCTGCTGGCCACGCACCGGCTCGGCGCGCGCCTCGAAGTAGATCGCCTGGGCGAGGCACCTCTCGGCCTTGTCGTATTCGGCGCCCTGCAGGTCGAGCAGCTGCGCCGGGCTCATCGGCGGCTTCGGCAGCGGCAGATGGATGAGCACGGCCTTCGGATACTCGTCGGGGATCAGCAGATCGGCGTCGGTCATGATCGCCGCCGACATGGTGGTCTCGGCCTGCGGCTCGGCGAGCCTGGACGTCTCAGGCTTGACCACTTCCGGTTTGGCCACTTCAGGCTTTGCCGTTTCAGGTTTGGGCGCTTCAAGTTTGATCGCTTCCGCCTTCGGTGCTTCCGGGACCACAAGCGCTGCGAGCGTGATGGGCTGCTCGAGCGCGGACTTGGGCAATTCAGATTTGGGCAGTTCGGACTTGAACTGGCGCCTGGCCGGTGCCGGCTTCGCCGGCCCGGACCTGCTCTGCTCCGTGGCGGCCGCAGCCGGAACGGGTTCGGCCGGAGCCGCAGCCCTGGGCGTCTCGACAATCTCGAGCCTCGGCAGCGGCGTCAGCGGCTGGATCCGGTCGAGCTGCGGCTGCTCGAACACCAGCGGCGCCGGAAGTGCCGGCTGCTCGCTGCCCACGTTCGGCATGGCGCCGGGCATGGCGCGGGCCGGGCGCGCCGGAGCGGGAATGGCGGGCGCGGGGAGCGCCGCGGTGGTCGTCACCGGCTCGGCCGGTGCGGCAACGGGCGCGGGCGCGGCAGGAGCCGGAACCGCAGCCGGCGCGACCGCGACCGGCGGAGCCGCGGCAGGAGCCACAGGTTCGGTTTTCGTCACCGGCGCTTCCGCTGGCTTCTCGGCCGGTGCAGCGGCCGGCTGCTTCGGCACGGCGATCACATCTGCGGTCGCAGGATCGGCGGGCGGCGTGATGGGCGCGGCAATGGCCTGCACGCGTGACGGCTCGGCGATCTGGTCCGGCGTTGCCGCCGCCAGCGCGTAGCCCTGCAACGGCGACCGCGGCACCTGGAGAATGACTTCGTCGTCGGATTCGATGGCGATCGAGCGCGGCTTCGGCGCGACGTGCGCGGCCATCACCATGGCGCGGTCGACGATCGGACCCGCGCCGTCGACCATCGGCGTGAACTTGAGCTGCAGCGAAGTCAGCGCGGTCGACAGCGACTGCGCGCTCAGGCGCTCCGGCATGCCGTACGCGCCGGCGACGCCGATCACGCCGAGCATCGTCGCGCTGCCGGCGACCGAACCGATGAAGGCGCGGCGGACGCCGCGCGCCGCTTCGTCGAGAATGATCTGGTTCTTGCGCATACGAAGGCCCCCTCGAATGCCGATCCACACTGGGTTTTCGGAGGGCGAGTCATAGCGCCGCCGCGCATGCTTGCGGCGTTGTTCGCGAATTAACGTAAAACCGCGGGGCTAACCTTAATGCGGCGATGCGTGCCGTTTTGCGTCAGCGCTGCACCGCGACCGCACAGCTCCGTCTCAGAACCAGCCGGCGCTCTGTGCCGCGCTCCACAGAAGCCGCACGCCGAGTAATGTTAATACGACTTGCAGCATCACGCGGAAGCTTTTCTCGCTGGTCTTTTCCAGCGCGACCTCGCCGATCCAGTTGCCGAGCGCGCCGGCCGCGATCATCGCCGCCATCAGCGGCACGTAGCGGCCGATCGCGAAGCCGATGAAGCCGAAGGCCGCGATCTTGGCGATATGCGCGATCATCATCAGCGCGCCCATGGTCGCGACGTGAATGCGCCGGTCCGGCGTGGATGCCGCCACGAAGGGTGCCAGGAGCGTGCCGGTGGCGCTGACGAACACGCCGACGAACGTCGTCAGGAAGCCCAGCACCGCGAAGCGGCCCCGCACGCCGCCGGCCCGCCCCATCTTGGGCATCCAGGTGACCAGCAGGATGAAGGCGCCGAGGATGAATTCGAGCCACATGGTGGAGAGCGCGATGAACACCCGCGCGCCGAGCGTCGCCCCGATCAGCGAGCCGATGACGAACGGCAGGAGCGTCGGGCGCATCACGTTGCGCCACATGATCATGGTGCGGGTGACGCCCGCGCCGAGCATCACCACGGTGTGCACCGGGATGAGCGCCAGCGGCGGCATCACCATCGCCATCAGCCCGAGCAGCACGATGCCGCCGGCAGCCCCGGTGAACACGCCGATGAACGACGTGACCAGCGAGGCAACCATCAGGCCGAAAAAGGCCAGCGGCCCGATGTCGGGGGTTCCGAGGAAGTCCATGTGTCCGGCGTGAGCGAGAGACAGCGCAGAACAAGCACCGGGCGGCGCGCGAGGCAATGCCGGTCAGTGCATGGCTGAAAATTTATGCGCGGCCGTAACGTTCGAATCGAATGTGCGCCGCGCGGGCGGTGTGCCCCCTCCCCCTGAAAGGGGAAGGTTGGGGTGGGGGTCCGCGCGTTCACGCGCGTCTTCGGTCAGCACTACAGGATCTATGCGCCAGTCACGCGCGCGGCGACGCGCAATGGAAGGACTGCTGGAGTCGGTGCGCGCGGCTGACCGCCACCCCGACCCTCCCCCTTTCAGGGGGCTGTCGTATTCACACATCTTCTGGAGTCTATTCAACGAGTTGCCGGGAAAGTGCGGAGAACGAAGTCACCTGCACTGCACTTTTCCGGACTCGCGTACCGGCTAAGTCATTGATCATGATTCCGTTTCCAACCTCGAAGAGATGTGTGAATCAGACAGCTTTCAGGGGGAGGGAGCGCGCCGCCTGCGTTGTTGTATATGCGACTGACTTAGACCCCGATGCCGCCGGCCTTCGCCCGCGCGATGCCGAGCGCGATGATCCGGTTGAGCAGGTCGGGATACTTCAGCCCGTCGTGCTGCGCCGAGCGGGCGAACTCCTCGACCTTGGCGATCTCGGGGTTGGGATTGGCCTCGATGAAATACGGCGTGCCGTCCGGCGCCAGCCGGAAGTCGATGCGCGCATAGCCGTCGAGATCGAGCGTGCGGCAGATGCGCTTGACCATGCTCTGGATGCGGGCCGCGACCGGCGCCGGCAGGCCCTTGGCCGGCCCTTCCTCGACGCCGTGGCGCTGCTGGTACTCGATGTCGTGCTTGACCTTCTCGGTCGCGATCGGCCGGTTGCCTTCCGCCAGCGAGCCGAACTGCAGCTCCCAGATCGGCAGCACCCGGCGGCGGTCGTTGCCGAGCACGCCGACGTAGATCTCGCGGCCCTCGATGTACTGCTCGGCGATCGCCGCCGTGCCGATCCGCTCGTGAATGAACGTCACGCGCTCGGCCAGCGCCTCGTCGGTCTCGACCACCGAGGCCTGGGCAATGCCCATCGATGCGTCCTCGTTCAGGCTCTTGACGATCAGCGGCAGGCCGAGCCGCGGCGGCCGCTTGATCTTGCGCCCGATCGGAAACACGGCGAAGGCCGGCGTCGGCACGCGGTGATAGTGCACGAGCTTTTTCGCCAGATCCTTGCCGCGCGACAGCACCAGGCCGCGCGGGTTGCAGCCGGTGTAGGGCACGCGGGTCAGTTCGAGGTAGCTCACCACGCTGTGGTCGTAGACCGCCTCGCCGTGAAACTCCTCGAGCAGGTTGAACACCACATGCGGCTTGAAGCTCTCCACCGCGTCGCGGATCGGCCGCAGCTCGTTGCTGACGCCGAGCGGCATCACCTCGTGGCCGCTCGCGCGCAACGTCGAGACCACGTCATATTCGGTCTTCCAGACATTGACCTCCTCCTCGCTGAATCCCTTCAGCGACTCCGGAGGCACCAGGTCCGGATGCGTCAGCAACAGGACGCGGCACCGTTTCATAGCGCGATCCACTGCCGCCGCAGCGGGCTGTAGAGCGAGTGCACGGTCTTGGCGGTGAGCAGCACCGTGAAGTCGGTTCGCAACTGCCGGTCCGCGCCCGCCGCGCGCAGCTTCAGCTCGCGGCAGCGCTCGATCATCTCGTCGAGCACGGTGTCAAGGGTGAGCTGGTATTCGCCGGTCCATTTCGAGATCAGCCGGCGGAATTCCGAACGGTGCCGCCGGATGAAGTTCGCGGCCGGCAGCGAATGGCGGTGGCGCGGGTTGCTGGAAAAGATGCGCATCAGATCGCGGTCATAGGCGCGCGGAGTATCCACCGAATAATGCTGCAGCTTCTTGCGGTAGTGCTCGCCCAGCGTCGTGTGCAGCGACTTCAGCGGCTCGAGCTCGCGGCGCCGTTTCACCACCTGCCTGCGTTCGCCGATCTCAGCCATCAGCTCGTCCACGTACTGCAGCTTCTTCAAGGCCGGCCAGCCTTCGTAGCGTTTGCGCCAGTTCGATCGCGGCGTGAGCCACACGGCGAACGTCTCGGCGAAATCCTCGTCCGGATGGCTCTGCGCGTACCATAGCCGCAAATGTTGAACAAAATTCCTGCTCGCCGGATCGGGCCGGTAATAACTCGGATACCTTGTCGAAGAGCGGCCGAACAACCGGCGCCAGCGCCGATCGCGATGAAGCGCATAGGCGTGCTGGATCACGTGACCGGTTTCATGCCGGAGGATGCGCATGCACTCCGCATGCGTTCCGCCTTCCACGTCGATGATCATCTTGCGCTCGAGCCGCATCAGCCGCGGATGCGCGAGATAGAACGGAATGGCGATGCCGGGCGTGTGCTCGGGGCTGAACCATTCGCTCGACAGCCACGCGTGCGGCCGCACCGGAATGCCGTGCGCGGCCAGTTCCTGATTCAATTCGCGCACGCAGCCGGCCAGCCAGGTGTTGCGCCAGCCGAGCTTGAGATCCTTGAAACGCAACTGCATCAGCCGGTCGTCGGACCAGTTGGCCCAGCGCTTCCGGCTGCCCTCTTTGCGCGGCTTCCGGCGTTTTGCCTTGCGGCGTGCTGCTGTCGACCTTGCCATGACGGTTCAGCCCCCGATGCCTGTCATGCGGCCCCTGCAAGCGTGCGCTGTCCCCACAGCGACGCCCGCCAGCGTATGGCGATCAGCACCGTGAACGCGAGCCCCACGACGGCATAGAGCGAGGCCGTGGCGCGGAAGCCGACGAGGTTGATCAGAACGCCGGCGATCAGCAACCCCAGCGGCAGGCTGTAGATCGCCAGCATCCGCACGCCCATGATCCGGCCGCGATAGCGCGGGTCCGAGGCGCTGAGCAGCATCACCGTGTGGCAGACCATCGTCAGGCTCTGCGCGAAGCCGCACAGGATCAGCATGGCGATCCCGGATTCGAGCGTCGTCATCTGGGCGAACACCAGCACCAGGATGTGCCAGATCACGGCGGCGACGATCATCAGCTTCGCCAGTTCGATCCCCATGCCCCAGCGCGTCATCCCGATCGAGCCTATGAAGGCGCCGACCGCCACGCTCGCGACCAGGTAACCCAGGCCGGTCTGGTCGGTGTGGAAGATGTCGCGGGCGGCGTAGGGCATCAGGCCGTTGGTCAACGGAAAGACCGCGAAGTTGAAAAGAAAAGCGTACCAGACAATGGCGAGCAGCCGCGGCGTGTTCCAGACCATCACCAGACCTTCCCACAGCTCCCGCCATGGGGACGGCTTGGGCTCATTCTTGGGCTCATTGGGCTCGCTGCCGTGCCCTTCCCGGGGCTTGTCCGAGGCCCCGGCCGCCAGCGCCTGCCCGGCCCGTTCCGGTGCCGCATCGGGCACCATCGCGTTCCAGGTCAGGATCGCGCTCAGCAGATAGAAGGCCGTGATCGCCACATAGGTCGGTCCGATACCGATGGCCGCGAACATGCCGGCGCCGGTCAGCGCACCGAAGATGCGCGCCGTGTCGGTGGTGGTGCGGGCGATCCCCATCGCCGGCATCAAGGTGGCGGCCGGCATGGTGTCGGCGATCAGCGCGCCGCGCAGCCCCATGTCGGACGGCCGCACCAGCCCGGTGAACGCGGCCAGCACCAGCACGATCTCCGGGCGCAGCGTTCCGGTAAAGGCCAGCAGCGTCAGCGCGCCCGCGACCAGGCCGTAGCCCGCCCGCATCGACGACAGCATGGCGCGGTGGCCGAGCCGGTCGCTCCAGACGCCGATGATCGGCGCGATCAGCGTGCCGCCGTAGAGCAGCGCGCCGAACACCGTGAGCATCAGGACCGAATTGGTCTCGACCAGCACATACCAGCCGAGCACCAGCGTCTCCATCTCGAACGCCCACGAGGTGAGCAGGTCGGCGGGCCACTGGTAGCGGTAGCTGCGGATGCGGAACGGGGCGAGCGCGCCGATTGAAGGCATTTTCGAGGAAAGGTCCCGGCAAGATCGAGGGAAAGATCGAGAAAACGGCCCCAAACCATAGCAAACCCTGATGCGGAAACAGGCAGTTTGGCGGCCTGCCCTGTGGGTTTCACCGGTTGCGGCCGGTTTCTCGCGAAAATCGGATTTTTTGCCAGGAACCGGGCTTAGGGCCGGGCGTTGGATGGATACGAAGCACGGGCCGGCTTCGGCGGCCTGGTCCTGAAATCGACAGCCTGGTTAGGGGAGTAGCCAATTCATGGCCACGCACTCGCACGTCTTGATCGGAACAATGGTCATTACGGCCGCGATGATCATCGCGCTGCCGGTCGCCAAGGCGATCGACGCCGCGACCCTGTCACCGGCGCCGACCGTCAACGTCAATCGCGCCGCCAAAGGCGATCAACTGGCGGCGCGCCGCCAGCCGGCCAAGCAGATGCCGGTGCAACTGATCCACAAGCCATCCGGCCCGAAACAGAAGCCGCAGATCATGGATGGCTGCGACCCGCTGTTCAGCCCGGTCGCGGTGCCGCAGATGGCGCATGTCACCGGGCGCTGTGTCGGCTGACGCCGCAGCGGTCATTTGAATCAAAAGGGCGGCCCCAGGGCCGCCCTTTGATTTTGCGCGGGCCGGTCAGCGGATCGGCGGCGCGTAGAGGATACCACCCGAGCTCCAGAGCTGGTTCAGGCCGCGCGGGATGCCGAGCGGCGAGTTGGTGCCGACATTGCGCTCGTAGACCTCGCCGTAGTTGCCGACATGGCGGATGATACGCGCCGCCCAGTCCTTGTTCAGGCCGAGCCACTCGCCGTATTCGCCCTCGGTGCCGACAAAACGCTTCACATCGGGCTTGGTCGATTTCATCGCCTCGCCGATGTTCTTGGAATCGATGCCCAGTTCCTCGGCATTGATCATCGCGAACAGCGTCCATTTCACGATCAGAAGCCAGTCGTCGTCCTTCTGGCGGACCACCGGCGACAGCGGCTCCTTGGAAATGACATCGGCGAGAATCTCGTGCTCGGTGGGCTTGGCAAGCTTGATCCGCAACGCATAGAGCTGCGACACGTCCGCGGTCATCACGTCGCACTGCCCGCCGTTATACGCCTTGAACATCTCGTCGAGCGAAGGGTACTTCTTCACCTCGTGCTTCATGTTGTTGGCGCGGAAGTAGTCGCCCAGATTGAGCTCGGTGGTCGTGTCGGACTGCACGCAAACCTTGCTGCCGTCGAGCTCGAGCGAGGACGACTTGTTGTTGGCGCGCGGCACCATGAAGCCCTGGCCGTCGTAATACGAAACGCCGGCAAAGTGCAGGTAGTATTCGGTTTCGCGCGACATGGTCCAGGTGGAGTTGCGCGCCAGCACATCGATCTTGCGCTTGCCGAGCTCGTCAAACCGCTCCTTCGCGTCGAGCGGAACGTACACGACCTTCTTCGGATCGTTGAAGATCGCCGCCGCGATGGCGCGGCAGAAATCGACGTCGAAGCCCGACCAGTTGCCCTGAGCGTCCTTCGCCGAGAAGCCCGGCAATCCGGTGCTGACGCCGCAATGCACCGCGTCGCGCCGCACCGTGCGGTTGAGCGTCTTGGTGTCGTAGCGCTCGTAGGCGAACGCCGCGACACCGACGCCGATCGCGACGACGCAGCCGATGAGCAGCCCCGTCGTGAAGTTACGTCCGAAGAACGCCATGAAAATCTCCCCCGGCGGCGCGATCAGACTTCCGGCCGCTGCCGGATGATCACCTTGGTTCCGACCGGGATGCGCTCATAGAGGTCGCTCACGTCGGGATTGGTCAGGCGGAAACACCCGGACGAGACCGCGCTGCCGATGGTATGCGGCTGGTTGGTGCCGTGGATGCGATAGACCGTGGCGCCGAGATAGAGCGCGCGTGCGCCCATCGGATTGCCCGGGCCGCCGGCCATGAAGCGCGGCAGATAGGGCTGGCGCTGGATCATCTCGTCCGGCGGCGTCCAGTCCGGCCATTCCGTCTTGCGGGTGATCTTGACGAGCCCCTGCCACTGGAACCCGTCGCGGCCGACGCCGATACCGTAGCGCAGCGCCCGCCCACCGGGCTGCACCACATAAAGATACCGCTCGTTGCTCTGGACGATGATCGTGCCGGGCGCTTCCGCGGTGCGGTAGAACACCACGGTCTTCTGCCACTTTGGATCGAGCTGTTCGTCGCCCGCATTCGGGATGTGGCCCGGCTGGTCGCCGGGGTCGCGTCCCTGGGCCAAAGCCTGGGAGCCCGCCAAACCTGCAAGAAGCGTGAATTGGATGCAAAAGAGTCGAAGCAGTGTCATCGCAATGTTTCCCTGCTGATGAGTGTCCCGCCGCGTCCCTGCCCCCGACGCGGCGCCGTCCTGCCCCGGTTCCATAAATACCGACTCCCGCGCCGTCGGCAAGTACCCCAAGGGCTAATGGTATTTGCCGCAGGAATATGGCTCCCGGCTTTCGTTTTCAAAGCCCGGACGGCTTGATATGGTCCGGAAACAAACGAATTCCGAAACGAAATCCCCCATCCGATGCCCGCATCGCGAATTCCGGCCCTTTCGTTTCGGACCATCCTTTTCCTGATTGGCATCGCCGGCATCCTGCCGGCCGTGGCCTTTTCCGGCTACCTGCTCAAGCGGTTTTCCGACAATGAGCGCGTTCGCGCGGAACGCACGCTGGTCGAAAGCGCCAAGGGAATCGCGCGTGGCATCGATGCCCAATTCCTCGCCGCAGAGGCTGCGATACTTGCGCTGCGTGCGTCCGTTCTGCTCGACACCAACAACATCTCCGAATTTGAAAAGCGGCTGCGCCGCACCGCCACTGAAACCGGGCGGGATTTCGTGCTGGTGGACCGGGACGGACGCCTGGTCATCAACACCCTGCTGAAGGAAGGCCAGCCCCCCGGCACAAATCATCCGGGCCTTTGGGCTCCAGTCTTTGCCGAACGGCGGACCGTCATTTCGAGCATCACGGAAGGCAGAACCAGCGGACGCCTTTTCGCAGCCATCGGCGCGCCTGTGATCAGGGACGACACCGTCAAGTGGGCGCTTGTCGCGAGCCTTTACACCAAGCACTTCGAAAATGTCATGGCGGAGCCCGGCGTACCGAACGACTGGATCCTGTCGATTGTCGACCGCAACGGTCGCATCATGGCGCGCTCCCGCAACAACGAACAGTTTGCCGGCAAGCTCCTGGTGCCCGAATTGATCCGTCACATGCAGGCGCGCGGCACCGGCACGATCCGAACCGTATCGCTGGAAGGCATTCCGTTGATCTCGACCTTCCAGTACGCGCCTTTCACCGGCTGGGCCGCCGCGGTTGGCATGCCCGTCCAGACACTGGAAGCGCCGATGTGGGACGCCCTCCGGCAGTTGCTGATTGCCGGCGCGGCGTTTACTGCTCTGGCGATCCTGCTGGCCTTCATCATCTCTCGGTACCTTGACCGCACGATAGGCGCACTGACCGGCGCGGCCAGCGCGCTCGGGCGCGGCGCGGTGATCGAGCCGCCCGACTCGGCGGTCAGGGAATTCAACGAGATCGGCGCGGTGCTGGAGCGGACGTCGCGCGTGCTGCGCGGCCTCACCTCCAATCTGGAGGCGCAGGTTGCCGAGCGCACGTCCGAACTGTCCGCCACCAACACCCGCCTCACCAGCGAGATCAAGCTGCGCATGGAAACCGAGGCGCAGCTCGTGCAGATGCAGAAGATCGAGGCGATCGGGCAGCTGACCGGCGGCATCGCCCACGACTTCAACAACATGCTCTCGGTCGTGCTGGGCAGCCTCAGGCTGATGCAGCGGCGGTTGCAGCGCGGCGACACCGCCGTCGAGAAATACGTCGACGCCGCCATCGAAGGAGCAAATCGCGCCGCGAGCCTGACTTCGAGGCTGCTCGCCTTCTCGCGCCAGCAGGCGCTCGCTCCCGAGATCATCGACGGCAACAAGCTGATCGCCGGGATGGACGAGATCCTGCGCCGGACCATTCCGGAAAGCATTCAGATCGAGACCGTGCTGGCCGGCGGCCTGTGGCGCGCCTTCGCCGACGCGCCGGGCCTGGAGAACGCGATCATCAATCTCGCGGTCAATGCGCGCGACGCGATGCCGAACGGCGGCAAGCTGACGATCGAGACCGCGAATGCCGCGCTCGACGACGCCTATGCGGCGACGAAGCTCGACGTCAAAGCGGGCCAGTATGTCATGGTTGCGGTTGCCGACACCGGCTCGGGCATGCCGCCCGACGTGATCGCGCGCGCCATCGATCCGTTCTTCACCACCAAGCCGGCCGGCCAGGGCACCGGGCTCGGCCTCAGCCAGGTTCACGGATTCATCAAGCAATCCGGCGGCCACATCGCGATCTACAGCGAGCCCGGACACGGCACGACCGTCAAGCTCTACCTGCCGCGCCATTTCGGCCCGGACGAAGGCGCAGCGCGCCGCACGATCCGCGGATCGGACGTGCCGCTCTCGGAGCACCACGAGACGGTCCTGCTGGTCGAGGACGACGCCGACGTCCGCCGGCTGACGATCGACATGCTTCAGGAGCTGGGGTACGCGACGCTCGAAGCCGACAATGCCGAACGGGCGCTGGCGCAGCTCGACGCTCACCCGGATATCGTGCTGATGGTCACCGACGTGGTGATGCCCGGGATGAACGGGCGGCTGCTGGCCAACGAGGTCCGCAAACGCCGGCCGGGCCTGCCGGTGCTGTTCACCACCGGCTACACGCGCAACGCCATCGTGCATCACGGCGTGCTCGACCCCGACGTTCACGTCATCATCAAGCCGTACACGCTCGAGACATTGGCGCTGAACGTACGGGAGCGGCTGCAATCGGCGGCGGCGCCCGACGGCAAAACCGGCAACTAGAATTCGATCCACACTCATATTGAAGCGTCGGTGCTCGCGTCCCTGGGTCCCCGCTTCCGCGGGGACCCAGCACTGCACAAATCGGTTCAGTGATGTTGAATCGTATGTTGGTCCGGCGGCGCCCATCGCCGGCCCAACATCGCCGCAGGCCAAGTGAAGGCGCTGGCGACCACCGGCAAGACCCGTTCGCGGTCACGCTGCCGAACGTGCCGACCCTCGCCGAAAGCGGCGTGCCGGGCTATGAAGCCGTGTCGTGGCTCGGCTTCATGGCGCCGGCCGGCACGCCCGCGCCGATCGTGCAGAAGCTCAACGCGGAAATCGGCAAACTTGCCTCGCGCCCCGACATCAAGGAGGCCTGGGCCAGACAGAGCGTCGAATCGAGCGTCATGAGCGCTGCGGGCTACGACAAGTTCCTGCGCAGCGAAGTCGAGAAGTGGGCCGAGGTGGTGAAGGTGTCGGGCGCGAAGATCGAATGAACCGATCTACCAATACGATTTCCCGTCATCCTCGTGCTCGATGACGACCCGGTGCGGCGAGGCGTGCAGGCCGAAGGTCTTGAGCGGCCGCGCACCCAGCGCGCGAAACCAGTGCCGCGTGTTGGCCGGAAACACCAGGGTCATTCCGGGCGCGATCGGAAATGGTTCGCGTCCTTCCATCCACGCCTCGCCCTCGCCTTCGACGACGGTCAGCGCCTCCATGTAAGGATGCGAATGCAGCGGCGTGCGATAGCCGGGCGACGAAGTCTGGATCCCGAGCCGGAATGGCGTGGAGCCCTGCGCGTCGCCGACCACGGTCTGGTAGGTCGCGCCGGGCGCGAACGGATCGAAGGGAACGTCGTCATGGACAACCACGGGCATGGCCGGACTCCGCCAGGTCAAAAGCCCTTCGATTTGAACACGGGCGGGCGCCTTGCGCCAATGAGGCCGAAATGAGCAAGCCCGAGCTGATCGTCGACGGCAAAAATCGACTGGGCGAGAGCGCCATGTGGCATCCGCGCGAGCAGAAGCTCTACTGGGTCGATGTCCGCGCGCCCGCGATCTACCGGCTGGAGGCGGACAACCGCGTGAACGACGGAAGCTGCGACCGCATGGGCCGCTTCTGGGCCGGCACGCAGCACGTCACCATCCGCGAACCGCACGGCTCGCTCTACCGGCTCGATCCCGACCAGAGCGTGCGCAAGATGTTCGAGGGCATCACCGTGACCAACATGGTCCGCTTCAGCCCGGACGACCGCACCCTCTACTACGCCGACACCTACAGCGACCGGATGTATGCCTTCGACTATTCGCTGGCCGACGGCGCGATTGCCAACCGCCGCGTGTTCGTCGACACGTCGAGCCATCCCGGCCATCCCGACGGACCGGCGATCGACGCCGACGGCTGCCTGTGGAACGCGGAATATGGTCGCGCGTGGTGCGCTACACGCCGCAGGGCCGGATCGACCGCACCATCGCGTTTCCGGTGACGCAGCCGACCAGCTGCTGCTTCGGCGGGCCGAACCTCGACACGCTCTATGTCACCAGCGCAATGCAGCGGATCGAGCCGGCGAAGCAGCCGCTGGCCGGCGGACTTTTCGCCGTGCATCCCGGTGTGAAGGGACTGCCGGAGCCGGAATACGGCGGCTAGCTAGCAGGTTGCTGAAAAACCCTCCGCAGTCATTCCGGGACGCCGCGAAGCGGCGGGCCCGGAATCCAGAAAAGCAGGAAATCCCGCGGTTCTGGATTCCGGGTTCGCGCCTTCGGCGCGCCCCGGAATGACAGCCAGGAGTATTTCAACAGATTGCTAATCGCCGACCTTGCCGTCGCCATAGGTCCAGTGCGGCAGCGCCTGCCCCGCAACCGGGGATTTGAACATCGGCAGCGTGGCGCCGGCGAGCGAACCGAGATAGGCCGTTCGCAAGTCCGTGCCGCCGAACGCGATGCTGGCGACGTTCTGCGTGCGCACTCCGGACTTCATGTAGAAATGGTCGCGGGTGATCGTGCCGTCGGTGAGCGCGGTCTCGACCTTGGCGATCAGCTCGGGATTGCCGTCCTCGAACACCAATTCGGCCTTGCCGTCGGGCGCCACCCGGAACAACCGGTTGCTGACGATGCTGGTCACCCACAAATGGCCGTCGGCGTCGAACGCCATGCCGTCCGCAAACGTGCCGTGACCGAAGGTCGTGAACGTCTCGCGTCCGGAGAGGTCGCCTGACGCGCCGAGACGGAAGCGCGTGATCCTGCGCCCCTGCGTCTCGACCACGTAGAACCATTGTCCGTCCGGGCCGATCCGCGCCTCGTTGGTGAAGGCAAAGCCGTCGGCGACGATACGCGCGCCCTTGCCGTCCACCATGCAGACAAAGCCGTCCCGCAACTCCGGCTGGCCCAGCCCGGTCATCGCCTTCGACAGAGGATCGGATCGCGTCGTCACCGTGATCCAGACGCGGCCCTGCTCGTCGTTGAACACAAAGTTCGCTTTCGCGAGCTTCTCGCCATCGGCCGCCATCAGATACGGCTCGACCTGGCCGCCGGGCCGGCGCGCCCAGACGCCGCCGTCATGGCCCATGTTGGCAATCAGGAACGTGCCGTCCGGCAGCAGCGTGAAACCGTTCGGGATGAAGTCGTGCGCGCCCGCCGGCGTCTGCCATTTCAGCAGCGCCTGCCGTCCGTCCGGCTCGATGCGCAGAATGCCGCCGCCGCGATGCGCGACGTAGAGCCGGCCCGAGGGCATGCACAGCACGCACTCGGGCCGCTTCAGGTCGCGCCCGGCGAAGCGGAGCTCGCTCGCGTCGATCTTCAACGCGTCACATCGCCTTGGCGTTGATGTGCGCGGCCGGGTTGCCCGGGGCGACCGTGTGCCGGTCGAGGTCGTACACGCCCTGCACCAGCTTGTTCAGGTCGGTGCCGGTCACGCGGATGTAGCGCGAGCCGGGCGTAAACTCGACGGTGTGCACGATGCCGGGATGAAACACGCCGGCGTCGCCCGCGTTCAGCTCATAGGACTCGATCTTCTCGAGATCGGCGTGGCCGTGCTGCTTGTCGCCCCTGGCGCCGTCCTTGCGCCGCCACACCTCGACATTGGTGTGACCGAGCGCCTGGCCGTAGATCGCCCATGACGTGCCGTGATCATGCGGCGGCGATTTCGCACCGCCCTTGAAGCAATGCGCCAGCACGTTGAAATCCAGTTCCTCGTCGCGATAAAGCAGCGTGGTGCCGGGCTTGTGGTCGGGGCTGCAATGCTCCTGCACGAAGTCCTTTTCCTTGAGCAGCCTGGCGAGACAGTCGCGCGCCTTTTCCCGGCCGCGGTCGCCGGGATCCGCCTTCATCGCGGCCTTTGCGTCGATACAGAACTGTTCGAGCGTGTAGCCCATCGCGTCCTCCTCAATCCCGGGATTCGTCAAATCTCTATTGGCTCTTCTGCCGCAGATTGGCCGCATCAACCACCGCGGTCCACTTCCTGATCTCGCTCGCGATGTAGTCGCCGAACTCCTTCGGATCGGTCATCATCGGCCGCGAGCCGAACGACTTGAAGCGCGCCAGCACCTCCGGGTCGCGCAGCACCGTCGCGAACGCCTTGTTAAGCGTGGCGAGCTCGGCCGCGGGCACGCCGGCCGGCGCCACCACGCCGAGGAAGCCGACCGCCTCGAAATCCTTCAGCCCGGCCTCCTGGAATGTCGGCACGTCCGGCAGACCCTCGAAGCGGCCGGACGACGAGATCGCCAGCGCGCGCACTTTTCCCGACGCCAGCGCGGCCTCGGCCGACGGAATGTCGATGATGCCGAGCGGCACATGGGCGCCGAGCAGGTCGGTCACCACCGGCCCGGTGCCCTTGTAGGTCACCAGCGGGATCTTCAGTCCGGTCGCGTAATTGAACAACGCCGCGGTGAGATGCATGATCGCACCGCCGTGGCCGATCGTCAGCTTCGAATTGCCGCGCTTTTCCGCCTCGATCACGTCGTTGATCGTCTTCAGCGGCGAGGCGCCGGGGACCGCCAGCATGAACGGCTGGCCCGAGACGCAGGCCACCGGCGCGAAAGCCTTCACCGGATCGTAGGGCACCGTCTCGCCGAGCGCGACCGCGGTGGCGAGCCCGCCGGACGCGCCGAGTCCGATCGTGTAGCCGTCCGGCTTCGCCTTCGACAGCGCGTCCATCGCGATCACGCCGCCCGCGCCGGCCCGGTTCTCGATGATGACCGGCTGGCCGAGAATTTTCTCGAGCTTGGGCTGCATCAGCCGGGCGATCACGTCGGCGCTGCCGCCCGGCGGATGCGAAAGGATGAAGCGGATCGGCCGCTCCGGATAGGCCGCCTGCGCAGGACCTCCCAGCGACACGGCGGCGGCACAGGCGCACAGAACGGCCAGCAGGCTGCGGCGGACAAGGATCATCGCTGTACCCTCCCTGATGGCCGGATTCGCGCAAAGCTGCGTCCGGCCATCTTTTGTCTTGGCGGCATTATGCCCACTGCGCCTGACGCGAATACAGGGCACCGTGCCGCACGACACCCATGCCGAAATCGCAGCCGGCCCAGGATCGACCGCAGTTCGGAAGGCTCAGCCTTGCGAAAGCTTCGCCTGCACGCGCTGATCGAAGCGCGCGACGTTGACCACGAGGCGCTGGTGCGAGCCGTCGCCGATCAGGTCCTTCTCGTCGTGCGCCTCGACCCGGAATTCGAGCGTGCGCCCTTCGACCGAAAGCAGGTGCGCGGTGGCGCGCACCCGCATGCCGACCGGTGTCGCCGCGATGTGCCGCACGTCGAGCCGCGTGCCGAGGCTCTGATGCCCGGCCGGAATCAGGTTCTCGGCGGCGTCGAGGGCTGCGGCTTCCATCAGGTTGATCATGACCGGCGTCGCCAGCACCCGCACGCGGCCCGAACCGATGCGCGGCGCGGTGTGTTCCTCGCCCACCAGCAACTCGGCATGGCCGATGAGGCCGGGGCGTAGTTTCGACAGGTCGGTCATGCGGGTTCCAGCTCGGGTCGGATGGCTCGGATCGCCGGACTTTACGTCACCCGCAACCGGGACCGATACCGCCTTCGTTCTTCCAAATCCCGCGACTCAGCTAGACTCACGTGCAAGGGCTTCGGCCGTCATAAGGAACCCTGATGAGCACCGCAGAGCTGACGCGCATCGACCACCGTCCGATCGCCGACAATCGCCAGGAAATTCGCGCATTCATGATGGTGTGGAACGAGTCGATCCGGCTTCAATCCACGCTCAAGCACTACCGGGAGCTCGGCGTCGACCGCTTTTTTGTCATCGATCTCGGCTCGACCGACGGAACCCTCGACCTGCTTGCGGCGGAGCCCGAGGTCCACGTGTTCACGGCCACCGGCAACGCCGAAGTGGCCTACCTGAACGCGCTTCTCGACACCCATGGCGCCGGCCACTGGTCGCTCACCGTTGATGCCGACGAGCTGTTCATCTACCCCCACTACGAAGAGCTCGAGCTGCCGCTGTTCTGCCGGTATCTCAGCCATGCCGGCTCGCAGGCCGTCGCCTGCCTCTCGCTCGACATGTATGCAACCAGCCCGATCGGCGATGCGGTTCATCGCCCGGGCACGTCTCTGCTCGGCACCTGTTCGTATTTCGATGCCGCGCCCTATTCGATGGTGCGGACGAACGTCTGTCCGTATTTCGAAATCCATGGCGGCGTCCGCGAGCGGATTTTCGGCCAGGCGACGCGCGAAGGCGCCACGGGCATGCCGCCGGTGCTGACCCGCGTTCCGCTGGTCCGCTGGCAGGTCGGCATGCAGTACCTGCGCGGCACCGGCAACGTCACGCCGGTCAGCATCTCGCATATCCTCGGCACACTGCTGCGATTCGAATTCCTCAGCGATTACCACGCGCGCTCGGGCGGCGATCCGGCGTTCAGCAACTCGACAAATCTTTATTGCGAACGCTCGGTGAAGTTCGAGGACAGCGCGCAGCTTGTCGCGCTGAACCTGATGACGACCGCCAAGGCCTATGAGGAGTCGGTGCGCCTGACCGCCGAGGCGCGAGCGGCCGCGCAGTCCCGTCAGGCCGGATGATCCATGATATTGAGCACGCGCACCGACAGCGAGCTGCGCTTCTGCAAGTCGCCGACATAGGCCTGCCGCACGCTGCTTTTTGCGCGCTTGTCGTATTCGGCGAGCAATAGCCCCACCAGATCGTATGACGAATAGACCACGTCGAGGATCGCGGCGGCCTTGAGCAGGTCGTCGTTGCTGTAGGCGTCGAGCCTGGTGAAGTCGCGGACGAAGATCGCATCCGCCCACAGCACCTGGCTCATCGGCAGAAACGGGTTCGGCGTGTTGAACGGCCGGAACGGCCGGCCGGCGCAGTCGATCAGCTTGTGCAGCGCAAAGCCGCGGTCGCGCAGGAAGCACTGCACGTCGCCGAACAGCGGCTGGTCCTTGTACAGCGGCACGAACTCCACCTCGCACTCGATCACCAGCGCCTGCGACACCGTCGTGGTGCCGTGCCGCATGATCTCGAGCTCGTAGCCCTGCGCGTCGACCTTGACGAGATCGGCCTTCACCTCGGGCTCGATGTCGTCGAGCCGCTTGGTCTCGACCGGCTCGGTCTTCACGACATGAAAATTGCCGCCCGCGTCGGCGCAACCGATGGTCATGAACATGTCGATGACCTTGGGGTCGGGCATCAGCAGCGACGAGCATCCCGGGTAGCGCGTCAGGTGGAAGGTCGCCGGCCCGCCGGAGCCGAGGAAGTATGGCAGGTAGCGATACGGCCCCGGCCGAATTCGCGCGCCTCAAGGAC
>Ga0247825_10000944_pt1 | contig 18835 bp, 14 predicted proteins | sample 13C_Vanillin_Day_FD_194413 | JGI IMG/M metagenome (GOLD analysis project Ga0247825, IMG submission 194413) | Soil microbial communities from agricultural site in Penn Yan, New York, United States - 13C_Vanillin_Day48 | ecosystem: Environmental > Terrestrial > Soil > Agricultural land | place...
CCAAAGGGGTGGCTACCTGCGCCCTAGGCGTCATGGCCGCGGGCTGCACGGGCATTCCTGTGCGCCCACCGGCCAAGGACTGTCCGCCCGCGGCCATCCGTGCCATGCGAGAGCGCGGAATAGAAATTCCGGGCCCGAGTGCGGAGCTCCACCTGCACGCGAGCGTCCCCGGCTTTAACGGAAGTAATCGTGATGAGGTCAAGTTTGTCGCGGGGCAGAAGGTCATCAGCGAAGTGATCGATGGTCCCCCTAGGACAGCTTTCCCCAAAGGGAGCCTGCTGTTTGGCAAGGTGGTTGCCGGTGGCGACGGGCTCTTCTTCATCCGCTACGAAGAGGCCCAGCTTGCTGACACCCCGCAGCGTGTCCCCATCTGCGCCCAGGCGATCGACTCCTTTATAGTTGGGGCACCGCGGGCTTTGAGGATGGGCCCAAAATCGACGGGGGACACCTTTACTCACTCCAACTGGGGGTTTGCGGAGTGGGTTCTCTACTTTCCAGGAGACTTGTGAAGCCCACCCCCTGGGCCCCTCCCATCTGCGCTGAAGGGCACTGCTGCCCCGGCTCTAAACTCTCACGGGGTACTGGCGCCTCTCTGCTCTTTCAGGTTACTCTCCAGGTCTAGAAGATGCGGTAAGACCCTGGAGGTCGTCTTCCTGTAGCCTTCACCCCATGGCCTGACCGCCATGCGCACACGAGGAGAGCACGCATGTCTACCCCGCCTCGCACCGCCCCTGCTTCAGCCGAGGGCCAGCGCTTCACCGTTGGATCGCACACCTACAGCGTCATCCGCAGCCTGGGCCGCTACGGCGTGGCGGAGCGCTTCCTCGCGCGCTCCATGGGTGGGGAGGGAGAGCTGGTGCTGATCCAGCAGCTCCAGGACACCCGCCACACTGCCGACCGCAGGCGCTTGCTGGAGGAGGCGTGGCTGCTGAGCCATCTGCGGCACCCTTGCATCCCGCGAGTGCACGCGATGGCACTCCGCGCACAGCAGCCGCTGGTGGTGCTGGAGTACGTGGAGGGCATGACGTTGGAGCGGATGCTGAACCGGTCCGTTGCGGGCGGCCGGCCTTTCTCCTCACCATTCGCCGCCTACGTCATCGCCCAGCTGGCGGATGCGCTCCACACCGCGCACGGCCTCACGGATGAGGACGGCCGCCTGCTTCAATTCGTTCACCGGGATGTCTGCCCGCGCAACATCCAACTCACGGCCCACGGGGAGGTGCTGCTCACGGGGTTTGGCTCGGCGTTCACCACGCGTCCGGGGCGCTACGTCACGCGTGGCATGCTGGTGAAGGGCGCGGGTGAGTATGCAGCGCCCGAGGTCCTCCTTCGCCGGAAGCCGGACGCCCGCGCGGATCTCTTCTCCCTGGGTTTGGTGCTGCTGGAGCTGCTCACCCACCAGCACGGCCTGGACCCGGCGGGTGACAGCACGCGGCCTGCCGTGCCGAAGCACCTGGCGCCGCTGGAGAACAAGCTTCGGGCCGAGGAGCCGGGATGGGCTCCGCCCGTGCAACTGGCGGCTCGTGCTGAGCAACTCCGGCCGGACGTCTTGGAGCGCATGGCCTCGAGAGCTCCTGCCGCCCTGCGTGCCATTGTGCAGCGTGCGCTGCGCCCCCAGCCCGAAGACAGGTACGCATCTGCCGCGGCCATGCGGGACGAGCTGCGGGCCTTCCTTGCGGAGCAGCCCCGGTCTTACGGCAAGCCGGCGCTTGCTGCTGAGCTGCAGAGGCGGGTGGCCAGGCAGGGGTACCGCCTGTCAGGCGTGGAGCCGAGCTATTCGCCTGTCCCCGCGGAGTTCCGGCGCCAGGAGGCGCGCCTCTGCTGAAATCGTCTTGGCGGCTGTGACGCATGCGACCTGAGTTAGAGTCCGCGCCCGTGGAACGGCGACTCGAAGGCAAGCGTGTGCTGGTGACCCGCCCGAAGGAGCGGGTGGAGGAGCTGTGCTTCCTCCTGGAGGACGAGGGCGCGGAGGTGCTCAGCCTCCCCCTGCTGGAGCTGCGGCCTCCGGAGGATCCCCGGCCCCTGATGGCCGCTGCGGAGTCCATTCAGCGCTACCGGTGGGTGGTGTTCGCCAGCCCCTCGGCCGTGGAGGCGCTCATGGACGCCCTGCGCGAGGCCGGAACCGCCAGCCGCATGAGCCATGTCCGCGTGGCGGCGGTGGGCCCTCGCACGGCCCGTACGGTCGAGAGCTACGGCCTCAAGGTGGCCGCCGAGCCCGCCGAGCCCACGGGCCTGGGGTTGTATGAGGCCCTCCGCGCCGAGCTGCACCCGGAGGACGAGGTACTCCTCCCGGCCGCCGAGGAGGGACGCCGCGAGCTGGAGCTGGCCCTGCGAGAGCACGGCGTGCGCGTCACCCGGGTGACGGCCTACCGCACCACACCCGCCGCGCTCCCTCCAGAGGCCCAGGAGGCGCTCCGAGCCGCGCCGCCGGACGTGGTGCTCTTCGCCTCCCCTCGCACCGTCGAGGTCTTCCTGGAGGCCGCCGGCCGCGAGCGGCTGGAGCAGGCCCGCGTCGTCGCCATCGGTCCTACCACGGCGGGCGCCCTGGCCCGGCTGGGCATCGAGGTGGCAGCAGTGGCCGAGCGTCCTACCCCCGAGGGGCTCGTAGACGCCGCGATCCGCGCCATTCACGGGTAAGCTGGGGGCGCCATGACTTCTCTCCGCCTGCTGGGGCTGTTGTCCGTGCTCGGCCTGCCCGTGATTGCCTGGGGCTCAGGGCTGCCGCCTCAGACGCTCGCCGAGCTGACCGGGTTGTCAGACCGGATCGTGCTGGCGCGCGTGGTGGACCAGCGCGTCAATATCCCGCAGGGTAACCTGCGGCAGATGACCACCATCTCCCGGCTGGAGGTGCTGGAGGAGTACCGTGGGCAGGGGCCGCGTGGGTTGGAGCTGGTGCAGCTGGGCGGGCGCAGCGGGCCGTGGGAGTCTCACCTGGTGGGCGATGCGAGGGTTTCGGTGGGCGAGACGGCGCTGATGTTCCTCCGCTGCCCGGACCCGAAGGCGGTGGAGCGGTGCACGTTGGTGGGGCTGGGCGCTGGCAAGCTCACGGTGACGTCGGGTGAGCTGGGGCGGCGTGAGGTGCAGCTCACCGCCCAGGTGAAGGGCGGGCCGGCCCAGAGGGTGTTGACGGAAGTCCTTGATGAGATCCGGCGGGCGATTCCTCGCCCGTCGCAGCAGGAGAGGGGTAAGCGATGAACCGCAGGCTGCAATGGACCGCAGTGCTCGCGATGCTGGCCTGGAGTGCAACGGCCGCCGCACAGCCACAGCTCGAGTACCTGGGCTACAAGATGCTCAACACCCGGGACTTCCCGTTCCGGTACTACATCGATTCACGCCAGACGGCGCCCGCGGGGATCGCCCTCTCTCAGGTGGAGCAGGCCACCAACCAGGCCTTCCAGACCTGGGAGAACGTTGGCTGCGCATTCCCGGACTTCCAGTACATGGGGTTCAGCAACACCAACTCCTCCATCACCGACGTGCGCGACACGAATGACGCGTTCAACGTGGCCCCTGTCTGGGTCACCAACGCCGTTGACCCGTACTACCAGACGGCGCTTGCGGGAGGCCGGTCGCCCTCCGGCACCATGGCGCTCTCCTACGCGGGCTACCTCTACCAGTGTGACATCTTCATCAACGCGGTGGACTTCCGGTGGACGACGCTGCCCGCGACGGACCCGCGGGAGAACCTGCGCGATCTGCAGACGGTGTTGACGCACGAGATTGGCCACTGCATGGGGCTCGGGGACATGGGCTTCCCGGACCAGGCGGTGATGAACCCGCAGTTCCCGGTGGGCTCGAGTCGGCGCACGCTGGACGCGCAGGACGTGCAGCAGCTCTGCGAGTACCTCCCGGAGGATGGCGCGGTGGGCTCGCCCTGCTCCCAGGCCGATCCCTGCACCAACGGACTGACTTGCATCCCCTTCATGGCGCCGGACAACACCACGGTGCTCTACCGGTACTGCTCGAAGGGCTGCCCTGGCCTGAACCCGGGCGAGTGTCCCACCCCCTTCGTGTGTCAGAACTCCACGGCCGTCACCGGCTCCACGAAGGCGTGCCTGGCGGTCCCCAATCAGGCCGTCACGCAGGTGGGCAAGCCATGCAACACCCAGCCGGACTGTGGCTCGGCCGTGGGTGTCTGCCAGACCCCTGTGACGCTGCCTTCCCAGGGGACGGCGTGGGTGGATGGCTACTGCTACCAGGCTTGCAACAACGAATCCACGGCCAGCGTCTGCCCGGCGGGTTCGCTGTGCATCAACACCTCCAATGCGCCCGGCAACAATGATCGCTGTTTCAAGCGGTGCCGTCCCGGCACCGGCGACTGCCGCCCAGGCTACACCTGCGCCCCCCTGGCCGAGGGCGATGTCTGCGTCCCCAACTGCTACGGCGATGTGGACTGCAACGAGCCGGTGACCGCTACCAACTTCGCCTGCCGCACCTGCGATCGCGTCTGCGTCGAGAACAAGCCGAGTGGGCGCTCGGTGGGCGACCCATGCACCAGCAGCACTGAGTGTGGCGCGGGCCAGTTCTGCTTCTTCATCAACAATCATCCGCAGGGCGTCTGCACCCAGACCTGCAACACCGCGGCGTGTGGTTGCCCCACGGGGACGAGCTGCAAGGACGTGGGGGCGGACCGTGTGTGCATGAAGGACTGTGCCACGGGCACCTGCCCGACCCCGCTCCAGTGCAACCCTGTGGGGCAGACCTACTCGTGCACGGGGGCCTGCCGCACCAATCAGGACTGCCAGCGCGGCTTCGAGTGCTTCGCCAACGGCTGCCGGGATCCCAACCAGATTCCGGATGCCGGCTGCACGCTCTGTAATGATGGCGGCACGCCTCCGCCTCCGCCTCCACCTCCGGATGCAGGCACGGGTGGGGGCGGCGGTGGCCCAGGCTGCGGGTGTGGTGGGGCGCCGGCATCGGCGATGGCAGCCTTCGGGGCGCTCGCGCTGCTGCTGCTGTCGGGAGGTCGCCGCTCGTGGCGTCGCCAGTAACCGCCGTCAGCCGATCCCAGGCGGACTTCAACACCTCGTTCGTGCTCGAGGCGCTCGTCTCCCAGGGCCTGCTCACTCCGCAGCAGGCCCAGGAGATCCTCGCTCGCGAGTCCGCCGCCCGCGCGCGAGTCCTCAAGGCGAAGGCGCAGGGCGGCTCGAAGGAGGCGGCGCGGTATGACGTGTCTCCGGTGGAGATCATCGCGGCCTTCCAGGTGCAGCTGCCGGAGGGCCGGGGTGTCCTGGACGAAGACCGGGTGACGGAGGCCGCCGCGCGGGCCGCGGGCATGCCGTACCGGAAGATCGATCCCCTCAAGCTGGACATGGCGCTGGCCACGCGCACGGTGTCCCGCCCCTTCGCGCAGAAGCACGCGCTGCTGCCGCTGGAGCGCACCCAGCAGGGGCGGCTCGTGGTGGCGGTGGCCAACCCCTTCGATCGCGAGCTGTTCGAGAACCTCTACCGGCTGGCGGGCCTGCCCATCGAGCCGGTGCTGTCGTCCAAGTCGGACATCCTCAAGTCCATCACGGAGATCTACGGCTTCAAGAAGACGCTGGCGCGCGCGGCGGATGACTTCTCCACCGGGCCGCAGGTCGCCAACTTCGAGCAGCTCGTGTCGCTCAGCGGCACGCAGGAGCTGGACGCCGCGGACAAGCCCGTGGTGCAGGCGGTGGACTACCTGCTGCGCTACGCGTTCGACAACCGCGGGTCGGATATCCACATCGAGCCCAAGCGGAGCGTGTCCCACGTGAGGCTGCGCATCGACGGTGTGCTGCACACTGTCTACACCCTGCCGTCCGGGGTGCATGCGCCCATCGTCTCGCGCGTGAAGATGCTCTCGCGCATGGACATCTCGGAGAAGCGCAAGCCGCAGGACGGGCGCATCAAGACGGAGCGCGAGGGCCGCGAGGTGGAGCTTCGTGTGTCCACGCTGCCCACGGCGTTCGGCGAGAAGGTGGTCATCCGTATCTTCGATCCGGACACCCTGGTGCAGGACATCGCCCAGCTGGGCTTCGAGCCGGACGAGAAGGGGTCCTTCGAGTCCTGGATCGACCAGCCGCATGGGCTGATCCTGGTGACGGGGCCGACGGGCAGCGGCAAGACGACGACGCTGTACTCGGCGCTCAAGGCGGTGGCGGGGCCGGACGTGAACGTCACTACCGTCGAGGATCCCATCGAGATGGTGTGGGAGGGCTTCAACCAGGTGCAGGTGCAGCCCAAGCTGGGGCTGGACTTCGCCGGCGCCCTGCGCCACATCCTGCGCCAGGATCCGGACGTGATCATGGTGGGCGAGATCCGCGATTCAGAGACGGCGGAGAACGCGATCCAGTCCGCGCTCACGGGCCACCTGGTGCTCTCCACGCTGCACACCAATGACGCGATCGGCGCGGTGGCGCGCATGAAGGATCTCGGCGTGCCGTTGTTCCTGCTCTCCCAGAGCTTGATCGGGTTGATGGCCCAGCGCCTGCTGCGGCGCATCTGCGTCCACTGTGCCCAGGAGACCACGCTGACGCCCGATGAGCTGACATCCCTCATGGTGCCCATCCCGCTGCTGCCCGGAGGCGTGAAGCTGCTCAAGGGGGCAGGGTGTGTGCGTTGCCGTGGCACGGGTTACTTCGGGCGCACGGGGGTGTTCGAGATTGTCAGCATTAGCGGTGAAATGAAGGAGCTCATCACCCACGGGGCGCCGCATCATGAGCTGGTGGAGGCGGCCCGGCGGGCGGGGATGCGCACCCTCCGTGAAGCGGGGGTCCGTAAGCTGGCGCAAGGCCTCACGACGTTCGACGAGGTGATGCGGATGACGTCGGTGTAAGGCTTTACATCTTCCGCAAGCCGCCCCGCCCCTCGACGAGCTCGAGGAGCGGGGTCCCTCGGCGGCGAACCGCCGGGAGAGGGCTCAGAACCGGGCCTGGAGCAGCGTGTTGAAGCCCAGCGCGTTGGGCTCCTCGAAGCGCGGCTGCGCCACGCCCGTCACGTCGTCCCGGAACGTCGTCCGGTTGTTGTCGTAGTTGTAATAGACCTCACCCACTGCGGCGACCGTCTCCGAGAGATCCCACCGGAAGGTGGCCTTCGCCGACAGGATCAGCTCGGCCTCGCACGCAGTGCCCGCGGCGCCGCACGTCTCCGGGAGGATGCTGAGCTGGTTCACGTCCCGCACCACCACCGTGCGCGTGCCCGTCAGCGCGGGGGGCGGGTTGTTGCCACCGCCCGGGAACTCGGGGCTGCGGAAGGAGGCGGGCTGCTGCACGCCGAAGATGATGCCCGGCGTGAGGCGCAGCTTCGGCAAGTAGTAGTCCGCGCCGGCCGCGAGGAACATCTCCGGCTTGAGCTTCGTTCCCTCGGGGAAGTCACGGAAGGGTGGCAGGCCCGGCACCTCGTACTGGATGAAGGACAGGCTCCGGTACAGCCCCAGCAGGTGCATGCGCCAGTTGTTCCACTTGGCCCGTCCCTGGAGCGCCACCGCGGTGGCGCCCTGTGGCACCGTGCGCGCGAATACGTCTGGATCCTCCAGCGTCTGCGTCAGGTAGCTGCCCTCGAGCGACACGGAGTAGGAGAGGCCTCCCGGGTACGTCTCCGGCGCGAAGAAGCGCTGGTACACGTCCGGATCGTTCCGGTACAGCCGGAAGTCCACGCTCGTGCCCACCGGCACGCCCACGTGGTACACGGCCTGAGCGGAGACGCCCGCCGAGTTCACCGGCGCGCGGATGCCCTGGTTGGCCAGGCCGGGGATGATGCCCTTCTGGAAGTAACCGCCGCCCGCCTCGAGCCGCAGCGTCTCCAGTACGTCCACGCCCGCGCCTCCCATCAGCCCGTAGAGCGTCTCCTTCTCCAGGATCAGATCGTTGAGCACCAGCGCCGTCTTGCCGCCCAGGTACGCGTACCAGCGATCCCGCGTCAGCTGCAGCTTCACGCCCGGCACGCCATCGGCCGCGGAGCGGTTGGTGAAGACGCCGCTGCCACCCCAGGAGATGCGGTACGCATACCCCAGCCGGAAGCGATCCGCCGACACCGGGAAGCCCGTGAGCGAGATGCCCTCCCTCTCGCCCCAGCCCGGCGGGGTGTAATTGAGCCGGATGTAGCTGGAGTTGTCGCGCAGGACGATGCCGCCCGAGGGCTGCTCCAGCACGAGGATCGTCAGCGCGGCCTCGGTGGTGAGCCCCTCGAAGAACGCGGGCATGCTCTTGTAGAGCACCACGTTCGAGAGCGTCTCGAAGCCAGAGAACCTCGTGTTGAAGTTGTCGTAGAACTGGGTGTTCTGATTGCCCGCGCCAAAGCGCGCGTTGGGGCTGTTGGGCGTCGTCTCTCCTGCGCCCGCCAGGACGTTGTCGTCCGCGAACACGAAGGACAAGCGGGTATCGACGAAGTCTCCGGCCCAGGCAGGCGCGCAGAGCGACAGCAGCCCGGTCAGGGCCAGGTTACGCAGCGTTTTCAAACGACCCTCCACGGACGCGGCGGGGGTGCCGCGCCTCCCAAGGCCCCGTCACCGGGGCCACTTCTCGTGACTACGGCACAGTCTCAGCGGCGCACTGCTTGATGGGGCGGGGGCACTGGCCCTCGGGCCCAGGGAAGCAGCACAGATCATCCACATCGCGCGGCAGCACGATCCAGCGCGGCCGGGCGGCGCTCACCTGGCGCAGGTGGCCGGTGATGTTGAAGGTGGCCCCGCGCAGCAGCCGGCACTGCCGGGCGCGGTCGGCGTCCGTGTCCGTCTCGCTGCAGTCCACCTGCAGATCCGGGACAGCGTCGCGCGTGACGACGTTGATGCGGGTGCGGCTGTTGAGCGACACGTGGCACCTGCCCTGGCTCTGGGGATCACCATCCCCCAGGAAGGCCACATACTGCTCGGTGCCCGTCAGCGTGCGCTCCATCTTCACGTTGGCGGCCAGCGGGAGATCATCGATCGTCGCCGCCACGCTCGAGGAGCCGAACTTCACGCGCACCGGTATGTTGCACCAGAGGCTCACCTGGGCCGGCCCGTTGATGCCCGTGGTGATCGCCGTGGTCGTGGCCTTGGACTGGGTGGCGGAGACGTTGACGATCTGCGTGCGCCGGTCCAGCGAGTCATCCAGCCCCGCGACGCGCGGCCCGGGACCGGCCATCTCCACCACGAACTGGCCAAAGTTGTTGTACGTGGTGCGCTCGGAGCAGATCTTGCCGGCGAACTCGCCCAGGCCCACGGTGCAGTCGATGTTGCACTGGCGCTCGGCGGTGTCCGCGCTCCCGGGATCATCCTCCTCGGCGCAGAACCGGTAGGAGGTCCCGCTGGGCCCAGGGCAGAAGAAGGCCACCTGGCCATCGCCGTTGTTGTCGCAGCTCTTGAAGGCCACGGGGAAGCGCACCCGGCGCAGCTTCACCAGCGCGGACTCCAGGCTCTCCATCTTCAGGTTGCCGTAGCTGTAGCCACACAGCGAGTCGGTGACATAGGGGGTCACCAGGTTGTCCAGACCGCAGTAGCGCAGGTTCAGCTCAGGCACCGGCACCTGCTTCAGGTACTTCTCCCACTCGGCGGGAGGCAGCTCGCGCACCTTCTCTCGGATCACCCAGGCGGGGAAGGTGAGCTGCGTGGTGGCCGCGAACTCCTGCACAGAGCCTGAGATGGCCCAGAGCAGATCCCCGGGGTACAGGCCCTCGGGGAACGAGTAGTTGTAGATGTATATCGAGCCGTACGTGCCGGGCAGGAAGCCGTCCGGCTCGGGCGTGCGGACGTTGGAGCCCGCTCCCGTGTACTCGCGCACGCGGCACGCCGTCATATCCGTGACGAAGAAGCCGCCAGGATCCAGCCCCGTCACCACCATGGTGACGAGCTTGCCGTCGTTGGGATCCTTCTTGGTGGGATCTCTCACGTCGTACCCCGGGGGGCAGCTCTGCGTGAGAAGCGCTCCAGACTCGGGCTTGCGTCCCACCGTGAGGAACTGCCCCCTGAAGGGGGAGATGCGGTTGTCGTTGTAGACCTCTGGCTCCTGGACGCGCGCGAGCGTGGGCTCCTCGAAGTAGATGGGTGCCGTCAGGCCGGTGGCATAGCTGTAGGGGCCGCTGTTGGAGGGCGGCAGCTTGCTCGGGTTGCCGCCGATGCCCCCGTCCGTGAAGTCCACCTGGGGCGGCTCGTGCTGCACCCAGACGCGGAGTTCACCATAGATGTGCGAGGCGCGCACGGTGCCGTTGCCCTGGCCGTCCGTCAGCATCGTCCACCGCGTCTCATAGGAGCCGGTGAGATTGCCGGGCGTCGTGCGGAAGGACACCGGGCCGGTGAAGGTGTTGATCGACTCGCCCTTGCTGTTGATCGCGGTGATGCCCAGGTCGACCTCCACCGGGCTCTTGGGGATGGCGTAGGGGCAGGCCGCGGTGCCCTTCTCCTCGGCGGGGACATCGTTCGGGTTGTTGCCGTAGCGGGCCAGGCAGGAGCTCACCACGGCCAGCGGCGAGCGAGTTCCTGAGTCAGCGTTGATGGCCGCCACCGCCTTCACCTCGACCTTGAAGGTGCTGATGCCCGAGGGGTTGTTCTCCTCCGTGGAGATGGAGCCATCCGCGGAGTAGCATCCAGCGGCGACAAGGACCGTCGCGAGGAGCAAACGCTTCATCACTTGACCCTCCTGCCAATCCGGCCATCCTCGAGCGCGTTGGCGATCGGCATGGCGGTGGGGTTCTCACAGAAGCTGCGCAGCTGCGGCGTGGTGGTGCCGCAGACAGGGTTGGTGCCCGCCAGCGCATCCCGGCAGCTGCAGCGGCCAGTGAAGGGCCCTGCTGGGAGGGTGCACGTCTCCCGGATCTGCTCGGCCGTCACCCCGCAGCGGTCGGGGGCGTCCTCCTTGCCCAGGGTGCTCAGGCAGGTGCAGCTGCCCACCTGCTTGTTCAGCGCGTCCTTGAATGCTTGCGCAGACTGGCAGAAGCCGCGGGTCTGCTCATCCACCACCCACTGGCCGTTGATCAGCGTGCCGCAGCGCTCGCCCGTCTTGGACGTCTCGTTCCCGGCGTTGATGTCGTCGCAGGTGCAGAAGCCCTGCATGTAGCCGATGAGCGAGTCACGCAGGGAGATGCCCGTCTCGATGCGCGTGGTGTTGCGCTTGAGCACCCGGAAGCCCGAGCCGCCCTTGGCGATGTAGTCGTTGGCCGCGATGCGGTAGGTGCCGTTCGGATCCAGCGGCTTGCCGTTGATCTGGATGTCGACGGCCGGGTGGGCCCAGCAGCGCGACCCGTCCACGTCCTCCAGGCACTGCCACGGGGCGTGGCCTGCGCGATCCTCCTTGGGGCAGTACTTGTCCGCGCCGCCATCATTGGGATCGCAGAAGATGCGCAGATCGTTGAGCTGCACCTGGGCGCAGTCCATGGTGAAGCGCGCGCCGGAGATCTGCGCCTGGCTGACGCAGCCGCGCTCGGCGGAGCGCTCGGCCACGAAGTCGAACATCTCCTGCATCTCCACGCCGGACAGGTACATGATGTTGATCGTGTTCTCGAAGGGGAACACGTTGAACATGGCCTCCTGCGACACCACGCCCGCATAGAGGTTGTCACGGATGCCCAGCGAGTTGGTGACGGCCATCTCCGCCTCGACGCGGCGGCGCTTGCGCATGGAGTCCGCGGCGATGTTGCCCAGGGGCGAGTCCCCGCCAGTGGAGTTGTTGCGCCTCGCCACGTCCCGCGGGGCATAGCTGAAGAGGGAGGTGAGCTGGAGGTTGAAGTCCATGCCCAGGATGTACGGCTGGAGCAGGTGCGTGGTCTGCCGATCCTCCTGGTTGCGGCAGTTCTCGATCGCCTGGCGCACGTTGGGTTGGACGGCGAACTCGCCCGGATCCCAGAAGTTCTGCGTGTAGTAGGCGCGCATGGCGTCGTCACACCAGAGTGCGTCCAACGGGAAGGCGCGGTAGTCGTGGCTGATGAGCTCCGCGCCATCCACGGTGGGCTCCTCGGGGACCTTCACCACCACATCCAGCCGGCCCACGTACTTGGAGAAGGCGCCGGAGTGGGCCACGAGCACCTTGCGGCCGCTCGGGTCGGTGATGCTCTGCGGCGGGTTGAGCACCACGTGCAGGTGGCCGCCGAGGATGATGTCAATGCCGGACACGCCGGGGATCTGCACGCGGACCACGGACTTGGGATTGCCCTCCTCGCCAGACCACTCGAGGATCTGCCACGGGTTGTGCTCACGCTCGATGAAGGGCCTGGCGCGCTCGTACTCATAGTAGGCCTCGTAGCCGAGCACCACCTGCTGATCCTCGTGGAGCCCCAGGTGGCTGACGATGACGATCAGATCCGTCACCGGGCGCAGCAGATCCACGTAGGCGCGTGCCACCTCGTTCTGCTCTAGCGGGGTGACCTGCAGAGAGTTGCCGCCCTCGACGATCGAGTTGAGGGAGGAGAGGTTGGCCATGCCGATGACGCCCACCCGCAGGCCCTTCACCATGCGGATGGTGTAGGGCGAGGACACCAGCGCGCCGCCGTTGCTGCTGGAGGTGTCGCTGGGCATGTCCCAGGCGTAGTTGGCCGCCAGCAGGGGGAACTGGGCGAAGTCGCGCGCCTTCTGCGTGAAGTTGGAAGCTCCCGCGTCGAACTCGTGGTTGCCGATCACCGCGGCATCCAGCCGCACGTCCGACAGGAAGCGGAACTCCACCTCACCTGTGTTCAGGTTGAAGATGGGCGCGCCCTGGAAGCAGTCGCCCGAGTCCAGGTGCAGCACGCGATCGGCCTTTTGCCGCTCGCGCTTGAGGAGCGCGGCCATGCGCGTGGCGCCGCCGAAGGGGCCCGCCTCGGGGACCAGCCCCAGATCCGTGTCCGTCTTCAACGGCGCGAAGTCAAAGGGGATGAGCCGCGAGTGGATGTCCGAGGTATGAAGGAGGGTGAGGCGAACCTCCTGGCCGGCGAGGTTGTACTCCTCACCATCCAGCACCGGCATGCACGAGGCAGAGGCCAGAGCGCACAGAAGGCCGAACAAGGCACGACGCATCAGGTGGGTCCTGGGGGCTTGCGTGAAGGGACTCAGCAGGAGACAGCGCAAGGTACGGGATCAGAGAACTACGGGCAAGCGACGCAGGAACGGAGAACACACCCGCCAGGGAGGCAGGCATGGGCTCGGGCCGTACAACCGTGACGGATATCGAGATCGTCGAGGATTTCTCGTCTACAGCGCGCTGTGACGAAGGTTTTTTGAGGTTGCGGCGGCTCAGATGCCAGAACCGCCGTGCGGATGGATCCGCATCCGCAGTGTACCGGGTGGACGTGATCGATCGTCCGCGGCTGGACGCGGTGGCGGTGCTCGTCTATCGCCGCGGTGCGTCCGGGCTCGAGGTGCTCACGCGCCAGAACCTTCGGCCCGCGGCGTACTTCCGCAAGGACAAGGAGATGGTGGTGCCTGATCCGGTGAGCTACCTGCTGGTGGAGGAGCTCGTTGCTGGGGTGATGGAGCTCGACGATAGGGGCGAAGAGGGCCTGCGGCGCCGCGCGGTGGAGGAGGTACGCGAGGAGGCCGGTTATGAGGTGAGGCCCGAGGAGATCCGTCTGCTGGGGGGGGGCTTCTTCGTGGCGCCGGGCATCCTGTCGGAGAAGGTGTTTCCCACGGCTGTGGACGTGACGGGCAAGCAGGCTCACGAGCCTGAGGGGGACGGCTCTCCATTGGAGGAGGGGACGCGGCTGCAGTGGCGCCCGATGGCCGAGGTGCTCGCCGCGTGTCGTCGCGGAGAGGTGCCGGACGCCAAGCTGGAGCTCTCCATAACTCGGCTGCTGGCCGACCAGCCGTAGCCACACCGGGCGGGTTGGCCGGAGCCAGGGGACCGGCTAGGGTGCACGGGCAGTCTCCGGCCCGCACCTCCGAGGTCTCCCCGCATGCCTGCCCTGCCTTCCTGGCTGCAGCAACTGCTGCCCATCCTCATCCTGCTCTCGGCGATCGCGCTGGTGCTCGCGCGGCTGCCCAAGGTGGAGCTGGGCCACTCGGAGGCGTTCAAGCGCCGGCGGTTCTTCAACTGGTTCCCGCTGGGCATGACGTACGCGTTCCTCTACATGGGGCGCTACAACGTGAACGTCGCCACCAGCGCGATGGGCGACCGCACCTCGAACGCGGACTTCGGCACCATCTTCTTCTGGGGCACCATCGTCTACGGCGTGGCGTTCCTGCTCAACGGCCCGCTGACGGACAGGTGGGGTGGGCGCAGGACGATCCTGATCTCGGCGGCCGGCTCCTCGGTGTGCAACGTGCTGATGGGTGCCGTGGTGTACGCGGTGCTGACGCAGGAGTGGCAGCCGCCTGGTGGCCTGGTGGCGACGCTGTCCGTGCTCTACGCGGCGAACATGTACTTCCAGAGCTTTGGCGCCGTCTCCATCGTCAAGGTGAACGCGTCCTGGTTCCACGTGCGCGAGCGCGGGGTGCTGGGCGGCGTGTTCGGCATCCTCATCTCCCTGGGCGTCTACTTCGCCTATGACTGGAGCCGGATGATCACGAAGGCGGCGCCGACGTACTGGGTGTTCTTCATCCCGGCGGCCATCCTCGCGGCCTTCATGGTGCTGGACTTCTTCGTCATCCGCGACACGCCGAGCGACACGGGGCATCCGGACTTCGACACCGCGGATGCCTCCTCGGGCGACACGGGGCCCCGGCTCGGGGTGGGGGCGGTGCTCCAGAAGATGCTGAGCAACCCCGTCATCGTCGTCATCCTGCTGGTCGAGTTCTGCAGCGGCTACATGCGCAACGCGATCATGCAGTGGTACCCCAAGTACGCGAAGGCCACGGGCATCGGCGAGACGTTCGTCGCGGCCAACTGGGGCATGCTGCTGTGTGTGGCGGGCATCCTCGGCGGCATGTTCGCCGGCGTCATCTCCGACAAGGTGTTCGACTCGCGGCGCGGCCCCGTGTCTGCGGTGCTCTATGGTGGGATGACGCTGGGCGCCGTGGTGTCGCTCTTCCTGGTCGGCCATGTGATGCTGGGGTGGACGGTCATCTTCATGTCGCTGTGCGTCATCGGCGTGCACGGCATGCTGTCGGGGACGGCCAGCATGGACTTCGGCGGCAAGAAGAACGCGGGCGTGGCGGTGGGCATCATCGACGGCGCTGTCTACGCGGGCACGGCCCTCCAGTCGCTGCTGCTCGGAAGGATCCTCCCCTCGGACGACGCGGCCAAGGACGTCCAGAACTGGAGCAGCTGGCCTGTCGCCCTGGTGCCGCTGTCCGTGGCGGGGCTGCTGCTGGCCACGCGGGTGTGGAACGCGAAGCCCCAGTCGAAGCAGGCCCCTCAGCCCGCCGCCGCAGCGGCTCCCTCCTCTCCCTCCTCGTCTCGGACGGGCACCGAAGGTTGAGCCTCCAAGCACCAGGGATCACGTTCAACCGTGGACGGTCTGTCACCGGTGGGTGACTTCTGTGTGACGGGCTAGTGACGTAGAGTGCGGGCGTGTCTTCGGAATCCGCCCCACTGCTTCAGAATCGGTTGGAGGTTCACGACCGGAAGCAGTTCGAGATCAAGCTCGAGTACCTGCCGTCGGGCGCCGACGACGAGACGCGCTATCTGGTGGAGATGTTCCTGTTCATCCCGAACAGCTTGAACATCGACGCGGAGACGTACCCTCGGGCCTCCTTCTACGCGGACATCCACAACTACGTGCGCTTCACCACGCCGGTGATGAGCCTGGAGGAGCTGCTGGGCTCGGACGGCGCTCCGCTGATGCGGCTGGAGGCGTGGCTGAGGACAGGGCTGGGGACGGAGGCGGAGATCGTCTACCAGGCCAAGCTCCTGTGCTGCATCTTCCGCGGGGCGCTGCGCCGCTTCGCACGGATGGTGGATGGGCGCTGCGAGCTGCAGGGCGCCGCGGCGCTGGGCGAGGCCGAGGTCGCCGATCTGCAGCGGCTGGTGCTCAGCTCCCAGGAGGGCGTGGCCAGGGTGCTGGAGCGCTTCCGCGCGTGGACGAAGGCCACGAGCGCGCTGCGGCTGCAGGAGAAGACGCGCGCGTCGCTGCGGCTGGTGGACGAGTACATGAGCCTCACGGTGGAGCAGTACTTCCGCAAGGCCGTGACGGAGATGGACGCGCTGCCCCGCTCGGGCGTCTACATCGAGCCGCGCAAGGCGCTGATGGCGGCGGTGATCCGCGAGGAGGAGTACCGCAAGGAGAACCGGCTGCGCAGCGTGCTCAGCCCCACCGGTGACAACGAGGAGTACATGCACCGGATCGGGTTCCTGAAGAAGTTCTGCATGAACATCCTCTTCCTGTCGGCGAAGCGGAAGCAGAAGCGCCAGGGCTGGGAAGAGGTGCTGTTCGCGATCGCGGCGGGCCTGGCCATGGCGTTCGCCACGGCGGTGGCCTTCTGGGCGCAGCTGCGCTTCACGCAGGTGAGCCTCAACTTCTTCCTGATCGCCGTGGTGGGCTACATGGTGAAGGACCGCGTCAAGGAGGGCCTGCGCCGCATCTTCAGCAAGTTCGCCTCGATGCACCTGTACGATCGCATGGCGGAGATCGTGGAGCCGGTGACGAAGAAGGGCCTGGGCACGCTGGAGGAGCGCGTGGACTATGGCCGCACGGTGAAGGTCCCGGAGGAGATCGAAGCGCTGCGCCGCACGGACGACTTCATCACCGTGTCCCAGGGCGAGCTGGCCGAGACGGTGATCCGCTATCAGAAGGAGATCGTCCTGGATGCGGAGCTGCTGCCGCGTACCGAGCGGGGAGTGGCGGGCGTCACGGACATCATCCGCTTCAACGTGGAGCGCTTCCTGCGCGACATGGACGATCCGGAGCTGGCGCTGGAGTACGTGGATCTGGAGGACTTCTCGGTCGGCCGGGTGAAGGCCGCCAAGAGCTACCAGGTCGATCTGGCGTTTCGCTTCACCACGGAGGAGTCGGATCAGGAGAAGGTCTCCGTGCAGCTGGTGCGGTTGGTGCTGGACCGCAATGGCATCAAGCGGATGCTGCGCATCACGCCGGAGCAGCCGAGCATGCCCCCACGCCCCGCGCCCTTCCGCACGGCGGCCTGATCCGCGAGGCGTGCTTCCGGCGGCGCTCGCCCTCTGCGGAGTGGTAGAACGAGGGTGATGACGACGCGAGCTGCCGGGGGCGCTGTTCAGTGGTGGTACGAGCGCATTGAGCAGCGCTACAAGGAGATGCTGTCCAGGCTCGGGGAGGACGAGGCTGTCCTCATCGAGGCGCTCCTGACGGACGGCAGCCGTCTGACCGTCACGGCCTTCCGGTACCACGGGCCCGACATGGTCATCATCGATGGCCGGGACTCGCGTGGGCGCACCGTCATGCTGTGCGCACAGCTCGACTCCGTTCAGGTCCTCTTCACGATCGTCAAGAACCCCGGCCCCGGCCCAGGTCCCAAGCTGCGCGCCCGGGCCTGATCACGATCGGCTCGAACCCGACGATGTCCTTCTCCGGAGTGTATGGCGGCTCTCTGGTGCGTGCTCGGCCCACACGTCAGGCCTATGCTGTCCGCAGGGAGGTGTCGCCTTGCCGTTCTCCATCCGCCTGCGGGTCTCTCCGCAGGATCTCGATGATCTCCAGCACGTGAGCAACGTGGTCTACGTCCGGTGGATCCAGGATGTGGCCGTGGCTCACTCCGAGTCGGTGGGCTTGAGCCTGGAGGGGTACCGGCAACTGGGGGCTGTCTTCGTGGTGCGCCGCCATGAGGTGGACTACCTGCGCCCGGCACTCGCCGATGACGAGGTGGAGGTGGAGACGCGCGTGGTGGCGATGAGCCCGGTGACCGCGACCCGGCAGAACTTCATCCGGCGCGTGGCGGACGGACAGGTGCTGGTGCAGGCACAGACCCAGTGGGCTTACGTATCCACGTCCACTGGACGGCCTGTTCGCATCCCCGCCGAGGTGATCCAGCGCTTCACCCTCGAGCCCCTCTAAGTCCAGCTCCGCAGTACCCCAAAGGTTGGAATGCACGGCAGGACTCGTCAGGTCCAGCTCGTCGGATCGCGATCTTGCTTCGCTGGGCGTGGCTTCCCGCGTGTCAGACCGTCGCGGTACACCATGAGCTGCATGGGCCACATGAAGCCACGTCCACCGATGGATGTGCCCACCACGTCCGAAGCCGCGGAGGCGCTCTTCGAGGAGCGCGCGGCGATCCGGGAGTTTATGGGTGGGTTGCCGCGCGCGGAGGCTGAGGCCGCCGCTCACGAGGATGTGCAGCGCATCCTGGCGGCAGAGCGAGGCACCAGCTCCGGCTGGCGCGAGCGCATCAGGTCCTGAGCCGGCACGACAAAGGCCATCCCCACTCCAGGCGAGGATGGCCTCTGGTGCTTCCGATGAACGACGGACTGATTCCTTAGCGACGCGAGGCGTGCGGCGCCTTCTCGGTGTCGCGCTTCTCCTGACCGATCTCGTAGGAGGCCGCGTCCTGTCGGATGCCCAGGGTCTGCTTCTCGATGAAGTCCAGCTCACCATCGGCCTGCGCGTCCGCCACGGTCTGGGCGATGTCGGCCTGATCGGTCAGCACCGTGTTGGCCTCGGCACCCGTCAGGGACCCGTTGCGCACGCCCTGCGCGATGCTGCCGAGCTGCGCGACCTGCTCCTTGGCGACGGCCCGGTCAATGGGAGCGCCACGCTGGCGGTTGTGCGCGGCCTGGAACACGTCCGCGCCGGCCTTGCTCTGCAGGAGGCGGATCTTGGCGGCCTCGCTCGCGGTGATCACGCCATCAGAGGTGGCCGAGGCGGTGGCGCGGGACACCTGCGCCTGCTGCCCCAAGAGCTTCGCAGCCTCCTTCTCGGTGATGGAGCCGTTCTGGATGCCCTTGCGGATGGAGTCGAGCTGATTGGCCTGGGTGTTGGCCAGGTCCTGCGAGCGGTGCGGCGTCAGGAACCGGTCCACGATGTTGGGCTTCACCTGGAGATTGGGCTTCACCTCCGGCGTCTGGGGCTGAGCGGGCTGGGC
>Ga0247825_10000945_pt1 | contig 18834 bp, 13 predicted proteins | sample 13C_Vanillin_Day_FD_194413 | JGI IMG/M metagenome (GOLD analysis project Ga0247825, IMG submission 194413) | Soil microbial communities from agricultural site in Penn Yan, New York, United States - 13C_Vanillin_Day48 | ecosystem: Environmental > Terrestrial > Soil > Agricultural land | place...
ACGTTGTTCTTCCGCGACGCGCGTTTCAACAGCCGCCCGAGCGGCTTGTTCTGCCTCCCTGGCATCGGCAGTCGCCCTTGCGGCGCGCTGTTGTTCGACATCCCGCGATTCGGCAGCAGTTCGCGCGGCCTGCTCGGCAGCTCGATGCCGATCCAACGCTCGGGTCTCGAGCTCGGTCCGCGCCTTGTCGGCTGTGGCGAGGCGTTGCTCGGCCGCCTTCGCGCTGGCCGTGGCTTTTGCGGCTCGATCTTCCTCGGTGGCTCGCTTTTCGGCAGCCGCGCGTACGGCGTCCTCCGCAGCACGCTGCTGTTTGACGAACTTCGCTTCTGCTGCGGTGAGGGCAGCGTCGGCCGCGGCGAGGCGTTCCTCGAGGGCTTTCGCTTCGGCGGCGGCCTTCCGGGCACGCTGTTCCTCGGCCGCTCGCCTCTCGGCAGCGGCGCGCACGGCCTGGTCGGCAGCACGCTGCTGATCGGCGAGCTTTGCTTCTGCTGCGGCAACGGCGGTTTCTATAGCGGCGCGGCGTTCCTCGAGGGCCTTTGCCTGGGCCGCCGCCTTCCTCGCACGCTGTTCTTCGGCGGCGCGCGTTTCGCCAGCCGCGCGCACGGCCTGCTCAGCAGCACGTTTCTCATCGGCGAATTTCGCTTCTGCCGCGGCGACGGCAGCGTCCGCAGCCGCACGGCGGTCCTCGGCAGACTTCGCCTCGGCGGCCGCCTGGACTGCACGGTGTTCCTCGGCGGCGCGCGTTTCGGCCGCAGCGCGCACGGCCTGCTCGGCAGCACGTTTCCGATCGGCGAACTTCGCTTCGGCCGCGGCGACGGCGGCTTCGATAGCGGCGCGGTGTTCCTCGAGCGCTTTCGTATCGGCCGTTGCAGTAAACGTCTCGGGCACCGCGGGAAGCTGAATCGAACCGAGTTCGTGTTCCGCGCCGTTTCCATCCACAGCGGCGTCGGGAGCGACGGTGGCAGCCGGCAACGGCCGCACTAACGCGGCTGAGCGTTTCTCCACGGCGGCGCGTTCGAGATACTCGACAAGTTGTCCGCGGAACACCTCGGGAGCGCAGCCGACCGACTCTTCTTTCGTTTTGAGGAGAACCGACAGCGGGCCGCGCGACTGTGTGGCCGATGTTGCCAGTATCGGCATCGACACCATCTGCACATGAACGGCAGCCTGGCCGAGCTCTCGTAATCGGGCCGTCAAGGCCCCGTCGTCTTTCGGCGAGAGGAGGGGCGGAGTCAGGATCAGATCCGGCACCCGACGCCCGATTGCCGCGAGCGCATGCTCGGCAGATTCGGCCAGCACCAGTTCCGCCCCGAGCTCGCGCACGACGGACTTGAGTTGGGTTATCTGTTGCCGGTCGCTCTCGATGGCAAGAATCAGGGGCGTCGTCGATTTGCGCATACAGGGGTACGGTCAACCGGGCCATGGACGAATTCATGGCAGGGCTGATGGTGTGGGGTAGCGAACTGAGGGTCGCAAGTCCCGTGCCCCGCTTGTCGGAGACGTCGCCATTACATCTCTCACCACATTCAGGTGGATTGTGGCGGTCGCCACTTCGACACCAGAAAGCTCCTCTGGCGCGCGCGCCAGATCCGCATGCGGGATTACAAGTCTGGCGGAGGGGCGACGCCGAGAAGAGCGGCCAGGATGGCGTCTCCATATTCCGCCGCCTTACGCGGCCCGATCCCAGACACGGCCAGGAGCTCGTGGGTCGATCGAGGCTGTGCCGCGGCAATTGCCATCAGCGTCCGGTCGTGCAGGACGATGAACGGTGCGATCGCACGGCGCCGCGCTTCGGCGAGGCGCCATTCGCGCAGAGCTGCGACAGTCGCCTGATCGGGTGTCGCGGGCGATGTCTCCAGCGCAGCGCGGTGAGCGGCGGATTCATCGCGTGACACATCACTGCGAACCGGCTCGAGGCGACGGCGACGCCGCCGGGTCCGCCGTGCCTGACCGGACCGCGCGGGTGGGATCGACATCTGCACGTCTGCCACCCGGCCTGCCATGACGTCACGGCCAAGCGTCGTCAGCGTCAGCGTGCGGTACTCATCGCGTGAGACTGCAATGAGCCCTGCGCCGCACGCGGCGTCGATCCATCGTTCAATCGCCCTCGGTTCCTCCCGCGCCAGAAGGCCGGTCGTCGAGAGCCTCGTCAGCAGCGGCGGGAGATCGTCGACAGCGCCAACGAGCATGGCGGCGATCCGGCGCCGGCCGTAGCGTTCTCCTGCTCGCGCAATGCCGGACAGAATCTTGCGCACCAGCAGGAGCGACCCTGGATCGAGCGTCGTCCGTCGATCGCAGTTGCCGCAGGAGCCGCATTCTTCAGGCGCAGCCGCATCCCCGAAATACCTGAGGATCGTCGAGCGGAGGCAGCCTGCAGTATCCGCATAGGCCACCATGCGGCGCAGCTTCCTGCGCTCCAGGTCCTTGCGACGCTCGACGTCGGTCGGATCCGGTCGCATCTCCGCCCGATCCAGCCGATCGTCGCGGCCGTTGTCGATGAGGAACTCGCGTGTCTTCACGTCCGCGTAGTTCCACAGCAGCGTGGCGATTGCACGCCGCCCGTCGCGCCCGGCCCGTCCGATCTCCTGGTAGTAGGATTCGAGGGAGCCGGGAATGTCGATGTGGATCACTGCCTCCACATCCGGACGATCGATTCCCATCCCGAAGGCGTTGGTGGCGCACACCACCGAGAGCGCTCCGCCGGCGAACGCATCCTGTACGCGTGTGCGTTCCGCGTCGGTAAGTCCAGCGTGATAGACGGCCGCTTGGAGGCCCGCCAGTTTCAACGTCTCGGCCGCCTCTTCCGCCTTGCGTCGAGTGGCGGCGTAGACGAGGCAGCGAGCGGCGGGAACGAGGCCAGGCAGCATCGCGCGCTTCTCGGTGTCGCCAGAGACAGGTTGTACGCGCAACTCGATGTTGGGCCGATCGAAGCCGGCAACGACCACGCGCGGCGCCTCGAGACCGAGCAGCTCGACGATGTCGTCGCGCACTTCCGGTGTCGCCGTAGCGGTGAAAGCGGCGATCGGCAGGCGCCCTGCCTTGCCGTCGCTCCGGTGGCAGCGTGCGGCGGCCGCACGCAGACGCCGATAGTCCGGCCTGAAATCGTGTCCCCATTCGGACACGCAATGCGCCTCGTCGACGACAAATCGTGCCACGGGAATCTCGCCCAGCATTCGGACGAAGACATCAGATGCGAAGCGCTCGGGCGCCACGTACAGCAGCTTCAGCTCGCCTGCTCGCGAGGCGCGCAGCGCCTCGCGGCGCGCCTCGGCGGACACCTGAGAGTGCAGCGCCGACGCACGGATCCCGCGGCGATTGAGCTCGTCCACCTGGTCCTTCATCAGCGAGATCAGCGGCGAGACGACGAGCGTGACACCGGGAAGCAGGACTGCAGGCAGCTGAAATCCGAGAGACTTGCCGGAGCCGGTCGGCATCACGTCCAGCAGATCATGTCCGTCGAGCACCGTATCGACGAGCTGTTGCTGTCCGGTCCTGAAGGATGCGTGGGCAAAGTAGCGGCGGAGTGCCGAGACGGTATCCTCGGAGAGAGTACCTGGAGTCACATGGGATCTGCCGATGACGATGGTAACGTCGTCCCGCGTGTCGGGCAAAGCCGCGATCGACGCGTGTCGGTCAGTGTTCGAGTGTTCTGTCGAAGCAGGTACGAGAATTCTGACGACTGCCTATAACGGGTCTGTACGTGGCGATGTTCTAATGAAGGCCGTGACGACGCGGTCATCGACGCTGCCGATGAATACCTCGATGAAGCCCGATTGTGTCCGTATCTACGGCCGGAACAGCCGCGTCACCTTGATGACCAATGCACGCGTCGATAGCTCCGACCAGCGCTCGCCGAGCGCGCCGGTGTTCCGGTCTTCCGTGTACACGACGAATAGCTCGCTCCCTGGCGCCCACTCCCACCGCAGCCGGAAGTTCCCGCTGACGGTCTGACTCCCGGTGCTGTACTGTACGAGCCCGCTCACATACGCGCGTGGCGTCATCGTGTACGTCACACGCGTCCGGGCCACGTGCTGGTTGTACTGCCCGGAGTGCGTCTGCTGGGGCAGGTCGAGCCGGTTGAACTCCAGGCTCGGCTCGATCGAAAGTTGAGGGTGCACCTCGACACGGCCGTTCCCGAGGCTTACCGAGAACCGCTTACCCGTATAGAAGCCACCCCATTGCACGCCCAAGATCCCCTGCCACCGCCGCTGGGGACCGAACCGGTAGCTCGCTTGGTAGTCTGCCCACGCATAGCGGCCCGTCTCGAAGAGCGCCCCGGAGATTCGCTCGCTGCGCGCCAGAAACTCGAAAGTGTCCGTGGCGTTCACTGTGAACGCGTCCCCGTTCTCGAGATCGAGAGAGATCTGACCGCTGCGGTCCCGGCTCTCGACGTACCTCGCCCGATCGTTCTCGAAATAGTTGACGTCTCCCTGGAAACTCATCTGCCGGATCCACGGAATAGACGCGGGCCGCGGGCTGAATCGGGCGCTAAGCGCGCTGTTGCGGAAATCGCGACGGCGCACGAATCCGATCTCCGGGTTGAACTCGTTCCCCACGACTACGTAGTCAGCCGTGCCTCCCATGAGGTCGGCATCGTAGTTCAACCGGGCCCGATAGCTCTGGTCGTTCCCGGCGAGACGCGGAGTGTGCGACCGCGCGTAGTAGGTGACGAGGCTCGCCTCCTCGTTGAAACCGAAGGCGCCGTCGACACCCCACGCCCTGTTGGACTCGCCGGGCGCCACGATCGACGCCGATCGATTCTGGAACAGCGCTCCGACGTTGCCTCGGCCGAACAGGTCGCGTTTCACGCGGACGACGGAGAAGTTCGTTGAGACCGCGCCGATCGTTTTGTCTTCGGCCGTCTGGATGCTGAACAGGCCGACGTCGAAGGGCCCGACCTTTCCCGTCAGTCGTCCGCCGGCGAGCACCTGCACGGGTGCGCTCCCCTGAAGCCCGATCTGCCGGGAGTAGAACAGCGTGGGCGCCGCGCCGGCGCCGCCGCCGCCCGGCCCCGAGGAACCCAACCGGGCGATCCCGAAGTCGTACACACCCCTCCCTTCCAGGAAGAACTCGCGCTTCTCGGGGAACAAGAGATTGAACCGTGTGAGGTTCACCTGCTGCTCGTCTACCTCGACCTGAGCGAAGTCCGTGTTCACGGTGACGTCCAGCGTCAGGTTCTGGGTGACTGCGTACTTGACGTCCACACCTGCGTCAGCCAGCCAATCATTCTCGACAGGGGAAGCCACGACCCGGTCGGTGCTGATCCGCGAGGTCGCAAACGGCTTCACCTCGAGGTTCAGCCCCGTCGGAGGCGCCTCGATGCCGACCAGATCCCCGTACATCGACACACGGAAGACCCCATTCGGCCCGGCCCCCGCAACTTGGATCGGTACCGCGGTGAGGTAGCTCCACTCGTTGCTGCGCAGCACGGATCGACGGATCTGAATACCCCAGATCTGCTCGACGCCCGGGCGATAGCGAAGCGACTTGAAGGGGATGACCATCTCCGCCGTCCACCCGCCGTCGAACCGACCCGTGGCCACATCCCAGATTGGGTTCCAGTCGAAGTTGGGGGTCGCCTCATTGGTGATCTGCACTTCCGCGTAGCCTCCGATCGGGGTCACGAAGAAGCCGACCGCGTTACGGCGGTCGCGGTAGGTGTCGAGGTAGATTCCGAAAGAGTCGTTCAAGCGGAGTTGATTCGAGTCCCGGCGCATCTCGTTCGCAATCCACCCCGCCTCCCCGAGCGAATCCCACACGCGGGCGGCGACGTACAGGTTCGCGTCGTCGAAGCCGATCCAGACCTCCGTGCGCTCCGATGGCACGCCTCGCGATACGGGGACGGCCTGGATCAGGTCGTCAAACGGCGACGTTGTGTAGAAGCGTTCGCTCAGGCGGCCATCCACGGCGATTGCTTCGCCGACGCGGAGCGCGCGGACCGTTGGATGGCCCTGCGCGTCCCTGGTGATCGCGCGGGGGGCCGCCTGCCCAGGAACGGGTGGGACGGCGGGGTTGGCAGGAAGCGGGTCGGTGCCCGGAGGCGTTTGCCCGAAGGCACCGCTCGGCAGGAGCAGGGTAAACGCGAGCGAAGCGGTCGCAAGAGGAGAGGAGACGAGGGCTCGACATCGACGTATGACACGACGAGCGATCGATTCTGCAGCCATTGCCCGCATCAGGCCTTAACAGACGCCAGGGCGGCGTCCAGGATTTCTTGCGAAAGTGCCCGATCATTGACGGCGCGCGCGAGAACCATTGCGCCGACCAGTGTTGCGCACGTGCTGATGGCCTTCTGGCGTCTCGTCGCTTTCGATTTGCCCGGAACCAGCTTCGTCAGAAGATCGACAGCGGAACGAACGTAGCCGGTGACCGCGCGCCGCACGGGTGGACCCTGTCGCGACACGTCCGGTCCAAGCGCCGCCAGCAGACAACCCGCGCCCGGATTGTCGCGATGTCTGCTGGTCAAATAGGCGCCGGCGACCGCGGACAGCGGATCATCTGGCGCACGCTCCGCGCGCTTGCTCCAGACCGCCAGCGAGCCCGCCAGCGCGCGGGCAGAGGCCTCCGCGATCAGTTCCTCCTTCGAGGAAAAGTGTCCATAGAACCCACCATGCGTGAGCCCCGCCTCTTTCATCAGATCCGCGACGCCGATGCCGTCGAAGCCCCGCTCACGGAATAGCTGGGCTGCCGCCTCGACGATCCGTTCCCGGTTCTGGACGGCCTGTTCCCTGCTCACTTTCATCCAGATCTCCTGACGTTTTCGCCTGAGAGTTATACATGATGGTCGTCATATAATCCACACAATGATGATGCCCATCATTTATAGTGCCGTGCCGGTGACGGCGTGACGCGGAAGCCTGGAAGGTAGTTGGTACCGATCCGGCGACGAGAGCCGTCGAATCGCGGTCAGGATCAAGCACGCTCAATAAAGGCGGATCTTGACACCTGCAGGATGGCACGGCGATAATCCGCCTTCATGAACCTGCTGAGGGTCACTGGCAAGTCCGACGTCGTGGCGCTGACGCCCGACGTGTCGATCCTCGCACTGGTGCTTGGCGTTCTCCTACTGAGCGTCGGGCTGCTTCTGGGAAGCACCCCCGCCGCCGGATGATGTAGTTTCCACAAGTTTCAGCGCACCAAGGGCCATCATCCGATACGGGTGATGGCCCTTTTGCTTTTTGAGGGTCTATGGAGCTCGGAGAACTCAAAGTCTTCGTCACAGTCGCCACTGAACACAGCTTCTCGCGGGCGGCCATCAAACTGTGTCGAACCCAGCCGGCGGTGAGCCAGGCCGTCCGCCGCCTTGAAGAGGATCTGGGCGAGCTGTTGTTTGATCGCAGCACGAAGTCCGCGAAGCTCACGCAGGCAGGCGATGCGCTGCTGCCCGAAGCGATCCAATTGCTCCGAATGGCCGACGAAGCAGTGGCCACGGTCCGACAGCTGTCGCAGCGGGACCGCGCGATCCTGCGGATTGGCGGCGACGAACCCGACGTTCACATCCTGCTCCCGGCGTTGTCGACACTCCTCCTCCAGCAGCCGCACCTCAGCGTCGAATTTCGGCGCGTGGCCGACCTGGACGTCCTCGCGGCAGTCGGAGCGGGGACCATCGACATTGGCATCACGACGAGAGACCGTGTACCGGCGCCGTTGTGCTCCGTGACGGTACCTGTCCCGTCCACCGGCTTTTGCGTGCTGCTGCCGAAGAGCCACCCCTTTGCGTCATGGCCCGAGCTGCCGGTGACGGTTCTCCATTCCGAACGGATCGTCACGCTGGCCGGTCTGCCACTGCCGGAGACGACAACGATGAGAGTCACCGATGATGCCGCGCCTCCGACGGGGGTGTTTGTCGTCATGCCGGGCCTTGACACTCTGAAACACGCGGTTGCCAACGGCCTTGGCATCGGGATCGTTCCTCGCGCCGCCGTTTCCAGCCTTACCCCTGCCGGACTGGTCGCGATCTCCCTGTCGGCGCCGCTGGCAGCCAGCGCATGCACGCTCGTGTATCGCGACACCGACGGACAACGAACTGCGGTCGAGGACTTCGTCGAGGCCCTGCGGTGCACGGCGGAGGACCGCGGCTCGCGAAAAGCCTCGATCGCCATGAGGGCCGCGAGGTGAAGCTCTCCTACGTTCACGGCGTCGGCACCACGCCTCTGATCGCGGAAACCATCGGCGGCGCCCTCAACGGTGCGGCCGAACGCTGGGGCGACCGCGACGCGCTCGTGGCATGTCGTCAGCAGCTCCGCTATTCGTACCGAGAGCTTCGCGACGAGGCCGACCGCGCCGCCCGCGCGCTGATGGCGCTCGGTGTGCAACGCGGCGACCGTGTCGGCATCTGGAGCGGTAACCGCGCGGAGTGGATGATCACGCAGTACGCGGCGGCGAAAGCAGGCGCCGTCCTCGTGAACATCAATCCAGCCTACCGCCTGCGAGAGCTGGAATACGCGCTGACGCAATCGGGTGTGAGCGTGCTCATTGCCGCCCGTGGGTTCCGGTCGACCGACTATGTGGAGCTGCTGCTGGGGCTCGTGCCGGAACTGACGGCGACGGGAACCGGGCCCATCCAGGCGCAACGGGCACCGGCACTTCGCCGTGTCATTTACCTGGGCACCGACGCGGAACCGGGTGGGATCACCTGGGGAGAGTTTTTGGATCTCGGTACTCGAATCTCCGCGCGCGAGCTCGAGGCGCGTGAAACGGCGCTGCAGTTCGACGACCCGGTCAACATTCAGTACACCTCCGGGACGACGGGGTCACCGAAAGGCGCGACGCTCTCCCACCATAACATCCTGAACAACGGGTACTTCGTTGGCGAAATGTTGCGCTACACGGAACACGACAGGATTTGCCTGCCGGTGCCGTTCTATCACTGCTTCGGCTGCGTGCTTGGCAATATGGCGGCCGTCACGCACGGCAGCGCGGTCGTCATCCCTGGCGAGTCGTTCGATCCGGATGCCACGCTACAGGCGATTCAGGCGCACGGCTGCACGTCGATCTATGGCGTACCGACGATGTTCATCGCACAACTGGATCATCCCCGCTTCAGCAGCGTCCAGCTCGAAACGCTGCGCACCGGAATCATGGCCGGCGCTCCATGTCCCATTGACGTCATGCGCCACGTCATCGGCCGGATGCACGTGCCGCAGGTCACCATCTGTTACGGCATGACCGAAACGTCGCCGGTGTCGTTCCAATCCGCGACCGATGATCCGATTGAGCTTCGCGTGTCGACAGTCGGCCGCGTGCTGCCACACCTCGAATGCAAGATTGTCGACCCGGACACGGGCGTGACTGTTCCGCGCGGCACCCCAGGAGAGCTGTGCACGCGCGGCTATTCTGTGATGCTCGGGTACTGGAACGATGCCGACGCAACCGCCAATGCGATCGATGCGGGGCGCTGGATGCACAGCGGCGACCTGGCCGTCATGAACGATGAGGGCTACGTGTCGATCACCGGCCGCATCAAGGACATGATTATCCGCGGCGGCGAAAACATCTATCCCCGTGAAATCGAAGAATTCCTGCACACCCACGAGAAGGTCAGCGACGTGCAGGTGATTGGCGTGCCCGATCGCAAGTACGGCGAAGAGGTGTGCGCGTGGATTCAGCTGCGTGACGGAGTAGCCGGGACCGCGGAGGAGTTTCGCGAGTTCTGTCGGGGCCAGATCGCCACGTACAAGATTCCGCGGTATATCCGCTTCACCACAGAGTTTCCGATGACCGTAACCGGCAAGGTGCAGAAGTTCAAGATGCGGGAGATGACCGTGGCCGAGCTGGCGCTCGCCCGTGTGACCGAGGTGGAGCCGACCTGAGGTCGGCGAGAGGAGACAACGTGCTGACAAGAGTTTCGTGGCTCATACCTGCGGCGATCCTGTTGAGCAGCCACGCTGCGTATGCGCAGCAGGGGTGCGAGAACCTGGTGAACCTGAAGCTGCCCTACACGCTCATCACAGCGGCGACGAGTGTGCCGGAACGCGCCGCACCGGCGCCCGCCGCTCCGGGTGCGCCGACAGCGGGTCCGGGCGCGGTACCCGCCCATTGCGACGTTCGCGGCGTGATTCGTCCAAGCCTCGATTCCAATATCAAGTTTGCCCTCTGGCTGCCGGCGGCGTCCGCCTGGAACGCCAAATACCGGCAGGAAGGCAACGGCGGTTGGGCAGGCGCCATCAACACCGCCTCCTTTGCAGAGCCCTTGCGCCGCGGCTACGCCGTCGCCGGCACCGACAATGGCCATGAAGGTGGCGGCGGCGCGGACTGGGCCATCGGACATCCGGAGAAACTGATCGACTTTGGCTACCGCGCCGTGCATGAGACCGCGGTGCAGTCCAAAGCGATCATCCGCGCGTTCTACGGCCGAGACCCGGAGCGGAGTTACTTCAACGGCTGCTCCGACGGCGGCCGCGAAGCGCTGATGGAGGCGCAGCGCTTTCCGGAAGACTTCAACGGCATCCTGGCCGGCGCCCCGGCGAACAACTGGTCGCGCTTGTTCACCGCGTTCGTCTGGAACGAACGCGCGCTCCTGGCAACGCCGGCCAGCGCGCTCCCGCCCGCGAAGCTCCCCGTCATCCAGCGCGCCGTCATGGCCGCCTGCGACCGTCTCGACGGCGTGGCCGACGGCTTGATCGAGAATCCGCGTGCCTGCAGGTTCGACCCGTCCGTGCTCGTCTGCACAGGCGCGGACGCGGCCGATTGTCTGCCGAGAGCGCAGGTCGACGCACTCCAGAAGATCTATGAAGGGCCGCGCAATCCGCGCACGCAGGAACCGCTCTTCGTCGGACAGCCGCCCGGGACGGAAGCGGTGCCGGGCAGCTGGGGCACATGGATTACGCCGGCGAACCCGGCAAGTGCCATCCAGTTCGCGTTCGGCAACAGCTACTACGGAGCGGCGGTATTCGAGGACCCGAATTGGAATTTCCGGATGCTCGACTTCGATCGCGACGTGCGCATCGGCGATGAGAAGGCGGGACCGGTCCTCAACGCGACCAGCCCCGACCTGCGGTCGTTCCGTGCGTCAGGCGGGAAGCTCATTCAGTACCACGGGTGGGGAGACGCCGCCATTCCCGCGCCGAGTTCGATCGAGTACTACGAGACGGTGCGCGCCTTTCTGTCGAAGTACCCGGATGCGCGCACGCCGGGCGCTCCGCCGGTCGAGGATTTCTACCGGCTGTTTCTCGTGCCCGGGATGGCGCACTGCGGTGGCGGCTCTGGCGCGAACAGTTTCGGCAACGGAGGCAGTGCCGCGACGACCCGCGGCGATCCTGAGCGCGACATCTTCACGGCACTCGAGCGTTGGGTCGAGCAAGGCATGGCGCCAGCACGTCTGGTTGGTAGCGGACGCGCCACCGATGATCCGTCCAAGCCGCTCACTCGGCCGCTGTGCCCGTATCCGCAGGTGGCGCAATACCGCGGCTCGGGCGACGTGAACGACGCAGCGAACTTCGCCTGTGTCGCGCCATCGTCGAGGTAGCGATGACCGACCCCAATCGGGTCCTCGTCTTCGATACCACGCTGCGGGACGGCGAACAGTCTCCCGGCTGCAGCATGACGCAGCCAGAAAAGCTGCGGATCGCGAAGGCGCTCGCCGAGCTCGGGGTCGACGTCATCGAAGCCGGTTTCCCAATCGCCTCGCGGGGCGATTGGGAGTCGGTGAATCTCGTGGCTCGCGAAGTCCATGGCCCGATCATCGCCGGTCTCGCGCGTTGCACGCGAGAAGACATCGACGCCGCGTGGTGCGCGTTGAAGGATGCCGCGCGTCCACGAATCCACGTGTTCCTCGCCACGAGCGCCATTCATCGCGAATTCAAACTCAACATGGCGAAGGAGCAGATCGTCCAGATGGCGGTCGAGGGCGTGACGTTCGCACGCAGTTTATGCGCCGACGTGGAATTCTCGCCGGAAGACGCCTCGCGCACGGAACTCGAGTTTCTCGCGCAGGTCGTTGAAGCCACCATCGACGCTGGCGCCACAACGATTAATGTCCCCGATACCGTCGGCTATACGGTGCCAGACGAGTTTTACGAAGTCTTTTCGTACCTCACACGCCACGTGCGCAACGTCGAGCGAGCCGTGCTTTCCGTTCACTGCCACAACGACTTGGGGATGGCGGTCGCCAACAGCCTGGCGGCGGTACGCGCCGGGGCACGGCAGATCGAGTGCACGGTCAACGGCATCGGCGAACGTGCCGGCAATTGCTCGCTCGAGGAAGCCGTCATGGCGATCAAGACTCGCGAGAATGTGCTCGGCGTGCATACCGGGATTCATACGACACGCCTTTTTCCAACCAGTCGCTTGGTGTCGCAGATCACCGGTATGCCTATTCCGCGCAACAAAGCCATCGTCGGTGAAAACGCGTTCGCGCACGAAGCCGGCATTCATCAGCACGGCATGCTCAAGCATCACTCGACCTACGAGATCATGCGGCCTCAAGATGTGGGGCTCTCGCGCACCAACCTTGTGCTCGGTAAGCACAGCGGCCGACACGCATTTCGCGAACGCGTCCAGCAGCTCGGCTTTGACGTCGGCGACGCCGAACTCAATCAACTGTTCGACGAATTCAAGGCGTTGGCCGACAAAAAGAAGGAGCTCTTCGACGGCGACATCGAAGCGTTGGTCATGCGCTCGGACAACGACGCCGCGGGGCCGTGGTCATTGCAGTCCCTGAGCGTCGCCACACACGACGATCGACCGGCGCGCGTCACGATCAGCCTCGCGCACATCGATGGGCGTGTCGTCACCCATGATCAAACGGCCGACGGACCCGTCGATGCCGTGGTCAAAGCCATCGACCATGCCACTGGAATTCATGTCCAGGTGCGCACGTTCGAAGTGCACAGCGTGACCGTCGGCGAGGATGCACAAGGCGAGGCACTGCTGACCGTTGAACACAACGGTCGCACCTATCGCGGCGCGGGCATCAGCACCAATATTCTCGAAGCCGCTGCGCGGGCGTACTTGGAAGTCATCAATCGCATCGAGGCCGCAAAGGCCAGCCCTGACCGACGCGTTGACGGGGCCGCTTTCAGCTGAGCCCGGCACTCGGGCCCGGCGTGTAATCTCTTCGGGAACATGCGCACCGACCGCGAGGTCCGTTTGCGACCGCATCAGAAACATTGAAACCAACCAGCGTCAGGACGGATCGCACCGTCTGCGAAGATACGTCGCACTATTCCAGCGCGGCCCGCACGATCGGCCGCGTCAGACAGGTCGGCCCGCCGGCTCCCTTGACGCTGATTTCGTTGCCTGTGTACTCGATGACCTCGGCGCCGGCCCGTTCGAGCGCCGCGCGCGTCTGTGGATTTCCAGCCAGCATCACACAGCGGCGCGGGCCGAGCGCGAGCACGTTGCAGCCGATCGAATCGAACTCCTCGTGTGGAACTTCCACGAGCCGATAGCCACGTCCGAGCAGAAGCTTCCGGAACGGTATGGGCAGCAGCGGGGAATAGACGACTGCCACGTCGCGGTCCACGGGACTGAGGAGCGACATCAGGTGCATCACGTCGCCCTCGCCGCGCCAGTGGGGAAGAGGGACGTCGATCACGTCAACGGCCTCGCCGAGCAGCACGCGGAGCTGACGGATTCCCTCAGCGTTCGTCCGATAGCCACGGCCGACGAGCAGCGTGCGCGCGTCCAGCCAGACCACGTCGCCGCCTTCGAGCAGACCGGGCGGTTCGATCCGCCCGGCGACGCTGAACCCGGATCCGAACGACTCGAAGGCGCGCCGTTGCGCCTCCGGTTCGGTCTCGCGTGCCGGCTTGCCCATCCGGCACAGAATGAGACCGTTCGGACTGACGATCGACGCATCGCGCGCGTAGAGGGAGTCGAGCGTCGTGCCGGCGTCACGCGGCAAGAGATAAACGGCGACTCCGGACGTGCGCAGGATGTCGAGCAGCCGTTCATATTCGTCGATCGCCGCACTGTAATCGGGTGCGGCTGTGAAGTTGAGCGCCTTCCACTGCGCGGCAATCGTCTGTTCGTCCGCGAAGGCGTCGCGCGCGTGTTTCATCACCACACTGACGAGCCGCCCGGCTTCCGATAACGACGCTACTTCCATCGAATGAGGATCGACTCGCGGTCGAAGAGCGACACCGCCGCCCGCAGCACGACCAGGTTACCGGCCGCCAGTACTGCGCCAATCGCCATCAGGATTGGGACGGTCAGGACGACGCCGCCGGCAAACTGTGCGACCTGCAGCACGCCGACCGGGATGATGAGGACGATGGCGCCGAGCTGCTGCGCGCTGCGCGGATCGTTCACGCGCGACGAGGCGCACACGGCCAGCTGCAGGCCGAGAAGGGCCGCGAGCGGGCCAATCAGGAAAACGAGCCCGAGTGAACGTGGCGTCAGCAGTGCCGTCCAGACCCGCGGCTCGGCAAAGATCGCGATGAGCACGACATACGCCACGAAGCACAAGATCGTGAGGACAACGCCGGGAACGGCGGCGCCGATCACTTTCGCCGCCAGCAGTTCGCCAGTGCGGAGCGGTGTGGCGAGCAGAGGCTCGAGCGTGCGCGCCTGCTTTTCGCCGATCACACTGTGGGCGGCGACCGACATGCCGCCCGTGACGGTTGTGATGCCGACCAGGAGCGCCAGCGCCTGCTGAAAGACGAATGCCTGAATCGCACCCTCGGCGCTCAGTCCCCGAACGGCCGGCTCGGTTCGGTTGAACAGCTCGGCAATCTCGAAGTCGCTCGAGTCGGAGAGGCGCTCGCCGGTCACCGCCGGAATGATGACGACGATGACGAAGGGATAGACAATCGCGCCCACGCCGGTCAGCAGTGCCGGGACGAAGATCCCCGGGCTCTGGCGGAGCTCGGCGAAGTCTTTTGCGACCAGCGCGAGGATCCGTTTCATGGCGATTCGTCCTTGATCAGCCGCAGGTACACCTCTTCGAGCGGCCGCTCCTCCGGAATCACGGACACGATTCTCGCACCGGCGTTCACCAGTGCCGTGACGAGGGTTGGTGCGATGACCGTATCGCCGTCAACGCCGATCGACAGCCGGTCGCCGTCAACGGTCACGTCCGTTGCCCCGGTCGATCTGACGGCCGCGTCGTACTCGCGGGCCGGACCCTCGAGCGTGATGACGATCCGCTTTCCAAACAGCCGCGAGCGGAGGGCCGACGGTGTGTCGAGCGCGATCAGCCGGGATCGAAGCACGCCAACGCGGTCGGCGACGCGATCGACTTCGTCGAGGTTATGCGTCGAGAGGATCACGGTGCGGTTCTCGCCGCGCAGCCGCAGAATGAGCGCGCGCGTATCGTGCGCGCTCTCCGGATCGAGGCCGGCGGTCGGCTCATCCAGCAGGACGATCGCCGGATCGTGCAGGAGCGTGCGCGCGAGCGCCACCCGTTGCTTCAATCCCTTCGACAGCTGTGCCGTCGGATCGCTGGCGCGGTTGGCAATGCCGAACAGCTCGAGCGCGGCGTTGACGGCGCGCTGCGCGGGCACCACGCCCTGCAGGCGTGCATAGACGATCAGGTTCTCGAAGACCGTCAGCCGATCCCAGAGTCCGGGCGCCTCGGTGAGGAAGCCGATCCGGCCGCGCAGGTGCGAGGCACTCGCCGTCATCGGCTCGCCGCCCACGTGAACGGTGCCAGAGGTCGGCGCGATGAGGCCGGCGAGCATCCGCAGCGTGGTCGTCTTGCCCGCGCCGTTGGGACCGAGCAGGGCGAAGATCTCGCCGGGCGCCAGCTCGAACGTGACGTCGTCAACAGCCACGCGGGTGTCGAAGCGGCGCGTGAGGTGGGAGGCGGTCAGCACGCCACTTGGTCCTTAGTCCGTGGTGCTTCGTTCTTGGTCCGTCCTTCGTCCTTGGTCCGTCCTGAGGTCCTTCGTCCTTCGTCCGAGGGACCACCGACCAAGGACCAAGAACGGACCAAGGACCAAGAACGGACCAAGGACTGAGGACGGACCAAGGACGAAGGACAAAGCACCAAGGACTAGTAAGCGGCGAGAGCCTTGATGGCTTTCAGAACGTCCGCTGAGCCCGGCAGGATGACCTCTTCGAGGACCGGTGCGTAGGCCACGGGGCAGTCGAGCGATGCGACGCGTTTGACCGGTGCATCGAGGTACTCGAACAGCTCGTCGGACACGCGGGCGGCAATCTCCGCGCCGAATCCGCACGTCAGCTGATCCTCGTGGACGATGATGACGCGATTCGTGCGGCGAGTGTATGCGGCGATCGTTTCCCAGTCGTACGGGATGATCGATCGCAGATCGATCACCGCGACGCTGATGCCGTCTCTTTCCGCCTGCTGCGCGGCAAGGAGGGATCGCTGCACCAGGGCGCCCCAGGTGAACACGACGATATCCGTCCCGTCGCGAACGATCGATGCCTTGCCGAATGGCACCGTGTAGTTGTCGCCGGGGTACGGTGACTTGTTGTAGGTCTGCCGGTACAGGTGCTTGTGCTCGCAGAACAGCACCGGGTCGTCGCAGCGGATGGCCGTGCGCAGCAAACCGGCGGCGTCCTGCGCGGTCGAGGGGAACACGATGCGGATACCGGGCGTGTGGGCGAAGATCGCGACGCCCGACTGGCTGTGATATGGCGCGCCGCCACGCAGGTAGCCGCCGATCGGCACCCGCATGACGACCGGGCATGACCACCGGTTGCCCGAGCGGTAGCGCATCATCGACAGTTCATCGCGTATCTGCATGAACCCGGGCCAGATGTAGTCGAAGAACTGGATTTCGACAACCGGCTTCAGGCCGCGAAGCGCCATGCCGACGGCGCGGCCGATGATGTTCGCTTCCGCGAGCGGCGAATTGAAGACACGCTCGCCGCCGTACAGGCGCTGCAGGCCGTGCGTGACCTTGAACACTCCGCCCTTGCCCGCGACTTGTCCCAGCGATTCCTCGCGCGAGGCATCGGCCACGTCCTCGCCGAACACGACAATACGCGGGTTCCGCGCCATCTCGTCCTTGAGCGTCCGGTTGATCGCGCTGACCATCGTGTCGGGAGGTCCCGCTGGCGCGGCTTCGCTGGCGAACACATCAGATGCCGGATCGACGTCAGGCGAAAAGACGAAGTGCGCGGCCGTCGCCGGCTCGGGAACCGGGGCGTCGATGGCGGATGCCGCCGCTTCGTTGACCTCCTGATCGACCGAGGCCGCGATCTCGGCAAGCTCCGCGTCCGTCGCCAGCCCCTGGTGCGTGAGGAAATGACGCATCCGCACGAGCGGATCGCGCCGCGCTTCGGCCTCCCGCTCGGCCGGCGTCTTGTAGAGCTTCTCGTCGTCCGAGAGGGAGTGCGAGTACGGACGAACGACCGTCGCGTGAACCAGTACCGGGCCGTACCCCGCGCGCACGTGCGCCACCGCCTCGCGCATCGTCCGATAGCTGGCGACGTAATCGGTGCCGTCGCACCGGTAGACGCGCAAGCCGACGAAGCCCTCGACGATTCGGGAAATGTCGCCGCCCGGAGTCTGGACTTCCACCGGAACGGAAATGGCGTAGCCGTTGTCTTCGACGAGGAACAGGACCGGCAGCTTGCGCACGCAGGCCGTGCTCAGCGACTCCCAGAACTCGCCCTCGCTGGTGGCGCCATCGCCGATCGAGACGTAGGTGATTTCGTCGGCGTGAAACTGCTTGTCGCGGTCGGGTATCTGATCGACACGGTCGTAGATGCGGCGCGCGTCGGCGGAGCCAACGGCGTGAAGGCACTGGGTTCCCGTGCAGCTGCTCTGCGACGGGATGTTCAGCGCGCGGTGGCCCCAGTGCGACGGCATCTGCCGTCCGCTGTTTGCCGGGTCGTCCTTCGAACCCACCGAGGCGAGAAACATCTCGCGCGGCGTCATCCCGAGCGTGAGACACAAGGCGCGGTCGCGGTAATAGGGGAAGAACCAGTCATAGCCCGGCTTCAGCTGCTTGCCGGCGGCGACGAGAATCGCCTCGTGGCCGGCGCCGCTGATCTGGAAATAGGCCTTTGACTGGTTCTTGAGCTGAATCTCCTTGTCGTCAACGCGGCGCGACAGGAGCATCAGGCGATAGGCCGAGAGCAGGTCGTCTTTGGTGAGTCCTTCGTGATCCCGGCGCGCTTTTGCCGCGGAGGCGCGGGTGTCCGCGCCGTTGGCCAGGGTCGACCCCTTCATCGCTGGGCCGATTATGGCACTAAGCCATGGCACCCCTAAAGGGGTGCCCTACGGTTCTGCGGGGTGCCCGACGAGATGGCGCGGACTACGACTCGGCGTCGACCAGCCAATCGGCGCGGATCGGGCTGAACACGTCGAGCTCGAACGTATCGTCGAGCGCTTCCGCCTGGTGCGGTGTGCGCGACGGGATATGCAGGACCTCCCCTTCACGGACGATGATCTCCTCGCCGCCGACGAGAAAGCGCAGCGCCCCCTGCAGGATGTAGGTCATCTGCTCGCTCTCGTGCGCATGCATTGGAATCACCGCGCCGCGCTTCAGATAAATCTGCGCGACCATCTCGCGCTCACCGGCGACGATCTTCTGGGAGACCATCTCCGTGACCTTGTCGAGCGCGATCTCATCCCAGCGGTGCAGCTTGGCTGTCATAGAGGTTTGGAGGTTACCGAGGGCACGGATTCACAGGAGGAACGGAGGACCGGAGACGAACGGAGTTTTTCGACCACAAAGATCACAAAGACCACAAAGAACTGCGGCCGTTCGAATGGGCCGCCGAAGGCGGCTGTCGCGACGTGAGGGTACGCAGATACAAACCGCACTGGTGCTCTCAGCGGCTTGTATCTGCGTGCCCTCACGTCGCGGCTGTCGGCGTGCTGCGCACGCCGACCATCGAACGGCCCTCCGTTCGTCTTCGTTGCTTCGTTGCTCCTGTGAATCCGTTTTCTCCGGCACTCTCCGTTCACTCTAGTGC
>Ga0247825_10000946_pt1 | contig 18829 bp, 16 predicted proteins | sample 13C_Vanillin_Day_FD_194413 | JGI IMG/M metagenome (GOLD analysis project Ga0247825, IMG submission 194413) | Soil microbial communities from agricultural site in Penn Yan, New York, United States - 13C_Vanillin_Day48 | ecosystem: Environmental > Terrestrial > Soil > Agricultural land | place...
CGTCATGTCGCTGTCCTCGATCTTCGCGCGCGCGTCCGGAGCATTGATGGCTTTGCGCATCTCGGCATTGAGCCGCGCGAGAATCTCCGGCGGGAGCCGCGCGGGCCCGAAGAAGCCGAACCATGTGGAGGGCTTGCGGAACTGGGGAAGGATCTCGGTGATCGACGGCGTGTTCGGCATCTTGGCGTAGCGCTTGGGTTCCAGGATTGCCAGCACCTTGGCCTTGCCCGAGGCGAGCGCGCCCCGCGCGCTGGAGAGCGAGATGTGCAGGAGCTGGATGTGGCCCGCGGCGGTGTCCTGCATCGGCTGGGCGACGCCGCGGTACGGCACGTGGGTGATGTTCACGCCGGCGATCCGGTTGAACAACTCGCCGGTGAGGTGGAACACCGAGCCGACGCCGGAGCTGCCGTAGGACAGCTTGCCCGGATTGGCCTTGGCATAGGCGATCAGCTCCTGCACCGAATTGACCGGCAGGTCCGCATTGACGATCAGCGCAGTCACCGGCTCGGCGGCCGCCATGATCGGCGTGAAATCCTTCACCGGGTCGACCGGCAGGTTCTTCATCAGGTGCACGGCCGTCACGTGCGACGCGGGCGTTGCGGCGAGCAGCGTATAGCCGTCGGGCGCGGCGTTCGCGACGAAGCTCGACCCGATCATGCCGTTGGCGCCGCCGCGGTTGTCGACGATCACGGTCTGGCCAAGCGAGTCCTGAAGCTTGGCCGCGACGAGGCGCGCCAGCATGTCGACGGTCGGACCCGGCGGCACCGGCACCACCATGGTGATCGGCTTGGCCGTCGGCCAGCCTTGTGCCGAAGCGGCGGTGCCGGCCGCCGCCGCGACCAGCGCCAACGAGATCGCCGCGATCGCGCGAAATGCCTTTGTCATGGTCCGATGTCCTCAATTCCGGAGGTGCCAATATAGCTGCCGGGTGTCGATACGGAGCCGGGGCCTACTCCGGCTTGATGCCGGCGGTGCGGATCACCTTCGCCCACTTGTCGATTTCGCCCGCGACGAAGGCCGCCATCGCGGCGGGAGTGCCCGGATAGACCAGACAGCCGAGCTCGGCGAGACGTGTCCTCACTTTGGCGTCGGTCAGGCCGACGTTGATTTCCTTGTTGAGCCGCTCGACGACATCCTGCGGCGTGTCCTTCGGCGCGGCGATGCCATACCAGCCGCTCGCCTCGTAGCCCGGCAGGAACTCCGCCATTGCCGGAACGTCGGGCATGACGTCGAGCCGCTTCTCCGTGGTGACCGCAAGCGCGCGCATCTGCCCGTTCCTGATGTAAGGCAGCGACGACGGCACCACGCCGAACATCATCTGCACCTGTCCGCTCAGAAGGTCGGGACGTGCAACCGGCTCGCCGCGATAGGCCACGTGCACCAGATCGACGCCGGTCATCTGCTTGAACAGCTCGCCGGCGACATGCAGCGGCGTGGCATTGCCGCTCGACGCCATGTTGATCTTGCCGGGATTGGCTTTCGCATAGGCGATGAACTCGGGCACGGTCTTCGCCGGAAGCGAAGGGTGAACCTCCATCACCAGCGGAATGCGGCCGATCAGCGCCACCGGCATGGTGTCGCGCACGAAGCTGAAGCGGAGATTGTCGAACAGCGACGCATTGATGCCGTTCGCCGACATGCAGAACAGCAGGGTGTAACCGTCCGGCGCCGAGCGCACGACCGCTTCGGTTGCGATGTTCCCGCTCGCGCCCGGCCGGTTGTCGATCACGACCGGCTGGCCGATCCTGTCCGACAGCCACTGGCCGACCACGCGGGCGATGATGTCCGGCGCGCTGCCGGCGCCGACCTGTACGACGAGGCGCACCGGCTTTGTCGGATAGGATTGCGAGAATGCAGAACGCGACAAAGCGGGAAGCGCCGCAGCGCCCGCCATGAATTGCAAGACTTGTCTGCGAGGAACTGTCATCCGGCTGCCCTCGTCGATGCGGGCAAGCATCCCACATTTGCAGGGGCGGCGGAATAGAGGGAGCGGGCCTTAGGCCGAGACCTTCTGCCGCGCGATCCAGTCGTCGCGAAGCTTGTCGCGCAGCACCTTGGCGCGGTCGCTTTTTGGCAGGTCGGTCACGAGCAGAACCTGCTTCGGCGTCTTGGCGGGCGGCAGGAATTTGCTGCAGTGCGCCAGCACCAGAGCCTCTGTCAGCGCCTTGTCTTTCGCCACCACGAAGCAGACGACCTCCTCGCCGTAGATCTTGTCCGGCACACCGACCGCGGCGGCCTCCGCCACGCCGGGATGCCGGATCAGGATCTCGTCGATCTCCAGCGGCGCAATGTTGACGCCGCCGCGGATGATCAGGTCCTTGGTGCGGCCGGTGACGCGGACAAAGCCCTCGGCGTCCTTGATACCGAGATCGCCGGTCTTGATGCGCTTGCCGTAGAGCGGATCGATCGAGCCGTCGTCGTTGAGATAGCCGATCGCCATCTGCGGCCCGCCGACCGTGATCTCGCCTTCGACGCCGGGCGCGCATTCCTGGCCCTGCGGGTCGGCGATCACCAGCTCCTGATGCAAGGCCGGAAGCCCGACGGTGCCCATCTTCTTGGCGTAGTGGCGGTTGCCACAGACCCAGCCGGTTTCCGACATGCCGTACATCTGCAGCAGCGTGACGCCGTACATTTCCTCGAACTGGGTCCATTGCTGCGCGGTCAGCGGCGCCGTCGAGCAGCTCATCAGCCGGAGCGTCGGGATGTCCTTGGCGGTGTAGCCGATCGGCTTGTTGAGCAGGATGTTCAGCACGGTCGGCACGCCGGCCGAAAACGTGATGCCGTGCTGCTGGATCCATTCGAAGAAGCGGCTGTGCGAGAAGCGCTTGGCCATGTGCACGGTCAGGCCCTTCTGCAGGAACGGCATCAGCGTCAGCACCTGCGCCGAGTTCCAGCCGAACGAGCGGTATTCCAGCGTGCGGTCGTGTTCGGTGAGGCCCAGGAATTCCAGCGTGTCGAGGCCGTTCATCCAGTAGGCGGCGTGGTTGTAGATCACGATCTTCGGCCGCGCCGTGGTGCCGGATGTGCAGAAGATGCAGGCGGTGTCGTCGGCGTGGTTGCGCTCGGGCAGGGCGGCCGCGTCGCCTTTCGGCAATGCGGCAAACAATTCGTCCTGCGGGTCCTTTGCGCCGTCCGGCGACCACGCGCCGAAGCGCACCTTCGGCGCTGGGGCGTCACCGATCATCGCCGCAACGTCGATGTCCTTGTGATACAGGATCAGCTCGGGTTTCAGCGCCGCGGTGAGCGACACCATCTGCTTCTCGTTGATCTCGAGATTGAACGGGCACATTACCGCGCCGATGCGCCACACGCCCATCCAGATCACGAGCTTTTCGAGATACTCGTCGGCCAGCACCAGGACCCGGCTGCCCTTCTTCAGACCCTTGCTCTTGAGATAAGCCGCCACGTCGACGGCGGCGCGTTCAAGCGCGCCGAACGTGATCGACGTGCCGCTTTCGAGGTCGACGATGGCGGTTTTGCCGGGATCGCGCCTGGCGTATTTCGCCAGCAGGTCCGCCACCGGCTCGAAGGGAATCTTGAGCTGATGATCGCCGAACGGGCCCGTCATCGTTCACTCCCTATTCTATTCGACCTTCAGGTGGTCTTTGTCGGTGTCATTCCGGGGCGCCGCGAAGCGGCGAGCCCGGAATCCAGTTCCACACTCCGCGCTTGCGTCTGGATTCCGGGTTCGCTCGCTTCGCGAGCGCCCCGGAATGACAGCGGTGAGGCCCGCGCTCCATAGTCCTCACCTAAAAGTGCGGTTCGACGCGCTTTTCTTTTGCGCTGATCCGCCGGTAGCGGACCTGCGATTTCGTCTCGGCCATCTCCAGATGGCCGAGCGTCACCAGATGATTGAGATGCCCGATCGCCTCGCCCATCGCAAAGCCGACCTGATGGCCGTCGAGGCCGGGCGTGAACATCACGTCGATCAGGTCGCCGGCGCAGGATTCCTGGCCGACGGCGTCCAGCACGACATTGAGCCGGTGCGCGTGATGTTCGGCGAGTTGCCGCAAACGATGCTGCACGTTGCGGAACGGCTTCCTGTGCGACGGCAGGATCAGCGTGTCGGGATGCAGCACGTCGAGAAACGTCTTGCAGGTGTTGAGGAACGCGCCGACCGCGTCGAACTCCGGCTCCACATGCCAGGTGCTCACATTGGTGGTGATGCTCGGCAGGATCTGGTCGCCGGCGATCAGGATCTTCCGCTCGGCGCAATAGAGCGACACGTGCTCCGGCGAATGACCCTCGCCGATGATGACGCGCCACTTGTCCTGGCCGATCGGCACGAAATCGCCGCCGCGCAGCCGCTTGTGGCTCTTCGGCAGCTTGACGCCGTCGCTGTAGAGCACTACGCCCTGCAGGAACCGCTGCACGCGCGCCTCGTCGAGCCCGTGGCGGCGATAAAAGGTGCCGCGCGACTGCACGTGGTCGGTGTTGTGGTTGAGCACCGCGAGGTTGGCGGTGAGCCATTCGCCGTGCGACATGCGCGGGCGCAGCCCCCACTTTTCCGCGATCCAGCCGGAGCCGCCCGCGTGGTCGGGGTGGAAATGCGTGACGACCAGCTGCTTGACCGGCCTGCCGCCGAGCAGCTTTCCCCAGGCCGTCTCGATCAGCTGGCGCTGCATGGCGGCACCGTAGCTGCAGTCGACCATGGTCCAGCCGTCGCCGTCGCGCAGAAGCCAAAGGTTGACCTGCTTGAGGCCGACGAACGGCACCGGCGTCGACACCCAGAAGATGCCGTCCGCCACCTCGATAGCCTCGCCCGCCGCCGGAAACTCGGCGAACGGAAACATCAGCCCGTCGATGACGTCGCCGGGCTTCTGCGGCGGCCGGGCGGGCTTGGCTTTGGGCTCCGGCTTGGCGTCTATCTTGGCATCCATCACGTCACCGGCCATTTCAGTTGCACCATCTGGTCGATCTTCAGATGCTTGCTGAAGCGCGACACCGCAATGGGGATTTCCTCGTAGAGCCTGCTTTCGTCGATCTTCGTGAGGCTGCCGTCCGCCACCACCTGCTCGCCCGCGACGAACACGTCGCGCACCGAGTCGCCGGTGGCGCTGTAGACCAGGTTGGCGACCGGGTTGATCAGCGGCTGCCACTCCGGTCGCCGCGTGTCGAACAGCACCACGTCGGCCTCCTTGCCCACTTCGATCGAGCCAAGGCGGTCTGCCATCAGCGCAGCCTTGGCGCCGTTGATGGTCGCCATCTCGATCCCGATCTCGGGCGGCATCACCCGCGGGTTCATCCGCGTCTCCTTGTAGCAGCAGCAGGCGAGCCGCATCTCCTGCGGCATGTCGACGATGCCGGAGGAGGCATGGTCGGAGCCGACCGCGACATTGACGCCGAGCGCCATCAGCTCCGGCAGCTTGCCGACGACGAAATTGCCGTAGCCGTTGTGCAGGCTCGAAGATGGCGCACAGACCAGCGACGGCTTGCGCCGGGCCAGCATCGCCACCTCCTGCGGCTCGAGCCAGCCGGAATGGACGATCAGCATCTTTTCGTCGAGCACGCCGAGATGCTCCAGCCGTTCGATCTCGGCGAGCCCGCCGCGGGCAATGCTGGAGTCATGCGTCGAATAGGAAAAGCAGGCGTGGGTCTGCAGCAGCGTGCCGTATTTCTTCGCGAGCCTGTCCAGGCCGACGATCAATTCGTCGGAGGCGTTGTTGAGCCCGCGGAACGATGCGCTGGCCGCGAGCCTTGGGTTGCCGCTCTTCGAATACTTCTCCAGCACCGCTTCGGCGCGCTCCAGCGCCGTTGCGGTGTTCTCGATCATCCGCTCGGGCAGGAGCCCCAGCACCGATTTGGTGAGATCGAACGAGGAGCGCGACACCACCATGCGGATGCCGGTGGAGATCACGCCTTCGACCGACGACTCGGGATGGTAGTTGCCGGGATCGATGAAGCAGGTGACGCCGTGCTTGAGCAGCTCGGTCGCGGCCAGCGTCGCCGACACCCGGACGTCGTCGCCGTCGAGCGCGGCTTCATAAGGATACATGCGGTCGAACAGAAACGACTGGGCGTTGGCCTCGTCGGCGAGCCCGCGCGAAAGCTGGAACGAGGAATGCAGGTGGCAGTCGATGAAACCCGGCGTCACCACCGTGTTGCGGCCGTCGACGGTCCTCCGGCCGGTGTGGCTCCGGGCGATCTCGGCCGACTTGCCAACGGCGACGATCCTGCCGCCGTCCACCGCAATCGCCGCGTCGCGAATGATCCGCCGCTGCGGATCGACGGTGATCAGCCAGGCGATGTCCTTGATGATGAGATCTACGTTCTGCACTGACTGTCCGGCGCTTTCTATTCTTCAGGCGATGCCCGCGGCTTCCTTCAGCGCCGCCATGATCCCGGCATAGCCGGTGCAACGGCAGATGTGGCCGCTCAGGACGTCGCGCAAGTCGTCCTCGGTCGGCGTCGGGTTCCGCGACAGATAGTCGGTGAACGACATCAGGATGCCCGGTGTGCAGAAGCCGCATTGCAGCGCGTGATGATTCTGGAACGCCTGTTGCAGCTTGTTGAGCTTGCCGTCGGGATCGGCGAGCGATTCCACCGTCTTCACCTCGCGGCCCTCGGCCTGCATCGCGAGCGTCAGGCACGAGCGCACCGCGATGCCGTCGATCTGCACCGTGCAGCAGCCGCAGACGCCGTGCTCGCAGCCGACATGCGTACCGGTCGCGCCGAGCGAATGGCGCAGGAAGTCGGACAGCAGCATGCGCGGTTCGGTTTCGGCCGACATCTTGCGGCCGTTCAGCGTGATGCCGATACGCACCTTCTGGTCCTTGTTCACGCGGCGCATGCCAGGGCCTCCTCGATCACCACCGGGGCCAGATTGCGCAGGATGTCGCGCCGCAGCTCGGCCGAGGCGTGCAGGTCCTCGTAGCCCTCCAGTTCGTTTGCCAGCGCGTTGATCGCATCCTTCGCACTGTCGAGCAGGATGCGCCGCACCACCGGCTTTCCGGCGATGCCGCCGATGCCGATCCGTGCGGTCTTTTCATCCTCGATGACCGCGCCAATCGCGATGATGGCGAAATCGCCATGCCGCCGCGCCACCTCGCGGAACGCGGCCTTGCGCGTCGCCATGATCGGGAAGCGCACCGCGACGATCAGCTCGTCGGGCTCGCGCGCCGTGGTCAGCATGTCGAGCTGGAAGCTCCTCGCTCCGACCGTGCGCGTGCCGCGCCTGGAACGCAGCACCACCTCGCCTTCGAGCAGCGCCAGCGACAGCGGCAGTTCCGAGCTCGGGTCCGCATGCGCGATCGAGCCGCAGACCGTGCCCTTGTTGCGGGTCTGGAAGTGCCCGACGTTCGGCAGCGCCACCGCCACCAGCGGCAGCTTTTCGGCGAGCTTCGGCCAGGCCAGCAGCTTGTTCTGGGTGACCGCGGCGCCGACCTCGATGCGGCCACCCATGTCGCGGATCGAATCGAGTTCCGGAATCCGCGCGATGTCGACCAGCACCGACGGATCGGCGAGCCGCAGGTTCAGCATTGCCATCAGCGATTGCCCGCCGGCCAGCACGCGGGCCTCGTCGCCGTATTCGGTCAGCACGGCGATGGCCTCGTCGGCGCTGTCGGGGCGCACATAGTCGAACGGACGCGGCTTCATTCCGCGGCCTCTTTCTGTGTCATCAGCGCATGGATGCGCCGCGGCGTCGCCGGCAGCCGCACATTCGTCACGCCGAGCGCGTCGGCGATCGCATTGGCGACGCAGGCCGGCACGCTCATGCAGTTGCCTTCGGCCAGGCCCTTGGCGCCGAGCGGCGTGAACGGCGAGGGGGATTCGATGTGCAGGAGCTCGACCGGCGGAATCTCGCTCACGGTCGGCACCAGATAGTCGGCAAAGGTGCCGGTGAGGAACGCGCCCTCCTCGTTGGTGACGAACTCCTCGTAGAGCGCCGCAGCGATCCCCTGGGCGAACGCGCCGCGGATCTGCCCCTCGGCGATCAGCGGATTGAGGAGCTTCCCCGCGTCGTGCATCGACACGTAGCGGTCCACTTTCACCTGATAAGTGATCGGGTCGATCTCGATGCCGCACATGTCGAACACGAAACCGTAGGTGAGCGATGTGTTGATGCGGTCGTCGCTCGACGGCGGCTCGAGCTCCGGCGGCGTCCACACGCCGGTCTCGCTCAACGCAGGCGCCATGCCCTCCGGCAGCATCACCGGCGACCAGTGCGAGGTGCCGGCGACGCGCCCGAACGGCAGCGCGTTGTCGGGATTGCTCCTGCTGCGAATCTTGCCGCCGGACAGCTCCACGTCCTCGGCCATCACGTTGAGCTGCTTCGCAGCGATACCTTTAAGCTTTTCGGCCAACTGGCCGGCGGCCATGTGGGCGGCGACCGCGGTGCCCGGCGTGAAGCGGCAGGAGTAGGTGCCGGCCGCGATCGACCACTGGTCCTTCGCGGTGTCCATCTCGAGCGTCACGTCGACGTCTTCCAGGCGCAGCCCGAGCTGGTCGGCGACGATCTGCGACAGCACCGTCTCGTGGCCCTGGCCTTGCACGGTGACGTCGGCGGTCACCGACACCGCGCCGAGCGGATCGACGTTCACGGTGACCATCGAGGTCGCGCCGTTCTTCGGCCCCGCCTTGTCGCGCGCCTCGGGCGTGAGCAGCGTCGAGAGATAGCCCATGTTCGACATCGCGGGCTCGACCACGACGGCAAAGCCGATGCCGTATTTCCGGCCCGCGGCGCGCGCCTCGTCGCGGCGCTGCTTCAATGCGTCGAGCCGGCCGTCGCCGATCGCGATGTCGACCGCCCTGGGATAGTCGCCCGAGTCATAAAGCGCGCCGGCCGCCGCGCGGTACGGAAACTTGTCCGCCGGAACGAGATTGCGCCGGATCACGTCGAGGTGGTCGAGCCCGAGCTCGACCGAAATCCGGTGCACCAGCCGCTCCAGCGCCAGATAAAGCTGCGGCCCGCCGAAGCCGCGAATGAGGCTCGCCGGCATCTTGTTGGTGAGCACCACGCGGTTGATCACGTCGCAGTTCGGAATGTCGTAGCCGCCGGTCACCGCGCCGTGCATGCGATAGAGCGGGCCCGGCATCGGCGCGCGCAGGAACGCACCGTAGTCCTCGAGCTGGTCCATCTTCAGCCCGAGGATCTTGCCGTCATTCGTCACCGCGGCCTCGATCTCGGTCACGCGATTGGGGCCCGAGCTTGCCGCAAGGATATGCTCGGCGCGATCCTCCACCCATTTCACCGGGCGGCCGGTCACCTTCGCGGCGAGCGCGGTGAGAACCACATAAGGAAACACCGAGAGCTTGATGCCGAAGCTGCCGCCCGAGTCCGGCGGAATGCGCAGCCGCATCTTGGGACCCGCGACGCGCAGCGCGCGCGCCATCACCGGATGCGTGCTGAACGGCCCCTGGAAGTTCGCGAGGCAGTCGTAGCTGCCGTCCGCCGGATTGTATTGCGCGACGCAGACGTAGCATTCCATCGGCATGAAGGAGAGCCGGTGGAAGTCGACCGTCAGCTTCACGCGCCGGTCGGCATTTGCGAACGCGGTTTTGGTGTCGCCGTATTTGAATTCGCGGATCGAAATCTCGTTGGTCTTCGCCTCGGGATGCAGGATCGTCGCGCCGGCCTTCTTCGCCTCCAGCGGATCGATCACCGCGTCGAGCGGGGCATAGTCGATCTGCACGAGTTCGGCGGCGTCCTCGGCGATGTAGCGGCTCTCGGCCACCACCAGCGCCACCGGCTCGCCGACATAGCGCACGCGCTCGACCGCGAGCGACCACTGATGGATCGGCGATTTGAGCGCGACCAGGAACGGATCCGAGATCTTGCGGATGTCGTCGCCGGTCAGCACAGCCCAGACGCCGTCCATCTCCAGCGCCGCGGCCGTATCGATGCCGACGATATCGGCGTGCGGATGCGGGGAGCGGATGACGTGAGCTTCGAGCGTTCCGGCCGCCACCGGCAGGTCGTCGGCATAGCGGCCGCGGCCCGACAGCAGCGCCGGGTCTTCCTTGCGAACCACCGATGTGCCTAGAGGCTGTGACACCGAAACTCACCCCGACAAAGACCCGGACACAAAGCCCTGAAATGCAGCGGGAATCAAGCGTTGACCGGGTGTCCTGCCGTCGCCATAACGCATGGCGGAATGCTTTGATTGCTAAGTAGCCGCGCGGGAAAATCGCGCCGCGGAGCCCATCGATGCCGTTCGAAATTCCCTCTCCGAGCCAGACTTTCGAAGTTCCGCTCTCGGACGGTGCCCGCGTTCTGATGCGCCGCCACGGCAATCCGGACGGCGTGCGGCTGCTGGTCACGCACGGCAACGGTTTTGCGGCCGATGCCTACTATCCTTACTGGCGGCAACTGTTGCCTAAATTCGACGTGCTGGTATTCGATTTCCGCAATCATGGGCGCAACGTCCCGGTCACGCCGTCGAACCATCACTACGCGCAGCTTGCGAACGACCTCGAGCGCGTGGTGCAGGCGGTCAAGGACAAGCTCGGCGCCAAGAAGACCGCGGGCATCTTCCACTCGATGTCGGCGCGCAGCGCCATGAAGCACGCCATCGAGATCGGCTGGCGCTGGGACGCGCTCGTCCTGTTCGATCCGCCCGACGTGCCGCCGAAGGGCCATCCGCTCTACGAGGCGATGGAGATTTTCGAGAACAAACTCACCGAATGGGCGAAGGGCCGCCGCCGCAGGTTTGATTCGGTCGAGGAGCTTGCCGAGGAGTACCGGGCCTCGCGCGCAACGCGCAACTGGGTGCCGGGCATGCACGAGTTGATGGCGCGATCGGTGCTGCGTCCGTCGCCGGACGGCAACGGCTTTGAGCTCGTCTGCGCCCCGGAGAACGAGGCCAACGTCTACGCGCAGGCCTTGACGCTCGATCTGTGGCCGAAGGCGTCCGAGTTCGGCGGTCCGGTGAAGCTGGTCGGCTGCGATCCGGACTTCAAGGGCGCCCCGGCGACCGGCCCGGCCAATAAGGCGCTCGGCATCGAAGGCCAATACGACTACAGCTTCGTCGAAGGCACCGGCCACCTGTTGCAGATCGAAAAACCGGACGAATGCGTGCGCCTGACGCTGGAATTTTTGGGTAAACACGGGCTGGCTTGATCGTTACTTTGGGCGGTGGTTTGCGTGGTTCCACTCTGATATTCAGGGGTTCGTGGTCCCGTAGCTCAGCTGGATAGAGCAGCGGTTTCCTAAACCGAAGGTCGCAAGTTCGAGTCTTGCCGGGATCACCACGCCGCCGCGTGGACGCCGCGAACCCATATGTTTCCTGGATTGTACCGCCGCCTCCGCGCCGTTAAGACTCCGGCAGCCATCTTTTTTCACATCCCGGTCACTCAATTCCGAGAGCGATTCTTAACCGCGAAGTTGCGCGAAATTCGTTAGCCATTTTTTTTAGGGCGGCATTACGGCCGCCCGGAGAGTATGCCCGACGATCCAGTAGGGATCAGGGACCACCACCGCGTGGGGACAAGACAGGGAGTACTCCTACCATGGCTGACATCGTTCTTTCGGCCGGCGTTCGTTCAAACCTTCTGCAGTTGCAGAAGACGTCGGAATTGATCACGGCCACGCAGACCAAGCTGGCCACCGGCAAGCGCGTCAACAGCGCGCTCGACAATCCGGTCAACTTCTTCACCGCGCAGGGCCTGTCGAACCGCGCCAGCGACCTGGGCAGCCTTCTCGACAACATGTCGAGCGCGTTCAACACCATTCAGGCCGCCAACAACGGCATCACCTCGATCACCAAGCTGGTGCAGTCCGCCCAAGCGCTTGTGTCCCAGGCGCAGCAGACCTCCGACACTGCGATCCGGTCGAGCCTCGCGACGCAGTTCGGCGAAATCGTCACCCAGATCGACCAGCTTGCCGCCGACTCGGGCTTCAACGGCATCAACCTGCTCGACAGCACCACCAGCACCGACCTCACGGTCACGCTGAACGAAAGCGGCACGTCGAGCGTCACCATCGCGGCGGTCGACTTCAGCGCCGCCGGCGACCTCAACATCAACAACTCGGCGAACAACTGGGGCGGCACCGCCGACATCACCGCGGCCTCGACCGACCTGACCGCCGCGCTGACCACGCTGCGTGCGCAGGCCCAGTCGTTCGGCTCGAACCTGTCGACCGTGCAGATCCGCCAGGACTTCACCAAGGCGATGATCAACACGCTGCAGACCGGCGCCGACGCGCTCACGCTCGCCGACTCCAACGAGGAAGGCGCAAACCTTCTCGCGTTGCAGACCCGGCAGCAGCTGTCGACCACCGCCCTGTCGCTCGCCTCGCAGGCCAGCCAGGCCGTGCTCCGGCTGTTCTAAGCGAATACAACAACAAGAAAAGAAGGCGGCGGCACGCGAGTGCCGCCGTTTTCTTTATGGCGCCGTCCGGCTTCTGGCTGGATCAGTTCGTGGTCGCGGGCTTCGCGCCGCCCGGCGGGTTGGCCTTCAGCACGCCGGCCTGGGTCAGCGCCGCGCCGACCTGCTGCATGCGGTTGATCAGTTCGACCGCCGCGACCGGCGTCAGCACCATGCGCTGGGCCGGGAACCGGCGTCCGGTCACCGGCGTGTTGGGCTTCACGTCGTCCAGACGGGTGATGCCGAATTCGAGCCGCAGCGACTGGCCGTCGAAATAAACGTGATTGATGGAGTCGGCGAAAACCTCGCCCATCTCGGGCCGGTCGATGTAACGGATGGTCGCGGTCTGCGCCCCAGCCGCGGGCGTAGCCGCCGCGGTCTTGTTGTCCTGATCTGCCATGAAACTCTCCTCGCTGTTCCCCCCAAGAGGCCGCAATTGGCCCGGGCTCCGGCGCGACTATAGACTATTCGTCCGCGCCGGACCCTCCTTTAAAGTCGCTGTGCGACGCCTGTGTGCCGCTGAGGTTAAGGGGGGTGGTTTCATGAAAGCGATGGTGCTGAACGGTCCGAACCTGCCGTTTGAGCGGATCGAGCGGCCCGATCCTGCGGCCGGTCCGGGCGAGGCGGTGGCGCGGGTGATCACCTGCGGCGCAGGCTTAACAATTCAGCACGTGAAGGCCGGGCGGCGGAAGGTCCAGTTCCCGCGCATCATCGGCCACGAGATCACCGGGGAGATTGTCGAGGCCGGTCCGGGCGTGCGCGGGCTCAAAGCCGGTGATCCGGTGACCACCTATTTCTATCTGAACTGCGGCCACTGCCGCTGGTGCCTGACCGGCTTCGAGCCGCTCTGCGAGAACAGCGGCGGGCAGATCGGCCTCGAATGCGACGGCGCCTATGCCGAATACGTCAAGCTGCCGGCGCAGAACTTCATCAGGCTTCCGGAAGGCCTCGACCACCGGAAGCATCCCGCCGAGATCGGTGTCGTCACCGACGCGCTGGCGACGCCCTACAAGGTGCTGCGCCGCGCGCGCGTGAAGGCCGGCGAAACCGTCGCCGTGATCGGTGCGGGCGGCGGGCTCGGCATCCACCAGGTGATGATGGCGCGGTGGGCGCGCACCCGCGTGATCGCCGTCGACACCCGTGCGGCCAAGTTCGACGCCTGCCGCAAGGCCGGCGCCGACGAGGTGGTGGACGCCAGCCAGGGCAGGGTCGCCGAACAGTTGCTGGAACTGACCAAGGGGCAGGGCGTCGACGTGGTGATCGACTACGTGTCCGCGACCGCGACGCTCGAAGCAGGAGCCAGGGCGCTCGGCCGCAGAGGCAGGCTGGTGACGCTCGGCGGCTCCGGCAAGCCGTTCCAGGCGCTCGCGGCCGACATGCTCAACAAGGAGCAGGACCTGCTCGGCAGCCGCTATGTCACGCGCAGCGAGGTGATCGAATCGCTCGATCTCGTGGCGCGCGGCGAGGTGTTTCCGTTGGTGACGGTGCTGCGTCCGCTGGAGGAGGCCGAGGCGGTCCACGAACTGGTCGAGCGCGGCGAGGTCATCGGCCGCGCGGTGCTGCAGGTGGCGTAGAGCCGCGTGCGTACTGGCTCTGGCCGATGGGCCGCCCGCCCTCTCCCCGCATCAGGGGGGCTGGTGCCCGTCTGTGACGGGCGACGCAGGGAGAGGGTTTGCACCGCGGTCTTGTCAAAGATTGAAGTCGCCGGAACCCAGGTTGTACGTGCCTTTCAGCAGGATCGAGAAATCCGCCGCGCCGTCGCCATTGACGACGCCCTCGATCACCATGTCCGCGCCCGAGGTGCCGCCCCACAGGCCGGGGCCACCACGATGGTGTCGCCGGGCCCCGCTGCGGCTTCCGCCTTGGCAATCGTCGGGAACTCCGATGGAGCTTGGAGAATAGCCATTCGACTCTCCGGGTTTCGCTTTAACCGCGAAGAGAAACCAGCCGCCGCCGGCCAATTGGAGAAAATTGGGTGTATTATCCGTCGCAGCCATACATCGCGGGCGCTTTCCCGCCGCTTGGCTGTAAATTCCGCGGTTAACGATGTCGGGACCGATTGAAACGATAAGCCTGCGCCGGCCGCCGTTCGCCGGCAGCAACTTCGCCAGGGAAGCGTTGCAGGCCGTCCGCGCACATCCGGCCTTTCCGCAGGCGGCGCAGCAACTCGCCCGCGGCTTCGTCGATCTCTACCAGGGCAACCGGCTGCTCAACACCATCGTCAACGATCGCGGCCGCATGCTGGTCGGCTACTTCGCGATCTATCTGCATTTCTTCGGCCCGCCCGGCGATCCCACGCCCGGCCTCACCGTCAGCCGCATGAAGAAGGTGTGCTCCGACCTCGGCATCTGCAGCCCCGGCCGCGCCGAGACCATGCTGATCCTGATGCGGATGTTCGGCCACCTCGAGACGGCGCCGGCCATGGCCGACCGCCGGACTCGGCTGCTGGTGCCGAGCAGGCGCCTCCTGGAGTCGGTGCACATCCGCTGGCAGATGCAGTTCGACGCGATGGCTCCGGTCCTGCCGGAGATCGCGGCTGCGATGGCGGTGGTCCGGCAGGCGGACTTCACGGCGGCGCTGATCCGGCGGCTGGGCGAGCGCTTCTTTGCGGGACTCCGCCTCGTCGAGCACGCGCCGGGCTTCGAGCTGTTCGCCGATCGCAACGCCGGCGTGCTGATCGCCTACAGCCTGCTGCTTGCGGGCGAGCGCGGCGATGCGTTTCCGCCGCAGCGGCCGGTGCGGCTGTCGATCTCGGCCGCCGCGCGCCGCTTCGGCGTATCGCGCGTGCATGTGCGCAAGCTCCTGCGGGACGCCGAGGATGAGGGCTATCTCGCCCGCGCCGGATCGGCCGACGGCGAGGTCGCGCTGCAGCCGCGTTTCATCGACGCCACGCTCGATTTCATCGCCAGCGCCTTCCTCTATCTTGGCCACTGCGCCGTCGTTGCCGTGGACGAGATCGAGCGGCAGCACGCCGCGGCCTGAATGCGGATCGCATGTGCGGGCCATTGGGCGCGTGCCGAGTAGCGCCCGATCGGTTCGGGGTGTTAGCCTTCCGCCCGCATATGGGGCGACAGAACCGATGATCGATCTCTACTCCTGGCCGACCTCGAACGGCCACAAGGTTCACATCATGCTCGAGGAGTGCGGCCTGCCGTACCAGGCGCATCCCATCGTCATCGGCAAGGGCGAGCAGTTCCAGCCCTGGTTTCTCAAGATCAGCCCCAACAACAAGACGCCGGCGATGATCGACCGCGACGGTCCGGGCGGCAGGGAAGTCACGCTGTTCGAGTCCGGTGCGATCCTGTTCTATCTCGCCGAAAAGGCCGGGCGGTTCTTTCCCGCGGAGCCTGTGAAGCGCTACGACGCCATGCAGTGGCTGATGTTCCAGATGTCGAGCGTGGGCCCGATGCTCGGCCAGGCCCACGTGTTCTACAAATACGGGCCCGACCATCACCCGCGCGAGAAGCTCGAGGTCGGCGCCGAGCGCTACGTGCGCCAGGCCAACCGGCTCTACAACGTGATGGATCTGCACCTCGCCGACCGCGAATGGTTCGCCGCCGGCGAATACACCATCGCCGACATGGCGGTGTTCCCCTGGCTGCGGATGCCGGCGTTCCACGGCGTCGAGATCGACGAATATCCGAACGTCAAGCGCTGGCGCGACAAGGTCGGCGGGCGGCCGGCGGTGCTGCGGGCGCTCGAGGTGCTGAAGTCGAACAACCGCTTCGTCAAGCACAGCGACGAGGAGTGGGACCTGCAGTTTGGCGCCACGCAATTCGCGCGTCGCGATTCATCCGGCAACATCGTGCGGAGGCCTTGATGAGCGATCTGGTCGTCGTCGCGGCCGAGCCACTGCGCGCCTTTGCGCGCGAGATTTTTCAAAAGGCCGGATTGCCGGAGGACCAGGCCGCCGTCACCGCCGAGGTGCTGGTGTGGGCCGATCTGCGCGGCCATCCCTCGCACGGCGTGATCCGTGTTCCGCTCTATGCGGGCTGGATCGGCTCCGGCCTCATCAATACGAATGCACGTCCCAAGGTGGTGCTGCAGAAGGGCGCGCTGGCGAAGATCGACGGCGAGGGCGCCGTGGGCCCCGCGGCGATGACGCCCGCCGTGGACGTGGCGATCGCGCAGGCGCGCGAGCACGCCGCCGCCTGGGTGCTGGTGCAGGACCACACCCACGCCGGCGCCGTCGGTGTCTATGCGTCGCGGGTCGCGGAAGCAGGCTTCGCCGCGATCGTGATGTCGGCGCTGCGGCCGATGATGGCGTTTCACGGCACCCGCGGCTCGGCGGTTTCGACCAATCCGGTCGCCATCGCGATGCCCGGCGGGCTCCTGCTCGACATGTCCACGTCGTCGAGTTCGCGCGGCAAGCTCGGCGTCGCCAAGGCCACCGGCAAGCCATTGCCGCCCGGCATCGCGCTCGACAAGGAGGGCCGCCCGACCACCGATCCGAACGCCGCCGAGACGCTGACTCCGATGGCCGGGCCCAAGGGCGCGGGCCTGTCGCTGATGATCGAGGCTTTGACCAGCGTCGCGCTCGGCAATCCGCTGATCGCAACCGCGCTCACCGACCGCAAGCTGATGACCAACCATCGCCAGAACAGCCTGATCATGGCGATGGATGTGAGTGCGCTCGGCGACCTCGGGCTGTTCAAGGAAAATCTCGCCGCGCTGGCCAAGGCCATCAAGTCGCAGCCGCGCGCGGAAGGGTTCGAGCGCATCCTGATGCCGGGCGAGCGCGGCGGGAATGCCTTCGTCAATCGCAGCCGCGACGGCGTGCCGATCCCGCCCAGGTCCTGGCAGCAGGTCTGCGATGTCGCGGCGAAGTTCGGCGTCACGCCGCCGGAAAGGATCGGCGCATGAAACTCGCCGTCAACGGCTTCGACATGAACCTGCGGATCGACGGCCCGGAGGGCGCGCCATGGCTCACCTTCGGCAACTCGCTCGTCACATCGCTGGAGATGTGGGACGAACAGGTTCGCGCCCTCAAGGATCGCTACCGGATCCTGCGCTTCGACATGCGCGGCCACGGCCAAAGCGGCGCGCCGCGGCCGCCCTATACGCTGGCGGAGCTGGCAAGCGACGTGCTCGGTCTCTGGGGCGCGCTCAAGGTCGACAGGAGCCATTGGGTCGGGCTGTCGCTCGGCGGCATGATCGGCATTCATCTCGCCGCGCGCCGCCCGGACAGGTTCTGCACCATGATCGCGACCGACTGCCGCGCCGACGCCAACGAGGCATACCAGAACGTGTTCGTCGAGCGCATCAAGATGACGCGCGAGAAAGGCATGGCCGGCATGGTCGAGCCGACGCTCGCGCGGTTCTTCACCGCGGCGTTCATCGCGAAAAATCCCAAGGCCGTCGCGCAGATGAGCGAGATGATCCGCGGCACGTCGGCGGAGGGCCATATCGGCTGCTGCGAGGCGCTGCGCGGGCTCTCGGAAGGGACAAGCCTGCCGAAGATCACGGTGCCGGCGCTGTTCGTCGGCGGCGAGCACGACCTCGGCGGTCCGCCCGACCTGATGCGCGCGATGGCCGCCGCGACGCCCGGCGCGAAATACATCATGATCGAGGGCGCGGGGCACATCTCCAACATCGAGGCGCCGGACCGTTTTCTTGCCGCGATCGAACCCTTCCTTGCGGCGCATTGACGTTTTGCGCTTTAAGCATCTGTCTCTTCAATCAGGTCATCCATGAAAATCGCGATCCCCGACGACTACCAAGACATGGTCGATCAGCTTCCCTGCTTCTCGCTGATCCGCCACCACGACGTGGTGCGCCACCGCACGCCGGCCAAGGACCTCGACGAGCTCGTCGCGCGGCTCAAGGACGCCGACGTCGTCGTGTCGATCCGCGAGCGCGTCGAGTTCTCTCGCGCGCTTCTCGAACGCCTGCCGAAGCTCAAGTTGATCGCGCTCGTCGGCCGCAACTCGCACATGCTCGACTTTGCCGCCGCGACCGATCTCGGCATTCCCGTTTCGACCGGCGTCAGCAATTCGCCGGTCGCGCCGGCCGAGCTGACGCTGGCGCTGATCGTCGCCTCCCGCCGCAATGTTGCGCTGGAAGCCGAGCGCATGAGGCGCGGCGACTGGCCGTGCACGCTGTCGCACCGCATCCGCGGCTCGACGCTCGGCATCTTCGGACTCGGCGCAATCGGCGCGCTGGTGGCCGAGGGCGGCAAGGGCCTCGGCATGAAGGTGCTGGTGTGGGGGCAGAAGAACTCGCTGGAGAAGGCCGCCGCCGCCGGCTACGAGACCGCGAAAAGCAAGGCCGAGCTGTTCGAGCGTTCCGATGTTCTTTCCTTGAGCATCCGCCTGCGTCCCGAAACGAAAGGCCTCATCGGCGCGGAGGATTTCGCGCGGATGAAGCCGACCTCGCTGTTCGTCAATGTCGCGCGCGCCGAACTCATTCGGCCCGGCGCGCTCCTGGATGCTCTGAAGACAGGCCGTCCGGGTTACGCCGCCGTGGACGTTTACGAGCAAGAACCCATCGTCAATGGTAACCACCCGTTCCTGAAAATGCCGAA
>Ga0247825_10000947_pt1 | contig 18823 bp, 21 predicted proteins | sample 13C_Vanillin_Day_FD_194413 | JGI IMG/M metagenome (GOLD analysis project Ga0247825, IMG submission 194413) | Soil microbial communities from agricultural site in Penn Yan, New York, United States - 13C_Vanillin_Day48 | ecosystem: Environmental > Terrestrial > Soil > Agricultural land | place...
CATCGACTACAAGGAGATCAAGTCGCCGATCCGTCCAACCGGACTTCTACCTTTTCGCATCGACGCCGGTCGCGTCCGTGATGACATCCGGCGCTGGTGGCGTACAAAGTGGCTCGCACCTGGAAAACTCGGCCGGACGTCCCTCGTGGACACGATTCGGAGTCTCTACATTCCGTACTGGACGTTCGACGCGAGAGCCCGCTGCCCGTGGGAAGCCGACGCCGGCTATTACTACTTCGTCGATGTCCCTGGTACAGACTCCAAAGGTCGGCGGGTTGTCCGAAAGGAACGACGGACGAGGTGGGAACCGGCGTCTGGCGTCATCGATCACTCCTTCGACGACGAGCCGGTGCCGGGCACGCAGGGCCTGCCGCTCGATCTGCTACGCCAGGTGGAGCCGTTCCCGACAGGCGAGGTGGTGCCGTACGACACCGCGTTCCTCTCTGGCCATGTCGTCGAACACTACAAGGTGGTCCTTTTCGACGCCGCTGCGCGCGCGCTCGACCAGATGCGGGACAAACTCGAACAGCTCTGCGCCCGTCAGATTCCCGGTGATACCTACCGCAACCTGCGCATCGCCCCGGCGTACTCGAGCCGCACGTTCAAACATGTGCTCGTACCGGTCTGGCTTCTGTCCTACAACTACGGCGCCAGAGCCTTCCAGGTGATCGTCAATGGCTACACTGGACGGGTCGCCGGCAGGTATCCCTACAGCCCCTGGAAGATCCTGCTGCTCGCGATCCTGGCCGCAGCGGTGCTCATCACCGTGGCGCTCCTGAGTATCGAACGCTGAGGATGCTGTGAAATCTTCGACGAAGTGCCCCAATTGCGGCGCGCCGATGCAGGCCGACAAGGCCAATGGGGTGTTCACGTGCGCCTATTGCGGGACACTCGAGGAGCAGCCGATTCTCGTCAGGGACATCGAAGTCGGAGCCCCGAGCGATCGGCTATGTCCGGTGTGCGTGACGCCGCTCGTCCATGCCCATCTGGATGGGAACGCACTGCTGTATTGTCGACGCTGTTCTGGGATGTTGATCCCGATCGACAGCTTCGTGCTCGTCATCGAGGCGGCACGATCGCGCGAAGATCGATCCGGCGTGTCGCTCCCTCGCCGACAGAATCCCGGCGAACGCGTGCTGGCCTGTCCCGAATGCGGGCAACCGATGCTCAGTCACTTCTACGGCGGCCCAGGCAACCTGGTCATCGACACGTGCGAGCACTGTTGCATGAATTGGCTGGACCCGGGCGAGCTCCGTCGAATCGCGCGGGCGCCCCAGGGTCGCCTGTGGACGCCGCCCCCGCCGCTCGAGAGCCCGGACCCTGGAGATGACGAGGACGAGACCTGAGAAGTGTGGACCTTGGACCGGGCGGCCCTGGTTAGTTTCTGATGCTCTTCCCGATGACCGCCTCGTAGTCGGCCGGCGTATCGATATCCACGAGGCAGCCATCATCGTCCACCGCCACGTTGACAATATGATCGGCGTTCGCATGCACGACGACGCGAGCGCCTTCGGTGAGGGGCGCCTCACGCAACGCGTCGAAGGTGACGCGACCGAAGAGCACTGGGTGACCATGCCGCTCACCGACGACCGGCCGCACGATTGGGGCGTGTGTTCTGACCCATGCATCAACCACTTGTCGAATCGTCGCCGTGCGGATCATCGGAATGTCCACCGGTGTGACCAGCACACCCTCGATGTCGGACCGGATCGCGGCCTCGAGCCCGGCCCATAGCGAGGACAGCTGTCCGCGTGACGGATCGGGATTGCGAACGCAGAGCGGGCGCGCTGGTGGCGCATCCGTCACGATGGCGTCGACGATCGCTACGTGCATCACACCTGTCACGACCACGATTTCGTCGATGCCGGCGGCCGAGAAACTCCGCACCAAGCGTGCGACGAAGGGTCGGCCGTCGGGGTCTGGCAACAGCGCCTTGGGCGTACCCATGCGCCTCGAGTCGCCCGCGGCGAGGATGATGGCGGCCAACATGTGACTCACATCCTAGCGAGTCTGTCTCCGGAGGCGCAATTCATGCGGATCCGACGTTCTGCCAGTTATCTTGACTTCCCAGGCCGTACTACCTACACTGGCCGAGCTTTTCGGGCCGCCGGCGCGCGTGTGACCGCTACGTTTGTTGTGGCTTCATAGTTCGCTCACCAGCGGTCCATGAAGCGCCTGGGATCTTGTCCCGGGCTTGCGCGCATCGGAGGATACGGCCATGCCGACCGGAACTATCGCTCGACTCCTCATCGACAAGGGGTTTGGATTCATTCGCGATGAGGGCGGAATTGAACACTTCTTTCATCGCAGTGCAGTGCGCGGCGCAGTGTTTGAATTGCTGCGTGAGGGACAGCGTGTGGAGTTCACGTCCGAAGACTCCACCAAGGGACCTCGTGCGGGTGACGTTCGTCTGATCGAAGGCTAGCGTCAGCCTCGCCTCGTTCGCCCGGCCCCGCGCGGGGCCGGGAGTCTCTTCGACGCGATCATTCCGACATCATCGACGCGCCAACCAATCCCGCCATCCTCCAACCGGCGTCAGCTGCCCCGTAGCCGGGTGCACCATCAGAGCCCTGCCTGACACCGCCCGCGCGAACGCGACGTCGGCGGTCATGACGACCATTGCCATCTGGCGGCGGGCGGCGATTGCCGCCAGGTCAGCGGCGAATCGAGACACCTCGTCCGCTGGTATCGTCGCATTTGGATGTTCCGCCAGCAGGACACGCGGACCGAGCGCCAACGCTTTCGCGAGGCGCGTTCGGTGGAGCGCGCCGGCGCTCAGCGTCCCGGCAACCTCGGCGAGCAACCCAGAGGGGAGCCCCACCTCGTCTGCCAGGTCGCGCACTCGCGACGACACCTCTTCGGGAATCCGATCGATCTCCAGAGAAAACGGAAGAGCCAGATTCTGCTCGACCGTGCACGATTCCAGCAACACCACACGCTCGCTCAGAATGCCAAACCGATGCATTCCAGAGAGCCACTCGTCCGCGTCGGTGATGGCACTGGTGGGCGTCCCGAAGCTCAGCACGTCGCCCGTATCTGGCAGCGTCGCGCCAATCACGAGGTTGACGAATACTTCAGCGGCGACGCGGTCGAGTCCGACGAGGGCGACCGACTCGCCTTCCCGAACATCAAGGCTCCGCACCCGCAACGGCCGGAGACCCCGGTAGTCCTTCCGGACATCACGCAGCGCAATGACGACGTCAGCTGACGGCATTGGGGCGCGCCTCGCACAGGCGCTCGAACTCCACGGCCGGCAAGCTGACGCTTCCTGGTTCCCGGCCATGCGCGGGGTCGCCGTGGAAATCCGATCCCCCGGTCATCAGCAAGTCCAGTTCACGTGCGAGCACGCGGTATCGCTCCACCAGGGACGCATCGTGATCCGGGTGAAACACTTCAACTGCGTCGAGCCCTGCGTGGGCGAGCGCTTTCAGCCTCGGTTCGAGGTCAAGCTTGCCCGGGTGTGCGAGTGAAGCGATTCCGCCGGCGCCGTGAATGACGCGAATGACCGTCTCAGACGGGGCGCCCTCGCGAGGGACGAAGCCAGGACGACCGTGTGCCAGCCACCGATCAAAGGCATCCTGGACACTCGTCACATGGCCGGCGGCCACCATCGCGCGCGCGACTTGTGGACGCCCGATCGACCGGCCGCTCGCCGTGGACGTTTCCAAGACGAGGGCGTCAACGGCGATCGGCACGCCCAGGGCGGCGAGCCGCGCACCGATGGCTTCGACACGCGCGATCCTGGCCGCACGTTGCGCAAGGAGAAACGATCCGAGCGCCGTGTCATCGGGGTCGACAAAGTATCCGAGCACGTGGATGTCCCGCTGGTTGTCAACCGCGGTGATCTCAATGCCGTTGACGGCCCGTACGCCGTGCTCGCGGGCGACAGCGCAAACCTCCATGACAGCGGCGATGGTGTCGTGGTCGGTCACTGACATCACGGACACACCTGCGCGCGCTGCACGCTCGACAAGCTCCCGCGGCGTGCAACGACCGTCGGAAGCGGTGGTGTGGAGATGGAGATCGATCGACCGTGCGGGAACGTTCACCGCGCCGCGCGGGTCGAGGCAGTCCCCGCCCGCTTCTGACGCCGCGTATGGCCCTGACGCTTCACCAGCGCCTTGTACTCTCGCACCAGCAGATCCAGATGTTCCCGCTCTTCGTCGGCGAACTCGAGGAAGATCTGCTTGCCCTCGGAGTCTTCGAAGCGATCTCCATATTTCTTGAAGAACCGGTGAGAACCGCGCTCACAGCGGATGCCAATCAACAGCGCCTGCTGGTCGTTGACCCCTTTCAGGAGGCGTTCGGCGCCTTCGGCGAACAGCCCGTTCGCAGCGCCCTTGAAGAACAAGAAGGTGGGCCGCGACTCGAGCTTGGGATCCCGCTGAAGCAACTCGGCGTAGCGGGACTCGAGTTTGGCGAGGTGACCCTGCTCCTCGCTGGCGAGATCCTCGAAGACCTTGCGGCCGCGCGCATCGCGAGTCAACCGCGCGGCGCGGGTGTAGAACTCGCGGCCACTGCGCTCGGTCGCGATCGCGATGCGAAGCGCGTCGCGCGCGAACAACAGATCGGTATGGCCCGGGTCGCTCGCTGAGTTGCGACCCGTCCGGCATTCCTCGCACGTGCCGTAGATCTGGACCACGCTCTGGGAAGCGGTGAAACTTCGCGCCGCCGCAACCTCTTCGACGAGCGACTCAATATCCGAGCTGAGAAACTCGAAAGAACGATGACAGGTCTTGCAGATGAGATGGAAATGGCGCGGCTGACGATACGAGTGTTCGAAACGGAATCGCCCTTCGCCGAAGTCGACCTTGCGGGCGATGCCGGCGTCCACCATCCATTGCAGTGTTCGGTAGACCGTGGCCCGGCTGATGCGATGGTCGTCGTGCCTGATGAGATCGACCAGATCGTCGGCGCTGAGGTGCCCTTCCTGGCGCAGGAAGACGTTGACAATCTGCTCCCGCTTACTCGAGCGCTTGCCCCCGAGAGGTTTAAGGCGCGTGAGATCTGGCAGGGGCTGAGGCACGCTGGATCAGGCGAGATAGCAGGTCAAGAGTCGCCCCCTGACCCACAAGGTTCTAGACGCTGAAGGACGAGCCGCATCCGCACGTCGACACGGCGTTCGGATTCTTGATCGTGAAGCCACCACCCGTCACGGTATCGACGAAGTCAACCTCGGCGCCCTTCAGATAGCTGATGCTGACCGGATCGACGAACAACCGGACGCCGTTCGATTCGAACACCTGGTCTGCCTCGCCGCCGCCTTCTTCGATCATCAGACCGTACTGAAAGCCCGAGCAGCCGCCGCCCTGCACGAAGACACGCAGGCCGCTACCGACCTTGCCCTCTTCGGTGAGTAGCTCGCTGATCTTCGACGCCGCCGACGTGGATACGTTGATCATGGTCTTGTTCATCTCCCCAACTGAATTACCCGTCCTTCCCGATTATAAGCGTCACGAAAGCCCTCGACAAGCCCACCAGAACAGCGGCGTGCCGGTATCCCCTTGTACGATCGATATTTACGGCGAGAGTGACTCCTAGGAGCCTCCTCCAATCGCCGCCAATTCCTTGGCTGACGCCTGCTCGATGTCCTTGTGGAGACTGTTGCCATGCGCGTCCATGGTCACGATCGCTGGAAAATCGGTGACCACCAGGTGCCACATCGCCTCGGGCGTGCCGAACTCCAGCAACGACACCCCCTCGACCTTGTCGATCGCCCGCGCGTAGAACTGGGCGGCACCGCCTATGGCGTTGAGATAGACCGCGCCGGACTCCTTCAACGCCGCGAGCGTCTTGGCGCCCATCCCACCCTTGCCGATGACCGCACGGACACCAAAGCGCCGGATGATGTCGGCCTGGTACGGCTCCTCGCGAATGCTGGTCGTCGGACCCGCCGCCGTCACGCGCCAGCCGTCGGCTTCCTTCACCACGACCGGACCACAGTGGTAGAGCACCGAGCCCCCGAGATCGGTGGGAGGATCGTGTTTCGTGAGATGTGCGTGCACCGCGTCGCGACCGGTATTGACACGACCCGAAATGAGCACGATGTCGCCCACCTTCAGGCCCCGCACCTGTTCTTCAGTCAGCGGAGTCTTCAACGTGACCTCGCGGCCGGTTCGCTGGAACCCGGCCTGATCGGCCATGGCCGTGACGGGGGTCGTTGGATCGCGATAGAGCCACCGGGTGATCTCACCCGTACGGCCATCGAGCACGACGCCAAGCCGGCGGAACGCCCAGCAGTCGTACGCGACCGACACGAAAAAGCTCGCAGGCAACCGATTGAGCGCGCCGATCTTGCAACCGATGAGCGACGTCCGGCCTCCGAATCCCATCGTGCCGATGCCTAGCTGGTTCACTTCCCCCATGATCGACGCCTCGAGCTCAGCCAGACGCGGATCAGCGTTCACGTCGTCCAACGTGCGGAAGAGTTGCTCCTTGGCATGCACGTATCCGGAGGTGCGATCGCCACCGATACAAACGCCGACAGCACCCGGCGCACACCCTTTACCCTGGGCATTCCACACGGCGTGCAGAATGCACTTCCGCACACCTTCGATCGTGCGGTCCGCTCGTCCGAGGCCAGGCAGCTCGACCGGAACCGAGTACTGCGCGTTCATGTTTTCGCAGCCGCCGCCCTTCAGGATCAGCTTGACCTCTATCTCGTCCTTCTCCCACTGTTCGAAATGGACGATCGGAGTGCCAGGTCCCAGATTCGTTCCGGAGTTCTCGCCCGTAATCGAATCAACCGAGTTGGGCCGCAGCTTTCCGCGTCGCGTGGCTTCGGCAACGGCCTCACGGATCTGCTGTTTCAGGACAACCTGGTTGGCGCCAACCGGGGTCTTCACTTCGAAGGTCGGCATGCCGGTGTCCTGGCAGATAGCGCCCTCGCAGTCCGCCGCCTGATCGATGTTTTGCGCGATGATCGACAACGCCTGCGCGGAGCGCGTGCCGGCGGGTTCGTCGCCCATCGCCACCTTCATCGCGGCGCGTACATCCGGTGGCAAGTCGGTGGATGTCCTGATGATGAGGGCGAGCACGCTGTCGAAAAAAGCAGTGGGCATCAGGGCAGTATAATTGGACTCGTCATCCGCTATGCAATTCAGAACGGACCGAGCGGTGGGCTCAGTGCGGCAGCTGGCGGGGATCGTAATGATCTCCCTGATTGGCCTGTCGGTTCCGGCAGCCGCCCAGAGTACATCGCCCGAACGACATGGACGGCTCTTCCCTCCCGAGAATCTGGGCCTACTCGAAGGACCGGACAGGGCCGCATGGCAGAAACCCGATCAGATCATGGACGCGCTGGCGATTGCCGACGGATCTGCTGTGGCGGACATCGGCGCGGGTGCGGGTTGGTTCACGATTCACCTGGCGCGGCGCGTCGGGCCTAACGGCATCGTCTACGCGCAGGACGTACAGCGGCAGATGCTCGAAGCCATTCGGCGTCGAGTCGCCCGGGAAGGCCTGCAGAACGTGGAGACGCGGCTCGGCGCCGACAGCGCGCCCAACCTTCCGAGCGGCGCCCTCGACGCGGTTCTGGTGGTGGATGTGTACCCGGAAGTTGAGAACCGCGTCACGTTTCTACGCAATCTCGCTGCCTCCCTCAAGCCGGGCGGGCGACTCGGCATCGTCAACTACAAGCCAGGCCGAGGTGGTCCCGGCCCCGCGCCAGGAGAGGGCCTTCGCGTGGACGCCACCAGCGTCGAGCAGGACGCTCAGGCGGCTGGGCTCCGTGTGTCCGTCCGCCAGGTCCTCCCCTATCAGTACCTTCTAGTCCTCGGACGATAGTCCCGGCCTCACGAAGCCCCGGCTTTCGGCGTCCGCCACCTGCGGTACAATCCCGCGTGATGCATCAGACAGCCTCGTGCTCAACGCTCGTAGACGCAGTGGCCGTGCGCCGCAACGCGCATGCGCGCACGATCCGGATTGCGGCAGTGTTGTTCATCACCGCGCTCACGGCCGCGGCGGCCCAGTTCAGCATCCCGGTTCCGTTCACCGTCGTCCCGTTCACCCTACAGCCCATGGTGGTGCTGCTGGGCGGGTTGGCACTCGGCGCCAAGCTCGGACTCGCCAGTCAATCGCTGTACCTCATGGCGGGCATCGCTGGCCTGCCGGTGTTCGCCGCATCGGCCACACTCCCACCCGGCGCGCTGCGCTTACTCGGCCCCACGGGGGGCTACCTCCTCGCCTACCCAGTCGCCGCTTTGCTCGTCGGGTACCTTGCCGAGCGCGGCTTCGATCGCCGCTACGTCACATCCGTTCTGGCCATGGCGGTAGGGCTCCTCGTGATCTACACGAGCGGAGTCACGTGGTTGGCGCTTTTCGCGATGGGACCGGTACAGAGCGCGGCTATTGGATTTCAGGCCGCCCTTACTGCAGGCGTCTACCCTTTCTTCGTTGCCGATCTGTTGAAGCTTCTCGCCGCGGCTGGAATCTTGCCTGGCTTCTGGCGGCTACTCGGACCCACGCGCATCCTGTAGGCGCGGGTTCGACAGGCGACTCGCGAGGAGAAGCACTCCTGCGCGAAACGACCGAACACATGCGAACGGCACTCACGATCGCCGGCAGCGACTCAGGCGGAGGAGCCGGCATCCAGGCCGACCTGAAGACATTCGCTGCACATGGTGTCTATGGCACCAGCGCCATTACGGCGGTTACGGCCCAGAACACAGTCGGCGTTGCGGCCTGGACGGCGATTTCGACCGATCTCGTCACGGCCCAGATCGAAGCCGTCGTCTCAGACATCGGCGCTCACGCCGCGAAGACGGGTATGCTGCCCAACGCAGCCATCGTGGCGGCCGTCGCGGCGGCGGCCAGAGACCTCGCGCTGCAGCTCGTCGTCGATCCGGTGATGATTGCGAAGAGTGGTGACCGTCTGATCGACGACGATGCTGTCGAGGCCCTCAAGTCTCTGCTGCTCCGGCAGGCGTTCGTGGTGACGCCAAACATTCCTGAAGCCGAGGCGCTCACGGGCATCCGTATTGACGACGCCGAGTCTCGGCGTGAGGCGGCACGCCGCCTCGTCGCCTTGGGCGCCGCCAGCGTGGTCATCAAGGGCGGTCACCTGCCTTCAGACGACATCGTCGATCTGCTCTACGACGGGCAACGCTTTGCGGAGTTCCGGGCGGAACGGGTCGCCGGGCGAAGCACTCACGGTACCGGATGCACGTTCGCCGCTGCGATGGCTGCGCACCTGGCCCTGGGGCACCGGCTGGAGGAAGCCGTACCCCAGGCCCAGGCATACATCGCGGGCGCCATTCGCAACGCGCCGATGCTCGGGCGCGGGCACGGCCCGATGGACCATTTCTGGGACCGCTATACTTGAGCTATGGCCCTGGCGGCTGTCACACCGGACCGGCTGAATATCGACTCACTGACGAACGAACTGACACAGGGCACCGCGGGTGATGGCGCCGTGGCCACGTTTGCCGGCCTCGTGCGGAACCACAATCAGGGCCGAACCGTTCGCTTCCTCGAGTACGAGGCATACGAACCGCTCGCCGTCCGCGCGCTCGTGCGGATCATCGACGAAGCGCGCGACATCTGGCCCGATGCGCGTCTCGCGGTGCACCACCGGATCGGACGGCTGGAAATCGGCGAAGCGAGCGTCGCCATCGTGGCCGCGTCGCCACACCGTGGTAATGCATTTGCTGCCTGCCGTTACGCCATCGAACGGGTGAAGCAGATAGTACCGATCTGGAAGCACGAGCACTTCGAAGGCGGAGATGTCTGGCTGGAGGGCGCGACCGCCGACCCTGACGACGAGACGGCGAAGCAGAACGCGTACAAGACGGCATGCGCGTGACGATTCGGCTCTTCGCGCGGCTGCGTGATCTGGCTGGGAGCGGCGAACTGACGCGCGAGATTCCCGGCCCGGCCACCGTGCAGACCGTGTGGCGATCGCTGACAGCGGAGATCCCGTCGCTCGGGGAATACGAGCGCACGCTGTCAGTGGCTATCAATGCGGAATACTCGCGGATGGCGGCGGCCGTCCAGGACGGCGACGAAGTGGCGTTCCTGCCGCCCGTCTCCGGAGGATGACCTGTTTCTATGATCGATAAACTCAGCAACGTTGAAGCGCAGTACGAGGATCTGACAGCACGTCTTGGCACGACGGAGGTGCAGTCCGATCAGGCCGAGTACCGCAAGGCCTCGAAGGCGCTCTCGGAGTTGGAACCGCTCGTCCAGAAGTACCGTGACTACAAGGCGGTGCAGAAGGACATCCAAGACGCAGAAGGCATCGTGGCCGGCGCCGACCCCGACATGCGTGAGCTCGCGCAGGAGGAGCTCAAGGATCTGCACGCGAAGCGCGACGTCATCGTCGCAGCCCTCCAGGTGCTCCTGGTCCCGAAGGATCCCAACGACGAGAAGAACGTCATCCTCGAGATTCGCGCCGGAACCGGGGGGGATGAGGCGGCGCTCTTCGCCGCTGACCTGTTCCGCATGTACAGTCGCTTCGCGGAGCGTCAGCGATGGAAGATCGAGGTCATGTCGACCAGTGAGAGCGGTACGGGTGGCACGAAGGAAGTGATTGCGTCCATCGAAGGACGAGGAGTCTATAGTCGACTCAAGTACGAAAGCGGCGTGCATCGTGTGCAGCGTGTGCCGGCGACCGAGGCTAGCGGGCGCATCCACACGTCAACCGCGACCGTTGCCGTCCTGCCCGAAGCCGAGGAGGTGGACATCCAGATCAACGAGAAGGATCTGCGCGTGGACACGTTCTGCTCGAGCGGACCTGGAGGCCAGAGCGTCAACACCACCTATTCAGCCGTGCGCCTGACGCACATCCCAACTGGTGTGGTGGTCTCACAGCAGGATGAGAAATCGCAGATCAAGAACCGCGCAAAAGCGATGAAAGTACTGCGGGCGCGGCTCTATGAGATGGAACTGCGCAAGCAGCAGGAAGCGATTGCCAAGGAACGGCGCGGACAGGTCGGGACAGGCGAGCGCTCAGAAAAAATCAGGACCTATAACTTCCCGCAGAGCCGGATCACCGACCATCGCATCAACTTCACTACCCACCGCCTGCACGATGTGCTCGAGGGAGACCCCGCCGAGATTCTCGACCAGGTCATCGCCTTCTACAACGCCGAGAAACTCAAGGAAGCGACCGCGGTCAGTTGACGCTCCACGAGGTGCTCTCCAGCGCGCGGGCCCGATTGGTCGCCGCCGGCATTCCTCAGGACGAAGCCTCCATCGACGTCGATCTCTACGCCTGCAGCATCCTGAGCTGGGATCGCGCGAGACTGCTCGCGGATCGGCAGGGCCCTCGACCCGAAGGCCTGGAGCCGCAGCTCTCCGAGTGGATCGCACGTCGCGAGCGCCACGAACCAACGGCCTACATCGTCGGTGTCCGAGAGTTCTGGGGCCTTGACTTCGAAACGACCCCGGCCGTACTGATTCCGCGCCCTGAGACCGAGCTCATCGTCGAAGAGGCGTTGGCGCTCGTGCGCGGTGGACGACTCGGCAACCCCGCGAGGAGCGGATCGCGTCGCGTGGGCGACATCGGCACCGGGAGCGGATGCGTGGCCGTCGCTCTTGCGAGCGAACTGCCTGATTGCTGCGTCGTCGCATCCGACATCTCGGCGGATGCAGTAGTGGTGGCGAAGCGGAATGCGACACGTCATGGCGTCGCGGACCGAATCGAGTTCGTCACGACATCCTATCTGGACGGTATCGACGGGCCATTCGATCTGCTGACCGCCAACCCTCCGTACGTGCAGGACGGTGATCGCCCAGCCCTTGGGCGCGGCGTCCTGCACGAGCCTGGCGTGGCGCTGTTTGGGGGCGCCAGGGGGTTTCGCGACATCGGTGGCGTGCTCGATGCAGCCGCCGGCACGCTGGTGTCTGGCGGCTACCTGGTGATGGAGTTCGGCTATGGGCAAGAGGAAGGTGTCGCGTCCCTTGTCCAGGCACGAGACACGCTGTCTTTGGAGCGCGTACGTCAGGATCTGCAGGGAATTCCCCGAACGGCTATCATTCGACATCGATGAGCAACTGCCTTTTCTGCAGGATCATCGCAGGTGAGATTCCCGCGGCGATCGTCTATCAGGACGACACCGTGGTGGCTTTCAAGGACATCAACCCGCAGGCGCCACTTCATCTGCTCCTCGTGCCACGGAAGCACGTGGCCACGTTGAACGACCTGTCGCCCGAAGACGATGCGCTGGTCGGATCTCTAGTCCGGCGCGCTGCCGCGCTCACGAAGGAGCACGGCTATCACGAGCGGGGATACCGGACCGTTTTCAATACGAATGGGGAGGCCGGCCAGACCGTCTTTCACATCCACCTGCACCTGCTCGCCGGCCGTGGACTGACCTGGCCGCCAGGCTAGAGGGTTCCGGCGCCTTCCACTACGCCGCGACACGTATGGCCTCGAGATCGAGGTAACATGCCTACGGCGCCGATTCGCTGGAACGGCGACCGCGATCGACGACTTATCCGGCCAATCTGGAGGACCTGATCCATGGGACAGGTACCCGCGTTCGACGGCGTTCCGCCGCTCATCATCCCCAACCGCCCGCACGGCTCACGCGCTGACGTTCAGTCGCGTCGTCAATCCACATCGCAGCGGCGCATCACCCGCAGCCTCGGGAGACGTCGATGAGCACGGTGCTGGACTTTGCGCGCTTGAAGTCGGAAGGCCACAAGATCTCCGTGGTGACAGCCTATGACGCCTGGTCCGCTCGCCTCGTCGCGCGTTCGCGGGTGGATGCCATCCTGGTCGGAGACTCAGCGGCGATGGTGATGCACGGCCACCGGACGACGGTAGCAGCGACGGTCGGGATCATGGCGCTCCACACGCGCGCGGTCGCACGTGCGTCCGGCGACAAATTTCTCATCGCGGACATGCCGTTCCTTTCATTCCGAAAGGGAATTTCCTCAGGCATGGCCGCCGTGGGCGCGTTGGTCCGAAGCGGAGCGCAGGCCGTGAAGCTCGAAGGCGTTGACGGCCACGAGGACGTCATCCGGCGTATCGTGGACTCAGGCGTGCCTGTCATGGGTCACATTGGCCTGACCCCGCAATCAGTCAATCAGATGGGAGGGTTCCGGGTACAGGGAAAGGGATGTGCACAGGCGGATAAGCTGATCAAGCAGGCGCACGCCCTGGAAGCACTCGGCTGTTTCTCTGTTGTGCTCGAATGCATTCCGGCAGCGCTCGCCGCTCGCATCACGTCGGAGTTGCGCATTGCGACGATTGGCATTGGGGCCGGCGTCGGCACCGACGGACAGGTCCTCGTATTACAAGACCTTTGGGGCGTCGACCCAGGGCACGCTCCCCGATTCGTGCGGCAATACCTCGACGGCGAAGGGCTGCTCACGAGTGCCCTCGACGCGTACGACGCGGACGTCAAGAGCGCCAGCTTTCCAAATCCCGAGGAAAGCTATTCGTGACGGTCGTCTTCGAAGACATCCTCGCGTGGCGCGAGACGCGCCTCGCGCAGACGCGCGCGGGTCTCACGCTGGGATTCGTGCCAACGATGGGGGCGCTTCACGACGGTCATCGATCGCTGATACGGCGCAGCCGGCACGAGAACGACCGGACGGTCGTCAGCATCTTCGTCAACCCCACACAGTTCGACGACCCCGCCGACCTCGCTCGCTATCCTCGAGCGCTTGAGGAAGACCTCGCGGCGCTTCGGGCCGAAAGCACGGATTTTCTTTTGCTGCCCCGCGCAGATGACCTCTACGCAGACGCCTATCGATACCGGGTCACCGAAACAGAGCGCTCCTCGGAACTGGAAGGCGCTCACCGGCCGGGGCACTTCGACGGCGTCCTTACCGTCGTCATGAAGCTGCTCCAGATCGCTCAGCCCGAACGAGCCTACTTCGGCGAGAAGGACTGGCAGCAGCTCACGCTCGTACGCGGCATGGCCAAGGCGCTGTTCCTGCCATCGGCCATCGTGGGCTGTACGACTGTTCGCGAAACCGACGGGTTGGCCCTCAGCTCGCGGAATCGACATCTTTCGCCTGCCGACAGGTCTCGAGCCCCTTTGTTCTACAGAGCTTTGACGAGCGCGAAGGCGGCAGATGATGCCGCGCGTCAACTCCGCGCTGCCGGATTCGACGTGGACTACGTCGAAGATAGAGGCGGTCGCCGGCTTGGAGCCGTTCGCCTCGGCGGCGTTCGCCTCATCGACAACGTGCCCGTCGGAGAGTAATCGTGCACCTTACCCTGGACGTTGGAAATGGACACATCTTCGGCGGCGTCTTCGAGGACGGAACGCTGTCAGTTCGGTTTCGCAAGTCGTCCCGGCCTTCAACATCGTCGGACGAGCTCGGACTATTCCTGCGTGAGGTGCTTCGGGAGCATGGAAGGGATCCGGCGGCCGTTCAGCAGATCGCACTCTGTTCCGTGGTTCCCGAGCTCATCTACTCACTGCGAAGCTGCTGTCGCAAGTACTTCCAGCTTGACCCGTTCATCCTGCAAGCGGGGGCCAAGACCGGACTCAAGATCGGCTATCGCAATCCGCTCGAGGTCGGACCGGACCGCATCGCGAATGCGATTGGCGGTCTGCACCTCTATCCGGACCGCAACCTCATCATCGTGGACCTCGGCACGGCAACCACGTTCGACGCCATCAAGGCCAACCGCCACTATCTCGGAGGCATTATTCTGCCAGGCGTGCGCATGGGGATGGAGTCGCTCGAAAAGAACACCGCGCGTCTCCCGACAGTGGAAATCGTGCCACCGGCCGAACTCATCGGCCGATCGACGGTCGAATGCATTCAGTCCGGGCTCTACTACGGCAACCGGGCGATGGTGAAGGAGCTCGCGCGAGAGATCCGCGAGCATGCGTTTCCCAGCGAACCGGTCTGCGTGATCGGCACAGGTGGGTTCTCACGTCTCTTCGAACGAGACAACCTCTTCGACGTCGCCATCCCGGATCTGATCCTCATCGGCCTCGAACGAGCCCTGGCGTTGAACCGCGACGCAGGCGGGCCATGGTTAGGGTCGCAGACTGACGAAATGGACTGACGAGAGCCCGATTTCTTACTGTCAAGCGAGCAAAGGCGGTAGCTCTGTCAGATTACGAATCACAGGAACGTCTCCAGCCGTTTCTGGTCCAACGTCGCCTGTCGAGCGCTGCACGAGGATGCCATGCATCCCAACCCGGCGTGCGCCTTCGATATCGTGCGACAGGTTGTCGCCAACCATCACCGATTCCGCGGCTGTGACACCCAGCAGGGCCAGTGCGGATTCGAAGATGCTCGGGTGTGGCTTCATGTAGCCATGCTCCGCCGACGACAACGCGCCAGCGATCAGCCCATCCAGCTCGAAATGCGTCTGGAACGAATCCAGGCAGCGATGGGAATTGGAAATGAGGCCCATTCGTATGCCGCGCGATGACAGTTCCTTCAGCGTCGGCGCCACGTCGTCATAGAGCTCGAAGTGCCGACATGCGGCCCACTCGGCGTAAATCTCTTCGGCACAGGAATCGAGTCTGTCGCCCCGGCCACCCATCCCTTCGATGATCGTGCGCGTGTAGCGTACGAAGATGGCGGGATCGTACAGCTGGTCGTGCTCCTGCTCGAGGACAGAGGAAGCGGCGCGCACGGCGTCGGCGAACCGGTCGATATCGACGCCAATCCCGTAGCGAGCGCAGAACTGCTCGTAACCGACGCCCTGAAAGGTCGGCCCGGGATAAATGAGCGTGAAATCCACGTCGAAGAAGACGGCCTTCACGGCCGCACGCTTCATCGAACACCACCTCGGTAGAACGTGCGCAACCGGCAAAGCAGTTCGAGCCTGGCCATCACGCCATTATAGAATCTAGTGAAACATGCCCGAGTGGAAGAACACGGTCAACCTGCCGCGGACAGGATTCTCGATGAAGGCGAACCTGCAGACGGCGGAGCCCGAATGGCTCGCGCGATGGCAGGAGATGGATCTGTACGGCGAGATCCGAAAGCGTCGTGCAGGCCAGCCGAAGTTCGTCCTGCACGACGGCCCGCCGTACGCCAACGCCCGCATCCACATCGGACACGCGCTCAACAAGATCCTCAAGGACTTCATCGTCCGCTCGCGAACGATGGCTGGGTTCGACGCGCCCTATGTACCGGGATGGGATTGTCACGGATTGCCGATCGAACTGAAAGTCGATCGCGAGCTCGGACCGAAGAAGCGCGACCTGAGCGTCGCCGATTTCCGTCGCGCGTGCCGGAAGTACGCAGCAGAGTACGTCCAGATCCAGCGAGAGGAGTTCGAACGGCTCGGAGTAGCCGGCCTGTGGTCGAAGCCGTACTTGACGATGAACTACGGATACCAAGCCGCGATTGTTCGCGCGCTCGGAAAGTTCGTCGAACAGGGGATGGTCTACAAGGGCAAGAAACCCGTCCACTGGTGCATTCATTGCCGAACCGCGCTGGCAGAAGCTGAGGTTGAATACGAACCTCATACATCGCCTTCGGTCTACGTCGAATTCCCACTGGCGCCGAGTGCCATGGATGAGCTGGCTGTCCGCGTGCCCGCACTCGCCGGGCGGGCCGTGTCGACCCTGATCTGGACAACGACCCCGTGGACGATCCCGTCGAACCTCGCCGTGGCATTCCACCCCGAGACGACCTACGGAGCGTACGCGGTGGGCGATACCCATGTGATCATCGCGCAGGCGATGGCGGAGCGCGTGAGCAAAGCCACCGGCAAAGTGTTCGGGGAGCCAGTCGCCACGTTCCCCGGCGCGGCCATGGATCGCCTCGCGTTCCGGCATCCGCTGTACGACCGCGACTCCCTCGGCGTGCTCGGAGACTACGTCACGCTCGAACAGGGCACTGGCGTCGTGCATACGGCACCCGGGCACGGCAGCGACGACTTCCTCACCGGTGTCCGATACGGGCTCGATATCTACGCGCCTGTGGATGCGAGCGGACGCTTCCTCGACACGGTGGAGTCATTCGGCGGCCAACGAGTGTTCGACGCGAATCCGCTCATCGAAGAAGCGCTGCAGAAACGCGGGCGCCTGTGGCATCGCGAGAACTTCGAGCACTCATACCCGCACTGCTGGCGCTGTCAGAATCCGGTGATCTTCCTCGCGACGTCGCAGTGGTTCATCTCGATGGATTCGGGCCACCTCCGACAGCGGGCGCTCGACGCGATCGATCGCGTGCAATGGATCCCGTCGTGGGGGCGCGAGCGAATCCACAACATGGTGGCGTTCAGACCAGACTGGTGTATCTCTCGCCAGCGTTCCTGGGGCGTGCCGATCCCCGCGCTGAACTGCACGACCTGCCTGACGCCACTGCTGACCACGGCGCTCGTGGAGCGAGCGGCCGGGATCTTCGATGAGTACGGCGCCGACGCGTGGTACGAACGCCCCTTGGAGGAATTCGTGCCTCCAGGACTCGCGTGCCCGAATTGCGGTGGGCGGGCGTTTGAGCGGGACGGCAACATTCTGGACGTCTGGTTCGATTCCGGATCGAGCCACGAGGCCGTGATCCCAGCGGATCCGAATCTGACCTGGCCCGCTGACATATATCTCGAGGGGAGCGACCAGCATCGCGGATGGTTTCACAGCTCGCTCCTGATTGGGATCGGGACGCGCGGGGCCGCCCCATTCAGACAGGTGCTGACGCACGGGTTTGTGGTCGATGAACATGGGCGCAAGATGTCGAAGTCCCTCGGGAATACCGTGGCGCCCCAGGACGTGATCAAGCAGAGCGGCGCCGAGATTCTGCGTCTGTGGATCTCGATGGTGGACTACGGGGAAGAAGTGCGCCTCGGTCCGGAGATTCTCGCGCGCGTGGTCGAGGCGTATCGGAAGTTCCGGAATGTGCTGCGTGTGCTCCTGGGAAATCTGTCGGAGTTCGATCCAGACGCCGACGTCGTGCCGCCGGCGCGGATGTTGGAAATCGATCGGTGGGTCATGGCGCGCTTCGCCGGCGTGGCCGAGAGGATAGTGGCCGCGTACGAACGGTACGACTATCAGGCCATCTTTCAGGAGGCGAATGCCTTCATAACGGTCGATCTCAGCGCGTTCTACGTAGACGTCACGAAGGACCGGATGTACACGTTCGGCGCGCAGTCGGAAGCACGCCGATCCGGACAAACCGCGATGTTCTCGATCGTCGATGGCCTCGCGCGACTACTTGCTCCAATCCTGCCGTTCACGACCGAAGAGGTGTGGCGGAACCTGCCGGGTCAGCAGCGGGAACCCTCTGTTCACCTCTCGCTCTTCCCCGCCGGCCTCGACGCGTGGCGGAACGACGAGCTGCTGCGTCAGTGGAAGCAGCTTCGGTCGGTTCGGGACGAGGTCAACGCCAAACTCGAACACGAGAGGCAGGCGAAGACGATCAGCTCGAATCTCTCGGCACGTGTGGAGCTCGAGTTCGATGACCACGGGCTCGAGTGTCTCACCCAGCATCGGGAGTTCTTGCCCACCCTCTTCGGCGTATCGGATGTGACTGTCGGTCCGGTACGGGAACGGGATGTGTCCAGCACGAAAGGGGAATCACCGGGTTCCCCCACGTTGCAGGTTCGCGTCCGAAAGGCTGACGGCGTCAAGTGCGAGCGCTGCTGGCGCTACGTGGCTGAAGTACGGACCGAGCCCGATTGGGCGGGCATCTGCGATCGCTGCGTCGAAGCGCTGGCCGAGCCCGTGGCCCGTTGATGGCCCACGCTCGGTGGCGTCGGCATGAGCTCCTGGTAGCAGGGGTCATCGTAGCCCTGGATCAAGCAGTCAAGATGCTGGTGCGCACCAACTTCGAACTGCACGAGAGCCTCGAGATGATTCCCGGATTTTTCAACCTGACTCGGGTACACAATTACGGAGCGGCGTTCGGGTTGATGAACAACGTGGATTTTCCTTTCAAGACGGCGGTGCTTTCG
>Ga0247825_10000948_pt1 | contig 18822 bp, 10 predicted proteins | sample 13C_Vanillin_Day_FD_194413 | JGI IMG/M metagenome (GOLD analysis project Ga0247825, IMG submission 194413) | Soil microbial communities from agricultural site in Penn Yan, New York, United States - 13C_Vanillin_Day48 | ecosystem: Environmental > Terrestrial > Soil > Agricultural land | place...
CTCTATCTCCTCCAGCCCCCTCCCATCCCTCGTTCGCGCCACGCACACCGCTCCCTCTGGCCCCCACGCCGCTTCGAACGAAGCCCTCGCAGGCGCCCACCCCTCTGAGGCCTCCGTGCTCGGCTGCTGCACCCCCATCTCGTCATACATGTCAATGGTGGTTCCCTCCCGCGTGTAGCTCACTCCATTGCCGCAGTAGTCCGCTCGCGCCATCCGTGTGCACGCTTGGTGCAGCCGCACCAGTGACTTGCCTCCCCGAAAGGCCCACGGCTTGTAGCCCCAGCGAATGCACTTGCTGATGACTCCCCCCTCGCACGCCAGCGTCAGCTTCCCCTTCTCCTGCTGGTGCCCTCCGCTGCCGTCCCACACCCCGCTCACCGCCAGCGCTCGCGGCCTCGTCATGCTCCCGCTGGCCTTGCACGGGTTCTCCCACTCCTGCGCCACGGGGTTCCACGCCTCCACCCGGTACCACGTCATCTCCTCCTCTTCCCCTTCTACCTCCGCTTCGCAGAGGGCCACCTCCACCCCCTGGCCCTCACTGGAAGTGCCCTGCAGCACCCGGCCCACATCCTCCTTGCTCAACACCTCGGCGTTCACAGAAACGAGCACGCTCTTGCGCATGTCTCTCTCCGGCCCCACCTCATCCCACGCGCTCAACGTGCCCCACAGCTGCGGGCCCTGGGTTTGCTGCCCGCGCTCGGGCACCTTCTTCTGGCACCGCCTCGCGTAGCGCTCCGCCTGGCTCACCTTGGCTGCGGAGCCGACAACGGAGGCAGCCCGGTCCGCAGCAATAGCGGAAGAGGTCAGCAGCAAGGACAGCACACTGAGCACGATCTTGTTCGGCACTTTCATGGTTCCACCTCGGCGTTTCAGGGCAGCCACCAGAGCTACCCCTCGCCTTGGAGGACCCGACGCTAAAACAACTTATGCAGAAAAATTTCCGTGCCCCTATGCCGCTCTTGCCCCAGGCATCCAGCCATGCGGAAAGCTCAGCGGCTACTGGAGAGGGAGGGGGGCGCACACGCGCACGCCGATCCTGACGTCACGCTGTGCGGGCTCGCCGGGCGTACGGTTGGCGGCCCGCGCGCCGACGTATTCGAAGTACCAGCTCCCCCCACGGGGAACCACGCGCCCGAGTTCCGGTGTGACGGGCCGCGTCAACTCCAGCACGTTGCCGGCCATGTCCACCAGGCCGAAGGGGCTCGTTGAGGCGGGGAAGGAGCCGACCATGTCCGGCCCATATGCCGCAGGCTGCCTGCCATAGGTGGTGTCGATGTTCGCCTCGTCGAGCAGCAGGTCGCCATGGGGGTAGGCGCGCCCGTCCGCGCCGCAGGCCGCGCGCTCCCACTCTTGCTCGGTGCATAGCCGCGCCCCAGGCAGGCGCCCCGAGCGGTCGAGCCAGTAGAAGTAGCCCACCAGATCCTCGGCGGAGACGCCTGCCAGAGGGAAACGGCGCCAGTCCGAGGCGTTGCGCCGCGTCCGGCCAAGGTGGTGCAACGTCTCCCCCTCTCGCGCTGTGAGGACATCGCCGATCGAGCGGTGGAAGGAGTAGATCCACCCAGCGTCGGCTTGGTAGCGCAGCGAGACCGCCCCCGCCGTGGTGAAGTTCGGCTTCTCGAGGATACGGCGCGCCGACGCGCCAGGGGGCAGCGAGTCGAGGTAGGCCAGCCAATCTCCGAACGTCACCTCCGTTCGTCCGATCAGGTACCCCTCATCGAAACAGAGCCGGTGGAGCGGCGAGCTGAACATCCAGTGCCGCATCTCCTCCGGAGCATCAGTGCCCAGCAGAGAGCAGCCGGGCGGGATGTAGACGTAGCCTTCGGGCACGGTGGTGGGGAGCACGAGGTGGATCTGCTCGCGGCGGCCGCGCGTGAGGAGCAAGGGCAAGGTGACGGGGGCACGATCAGGCCGGGTGATACGCAGCAGGTAGGATCCCGCAGAGAGCCGCGTGCCTGTCACGGGCGTCAGGCCAAGCTCTGGGAGGGGCTCGCGCCGCCACGCCTCACGGGGGTGGGGAAGGTAGCGCTCGAGCTCGACACGCGCGCCGGGTGGATCGGTCACCAGCTCGAGCTCGGCTGGAGCGAAGAGCCGCTCTCGCCATGGCGCCCCCCCGTCCTCCATCCTGTTGATCAGGAGCTCCAGCCGCTTCCACAGCTCGCGGCGCTCGGGGCTCCGGTGGAACTCCTCGGCCAGGAGCAGGCGGTCATACGTGAGCTCGTTGAGCAGCCGGAGTGCCTCTCCAGGGTCATGCGCGCGCTCAAGCGCCCGCTCCAGGGATTGGCTGGCGCTGGCCGCGTCCTCGTTCGCTTCATCGTACAGAGCGAGCGCATCAGCCCAGCGCTGCTCGGCAACGGCCCAGGGATCCTCGAAGCCTGGCGCCCGGCCATCGAACAGCACGAGCGCCTCATCGCGGCGCAGCCGGGCCTGCTCTCCCTTGGAGCGACTTGAGGCAGACACCTTCCGCGCCTCGGCGAGCTGCCCGGCGACGAAGCGTTCATCCTCCAGGTACTCGTGCAAGCGAAGCCCGCCATAAAGGGCGGCGAGGCAGAGCACCACGAAGAGGGCGGCGAGGGACAGGCCCCAGCGCTGGAGCCTCACGGCGCGCCGAGAGGCGGTGAGGAAGGCCTGCTCGCGGGAGCCCAGGCTGGCGGGATCGAGCGGGCGCACCTCCTTCAGTTGCCTCCGCCCCCACAGGGCCTCCCTGGCGCGCGCCAGGCGCTCCCACTCCGCGCTCGCCGCCTCCACGCGCTGCCGCGCCGCGCGGTAGCCAATGTTGTCATCCAGCAAGTTGCGCAGCGTGCCCCAGCTCACCATGAGCGAGTCGTGGACGAGCTGGTACCGAGTCTGGCCGCCCTCGGTTTGGGCGTGGAGGAGCCGACCCTCCAGGAGCGCCTGGAGGGCGGTGCGGGAGGCGGGATCCGCTCCCGAGGTGAGCTCCTCCTCGGAGCGCTGGTGGCGCGTGCCCTCGGCCGTTACCAGCATGAGGAGGATCCTCCGCGCCGCCTGCTGCTCGGCGGGGCCCATCCGCTGGATCACCCCGTCGGCGTGCCGCGACAGCGCGCCGGCCACGCCCCCCATCTCGCCCAGCGCCGCCAGGGTGATGCGGCCTTGTGCCGGGTTGCGCCGCTCCCACAGCTCGGCAAGCGCGAACTGGAGCAGGGGCAGGGTGCCCACGCCGTCCGCCATGGAGGCGGTGAGCGCGTGGATCATCGCCTCGGACTCGAAGCTCACGCCCTGGCTGCGCGCCGGGCCCACGATGGCCTCGCGGAGCCCCTCGGGTGGCAGGGGGCGGAGGATGTAGAGCGCCCGCTCCGCCTCCTGCCCCAGGCCGGGCAGCGCGCCTACACGTGTCAGGAAGTCGCCCCGGACCGCCATCAGCACGCGCACGCCCTCCGAGGGCAGCGCGAGCTCGCCCAACAACGCGGCGAAGCGGGCGGCCTGCGCGGGCTCGGCCAGGGTGATCAGCTCCTCGAGCTGATCGACGAAGAGGAGCAGGCCGCGCCGCCCCGGGTAGGCCGCGCGCAGCGCCTGCCCGAGCCAGGGCGGCGAGTCCGTCAAGGCGGTGACGAGCTCTGGCTCTGGGCGGCGCAGCAGCGGCGCGAGGGCGGCGGCGAGCGCCTCGAGCGGCCGGCGGCCAGGCCAGAGCGTGACGATGGCAACCTCGCCGCGCTCGTCCAGGGCGCCAGCGGCCACCCGGGGCAACACTCCCGCGCGGCACAGCGAGGACTTGCCCACGCCCGAGTCCCCGGCCACCAGCACCAGAGGCTGACGGCGCAGGCGCTCCAGCACGGCGCGGATGTCCGCGTCCCGCCCGAAGAAGAGCGCCCGGTGCTCTGCCTCGAAGGGCGCCAGGCCACGGTAGGGATTGCCTGCCGCCAGCGGCGCGGAGGCGTGGAGCTGCTCGAGCCGCTCCAAGGCCTCGCAGAGCAGGCCGGCCGAGGCGAAGCGATCGGCGGGGTCCGGCGCGAGGCAGCGCATGATGAGCGCGGCGAAGTCCGGATCGATTCCTGACTCGGGCCCGATGGGAGGAGGCCACGGCTCCGGGCCCGCGGCACCTGACGGCTCTTGCGGGAACACGCGAGGTGGCAGGGCGCCCATGCACAGCTGATAGAGCGTCACTCCGAGCGAATAGACATCGCTCTGAGGCGTACCAGGCCCTGCCAAATCTCGGGCGCCATGTAGAGCGGCGTCCCGATGAGCAGGGGCGCTTCCACCGGGCGCAGAGACTCGCTGGAGCCGAAGCGCTCGGCCAGACCGAAGTCCAGCAACTTCACCTCACCCTCGTCGGTGAGCAGGGCGTTGGCCGGCTTGATGTCCCGGTGGAGCACGCCCCGGTGATGGGCGGCCGCGAGCCCTCGGGCGAGCCCGAGGCCGAGGGTGAGCACGCGCCGCCAGGGCAGGGGGAGGGGCAGCCGCGCGAGGCTGCGTCCGGCGACGTACTCCGAGACGATATAGGGGTGCCCTTCTACCTCGCCCACGCGGAACACGCTGACCACGTTGGGGTGTTGCAGGCGGGCGATGGCGCGCGCCTCCGTCTCGAAGTATGCGCGGGCCACGGGCCCGGGCTGTTTCGAGGCGATGAATTTCACCGCCACGGGGCGGCCCAGAGAGGTGTCCTGTGCGAGGTAGACGACGCCCATGCCGCCGCGACCGAGCAGGCGCTCCAGACGGAACTCATCGAACTCGGTCGGGGGTGTCCAGGAGTGGCTGGGCGCTGGCGCCTCCGCGGCGGCCTTCGGGTCCGGGCCGGGCATCGTCCGGGTGGCATCGCCCGGGTGGGGCTCATGGCCGGGTGCGAGGGGCGCCTTTCCCCCGAGGCCGCCGCGAACGACCTCGGCCATGAGGTGACGGCAGGCCTCGCATGTGGCGGCGTGGCGGTGGGCGCGAGCCAGCTCGTTGGCGGGCAGCCGGCCGTCGATCAGATCGACCAGGAGCTCGTCCGAGAGACAACCGAGCACGTCCACTTGAGCCTCGCCTGGTTTGGGCGGATCCATAGAATCGGAGGTTGCGAAGTCTCTCAACAGACCCTCCCGCCTTTCAACGGGGCCTTGTGCTCATGGCCTGACGGCCATCTTGGCCCTACCGGCGAGGTGGTATAAGGCGGGCAATGGCACGGGCTTCGGAGCTGGTCGCAACGTTTCTAGCGCATGCGGGAGCGCGCGTCGCCCCGCCCGCGGACGAGGCCCTGCTCGGCTCACTCCTGGAGCGCACATGGGAGACCGCGCGCGCGCAGTGGCCCGAGGTGGCGCTCGCTCCCGAGGTGTTCATCCGGCACCTGGCGGAAAGTCTGCCCGAGGCGCCCCCAGGCAGCGCGCTCGAGCCTCTCGTCGAGCAGCTCTCCCTGGCGGAGCTCTACCTCGCTTGCGCGTGCGTACAGGGCCTCCCGGAGGCCATCGCGGCGTTCGAGCGCCAGTACCTGGCGAAGCTGCCTGAGCTGCTGGGGCACCTGAGACGGGATGCCGCGACCCTCGACGACATCTGCCAGCTGGCGCGTGTGAAGTTCCTCGTCCACACGCCGGAGGGCCCTCCCCGGCTCAAGAGTTACTCGGGACGGGGCGCGCTCCTGAGCTGGGTGAGGGTGGCCGCCGTGCGCGTGGCCCTCAACCTGGCGGCCTCCGAGAAGCCCGCCTCGAATGAGGACGAGGCGGAGGTGCTCGAGTCTCTGTCGACGCCAGAGGTTGACGCGGAGCTGGATCTCATCAAGCAGCGCTACCACGAGGAGTTTCGCCAAGCCCTTCGCGAGGCCTTCGCCGCGCTGCCGGCCGATGATCGGCACCTGCTCCGGCTCTCCTTCGCTGATCGGCTGTCGACGACCGAGCTGGGCGAGTTGTTCCGGGTGAACCAATCCACGGCCTCGCGTTGGTTGAGGAGCGCGCGGCAGATGGTCTACGAGGAGACGAAGCGCCGCCTGCAGGAGCGGCTACGCCTCTCCGCCCGCGAGTTCCAGAGCTTCCTGGCCGTCCTCGACAGCCAGCTCGACATGAGCATGAGCCAGATCTTCGGAGAAAAGGACGCGCTGAGCCGCAACGGCTAGGAACGAGAGAGGCCCTCCCCGCTCCCTCCCTCTACAGCCCTGTTGTACCTCTCCCGGGCAACCAAGCCTGGACAGGCAGTAAAGTGATAACAGGAAACAGCCTTCCCGCCACTGGCTGCTACGATGGGGGCGTATGTGGCTGATCGTGAACCCAGGACTGCTGGACGAACAGCAGCACCCGCTGGCTGAAGGGCACACGACCATCGGGCGGACGGAAGAGAACACCATCCGCATCCTCCACATGAGCCTGTCCCGCCGGCACGCGCGGCTGGAGCGGACCGGTGATCACGTCGTCCTCGTGGACCTGGGCAGCAAGAACGGCACACTCGTCAACGGCATCCGGATCGATCGCTTCTCGCTGCAGGACGGGGACGCGTTCCAGTGCGGGGACGTGCACTTCAAGCTCTCGTCCACTCCAGGGGCCTTCGAGCCCACCCACGTCCAGGAGCTGAAGACACGCTTCTCCCCGCTCACCATGGAGGAGATGCTGGAGCTGGACCGCGCGCCCGGGAGCGCCTCGGCGCTGAGGGTGAAGCGCGCGCGGGAGGCCGCGGACGTCCGCTCCGCCGAGAAGCTGCGGGTGCTCCTCAAGGTGGGCCAGATGCTGTCCTCGCCCGGACCGATCGACGGGCTGCTGGAGCGCATCCTCAAGCTGGTGTTCCAGATCCTCGAGGTGGACCGGGTGGCCATCCTCCTGGTGGATCCGGCCTCGGGGACGCTGCGCCCGCGCGTGGCGAGGCTGTCCACGGGTGAGCTGCCCTCGGGCTCCTTCTACAGCCAGCACGTGGTGGACTACGTGCGCAAGCGCAGCGTGGCGGCGCTCTTCGCGGACGCGCGCGAGGATCCCCGCCTGGATGGGGCGCACTCCGTGATGCTGCAGTCCATCCGCTCGGCCATGTGCGTACCGCTCAGGCCGCAGGATGAGGTGCTGGGCGTGCTGTACGTGGACAACCAGGCGCAGGCCAACCGCTTCACCGAGGAGGACCTGGAGTTCCTCACGGCCTTCGGTAACCAGGCGGCCATCGCGCTGGAGAACTCCATGCTGTCACAGCGGGTGGCGGAGGAGGCGGTGCTGCGCAACGCCTACCTGCGCTTCTTCCCGCCCACGGTCATCAAGAAGCTGCAGAGCGAGCGCCGGGCCCACCTGGACGTGGTGGAGACGGAGGTGACGGTCCTCTTCTCGGACATCAGCGGCTTCACCTCGCTGTCCTCCACGCTGCACCCGCGGCAGGTGGTGGACCTGCTCAACGAGTACTTCCCGGCGATGGCGGACATCGTCTTCCGCCACGAGGGGACGTTGGAGAAGTACATCGGCGACGCGCTGATGGCGGTGTGGGGTGCGCCCTTCTCCCAGCCCGAGGACGCGGACCGGGCGATGCGCGCCGCGGTGGAGATGCAGCGCGCGCTGGCGGACCTGAACGCGCGCTGGCGGGTGCAGGGCCGCACCGAGCTGAAGATCCACGTGGGCCTGAACACGGGCCGCGTGGCGGCGGGCAACATCGGCTCCGAGCAGTACCTGCAGTACGCCACCATCGGGGACGCCACCAACGTGGCCAGCCGCATCTGCGATGCGACGCCGGCCGGAGAGATCCGCATGTCGGAGCCGACATACCAGCGCATCCAGGATCGCTCGTGGCCGCTGACCAAGCTGCCCCCCGTCCAGGTGAAGGGCAAGCAGGAGCCGCTGACGCTCTACCGGGTGGAGTGGCGCGACGGCCCCACGCGGTGAGCTGGCTTTGAGCGGACCGCTGACGCGTGCTCAGGCAGGTGGCGCGCGCTTCGGGAGCTCGATGATCAGCTCGGTGAACTCGCCCTCCACGGACTCCAGGCGCATGCTGCCCTGGTGGCCTCCCACGACGATGTCATGACTGAGTGAGAGCCCCAGCCCGGTTCCCTCTCCAGCAGGCTTGGTGGTGAAGAACGGGTCGAACACCTTGCTGATGAGAGGCTCAGCAATGCCCGTACCATTGTCCCGGACTCGCACCTCCACGCGGTCCCCAAGCTCCCGGGTGCACACCCTCAGCCGGGGCGTGAATCCACCCTTCGGCGCGCTCTGCTTCCGCTGCAGGGCGTAGCACGCATTGTCCACGGCGTTGAGGAACACCCGGCTGATCTCCGGCACCACCACGTCCACCTCCCCCACCGCTGGATCGTAATCCGTCTCGATGGCCAGCTCGAAGTCAGGCTCCCGAGCACGAAATCCGCGGTAGCCCAGTTGGATGCTGTCCGCGAGCACGGCGTTGAGGTTCGCGGCGGCTCTGGCGCCAGGATGCTCTCGCGCATGCATCAACATGCCATTGATGATCTGGGTCGCGCGCTCGCCGTGCTCGCGGATCTTCGACACGCTCTGCTGCAGCTGCGCAAGCAGCTTGCCCTGGACCTCCGGAGTCACTTGAGGCGGCTGTGAAGCCGTTCCCTTCACCAGCTCATCCGCGAACTCCTCTGACAGCTCGGCGAAGTTGCTGATGAAGTTGAGGGGATTCTTCAGCTCATGGGCGATGCCTGCGGTGAGCGCGCCGAGCGAGGCCAGCTTCTCCTGGGTGACCAACTGCTTCTGGGTGTCTCGGAGCTGCCTCAAGGCTTGGCTCAGCTCCTCGTTCTTCGCCTGGAGCTCGCGCGTGCGCTCCTCTACCCGCTGCTCGAGCGTATGGCTGTACTGCTCCTGTTGCGCGTAGAGCAGGGCATTCTGGAGGGAGAGCGCGGCTTGCGCGGAGAGCACCCGCAAGACCTCCAACCGATCCGCGGTAAAGACTCCCGTGGTGTCGTTGTTCTCGAGATAGAGGAGGGCCACCAACTTCCCCTGGTTGATCAGCGGCATACAAAGAACCGACCGGAGGCGGCGCTCCATTACCTGAGGATCTCGTGTGAAGAGCCCCGCTCTCGCCGCATGATCCAGCACGACGCTCTCTCGCGTTCGTGCCACGAAGAGCAGGATGGCCGCGGGCAGCAGCGGGCTACCCTCCAGTGGCATCGAGAGACGAACCCATGAAGCCGACGTCATCTCCAGCTCGGCCTCGATCACGAGACGCTCCTGCCGCACCAGGACCAGGATCCCGCGTTGCGCACCAGCGTTCTCCATGACGATCCGCATCAGCCGTTCCAGCAGCGGCTCAAGCATGATTTCGCCCGAGATGGCCTGCGCGCCCTTGAGCACCGTGGCTTCCTCAGCCTGAGTTCGCTTCCTCTCGAAGACTTCCGGGCAGCGTCTCTCCAGATCAGTCACCTTGGCCTCATCGTTGAGGTAGCGGTGCGTCACGCTCGACCTCTGAGGCAGCATGCCCGGCTCACGGCGCTCCCGCTGTGAATGACTTCACTGGGAGGACGCGTTGCGTCCCTACCAGGCTCGGGAGCACGCCCGTCCACCTGGCAGGCACAAGGCCTAATGGAATCCAGTGAACATGTTATAGTCCGGCATCTGTGGAACCAACCCAACGCCCCATCGGCGGCAGGTACATCTTGGAGCGGAGGATCGCGGGCGGCGGTATGGGCGCTATCTGGCTAGCGCTCGATACGCAGCTCCAGCGGTACGTGGCGCTCAAGCTGGTCGCCGATCATCGCCTCTCTTCGGCCGAGGCGCGGCGGCGGTTCGCGCAGGAGGCCCTGGCCATTGCCCGGCTCCACAACCCTCATGTGGTGCAGATCTACGACTATGGTGTCGATGGCGATGTGCCCTACATCGTCATGGAGCGCCTCGAAGGGGAGGATCTCGAGGAGCTCATCACGCGGCGGCAGCGGCTCGCACCCGCCACGGTGGTGCCCCTGCTCCACCAGACAGCCCGGGCGCTGACCGCAGCCCACGCGGCTGGCATCATCCACCGCGATCTCAAGCCGGCCAACCTCTTCCTGGCCCGCATCGATGGCGAGCAGGTGCTCAAGGTCCTCGACTTCGGGCTGGCCGTGCTGGATGTGGCCGCCGAGGCTCCACACCTCAGCAAGGAATTGGCGGGGACCCCCCGCTTCATGAGCCCGGAGCAGCTGCGTGGCCAGCCGAGCCTGGACCACCGTACCGACCTCTGGTCTCTCGCCGTCGTACTCTACCGGCTCCTGACGGGCCAGTTCCCCTTCCCCGCGGACGCGATCGAGGCCCTGAGAGGCGGCAGCTCCTCACCCACCGCCACGTCCCCCTCGAGCGTCGTGCCCGAGCTGGGGACGCAGATGGATGCCTTCTTCGCTCGCGCGCTGGCTCTTGATCCGGGCCAGCGCTTCCCTTCCGCTCGCGAGCTGGCCGCCGCCTTCTCCGCCCTGGTGCATACCGGCCAGCCCTCCCGGGCCGCGAAGATCCTGGTCGTAGATGATGAGCCGGACATGGCGCTGGTCATGCAGCAGCGCTTCCGCAAGCACATCCAGGACTCGGTTTATGAGTTCATCTTCGCCGTGAATGGGGAAGAGGCGCTGGAGAGACTGCGCCAGCATCCGGACACGGATGTCGTCCTCTCGGATCTCAACATGCCGAAGATGGATGGCCTCACCTTCCTGAGCCGCGTCGGCGAGGTGCATCCCCTCGTCAAGGTCATCATCGTCTCGGCCTACAGTGACATGAGCAACATCCGGACGGCGATGAACCGCGGGGCCTTCGACTTCCTGATCAAGCCCATCAACTTCCAGGATCTCAAGACCACCTTGGAGAAGACGCTCAAGCATGTGGGCGAGCTGCGCCGCCTGCTGCGCTCCACCGAGGAGAACGACCTCCTCAAGATGTTCGTCCACGGCGGCGTGGTGGAGCGAGTCCTCTCGGCGGTGCGCACCCCCCTGGGTGTGGCCGGAGAGAAGGTGGAGGCCTCGGTGGCCTTCATCGATGTAAAGGACTTCACCCCTGTCACCCAGAGCGAGCATCCCGAGACAGCCATCCGGCGGCTGAACGCCAACTTCGAAGTCATCGTCCCCGAGCTCACCTCCCGGGGCGGCGTGGTCGACAAGTTCGTGGGCGACGCCGTGATGGCCGTGTTTCGAGGCCAGGGCCACCTGGGACGAGCGCTCGATGCCTGCCTCGCGGCCCGGCAACAACTGCGCGCCATGGCCTTCCGCGGCGGAGACCAGTCTCCTTATGCCCACGGCGTCTGCATGGGCCTGGCCTCGGGCACGCTGCTCTCGGGCAGCATCGGCGCCCAGACGTTGGGCCGGCTGGACTACACCGTGCTGGGGGACGTGGTGAACACCGCGGCCTGGCTCGCCTCCGTGGCCAGCAAGGATCAGCTCCTCATCCCCCAGGAGCTCAGCAGCCGGATTGAAACGAGCTTCGAGTGCACGCCGGTGGGCACTCGGCCACGGCCCGGCCTGGGTACTCCCATCGACGTCTACGAGGTGGCGTGCCGCAGGGAGAGCACCCCCTCACCCGCGGACTCCACGGCCTCGTCTGACAAATCCCGAGAAGGCGTTGATGCCGTGATGGCCGCCCTCAAGGCCTCGCCTGGTAAGGAAGCCTAGCCATGTGGCTCATCATGAATCCCGGCCTACTCACGGAGCGGGTGCTGCCCCTGCCCGAGGGGACTACGACCATCGGGCGCACGGAGGAGAACAGCGTCTGTGTGCTCCATGCCAGCCTGTCACGGCGGCACGCCCTGCTCGAGCGCACTGGCAACCAGGTGGTGCTCATCGACCAGGGAAGCAAGAACGGGACGTTCGTCAGTGACTCCCGTGTGGCCCGCTGCGAGCTGCGCCCGGGGGACTCCTTCCGCTGCGGCGAGGTGTCCTTCAAGCTCATGGCGCCCGCCAGCGAGCCAAAGCCCACTCACGTCCAGGATCTGAGGACCCGCTTCTCTCCCGCGGCAATGGAGGATCTGCTCCTCCAGGAGCGAACGCCCGGCAGCTCCGTCCTGAAGCTGCGGCAAGTCCCGGCGGTAGACAGCCGCGCCGCCGAGAAGCTCCAGGTGCTGCTCAAGGTGAGCCAGATGCTCTCCTCGCTGGGCCCCATCGATGAGCTGCTGGAGCGCGTCATCCAGCTCGTCTTCCGGATCCTCGAGGTGGACCGGGCCGCCATCTTCCTCGTAGACCCCGCGAACGGTACGCTCCGCCCCCGGGTGGCGCGGACCTCCTCGGGCGAAACGCCCTCGGGTCACTTCTACAGCCAGCAGATCCTCGACTACGTCCGGGAGCGCAGTGTGGCGGCGCTGTTCGCCGATGCGTTGCAGGATCCTCGCCTGGAAGGCGCCTCCTCGGTGATGTTGCAGTCCATCCACGCCTCCATGTGTGTGCCGCTCAAGCCTCACCACGAGGTGCTGGGCGTGCTGTATGTGGACAACCTCACCCAGGCCAACCGCTTCACGCAGGAGGACCTGGAGTTCCTCACCGCCTTCGCCAACCAGGCCGCCATCGCGCTGGAGAGCTCGATGCTCTCGCAGCGGCTGGCGGAGGAGGCCGTGCTGCGCAACACCTACCTGCGCTTCTTCCCTGCCCCCGTCATCAAGAAGCTGCAGAGCGCTCGCGGAGCACCGCTGGAGCGCGTCGAGACGGAGGTCACCGTCCTCTTCTCGGACATCAGCGGCTTCACCTCACTGTCCTCCAAGCTGCCTCCCACGCAGGTCATGGATCTGCTCAACGAGTACTTCCCGGTGATGGCGGAGATCGTCTTCCGCCATGAGGGCACCTTGGAGAAGTACATCGGCGACGCGTTGATGGCGATCTGGGGCGCGCCGTTCCCTCAACCCGACGATGCGGACCGGGCGCTTCGAGCGGCCGTGGAGATGCAGCACGCGCTGGCCCGCCTCAACGCCCGCTGGAAGACCGAAGGCAAGCCAGAGCTTCAGATCCACGTGGGCCTCAACACGGGCCGCGTCGCGGCAGGCAACATCGGCTCCGAGCACTATCTGCAGTATGCCACCATCGGAGATGCCACCAACGTGGCCAGCCGGATCTGCAGCGCCGCCTCCGATGGGGAGATCTGCATCTCCGAGGCCACCTTCCAGCGCTGCCATGAGCGCTCCTGGCCCCTGGTCAAGCTGGCCCCGGTGCAAGTCAAGGGCAAGCAGGAGCCCCTGACGCTGTACCGGGTGGACTGGAGTACCGCGGCGACACGGTGAGCCCGCTGGCGCCGCGCCTCACTCGGCCTCCTGGCCCAGCCGCTCGGGCTTGACCAGGGTGATCTTCCCTCCCTCGTAGGAGAGCAGGCCCTCGCGTACGTAGAAGCGCAACCACTTGTTGGTGCTCTCCCGGGTGAGGCCACACAGGTTGGCCAGCTCCGACTGGGTCAACCGATGATTGATGACCACGCCTTCGGCGCCAGGCTGGCCCTGGTGCTCGGCCAGCTCCAGCAGCACTCGCACCAGCCGCGTGCGCGCATCCAGGAACGTGGCGTCATGGATGAGCTGCGTGACACGCCGCACCAGCCGCGTCAGCGAGGAGAGGAGCTTCATGGCGATCCGGGGACGCTCCTCCAGGAAGCGGTGGAAGTCCTCCCGCTGGAGGCTCAGCAGATCCACCTCCTCCCGCGCGACGGCGTCCGTCGAGCGCGGCTCCTCGTCCAGCAGCGCCAGCTCTCCGAAGAAGTCCCCGCGATCGAGCAGCGCCAGGATGGCCTCCTTGCCATCATCCGAGCTGAGGCGGATGGCCACCTGTCCCTTGCGGACAATGTAGAGGGCCGTGCCTACGTCCCCCTGGTGGAAGATGACCTCTCCCTTGGAGTAGCGCCGGGAGCGCAGGAGCGCGGACAGCTGCTCCAATTCCTCCGCCTGAAGGTTCTCGAAGAGGGAAATCCGGGCCAGTAGCTGTGAGTACGACACGATGCGCGTCCTCTCTCCTGCTCTCGCCGAGGCGGTCCCTCCGCCTCTCAGAGGCAAGCCATAGCACGACCGCCGTACCCCACCTTTAAGTACGAAACGGCTGCTCCGGGAATCATGTGTCCTGCTCGAGTTGGAGCCTGTGCATGCGCTCACAGTCCTCCTGTGAGCTGCCTCACAGCCCCAACAATCCGAACTCTCTACTGTGGTGCCACCCCCTAACGAGGAGAGACGCCATGTCTAGGACGAACCCCAACACGCTCTTTGCTTCACAAGCCCCCAGCGCTTCTTCCTCACGCTCGGCAACGCCTCGCCTGGCCCCTGTGAAGAAGGCTGAAGCCTTCGATCCTGCCGCAGTGCGGCATGCCAAGGACCGGGCCACCGAGCTGCTCGCCCAGGGCAAGCTGGCGGAGGCGCTCGCCGCGTTCCAGGAGGTGGTGAGGGCTGCGCCAGGGGAGCCCATCTACCGGCAGAAGGTGGCCGAGGTCCTCCAACGGCTGGGCCGCACGCAGGAGGCCATCGCCGAGTACGAGTCGGCGGCGGAGACCTGGGCCAGGACGGGGTGGCTGGTGCGCGCCATCGCGCTGTGCAAGGTCATCCTGCAGCTCGATCCCGGGCATACCCGGACCCAGACGCTGCTGGCCAACCTCCATGCCCGGCGAGAGCAGCCCCGAGCCGTGGCCGCGCGCCAGGAGCCCAGCAATGCTACGCCCCCTGGCCTCGTGCGGAGGCGCTTCCCTCAGGCGCTGGTGTCCGCCGTCCCGGAGGAGCCGATGGCCCCCGTGCCGTTCTTCACCTCCTTCGGGCGGGAGGTGTTCCTCGAGGTCCTCGCGGGCGTCGAGCGGCGCGTGTGCCAGCCAGGCGAGGTCATCGTGCAGGAAGGCGAGCCGGGCCGCTCCATGTTCATCGTGGTCGAGGGCCAGGTGAACGTCGTGCGCCAGGACGAGACAGGCCAGCCCGTCACCCTGGCGGTGTTGGGGGACGGCGAGTTCTTCGGAGAGCTGGCGCTGCTGTGCTCGGGCCCCCGGCTCTCCACCGTGGTGGCCGGGACGGAGACCGTGCTCCTGGAGTTCTCCCGCGAGCGCATGGAGGCGATCTCCGCGCGCTACCCTCAGATGGAAGAGGTGGTGCAGCGTCTCTACCGGCAGCGGCTGCTGGCCAACGCGCTGCGCAGCAACCCGCTCTTCGCGAACTGGCCCGAGGATCTCCGCCAGTTGGTGTCAGAGGCGTTCAGCCCCATCTCGGTCCAGGCAGGAGAGGAGATCCTGTCCCGCGGCCAGCCAGCCCATGCGCTCTACCTCCTGCTGCGGGGCCGGTGCGCCGCCATCCACCAGCACGTGGACGGCCGGGAGACGCCCTATCCGGAGATGGTCGAGGGCGATGTGTTCGGCGAGATCTCCCTGCTCCGCAGCAAGCTGGCCACCGCCACGGTGCGGGCTACCACCTCCTGCGTGCTGCTGAAGCTGGATGGGACCATCCTCGATGAGCTCCTGCCGCGCCATCCCATGCTGCAGAAGGAGCTGCAGCGCTTGGGCTCCGAGCGCATGCTTCGGACCAGCCTGCTGCTCTCGGGGCGCCCCATCCACCTGGGCGACATGCGTGTTTGATCCGCGAGAGCTCCCTTCAGCTGGAGGCCGCGTTCCCCTGGCGGGAGAACTCCGGTTCGATTCCGGCCGATGAGTCCTCCACCGTGCCGGCCGGTGCTGGCACCGAGCGCGGCAGCAGGACGACGAAGCTGGTGCCCTCATCCACCGAGGAGGACACCTCGACGCTCCCGCCGTGGGCCTGGACGATCTGCGCGACGATGTAGAGCCCCAGCCCCAGCCCGCCCTGGGCTCTCCTGATGCTCCCGGATTGGTGGAAGGGCTCGAAGATGTGGGCCCGGACGGACTCAGGGATGGGCGCCCCCGCATTGTGCACCTCCACGCGCTGCAAGGTCTCCACTCCCTTCAGGCACACGCTCACGGGCGTACCTGCGGGGCTGTTCTGCAGGGCGTTGGCCACCAGGTTGGAGATCACCTGCGCCAGCCGCTCCTCGTCCCAGAAGCCGTGACAGTTCCCACTGACCTCCAGGTGGACATGCCGTTCCTGGTGAGCCACCTCCAGCTCGGCGATGACGCGGCGGCACACCTCGTCCAGGGCTACATCGCTCGGACGCAGCGGGATGCCGCCCGCCATGCGCGCCCGCGCGAAGTCCAGCAGCTGCTTCACCAGCCGCGACATCCGCTCCGCGCTGCTGTCGATGCGCTGGACCATGCGCCGCACCTCGGGTGTCAGCTGCTCGCGCGTCAGCAGAGCCGCCGAGGAGAAGCGGATGGCGGCCAGCGGGTTGCCCAGGTCGTGCCCCAGCACGCCGATGAAGCGCTCCCGGAAGCGCCCCTCCTGCTCTCGCTCCTCCTCCTGCCTGCGCCGCGCGGTGATGTCCCGGCTGATGCCGAACAGGCCATAGACCGCTCCGTCCGCCTGGCGCAGCACGCCCTTGATGGACTGCCAGACACAGCCGAAGCCGGGGCCTCCATCCGCGTCATCATAGGTAGCCGTCTCCCCCGACTCGAACACCGCCCGATCGTGCTCCAGCGCCGCCGCGGCGGCCTGCGGCCCCAGCAGCTCCGCGTCCGTCCGGCCCAGGACCTGCTCGGCCGGGCGGCCAAACGCCCGCGCCGCCGCGGTGTTGAGCATCACATAGCGCCCCAGTAGATCCTTCACGTAGACGGCATCAGTGGTGCTCTCGATGACAGCGTGGAGCAGATCCCGATTCTGGCGCAGGGCGACCTCCGCCGTGGCCCGCTGGATGTACTCCTCCAGGAAGAGCGTGAGGCCCCCTTCGGATGGAGCCATCCTCGCCTGCACCCATGTCACTCCCGACGCGGTCGTACGGCTGACCCGCTCCATGTGCGGTACCTGCCGCTCCACCACCCGCACACAAGCGTCAAAGAGGCTGCACTCGCAGACCCAAGGCGCTTCATCCAGAAGCCGGCGGCCCGGCTCGGGCAACAGCCTCAGCACACCGGCGCTCACCCGGCGCGGCGAGCTATCCACACACTCGAAGTCGATGATTCGTCCCTCGGGCGAGCGCAGCGCGCGCAGCCGCATCCAGATGTCTGGTGGCAACACTTCGCCCTGAGCCCAAGGTGGCTCGTTTTGATTCCAAGCTTTCATGCGTCCGCCTCTCGGCGCCCCCGCTTTATGATCAATACACTAGCGCTTTCCCCGCTCTTCATGGAAATCGCCATGCCCTCCAGGTCGGCAGGCGGTGGTGGGTGTCGGACACAAGGCGAGCGCCGAACGTTTCCTGGGTAGCAGGCCCGAGGGGAGGACTTCGTTGACCCGCCCCCAGCGGCCCCCTATGACGCAGGGCCTGGGGATCCACGATGGACACGCCCTTCGGTCAAAGACTGGGTGTACAGACACTGCAGGGTGCAGTGCACGCGGTGGGAGATCCGTTCGCGCAGGTCCTTGAGCGGCTCCAACCCGGCCGCCGGGTGCGGACACAGGGCATCCAGAGCGCGGCGCGGGGGTACGTGCTCGCCCGCCTCTCACGCAGCCTACAGGCACCGCTCGTCTGCGTGGCGGTAGACGAGGAAGCGGCCGACGCCCTGGCCCATGATCTGGCCTTCTTCCTGGGAGGCAGCGGCACGCTCCTGGAGCCTCGGGTGCTCCGCCTGCCCGCGGACGAGGTGCTGCCGTATGACGAGCTCTCGCCCGAGCCCACCGCGATTAGCGAGCGGCTGGGCACCCTCTTCCACCTGAGCCAGGGGACGCGCTTTCCCGCACTGGTGCTGTCCATGCGGGCCCTGCTGCGCAAGGTGCTGCCACCGCCGGTGATGCACGAGCTGTCCGCCCGCGTCACCGTGGGCCAGGACTTTGATCGCGACTCGCTGGCTCGCAAGCTCGCCTCCATGGGCTACCAGTCCAGCCCGCTAGTGGAGGATCCGGGGACGTTCTCGGTGCGGGGCGGCATCCTGGACGTCTTCAGCCCTCTCTATGAGCGCCCTGTGCGGCTCGAGTTCTTCGGGGACACCATCGAGTCCATCCGCGTGTTCGATCCAGACACGCAGCGCACGGTGGACTCGCTCAAGGAGGTGTCCCTGGTACCGGCGCGCGAGGTGATGCTCACGGAGCAGACGCGCCCGCGTGCCGAGAGCGCCGCCCGCGCCGCGGCGGATCGCATCAACCTGCCCACGATCCAACTGCGCGAGCGCCTCGATGCCCTGCGAGAGGGCATGCCCGGCTTCGGTCTGGAGGGGCTGATGCCCGGCTTCTTCGAGGGCGGGCTGGGCACCGTCTTCGACTACTTGCGCCTTTGGGCGAAGGATCCGCTCTTCTACTTCGATGATCCGGTAGGACTGGACCGGGCCGCCAGCGATCTCTGGGCGGAGCTGGAGCGCACCTTCGAGGCGGCGGAGGAACGGAAGGATCTCTCGCTCCCACCTCCGGAGCACTTCCTCACGCGCGCGCAGGCGGACGCGCAGCTCACGTCGGCACGCGTGCTGGAGGGTGGAGGGCTGGCGCTCACTCCGACCGAGCAGCCCCCAGTGCTGTTCTCCTTCGGGAGCACCCAGGATCTGCGTGAGGCCATCCTGGCGCATCACGGCGAGGAGGGGGCGCTGACTCCGCTGGTGGAGCGGCTGCAGCGCTGGCGGGAGATGCGCGTCGCCTGTGCCATCGCGTGCGGCACGCTGAGCCAGGCGGACCGGCTCAAGCGCCTGCTGCTGGATCGCAACGTGATGGTCCGCATCCACGAGGAGGCCATCGAGGATGTGGGCAAGCTGTACGAGCCCTCCATCTATGCCCACCTCTTCACCGGCGAGGTGAGCCACGGCTTCGTGGACGGCTCGGGCGGCATCGCCGTGCTCGCGGATGAGGAGATCTTCGGAGTGCGGGCCCGGCGCCGCGTGCGCCGGTCCAAGAAGCTGGACGCGTTCGCCGCGGGCTTCAAGGATCTCAAGGAGGGAGACCTGATCGTCCACACCGACTTCGGCATCGGCCGCTACGCGGGGCTGACGAAGATGCAGGTGCAGGGCGTGCCGGGAGACTTCCTGGTCCTGGAGTACGCGGGGAAGGACAAGATCTACC
>Ga0247825_10000949_pt1 | contig 18822 bp, 14 predicted proteins | sample 13C_Vanillin_Day_FD_194413 | JGI IMG/M metagenome (GOLD analysis project Ga0247825, IMG submission 194413) | Soil microbial communities from agricultural site in Penn Yan, New York, United States - 13C_Vanillin_Day48 | ecosystem: Environmental > Terrestrial > Soil > Agricultural land | place...
GAAGGACGTCTTCACGGACGACGACCGGGATACGGACAGGGACGGCAAATAGTCGGTAGTCGGTAGTTGGTAGTTCGTCGTTGGCTGGTGGTTCGGTTGAACCACCAGCCGCGGACTACAATTCAACGCGTGGTCCTGCGCGGCATTTCCGACAGCATCCTCGACACGATCGGCAACACGCCGCTCGTGCGCATCAACGCCATCACCCGCGGCGTGACCGAGGCGACGGTCCTCGCCAAGCTCGAGACCTTCAACCCGGGGAACTCGCTGAAGGATCGCATGGCGCTCCGGATGATCGAGGACGCCGAGCGGCAGGGGCTCCTGCAGCCTGGCGGAACGATCATCGAAGGGACCTCCGGCAACACCGGCATGGGCCTCGCCATCACCGCCGTCATCAAGGGCTATCGCTGCATCTTCACCACGACGGACAAGCAGTCGAAGGAGAAGATCGACGCGCTGAAGGCGTTCGGCGCCGAGGTGATCATCTGCCCGACCGACGTGGATCCGGAGGATCCGCGCTCGTACTATTCAGTCTCGTCGCGGCTGGCCAGGGAAGTTCCAGGGGCCTGGAAGGCCAATCAGTACGACAACCTGTCCAATACCACCGCGCACTACGAATGGACGGGTCCTGAGATCTGGGAGCAGACGGGAGGGCAAGCCACGCATCTGGTCATCGGCGTCGGCACCGGCGGGACGATCAGCGGCATCGGACGCTACTTCAAGGAGCGGAACCCCGCCGTCAAGGTCTGGGGCGTCGACACCTACGGATCGGTGTTCAAGAAGTACAAGGACACGGGAATCTTCGACAAGAACGAGATCTATCCGTACATCACGGAGGGCATCGGCGAGGACTTCCTGCCGGCCAACGTCGACTTCGCGATCATCGACCACTTCGAAAAGGTCACCGACAAGGACGCCGCCATCATGACCCGGCGGCTGGCGCGCGAGGAGGGCATCTGGGTCGGCAACTCCGCCGGCGCCGCCATGGCCGGCGTCGTCCAGCTCGCCGACAACTTCGGGCCCGATGACATGGTCGTGGTGGTGTTCCACGACCACGGTTCACGCTACATGGGCAAGATGTTCAACGACGAGTGGATGCGCTCGAAGGGCTTCCTCGAGGTGTCGGGCATGACCGCCCGCGACCTCGTGGAGTTCGGTGTCTCCGGCGAGCTCTACACCATCGAGGCGGCACGGCCGGTGGAAGAGGCAATCCGGGTGATGAGCGACCACGACTTCTCGCAGATCTGCGTGACGAAGGCCGGCCGCATCATCGGGTCGTTGAACGAGGCGCACCTCTACGAGGAGTTCGTCCGCGACCCGACCTGCAAGTCCAGGTCGGTCGAGGAGATCATGCAGCCGGCGTTTCCGTTCGTGGACGCCTCAACGCCGGTGCACTTCCTGTCGACGATGATTACGCCGGAGCAGTCGGCGCTCCTGATCAGGGATTTCAAGACTCAGAAGACGTTCATCATCACGCGGTCTGACATCATTCGCGTCTTGACCTAGTTGATGCCGATGTTGCGCGGGATGCCGAGGACGCCTCCGAGCCCGCGAAGCTTCAAGAGGTCGATGGGGCCGATGATGTTGACGACCTGCAGCTCACCGGGTTCGGCATTGATGATGAAGATGCCGCCGACCTTGCCGCCAGGGTTGAACAGCCAGATCTCCTGCAGCTCCCAGTTTCCGCCTTTGTCCTTCTCCTCGTTCGCCACGATTCGCGACCAGCCGGGAGCCGCCAACTGCTTGCGAATCGCCAAGATGTCGTCCATCGAGAACGCCTTCTGGTCGTCGAATTCATAGCTTCGGACGTAGACGCCCTCGAGCTCGGAGAGGAGTTGCTTCACGACTGCCGAATTCGGCCCATCGCCAACAAGCGCAGAGCCGGCGGTGGACAGCATCGAGCGATCGATCGTGATCTCCTGCTTTTCGGTTGCACGCTCGCCGAGACGGTCGAGAAACGACAGATTCAGCCGGGCGCCCTGTGCGCTGGCGGCAACCGGAACAAGCAGTGTGAATGCGACGAGAGCGAGCGTAGTCTTCATGGGTTCCCCTTACCGACCGCCGTTATCGGCTGGTTGCGATAGCTTGCTCTGCACCACCGCGAGCGTCTCGCTCGTGATTTGCAGCGCCATTCGAAGTTCTTTCTGCACGCGCGCCGCTTCGGCGGCCTTCTGACTCGTGTAGTAGCGCTCCGCTCCGCCGACGGTGAGCGTCACGATGGCGGCTGCAGCGAGCCAGCGCATCACCATGCTCGAACCGTGTCCGGCGCGCGGCGCTGGCGCGGCGCTCGTGTTGATCCGGTCGAGCACGCGATCCGCGAGGTCCGGAGGTGCCTGCTTTCGCCGCAGCGCGTCGCGCAGTTCGTGATCGATATTCATTGCTGACCCCTACCCATGAGACGTTCACGCAGTGCCGCGATCGACCGCCGCAGGTGACTCTTCACCGTGTTCACCGGCATGCCGAGCGCATCCGCGATTTCCGTCGGATCCATTTCTTCCTGATACCGGAGCACGACGACCATCCGCGCCCGCGCCGGCAGGTCGGCCACCAGCGCCTGCAGCCGGTCGGCGACGAAGATTTCCCGCGTCTGCGGCACGTGTCCGGTCTCGGGGAGCGTGTCGGTCCCAAACTCCTGGCGATGGTTGCGGCGCCGGATCTCGTCGATGCAGCGATGGCTGGCAACCCGGCGCAGCCACGAGACCACATGGGCCTCCGACTCCAGCCGGCCCAGGCTGCGGTACAGCTCGAGGAAGACCTCCTGCGCCATATCTTCGGCGGCCGGCCGGCTCCGCAGCATGTGCAGGGCGACGCTGAACACCATGTTCTGGTGGCGGCGGATGAGGGCGGAAAACGCCGCCTGGTCGCCGGCCTTTGCCAGCGTCAGCAGGTCCGGGCTGGCGGTCTCGGCTGCCGCGCAATGCGGTGACGCCGTGGGAACCGCTGCCGGCCGAAGCGCGGCTGCCGGGGTGTCTGTGCGTCCAAACGGGGCCGCTGTGACCATCTGCTTCAAATACGGCCGCTGGAGCTGAAGGGGTGCAGGACGCCTAGTACCGGAGGGTAGTGGGCCCCCACCACGGCACGATCTCGTAGACGAACCGACCGGCCTTCACGGCCGGGTCGCTATCGACCGCCGCCCTGGCTGCATCCATCGATTCGACTCGCAGGATGAAGATGCCGGCAAGGGCGCGATCCCCGGATGTGCCTTCGAACGGCCCGGCCACCACCATCAACCCCTCTTTGGTGAGGCGGTCGATATTCGCGCGGTGGGCCTGCGACACCTTCGTGGCTTCCGGGGTTGCCGCGGCGGTCCACGCCGGGCCCCGGCGCAGGAAGACCATGTAGTACATCCGCATCTCGGTCGGTGGTTTGGCAGGCGCGGCCGCAGCGGGAGAAGGCGGTGCAGCAGGTGACTGTCCAAGTGCCCCCGAACCCGTCAGGAGGGCAAGAGTACACAGCGACACAAGCAATCGAATCTTCATCATCACTACTCTCTACGGCGTGAGCCGGAACGCGGTCAGCTGCGTCGCGCCGCCGACGGCAGATTCCACGGCGTAGTCCCCTGGGGCGAGGGAGAGGACCGGCACGTCGACGACGATCCAGCGGAATCCGCGCGATTCGTCGGGGCGTGTCGTCACCTGCAGCGGAACGGGAAGTTCGGCGCCCCGCCTGTCTCGCAGGACCGCGGTCGGTGCCCCGGTCGCATCCGTGGGCAACTCCAGGCGCAGCCGGTCGGTCCGCTGGAATCGAGGATCCGCCGTGCGGACGAAACGCTGGCCCGAGGCCGCGGTCCGTCGTAGCAGCACCGCCTCTCCGAGCGGGCTGGGCGTCTCGGGCACGGTGACGCGTCCGAACTCGCCGACCGGATCGCCGCTCGCGCTGGTGACGGTCAGCTGCGCTGAATAGTCGCCGCTGACCAGCGGACCATCGGAGTCTCTCAGCTCGAACACGACCTCAGAGTCGCCGGGCGACACGCTGACCTGCCGCGAGACTGTCTGCCCGGCCCTGAGAGAAGGTGAGGGACCGCTTCGAACCGGCCGCAGCGTCAACTCCGCTGTCGCGCCTGCTTTCGACGACTCCGGGCGGGACTGCGGGTCGAGCTCGGCGACAATCCACAACGCGACGGCCGACGCGCCGGAACTGTTGCTCCTCGTCCAGGCCGAGGAGCGGAAGTTCAGCAGGCTGCTCCTCGAAACGCTCAGGGCCTGCATCGCCGTCTCGATCGGAACCTGTGGCCTGGCCGTGTCGATCACCGGCATCGAGCGCGACTCGATTGGCGGCAGCGCCACGTACGCCGTCCTCGCGCGTACCTGGACATTCGGGCGGCTGACTTTCACGGTGATCCGGCGCAACCGTCCATCAATGTCCGAGCGTGTCGGCGAATAACCGATCAGGTAGTACGAGGAGGTGGCGGTCATGATCTTCTGCAGATGGCCTTCGACGTCGTCGGTGTTGACGATCGGGATGCCGCCTGTGTCCTCGGCGAGGCTACGCAACGCCGATTGCCGCTCAGATAGAGTCCTGTTGCTGCTGAACCCGCCAGCGCCGATTCGGCCACGACGGTTGGACGCCGGCGTCAGCCCCGCCGGAGAGATCGGATAGAACGACACATTGGAGCGCTTCGCGTGCGCCTCAATCTCGTTGAGCCTGTTGGCATGCTCGAGCGATGCGAGGTCAGCGAGGTCGGACTCGCACTGGCGTGTCGACAGCGTCGTGGTGGATTCGCCGACTCTCGGCGCCGGGGCGGGGTCGGCAGGCGTCCTGCCTGCTGCCCGCAGAGCCGCGCCGAGATTCGGGTTCCGTTGATACAGCCTGAACCCCTCGGTCAGCAGGAAGACGTGCTTGCGCTCTTCGCGGAGCCCTGCCAGATGGTCGATCAGGGCGTCGAGCGCCTCGAACGTCATCAACTCGCGGAGACGCCCCTTCATCTCCGCGTTCGGGCTGCCCGGAATGTAGGACGGATAGCAGAGGTCCCACGACGTAAGCCTGGGGTCCTCCGGCATCTCCTCGAACCACGTCCGTGAATCGACCGGAAGCCGCCGGTGAAACGTCAATTCACCGATCCGTGTGTCGGGGGTCATGACCGCCACGAGGTCGTCCGGGCCTAGCAGAGTGTTGATGTAACGGATTACCGGGATCCGGATCTGCGCGAGGTTGGCTCCGGCTGGTGTCGTGCTTCGACCGGGAACGAAGATGACGAACAGGCGCGAGCGCGGATCCGTGACCATCTGCCTGTTCTCGTCCGGCGTCCGCGGCTCGAGCGCCGCACCAGGCTTCGGCGCGGCAAAAGCGATGGGCTCGAATGTCTGAATCGCCTGCGGCGTACCGTCCTCGAACAGCTGGACCTCGTCGCGGCGGAGGTCTGTTACCGGCTTCCCGTCGCGTGTCGCGTAGAGGTCAACGCGGACGGACTGGATGCTGCCCCGGAAGGTTGGCTGCTGCGGGCTGGCGGTCTGATCCTGTGCCGCGGGAATCGACGCGGCGGCAACAGCCACGAACAGACAGACGCCGGGGATGAACCGCCAGGCCATGGGAAATCAGTGTGGATGCTGCTGGTAGTGTAGTCGCAACAGGTCCTTGCCGTAGTCGTTGCCGTTCGGCGTCCGCACGACCGAGTGAATGTGCTCACGGTAGGGCTGGCCGCCGGGATACAGGTGCCGGAGGTTCACCGGCGTCTGATGGTCGAACTCGATCAGGATGACCGGGCTGTGAATCCGGTAGTAGTAGACCGACCCGTCGTCGGTGCCGCCAACCCAGGCGAAGGTGGTCGCATCGAGGTGCCGTTCGACCTCCGAGAGCTGTACGCGTGCGTGGCCGTCCCGAAGGTTGCCGATGTAGAGGCCGGCCAGGTCGAGCAGCTGCTTCTTCTGTGCTGGTGAAAACGACGACACGCGCACGCCGGCGTAGTCCAGAACGACGTTGTCACTGAACGCCTGCGTGAGAATGTTATTGCCGGTCTTCGACGTCTGGATGACCGCCTGCTTGCGCTGATCCGGTGTCAGCGCGCGGATCATCTGGAGCCCGCGGTCCTGTTCATCAACGAGGATCGACGTCCCGGCGTACTTCCCGGACTTCGCCACCGTCGGCTCCGATCCCCAGAACGCGGGCGTCATCACCACCTGATCGCCGAGCACGAAGTAATTCAGGTTCAGGTGGTGGCCGTCGAGCTGCCAGCCCCACGGCTCGCGCGCCGAAGGTTCACCCATCACAGTGACCCAGTATTTCCACTCGCCGTACTCGACGAAGTTGTTGCCGTTCAGCTCGCCGAGGGTTTCGTTCAGTCGCATGATGTCGCGCGTCAGCTTCAGCCCTTTGGCGCTCAACGACGCCTCGATCATGCGGAAAGCGGCTTCACGCTGCACAGGGCTCATTTCCTCGAACGACACACCGTCGCGGTAGTAGATGTGCTGATTGGCCCATTTCCGCCATTCCACATCGTCTGCGCGAAACATCGTCTTCCTGCGTTGCGGTTCGTCGAGCGACTTCAAGAAAGCGGCGGCAGCGACGCGGACCGGCTCGGTCGAGACGCCGGTGGACCGGATGGAAAAGAGATTGGATGCGACGGTGCCGTTCGTCGTAATGCCCCTGAACGGCTCCTTGAGGCCGGTGGTCTCCATGCGCGTGCTGAACTCGCGCGACCGCTTGAGGTAGTCCTCCCGGCTCGGAGTCTGGGGAGGGGATTGCGCCTGGCCGGCGATGGCTGCGACGCCGAGCGCAGCGCCAATCCCGACGAACAGATACACGCGAAGATAGGAACGCATCGGAACCCCCGGCCTATTAGAACCCACTACGGAACAACGCGGAATGCGGTGACTCGCGCTGTGCTGCCCTGCGTCAGCTCGATGGCATAGACGGCGGGAGCGAGCGGTGCAAGCGGCAGTTCCACGCTAATCCAGCGCCACAGACCCGAACCGTCCGGCCGCTCAGTCACCGTCACGGGAACGGGGATCACCGCCCCCTTGCTGTCGCGCAGGGTCGCGGCCGCCGACTCCGTGCCCGTCGTTGGAAGCTCAATCCGCAGACGCTCGCTCCGTTGAAACGACGAGTCGGCTGTCCGGACATAGCGTTGGCCGGTTGCGGGCCCGCGGCGCAACAGGAGGGGCTCTCCGAGTGCGGGCATCTCCTCGGTCACCGTCAGTCGGACTGTCTCGCGGAGCGGCTCCATATCCGCGCCCGTCACCGTGATGCGCGCGATGTAATCGCCGGGGGCGAGTGGTTCGGTGAGCTCGACGTCGAACGATCCACCGGGGGAGACCTCAACCCGTTTCGAGAACGTGGAGTTGGAGCCCTGGTGCTGGATCATCAATTGCGCGGACAAAGAACCGGTGGTGCGCAGTCCGACACGTTGCCGTGCGTTCAGCTCTCCCACGACCCAGATCGTGCTCGCGCGTCGTCCATCCGCGCCCTGACGCACCCACGTTGCTGTCTGCACGTGCAGCGCTCTGCCAGCCGCTGATCCCGTGATTGCGGCGACCGCAGACTCGATCGCGTTCGGAGGTCTAGCTGGCTCCCGCGTCGGGACGCGGCTGACGTCCGGTGGTGCCTTTGCCGCAACGTAGCCAGGCCTCGCATGAACCCGGACGCCCGGGCGATCGATCTTGACCTCGATACGGTGGAACCTGCCGTCGAGCGCGGCGTTCGCCGGCGTGTATCCCAGGAGGTAATAGGCGGACGTGACCGTCATCATCTCCTTGAGGCGCCCACGAATGTCGTTGGTGTTGACGATGGCCACGCCGCCGGTCTCTTCGGCAAGCCCGCGCAGCGACGACTGGATCGAGAGGGTCGTTGTGTTCTCGGCTGTCTGGGATCGCCCGGCCCCCGTCGCTCCGGGACCCGTCGCCATCCGTGCCAGCGACACGGGCGAGAACGACACGTTGTTGCGGCTGGCATGCCGGGCGAGTTCTTCGAGCCGATCCCGATGGTTGATCGAGGCCAGAGCGTTGAGGTCTGCTTCGCATTCGCGCAGCGTCTCGGATGTCACGGGAGTTGAGGCACGAACGCCCGGAACAGGGCCTTGAGGGCCGCGACCGACGGGAAACCCGGGAGGCGCGCGTTCACCCCTTGCGGCAAGCGCCGGGTTCTCGGTGAAGAGCCGGAAGCCGTCGGTTTCGAGCAGGATGTGCTTCCGCTCCTCGCGCAGGCCGCCGAGATGCTCGACCAGCGCGTCGAGCGCCTCGAATGTGATCAGCTCCAGGTGACGTGCCCTCATCTCGCCGTTTGGGCTGCCCGGCTCACGTGGCGGGTAGCAGACGTCCCAGAGCCTGTGCTTGGGATCGACCAGGTCAGCGTCCGACAGGAAACGCGAGGCGTTGAGCGGAATGCGGCGGTTAAAGGTGAGGTCGGCGATACGTGTGTACGGCGTCATCACCGCGACCAGGTCATCGGGGCCGAGCAGCTCGTTCACCGGTTCGGCCAGCAGGCGTCGAGTGACACCCGTCGGTCCAAGACTGAAGCCAGCGTCGGGAGTCGGGAGAAACAGGACGAACAGCCGCGTGTGCGGATCGGTCGCAAGACGGCGGCTCTCCTCCAGCGTTCTCGGTTCCTCCGGCCTGACCGCCGATGGCGACGCGAAGGTTATGCGCTCGAATGTCTGAATCTTCTGCGGCGAGCCGTCTTCGAAAAGCCGGATCTCATCCTGGCGTAGGTCAGTGATCGGGGAGCCGTTCGCTGAGGCGTAGATGTCGACCCGCACCGATTGTGTCGCGGTGCGGAACGTCGGCTGTTGCGGGGCTGGCGGCGCGGAGTCCTGTGCGAGAAGAGTGGCTGCACAGACAGCCACGCACGCGGTGATGAAGGCACTCGCCCGTGGCAGCATGCCACGGGCGATGTTACTTGATCGCTTTGACGATACGTCAGCGTCCTTTCATCCAGACAAGCGGCCCAGTCGGCAAACGACTGTTCGATGCGTTCGCGATCTGCAAGCTCAAGTCAGTGAACCACGGACAGAACGAGATTCCCGTAACGCCGGGCTTGTTCGCCAATCCAACAATGCGATGGGCAGCTTGCCGGACACGATGTGTCACGGCCTGACACGACCTGACTCGCCCCGCCGTCTGGACCGGCGAGGTGGAGGACCGCTGTCGCGTCCCCGTTGCCTTCGCCCCGGTTGGAAAGGCGGTGCAACGAATCCTCACACGGCCCTGGAGTTGCGCGATTGCGGAAATGTAAGCGTCTCCGCCGTTGCGGTGAGCCCTTGGCTCGCCGAAAACGGATGGAACGACTTCTTCCTGGACATCTCGCCGGAGCGCTCCTCTTGAGCGGCAGGTACTGTCGATTGCGCAGCAATACGATCAGTAAGAGGGAACGCGAGTCGGGTATAGTAGCGCCACCCCAGAGGCTTTTCCATGGCCTACGATTTTTTTCTGAGCTACACGCGCGCGAACAACGACGCGTTCTTACGGAAGTTCTACGTCTCGCTGCAGCAGGCAATCACGAAAGTTCGGACCGCCCGGCAACTCCCGATCCCGCCGGCCATCGGCTTCTTTGATCAGCGCGAGCTCGAGCTTGGTGAGGATTGGGACGCCTCGATCGTCGACGGACTTCAGACGAGCAGCGTCTTCATCGCAGTCGTGTCGCCCGAGTACTTCAAGAGCCTCTATTGCGCGAAGGAGTGCAAGATCTTCCGTCAGCGCCTGGAAGGTGCCGGGCGGACGCTGCCATCACCGCTGGTCAAGCCGATCTACTGGAGCCCCTTCAACTTCGCGACCGCGCCGCCAATCTTTCAGGCGGCGCAACTGTTACGCGGGGATCTCACCGCTGTTCAGAACACCGAGGGCTACAGATTCCTGTTGCAGCGGTTCGTTGAACACGAAGATCTGTGGGATCGACTGATCCTCGACCTTGCGGGAGAGATCATCGACGCCGGCCAGGCGCAGGCATTGAATCCGCTCGCTGACGTTCCGAAACTGGCGAGCATTGACCCCGAATGGATGCCGAACGCGCCGGCGCAGATCGGTCCGAAGCGAGTCAAGTTCGCCTACATGGCCTCCGATCCAAGCGTCTTCGGTGCCGCGCGCGACGCCGCGCCTTACCAGAGCTCAGGCGGAGCCGACTGGCGGCCCTTCTACCCGAAGAGCCCGACCTCGCTGCATACCGAGCTGCAACAATTCGTGAATAGTCCGGAACTGGAGTTCACCAGCGACGAGCTCCCCGTCGGGGACGATTTCATTCAGAACGTCGAAGAAGCCGAGAAGAAGCGACAACTGGTCGTCCTCTTCGTCGATGGCTGGAGCCTTCAGTTCGATCAGAGCTTCAGACAGATTCTGGACGCACTCGATCGGAGGCTCGACTATCACTGGTGCGTGATCGTGCCGAACAACGACGAATACCAGCCAGATTCCGCGAGCGTGCGCCCACAGATTGACGCGGCGCTCAATGCCTCATTCGGCCGGCACGTCGCTCTCGGCAATCCGCTGTTCTTTCGCACCAACATCAAGTCCACCGACGATCTGAAAAAGGAACTGGCCGACGTTCTCATCAAGCTCAAGGAAGAAGTCAAGAAGCGCGCGAGTGTCGAGATGCCCGTGCCGGCAGGCCCGTCGCGCGCCGTCGTTCGTGGACAGGCGACGAAGACGTAGCCGATGTCTGCCGACACCGGGAGACCTCCCCTCGGGCGGATCCTCACGTTCTACTCCTACAAGGGCGGCACGGGCCGTTCGATGGCCCTCTCGAACGTCGCCTGGGTGCTCGCCAGCGCCGGCCGGCGGGTACTGGTCATCGACTGGGATCTCGAAGCGCCCGGTCTTCATCGGTACTTCGCGCCGTTCCTGATCGACGACGAGGTCACGGCCTCGAAAGGCCTGATTGATCTCGTCGATGACTATTCGAATGCCGCAATCGGACCGGCGCAGCAAGGTGCCGCGACCGATCCGGAATGGTTCCGCCCCTACACCGATTTCTCGAAGTACGTCGTCACCGTCAATTTCAAGAAGTTTCCCACCGGCGGCAGCATCGATTTCCTTCCGGCAGGACGGCAGGGCGATCACTATGCGCTGGCGGTCAGCTCGTTCAACTGGCAGAACTTCTACGATCGACTTGGTGGCGGCGGCTTTTTCGAGGCGTTCAAGCAGCGGGCGCGCGACAAGTACGACTACGTCCTCATCGACAGCCGGACCGGCGTCAGCGATACCGCTGGCATCTGTTCGGTGCAGATGCCCGACACGCTCGTCGTCTGTTTCACGTACAACAACCAGAGCATCAAGGGTGCCGCGGCGGTTGCCCGATCCGCGCGCGCGACGCACAGGAAGATCGTTGACGAGCGCCAGGCGCTGCTGCGCTCGGCCAGTGCGCCGCGGGTGTCATCGAACGTGCAGAGCCAGACGCTCCCGTTCCGGGTGTTTCCCGTACCGATGCGCGTCGACGACGGAGAGAGTGATCGCCTCGCCCTCCGTGAGGCATTCGCGCGGGAGACATTCAAGGACCTGGTCGATCACATCAAACCCAATGAGATCCTGGAGTACTGGCAGCAGGTTCAGGTCCCGTATCGCGTCTTCTATGCGTACGAAGAGGTGCTGTCGCCGTTCAAGGATGATCCGCGAAGCCCGCGTTCGGTCCTGGCGTCGCAGGTCAGGCTGACGAAATTCATCACGGACGACGACGTCACCGAATTCAAGCAGCTCCTGTCCCCGGAAGAGCAGAAGACGTATCTGGACGCCTATGCCGCAACGACGCAAGGCATGCCAGCGCCGCAGCGGTCAGAAGCGAATCAGGAGACGACCGAGCAGGCGCTCGCTCGAAAAGCTGACGGTGCGCTCGCGGCTCTGTCGGAGCCGGAGCGGATCGTTGCGCGACGCGTACTCCTCCGCCTGGTGAGGGTCAGTCCGGAAAGTGAAGGGACTGGTTACTTTCCGATTCGATCACGTCTCACCGAGTTCAGGGAGGACGAGCGCGCAGTTGCCGAAAGGCTGGCTGGCTTCGGCGTCCTTGTGATCGGATCCGAGTCTCGTGGCGCGGAACCGTCAGTGGGACTGGAACCGACGCTGCTGACGTCCTGGTCAACACTCATCCAGTGGATCCGGGACGATCAGGATTTTCTGGCGTGGCGCCAGGAACTGCGCGGATTTCTCACCCACTGGCTTCGAAATGAGCGCGACGACCGCAGCCTGCTTTCCGGGCGGTCGTTGTTTGAAGCTGATCGCTGGCTCGGCCGTCGCAAGGCCGATCTCAACGATGTGGAGATCGAGTTCATCGAGCGGAGCAAGAGTTGGACACCGCCTGCCCCTGCCCCGGCGGCCGTCAGGTCCCGGCTCGGATTCGCCTGGTTAGCGCTCGCAGTCGTTTCGATTGCCGCCGTGGCCTGGTTCGGGGGCGGTTCACTCAATCTTGGGAAGTCATCAGCCGCGGACACGCCGCCACTGGCGCGTGTGCCGAAGCTCGAAGGGCTGACCAGCGTCGAGGCACGCGACCGGGCGACTGAAGCCCGTTTCACGCTGCTCATGAGCGACGGCACCGCGGCCGATCGCGATTTCATCGAGAATGTCATCGTCGTGTCGCAGGATCCGCCCGCCGACACGATGGCCCCGTCATCACAGCCAATACGCTTGAAGGTTGCCGTTGCGACGGTGTCAGTCCCGCAGCTCGCCGGGTCAGATCTGTCCGCAGCCTCGGGCGTGTTGCGAAACCAGCAGTTGGAGGTTGGTGAGACGGAACTGCGTTACGTTCCGAACGCGGCGATCGACAAAGTCGCGTCCCAGGACCCATCTCCTGGTGCCCTCGTCGCTCCCGGCACCAAGATCAACGTCGTTGTGGCGCGGCTGCCGCTGCTCAACGAACTGCGCGTCGGTCTCTACCATCTGCCGCAGGATGCAGGCCTTGCCAGGGACATCAGGAAGTACCTGGAGGCAAAAGGGCAGAAGGTGGAACTGCTCGAACGCGACGGCAAGTTCTTTACGGGGAATCGTGCGCCGAAGGAAAACCAGATTCGCTACAGCGCCGCGTCTGAAGCACGTGCGATGGGCGAACTGGGGAAGCTCCTCAGCGACGGCGGGTTTGGCACGTTCAGGCCGGTGACGACCGCGAACACGTCGGACGGGTTCCTGTCGGTGTTTCTCTGGTCGCAGAAGGCGGCGGCGAACTAGACCGCTGACCTGTTCGTTGTTGTCATAAAGAGTCCGTGTTTGTCATAAAGAGTCACGTCGTTCTTCCCGTATTTGCATCTCCGAGAAATCGCCACCACGACCGTAATGACAGCGCCTATAATCCCGCGCCATGGCTCTCTATGCATTCGACGGCACCAGTAAAGAAGACGACATCGACGATACGACCGACAGCAATGTGGTCCGCTTCGCGCGCGCGTACCGCGGCCGGCGTGTGTACAAGTCCGGCGTCGGCACGCGCTTCGGCGCGATCGGGAAGGTGCTCGGCGGCTGGATGGGGATCGGCCTGCACGATCGCGTGGGCGACGCCCTCGACGAACTGAAAAAGAACATCGCCCGTGGCGACACGATCATCGACGTCGTCGGCTTCAGTCGTGGCGCAGCGTCGGCGCTGCACTTTGCCAACGAAGTCTGGGAGAAGCTCGGTCAGAGGAAACCCGATGCGCCGCGGATCCGGTTTGTCGGGCTGTTCGATACGGTCGCCTCCACCGGAGTGCTGCCGGGAAAGATCGACATCAATCTCGATCTCGAACTGCCGCCCAACGTCGACAAGTGCTGCCATGCGATGGCCCTCGACGAGAGCCGCGCATCGTTCCATGTGCATCGGGTCAAGTCACATGGCGGGCAGCTTCCCGACGGGACGATCGAGGAAGTGTGGTTCCGCGGTTGCCACTCGGACATCGGCGGTGGCGAGCACCATGACGCGCTGGCGAATATCGCACTCGTCTGGATGCTGCGGCGCGCGGCTGCGTCCGGGCTCGCATTCGACGCGGACGACGTGAAGGCGGCGGCTGACGGCCGTGACGCCGCCGCCGCGATCATTCGCGCCGGGTTCGACAGGAAGATCAAGAAGCGCGAGCCTCGCGCGGGCGACCATGTGCACTGCTCGGTTGTCGAACGGCCCGAGCATCTGAATCCGCCAACCGAGGGTTGTCTGGTGGTCGATGATCTCGGCGACGTGCGTGGCAGCTATCCAGGCCAGATGGCGTGGCCGTTCGACATCGACTGGAAGGACGCCTTACGCGAGCGTGTCCGGCTGACTGCCGGCGGTGCCGCGCACGTGATGCCGGTGCTTGCGCAGGAGCAGTGGAACGAGACGCCGTCCGTCTATCTCGAGAAGGCCGGACTCTATCGATTCGAGGTCGTCGGCGATCCCGTTGATTGGATCGACGGCGACGTCAAAGAGACCAACGGCGCCGACGGGTACGAGCTTGCCGCGCTGAAGCCCTTCAAGCACCTGGCGCGCCTGCCGGGTGCTCGCTGGTTCCAGCTCGTTGGCGCGGTCGATCGGGAGGAGCTCTTTGCGATAGGCCGCGTGTGCGAGCATCGGCCGACGAGCAGCGGCGAATTCGGATGCTTCGCGAACGACGCGTCGTTCAAGTACGACAACAACCGTGGTCAGTTATCGCTGTCGGTGCGCCGGCTGGAATAGGCAGCCGTTGGCGCTTGAGTCGAGCTATGTTTCACGTCGTTACTGCGCCAAGTCTCAACCTGCGTTCTGAGCCGCGCGTCGTTCCGACCAATCGCATTGCGACGCTGCCGCAGGGCCACCGCGTCGAGAAGCTCGCCGATGCGGGCCCCGAGTGGTCGAAAGTACAGACCACGCTCAGTGGTGCGCCGCTCGAAGGGTTCGCGGCCAGCCGCTTTCTGGGCACCGAGGCGTCAACGCAACCGGCACCGGCGGCCACCGGCGTCACCGCGGTCCATTTGCCAGCAGATCGTCCCGATGTGACACGCACGGTCACGACGGGGCGAGCCTTTCCGCTTGGCGAGGCGAATCGGCCGCAGCGCGACGGCCAGACGGCCGACGCGCGAGTCCGCCAGTTGCACGAGATCATCGAGTACCTGGACGTCGAAACCCACGCGCGCTATCAGAAGACGCCGGGTGCGACCTACTGCAACATCTACGCGTACGATTTCTGCTACCTCGCCGGGGCGTACGTGCCTCGTGTGTGGTGGACGTCGCGGGCGCTGGTCGACCTTGCAGGAGGGCGGTCGGTGCAGGTCAAGTACGACGATACGGTGCGCGAGCTGAACGCGAACGGGTTGCACGACTGGTTCGCTGACTTCGGGGGACAGTTCGGATGGCGGCGCGCGGCTGATCTCGACCAGGTGCAGCAGGCGGCGAACGCGGGAGGCATCGGCGTCATCGTCGCGCAGCGGACCGATCTGGGCCGCTCCGGCCACATTGTCATCGTCGTTCCCGAGACGGAATCGGCGGCGGCGAAGAGAGTCGAGGATCGGGTGCATCTACCGCTCCAGAGCCAGGCGGGCACCACGAACAGTTGCTGTTCGTGCGGCTCGTCGCGCTGGTGGGCCGGTCAGCAGTTCCGGTCGTTCGGGCTGTGGGCCCACGAGTGACACGCCAGATTCATTGACCTTCCAGGAGAGGAGTCCCGATGGACGCTCAGGTGTTGGATGCCACGACGGTTGCGTATCAGAAACGCGCCGCAGAGCGGCGCAGTCTCATGGAAGACGCAAAAGCGGCGCTGCGTTCGGGCGGCGGCACTCCTGAGGAGGATCACGACCTCGCGATAAAACTGAAGAAGCACGACCTCTTCGATTTTGCGTGCCGGCTCCTGGCACGCGCACGTCAGAAGCCGACCCACGACAAAAAGCTCCGGCGCGAACTCGCCCAGACGCATGCGCTGTGTACCTACAAGAACCCCGACGCGCCGCTCGTTGAACGCCTTGAAGACGCGCTGCGGCTACTCGAAGAGGAAGAGGACCTCCGCACGACAACCGATCAGGAGACGCTGGGCATCGCCGGCGCCATCTTCAAACGCCGCTGGCAGGCCGACGGTCGCAAGGAGAACCTCGAGACGTCCTTCGAGTACTACCGGCGCGGCTACGACGTCGGTCCCGACCAAGACGACGGTTACACCGGTATCAACGCCGCCTGCGTGCTGGATCTGCTGGGGGATATCGAAGTGCGCCAGGCGGTGCGCACGGGCGGAAACACGTCACAGGTGCAAGACAGGAAGCCTCAGGCCACCGCCATCCGTCACGAGGTCATCAAGGCGCTTCTCGCCAAGCGGGACAAGGAAACGCAACAGTCGCCGCCACCGAACAAGCCGTTCGATTCGAAGTGGTGGTGTGTGGCGACGCTCGCAGAAGCCTATTTCGGCCTCGAGGAGTTCGAGAATGCCGGGAAGTGGCTGGCAGTCGGACAGCAAATCAAGGACATCCCCGTGTGGGAGTTCAACTCGACGGCACGGCAGCTCGCGATGCTCGCGCGTCTCCAGTCGAAGATGTCAGTCACCAGGTCCGCCGGGCATGTGTCCGGGGATCCGCTGTGCGATCCACAGAGCGTGACCGAGTCGCCGGCGTGGCAGCTCCTGCAGCAGTTCCTCGGCATCTCGCCGATGGCGATCCGGTCCTCGGCGCTCGGGAAGGTGGGGTTGGCGCTGTCAGGCGGCGGTTTCCGCGCCTCGCTCTTTCATATCGGCGTGCTGGCCTCGCTGGCCGAACACGATCTGCTGCGCCACGTCGAAGTGCTGTCGTGCGTGTCGGGTGGCTCCATCCTCGGGACGCACTACTATCTCGAGCTGCAACGGTTGCTCGAAACAAAGCCGGACGCTGCGATCACGCGCGAAGACTACGTTGACATCGTCGACCGTGTGGCGTCCTCTTTCCTCGAGGGCGTGCAGCAGAACATCCGGATGCGGACCTTCGGGAACCCGTGGGACAACCTGCGGATGTTCTTCAGCCGGGCCTACTCCAGGACGCACAAGGTTGGAGAGATGTACGAGAGACATCTGTACTCCCGCGTCGCACGCAACGGGGGGCGGCCGGCGCGATTCATCGGCGACCTTCGCATACGGCCGGCGGAAACGTCGCCCGGATTTCACCCGCGTGATGAAAACTGGCGTCGAGCAGCGAAGGTGCCCGCACTTGTCGTCAACACCAGCTCGCTCAACTCCGGGCACCAGTGGCAGTTCACGACGTCGTTCATGGGGGAACCGCCCAGCATCATCAACACGAAGGTGGATGGCAATTACCGCCTCCGCCGCATGTATTACGACCAGGCACCGGCGCCATACGGACAGATTCGGCTCGGGTACGCGGTTGGCGCTTCGTCATGCGTGCCGGGCCTCTTCGAACCATTGCAGTTCCACGGGATGTTCAAGGACATCGCGGTCACGCTGGTCGATGGAGGCGTGCACGATAACCAGGGCATCCTCAGCCTGCTCGAACAGGACTGCGATCACCTGATCATCAGCGACGCGAGCGGCCAGATGGGCGAGGTGGACGAGCCGGGCGTCGGTCCGCTGCCGGTCCTGTATCGCAGCGACGCGATCTTCCAGACGCGCATGCGCGACCTCGCGTATCGCGATCTCGCCAGCCGTGTCCGTGGCGGTGTCGTCAGCGCGACGTACATGCACCTGAAGCAGGGACTGCAGGTGACGCCGAAGGATTGGGTTGAATGCGATGACCCCAAGGAGAATCCGCTGGCGACCAGTACCGCCGTGCGGTTCACCGCCTACGACGTCCGCGAGGACGTGCAGCGGTTGCTGGCCGACATCCGGACGGACCTTGACTCCTTCTGCGACGCCGAAGCGCACGCATTGATGACGAGCGGATACCGGATGACCGCGCACAACCTCAAGCAGCGAGGATTCAAGTTGGCTGGCGAGCACGACTGGAAGTTCCTGTACATCGAGCAGGCCATGCGGACCGGCAACCAGCGATTGATGGACATCCTGGAGCAGTCCGACGGCCTCGCGTTCAAGATCTGGCGGTTGTCGCGGCCGCTCCGTATGGTCGGCGTCGTTCTGCTCGCGCTCGCATTCGCCGTCGCCGTCTACGCCGCGTGGACGATGCGGGACCCGGCGAAGGACATCCCGCTCCTCACTGTGGGAGGGCTGCTGACGACTCTTGTGCTGTTTGTGCTGACGGCCGTCCTTGGCCGCGTCGTTGGACGCATCCTGGACGCACCCGGGTGGTTGAAGCGCGCGGCGATCGGCGTCGGTGCGGCGATCGCCGGATGGGCGATCGTTGGCATCCACTTGCTCTGGTTCGACCGCTTGTACCTGCGGTACGGGAATCGCTCACATTTCTGAGCGTCAGCGGGCGGTGGTGTACAAGGACGTGAATTGCCGTGCCGTCATCGCATACGAATCCGAACCGTCGCGGTTATTCGAAACCAGGTAGTAGCCGGCCTTGTACTTCGTGCGGCCTTCCTTGGTTTTGACGCTTCCGCCGCGCGTCGCCCGTTCCGCCCACACCGGAGTCTTCTTCACGTACGCACCGACGGCGGTTTGCCGGTAAGTCTTTCTGAAAACAGCGGCAGCGACCGTATACACGTCGCCGTTGTTGTCCACGATCCAGTCACCCCGCCTTGCGCGCTGTCGGTGACCCCACTTCCGGTACACCAGGCCTTTTGTATCGAGCGTGAGGCAGACCGCGGCCACCGGCCGGTCGGGGCGGCGAACGTAGCGTCGACGTGATGTCTTGACCATGAATGACAGGATACGCGGCAGCGGGCCGCGTGTTTTGTGACGAATGTCCAAAGAGTCCGTTTGACTCTGCAATATCTCTTCACGATAATCCGCGATCCCAGCAGATCGATGCCGGCGTGGACGTGCCGGGCATGCGCGAAGATGTCGCGCTGCTCTCCGAGCGCGCGCAGTATCTGGACTGACGGTTACTCGATCGCTTTGACGATATCCTCGACGACTTTCTTCGCGTCGCCGAACACCATCATCGTCTTGTCGAGATAGAAGAGCGG
>Ga0247825_10000950_pt1 | contig 18822 bp, 18 predicted proteins | sample 13C_Vanillin_Day_FD_194413 | JGI IMG/M metagenome (GOLD analysis project Ga0247825, IMG submission 194413) | Soil microbial communities from agricultural site in Penn Yan, New York, United States - 13C_Vanillin_Day48 | ecosystem: Environmental > Terrestrial > Soil > Agricultural land | place...
TGCTTGAAGGCCACGCGCAGCTTGCCCTTGTACTCCTCCTCCAGCTGCTTCACGGTGTTGGCCGCGCGCGAGCAGAACGGGCACTCGAAGTCCGAGAAGGCCACCAGCGTCACAGGCGCGCCGCTGTCGCCCTTGGCCGGCGCCGAGCCCACGTCCACCTTCTGCGCGGGCGGCTCGGGCGGCGCCGGCGGAGCACTCACGCCATGCGCCAGCACCGAGGCGTAGATCTCCGAGGGCTTCATCCCCTCGTTCACCATCATCTGCGCCTTGCGGAGCTCCTCGTCGATGACGGCCCGGAAGACCTCGATGGGCTGGGCGCCCGAGAAGAACCGGCCGTTGACGAAGAAGCCCGGCGTGCCGCCCGCCCCCAGTGAGAGAGCCAGCTTCTCGTCCCGATCGACGATGGCCGCCAGCTTCGGATCCGCCAGGTCCTTCTTCCAGCGCTTGATGTCCAAGCCCACCTCCTTGGCGAACGTCTCCAGGCTGGCGTCATCCAGCGTCTTCTGATTGGCGAAGAGCTTGTCGTGGTACTGCCAGAACTTCCCCTGGTTGTGGGCCGCCAGCGCCGCGATGGCCGCGGGCTTGGCGCGCGGGTGGATGGGCAGCGGGTGCTGCTTCACCACCAAGCGCAGCTTGTTGCCGTACTCTTCCTGGATCTGCTTGACGGTGGCGTTGGCCCGAGCGCAGAACGGGCACTGGAAGTCGGTGAACTCCACCATGGTCACCAGCGCGTCCGCGGAGCCCTGGGAGGGAGACTCCTCCAGGGGGACCTTGAAGACGGTGGACGAGAGCATCGGCCGCTGCGGCGGCTGCGCGGGCTGGGCCGGATCCGCAGGGGCCGGATTGGCAGCAGCCGTCTGCTCAGCCGCCTTCGGCGTGTCCGTTTGGGCCTTGCCTGGGCTCCAGATCCCCCATCCAAGGGCCACCCCCAGCGCGACGCCAAGAACGAGGCCCGTGACACCTGTCTTCATCTCTTCACTCCGTCGATATCGATTGAAAGGCCCGGGCGTACCAAGGCCGCGAGACCCCGGACTCTACGCGAGAGTGACTCGAAGCGCTCCGGGGTTTCAGGCTTCTTCCTGAATGGAGCCCAAGCGAGCCTCCGAGGGCCTCGCAGGTAGGTGCCACCCCTTCACGCCCTCACCGCCGGCACGCGCTCCCCAGCCACTCACCGGCGGCCTGACAGGCGCCGCAAGAGGCTGGGGGCAACGAAGAAGATGAGCAACAGCCTCCCCACCTGGACGGCGAGCACGAGCGAGAGGCTCGCATGGGTGTCGAGCGCGATGACGAGCACCGTGTCGGCTCCGCCGGGTGAGGTAGCGAAGTAGGCGGTGAGCAGATCCACTCCGCCAAAGGCGGACCAGGCCCAGGCAAGCAGCCCGCAGCCGCTGACCACGGCCATTCCGGCAACCAGCGCTCCGAAGGCGATGCTCCGCAGTTGCTGCACGCCCGAGGCCGTGAACTGACTGCCCACGCGCACCCCGAGCACCCACATCGCGAGTGGCAGGACACCTGGGGGCAGAGCACCCACGGGAACGCCCATCGCGGTCAACGGGACTCCCAGCAGAAGAGGGCCGAGGAAGGCCCCCGCTGGGAGTCTCAGCCGCGCGCCCAGCCAGCCTCCCACGATGGCGTCCAGGGCTGTCACACCCCACGCGAGCCAGGGTGGCGGCGCTCCCGGGAGCTCCGCGGGGGTGGCCAGGTGCAGGTCTGGCGAGTAGCCAGCCCACCTCCCCACCGCGCCGGCCACGACGATGACGACGCCCAGGCGCACGTATTGGAAGACCGTCACCAGGCGAGAGTCCGTGCCAAGCTCCTCGCTGAGCGCCACCATCGCGGACGCCCCGCCCGGCATGAGTCCGAGGGAGAGAGTCCGGACGTCCGCTCCGCTCACCCGGGCGTAGACGAGCGCCACGAGCTGCGAGACGGCCACCACTCCCACGACGTTGATGAGGGCAATGACCCAGTGCTCGGCGAGTGCGGCCCAGGCTGTGGGCTTGAAGGCCGTGCAGAGGGCGGCGCCAATGACGGCTGGGGCAGCGAGCTGCAGAGCACGGGGAACAGGGACACTCACCGAAGCAAGTACGGAGCCCAGGACTGCTACCAGCAAGCCCCCCAGCAAGGCTCCCGCGGGCAGGTGGAGCAGCTCCGCCAGGGCCGCCCCCAGCAGGGACGCGAGGGTGACAGCCCCCACACGGGCCCGCGAGGGGCGCGGGGGTTCAGGGTCCTGGCTCATGAGCGTACAAAGGCTTGGAACACAAGCGGACAAGGGTCGCAAGAGCGGCTCGGTCCGTCCTATGCTCCGCCCGACACGGCCAGGGGGAGAGGACAAGACATCAGCGCGCGAGGAGCCCATGGCTGCCGAGAATGAGTTGAGCCGACGGTCTGGCGAGAGGAGCGGAGCGGTGCCGCCCGAGCAGATGGCCCATGCGCTCGTCGACAGGGCCCTCGCGCTCCTGGACCAACGCCGGTTCGAGGAGCTCCTGTCGCTCAGCAGCGAGGCCATCCAACGGTTTGGCGAGGCCCGCGAGGAGGGCGTGCAGGTACAGGTGGCCCGGGCGTTCATCGGCAGGGCCATTTCCCTGGGGCAGCTGGAGCGGTTCGAGGAGTGCCTGTCCACCTGCAATGAGGCGCTGCGGCGCCTGGACGGTGCCAGCCACGGGAAGCTGCGAGAGCTGATGGCCAAGGTCCAGTTCCACAAGGCGCACGCGCTCATGAACCTGGGTCAGCCCGAGGCGGCCCTGGCCCTCGCTGGCGAGCTGCTCCAGCAACACGACAGCTCCAGTGAGAGGGAGCTGCAGGTGGTGGTGGCTGGGGCACTGCTCATCAAGGCTGACGCGCTGGTGGAGCTGGGCCGGCTCGAGGACGGCCTGCGTCTTTATGAGGAGATCTTCCAGCGGTTCAGCGGCGCGGGCGATGCGGTGCTGCGCTACCAGGCGGGCCTGGCGCTCCTGAGCAGGGCCCTCCAGCTGAGACTCTCGAACCGCCCCCACGAGGCCCTCTCCACCTACGACACCTTGTTCGATCGGTTCGGAGCAGAGACGGATTCCTCCGTGCGGGAGCGTGTCACCGAGGCGCTCAATGACGCGGGCGCGGTGTTGATCTTCGAGGCGAAGCAGCGATGGGTGCAGAAGCGGGAGCAGGCGCTGGCGTTTCTGGAGCAGGCAAGCGCGAAGATCTCGGCCGCCCTGGAGCGCCAGCCACACAGCTCCAGCGCGCTGTGGAATGCGGGCTACATCGCCTTTCTCCTGGGCAAGCGCGATCAGGCGCGCTCACTGCTGGCGGAATCCCTCCAGATAGGCGGCGAGCTGCAACGCTCACGCGGGCTCCAGGGTGGAGCCCTCTCTCCCATCCCCGAGGACGAAGAGCTTCGGGCCTTGGTGGGTTCGCTGTGATCAAGGCGGGTCTCTGCTGGCTGCGCAGTCCCTTGCTGGGAGGATGCCTCGCCGTGGCGCTGTGCCTCTCAGCGTCGCGAGCCGCCGCACAGGACACCAGCCCTTCCACGCCCCTGCCCTCCCCCCAACCTCCAGCCGCAGAGCGGATGGTGGTGGGCGAGGTCTCCGTGGTTGGCACGGAGAAGACGCAGCCGGAGACGGTCCAGGCGTACTCGCGACTGGATGCCGGCGACAGCATCACCGCCGAGGAGCTCACGCTCGTGGAGCGGCGCCTGGTGGCAACGGGCCTCTTCCAAGACGTGAAGGTGACTCCTCAACCCTTGGGGGATGGCCGGGTGCGGGTGGTGCTCGAGGTCAAGGACAAGGCCTCGTGGGTGATAGCGCCGACCTTCTCGCTCTCGAACTCGAACATCGGCGGCGGGGTGCTGTACGCGGAGGCCAACCTGTGGGGCCGCAGCAAGAAGTTCGCCACGGCGGCGCAGGTGAGCACGGCCGAGAGCGGCCTGTTCGTGGGCTACCTGGATCCGAACCTGTTCGGCTTTCCCCCGCTGCGGCTGAGCGTCGAGGGCCAGCTGCGCAGCGATCGGGTGGAGGAGTATCAGCCAGACCCGAGCCAGGAGGAGCCCGAGGTGGCGCGCCGCACGCGGCTCAACTCCGCCTCCGTCGCGAGCGAGTTCTCGGTGATGATCGCCGAGCGGGTGCGTGTGGCGGCGAAGTACCGGCTGATGTTCATCGACGCTCAGCCGCCCAGCACGGACACTCCGGTGACGGAGCCAGCGTTCGAGCCGGGCTCCATTCAGCGCGACACCTCGCTGCGGCTGCTGGTGGGGGTCGACACGCGGCAGAACCTCCACGCGATCATGGAGGGCCTGAACATCGAGGGCTCGCTGGAGCTGTCGAACCCGGGCGTGGGGAGCCACTTCCGCTACAAGCGCTTCGGGCTGCTCTACCGGCACGGGCTGCGCATCTTCGAGCAGCAGAACCTCGTCCTGCGAGGCGAGGTGGTCGCGGGAGTCGATCTGCCGTTCCACCAGGAGCTGGTGGCGGGCGCCAGCTCGCTGCGAGGGTTCCTCTACCGGCAGTTCCGTGGCGACACGCGAGCCCTCTTCACAGCCGAGTACCACTTCCCGCTCTTCACCGTGAGCTCGCTCTCCTTCCGGGGGGTGGCCTTCTCGGACATGGGGATGATGACGTGGCGGAACATCCCCGAGGACCGGCAGCTCCGGGACGTGAACGGGCGGGTGGTGCGCGGCTACCTGCCGGACGCCCGTGAAGGGATTGGTGGCGTCACGGTGGCGCAGGGCCTGGGCCTGGGCCTGCGCCTGTTCCTGCGCAGCGTCGTGCTACCTCTGGTGGGCGTGGACGTGGCCTACGGCGTCAACTCGGGCGAGTTCCGCTTCTACCTGGTGGCGGGCGTCACCCCCTCCTGAGCGCACGGCACGGTGCTGCCCGGCGGACGCTGCGAGTCCGGGCGCAACCGCGCGGGGCATGACGGGGCTGATCCGGGTCCGTTGAAGCGAGGGCCTAGCTGGCCCCGCTGCCGGTGATGACCACCGGCACCGTCTTGAGGATCAGCCGCAGATCCGTCATCAGGCTCCAGTTGTCGATGTACTGCATGTCCAGGTACATCCACTCCTCGAACGAGATCTGGTTGCGCCCGGACACCTGCCAGATGCACGTGAGCCCGGGGCGCACCGACAGCCGCCGGCGCTGCCAGGCGGCGTACTTCTCCACCTCCTTGGGCAGCGGCGGGCGCGGGCCCACCACGCTCATCTCCCCGCGCAGCACATTGAGCAGCTGCGGCAGCTCGTCGATGGAGTACTTGCGGATGAAGCGGCCGATCCGCGTGATGCGCGGGTCGTTCTTGATCTTGAACACCGGGCCGCTCTGCTCATTGAGGGCCTCCAGCCTGGCCTTCAGCTCCTCGGCATTCACCACCATGGAGCGGAACTTCAGCATGTTGAACGTCTTGCCGTGCAGGCCCACTCGCTGCTGCTTGAAGAAGATGGGGCCGCGCGAGGTGAGCTTGATGAGGGCCGCCACCGTCACCAGCAGCGGCGACAGCGCGAGCAGCGCAGCGGATGACGCCACGATGTCGAACAGGCGCTTGATGGCCATCTGGTGAGGCCGCGGCGCGTACGTCATGAAGTGCAGGTAGCCGTCCGCCACCGCGTGGTGGTTCTTGGCGCGAGCCCTGTCCATGCGGAACGGGTGGGCCGGCAGCGCGAACGGGATGCCGAAGCGCTCGCACAGCTTGATGGCCTTCTGCATCTCCTGGCCGTGCTTCTGCACGTTGCCGGAGATGTAGACGACATCCACCGGCACCTGGCACAGCACCTCCTCCAGGCGATCCACCTTGCCCAGCACCGGGCCGGGGACCGCGGACAGGAGCTGCTCATTGTTGAAGGCCAGGTAGCCGATGACGTGCCGGCGTCCGCGCTGGATCAGATCCTCGCCTGTGAGGCGGCCCATCGCGCCCACGCCCAGCACCAGCGCCTCATCGATCGGCTCCTCGCGCACCGCCAGCCGCCGGAAGACGAAGTGCCGCAGCGCCATCACGCTCCCCCACAGCAGCAGAGGGAAGAAGCTCAGCGCCACCACCGGATAGCCACCGGCGATCAGCAGGCGCTCCAGGTAGAGCATGCCGGTGATGGACACCACGGTGATCGACACCAGCGCCAGATCATCCAGCGGAGCCCGATCCGAGAAGCGCGGGTCATAGAGGCACAGCGCCGTGCCCACCAGCAGCCAGCCCAGCCCCGCCATGCCCAGCAGGACCCACAGGTCCATGTTGCGCACCTGCAGCTCGTGCCCCATCAGCACCGTGGAGCCCAGCAGCGCGCCCATCACCAGCATCAGATCCACCAGCAGGTTCAGCTTCGCCGCGAAGCCCGGCGCCAGCCGCCCGCGCTTCGACGTGGGCGCGGGGCTCGGATGGGGCAGCTCTCGCGCGTCCGCGGGCGTGCCAACCGAGAGAGACTCGGCCTCCACCTTGGACACAGAGAAGGACTCAGCGAGAGGGGACGACTGCATGGTGACCTCCAGAAACCCGACGAGCTGGCCTGGAAGCTCTGGATCAATTTCAGCCCCAGCCACAACCGACTATACCGGTCTTAGGGCTTATTCCTCCAAGAAAACTGAAATTTGATGATGTCGCCATCCTCGGCAAATGGCCCTGTGTAGGCCTTCACCCCACCTTTTCCCCGCTAAAATCCCGGTCCGGCCTGCATGCGCGGACCGCTACTGGTTGAACTCGCGATTGACCCTATCCGCTTCGCGGAGGGCCTTCTGGGCCGCCTCGCGCTCCTGCTCCACCTGCCGGAGCGTGCGGCAGACCTTCCGCGGAATATGGCTGCCCGTGACAGGGACGCTCTCGCAGACGAGGGTGCGGTCCGGATCCTTCTTGGCCTCCGTCACCGCGGCCTTGTCCTCCTGTTGGCTCTGAGCCGTCGCGCTTGGGGCCTGCTGCGGAGGAGCAGTGGTGGCGCACCCCACCGCGAGTCCCATCATCACTCCCACGCCGAGAACCATCCTCTTCACTTGAGAACCTCCAGTCACCGGCCCTTAGCGGGCGTGGGCGAAGAGTCGCCTCGCACCCGAGATGTGCTCGCTCACGATAGCGCAGGTGCGCGGAGACTGCTCGGCCTCAGGATGAGATCTTCCTGAAGCCCAACGTCACGCGGGCCGTGGCGGAGGTCTGGGGCTTCGACCATCTGGGTGCTCGGCTCCAGCGAGTACGACTAGCGCCCGGCCCTGCGCTCAGTACCGCCATGGCCCCACGGCCGTCGCCTTCCAGGCCTCAAGGCTCTCGATGCGCTCGTACCATGCGCCCAGGTGAGGGAAGGACTCAAACGGGAAGCGGGCCGGGCGCACGTACATCATCATGCCGGCGATGGAGAGGTCGGCGATGGAGAGCTCGTCACCCACGATGAACTCGCGTCCCTGGAGGTGGGCATCCAGGGACTTCACCGCGGTCTGGAACCCCTCGTGGCTCCAGTTCACTCGGCCCAGAGCGGGGACAGCCGTCTCCGACACCAGCAACGGCCCGACGAAGGTGGAGAGGACCGGGACGAAGGCGGGCTGCCAGTGGGCCGCCTCCCAGAACAGCCAGCGGGAGATATCGGCCCGGCGCTTTGGATCTCGAGACCACAGCCTGTCATCGCCGTAGGCCTCGGACAGGTACTGAAGGATGGCGTTGGACTCCCAGAGAGTGAGCTCGCCATCGACCAAGGTGGGGATCTTCCCCCAGGGGTTGATGGCGAGGTACTCGGGAGTACGCCCTTCCCCCTTGTAGACGTTGATGAGCTTCAACTCCGGTTGGAGCTTCAGGTGATGGCTGGCGGCCATCACCTTGCGTCCATTGGCGGAGAGCGGCGTGGTGTAGAGCGTGAACATGCTCTCCTATTTATGGGAAGCCCAGGTCAGTTGCAGCAGCGAGTCCTCACGCCGCCCGCTGCGAGTCCTTGCGGTGCTCCTCCATGGCCCTGTGGCGCCCGAGGTAGGCCCCGAACGCCTGGAGCATCCCATCCCCGTCTTGCAGCTTGCTCAGGCAGATGGAACGAGTCCCCTTGAACAGCCCACCCCCGTGGATCTGGAGGTCCAGGTACTTCTTGAACAGCCGCTCCGCCGTGCTGGCGGACTTCACCTGCGCGAGCTGAACGGGCTCCTCCCACTCGGTGCAGCTCACCTGGGCGTAGTCCAGGCGGACCTCCAGCCCGGCCTCCTTGCCCTCGAAGGTAAGGGGCGGGAAGTGCTTCTCCACATGCCGCCGCTCTTCCGCCGTGGAGGGCTCGTAGCGGTACGCGAGCGCCAGGTCATGCGCCTGCGCGAAGCGCTCCTCATACGCGCCCCACAGCCGGGCCTCGATCCCGTCCGCATCCAGGATGGCGCTCGCCCAGGAGGAGCTGGTGGGCGTGAGCAGCACCTTCACCACATCGGCCGAAGCAAGTGGCTCCCCCACATTCTCCAGACGCGCGGAGAGCGGGGGGTGGGAGTCGAACGGGTGCGGCGTCACCGCGCCGTGCAGGTCACCATGGACGGCCTCGGATCCCGCGTACTCCGCGAAGCCGAGCACGACCCGCTGCGCGATGGCCACGGTCTGCTGCTGCTCGTTGCGAGCGAAGAGATCGGCCTCCACGCGGTCGCGGAAGTTCGCGTACGCACCGACCTTCACGAGCGAGCGGGCGATATCCCGGCCTGACGTGACGCTCGCGGCGAGCCGGTCCGCGGCGAGCTCACTGGCGCGCCGGCTGCGCCCGAGGGACAGCTCGAACAGCCCGCGGTAGGCCACCATGAAGTGGTAGATGGGTACCGTGAGCACGCCCTCGCGGAGCGCCTGGAGGTACTGGCTGAAGTGCGCGAGCTTGGGCGCGAGCCGCTTGCTGTGGCCCGTATCGCCTCCGAGCAGGTGCCCCAGCTCGTGCGCGAGCACCGCATCCGCCTCGGAGCGCTCGAGCAGACGCAGCAGGGACACGCTGACGTAGAGGGTGCGGCCGGTGAGCGTCCGGTTCGCGACGTGCACCTCGCTCTCGGTGACGAAGAAGTTGGCGTCGATGCCGACGAGGATGTGGTCCGGCGGCGGAGTCTGGAGCCGCTCGCTCAGCTTGCGCACATGGGCCCAAAGCTCCGGCGCAGCAGCCTCCTCGAGCACCTCCGCCTCCACCTCGAAGTTCAAGGGCGGGCGGCGGAAGATGGCGGCCACCACGAGAAACAGGGCGAAGGCCGCCAGGATCCCGACCATCAGGATGAGCTTCGGGTAGTAGCGCTCGAACCACACCGCGGTCATCCAGTAGGACAACCAGACCGCCAGGCCTCCTTGAGCGAGCGCCTGCAGCGCACCGGTGACTCGGAGCACGTTCCAGCCCACGACGAAGCCGCCGTACTGGAAGGGCCTCGAGACGAACGCCGCCAGGGCGCACGACAGGACAATCAATCCAGAGAAGAGCCCCAGCCCGATCGAGCCCATCGCCAGGAGGTGCATCCACTCGAACTGCCGCACGTCCGAGCATGCGTTACCGAGGCCTTCGCGGAACTCCGCCAGCTCCTCCCCCTCGGACAGGCAGGCCACCGAGGCGGGGACGGCGCGGAAGAACTCCAGCGTCTCCTGCCGCCCCTCCTCATCGAGCCTGGCATCCGTGGAGATCTGCCGCTCGATGCTGGCGAGGACATCCTGGTCGAACTGGCCGGTGGCGTGGCCGATGAACCACATGCCGAAGAGAGGGAGGGCGAAGAGCCAGAGGGCTGGCAGCGCATAGATGCGCAGAAAGCCAGGGAGCGTCAGGGCAGGTTTCATGGCGAGTTGAGGCAAGGGGGCGAGACAAACGTTAGATCATCCTTGCGGTGGCTCAGAGCCCTGTACAATCGAGCAGGCTGGAGCCTTCTCGCATGGCCCTCACGTTCAATCCTTGCGACCCCAACCTTCTGCGCGATCCGTACCCGCTCTATCGTGAGCTGCGCACCCATGCACCGGTGCATCGGGTACCAGCGCATGGCTGGCTCGTGACGCGCCATGCCGATGTGGTAGCCGTGCTCCGAGACAAGCGCTTTCGCATGGCGCAAGGCCCCCCACCGGGTGCGGATGAACCCACCAAGGCCGGGCCGCTCGAGCGAATGCTCCAGCTTCGCCACCCCTCGCTGCCTCAACCCTTCCCTAAGAGAGCGCAGAGGCTACACACCTTTCTGGATCAGCTGGTGGAGAGAGGACTGTGCACGCCCGCCAAGCTCGTGCGGGATGTGCATCACCTCAAATGGGTGTGCCATCCGGAGGGGCGGATCAAGGCCAAGGCCTACCTGTCGGCAGGACACCGCTGGCACAGAGGCGCTGCGCCGGAGTAGGCCCGTAGGTGAGCAATGTTCGAGAGGAAGCGCTCTGCTATTCGACGTCGAGCGAGACCTCGTAGATCTCCTGAGCCGGGTGGCCCGCCCTGTCATGCGTCCGGAGGACAGCTTCCTTGTTCGGCCCTTCGGAGAGGCAGAAGACCTTGCCGGCGGAGGGGTCCGCCCAAGCCTTGATGAAGCGGACTCCCTCCTTGCCCTCGATGGCCTGGTCCTGCTGGTGGGCCTCGAGGAGCTGCTCGTGGGTCAGCCCGGTCATGCCGCTGTGTACGTCCATGAAGCGCGCCATATCCTGATACCTCCTTGTGCCCGGATACCTTCAGCATGATCCGGATGCTCTAAGGAGAGTGAGGCGGGCGAGCCCTGTGACGCCTCTGAGCGGGATGGGCGAGCATGGGAGCAACGCGTCCTAGCTGCCCAGGAAGCCGAGCAGCGCGCGGTTGAACTCGTCTGCATGCGAGAGGTTGAACCCGTGCGGGCCGCCCTTGATGAGGGCCTGCTTGCTGCCCGGAATGGCCGCCGCGCTGCGCTTGCCGCTGACCTCGAAGGGCACGATGGCGTCCGCGTCGCCGTGGAGAATGAGCGTAGGGACCCTCACCTTCTCCAGATCCTTGCGGAAGTCGGTGCGGCCCCACGCGTTGATGCATTCGAGCGTCCCCTTGGGCGAGGCGAACGCGGCGATGGTGCGCGCGTACTGGCGCTGGGCCTCGCTGACCTTGAGCTCCCCGCGCGCGGTGAAGAAGTTGCGGGTGAAGTCCTCGAGGAACGCGAGGCGATCCTTGCGCACGGCCGCCTCGAAGCCCGCCACGGTCTTGTCGTCGAGCGCTCCCTCGGGGTTGTCCGGGGCCTTGAACAGGTAGGGTGGCACGGCCCCGGCGAGCACGGCCCGGCTTACGCGCTCGGTGCTGTACCTGGCGATGTGGCGCACCACCTCGCCGCCACCCATGGAGAAGCCCACGAGCGTCGCGTCGCGCAGGTTCAGGTGCGTCAGCAATGCCTCCAGGTCGGCGGCGAACGTGTCGTAGTCGTAGCCGCTCCACGGCTGCGAGGAGCTGCCGAAGCCGCGCCGATCATAGGTGATGACGCGGTAGCCGGCCTGAACGAGCGCGGGGACCTGAGCCTCCCAGGAGCGTCCGCTCAGCGGCCAGCCGTGGATGAGCACCACCGGCCTTCCGCTGCCGTGATCCTCGTAATACAGCTCGATGGGGGTGCTGTTTTCGGTGCCGACCTTCAACTGCGCCATAGAGATCTCCTTCGCGCATTCCTGAGGTGCTCGAGCTTGGGCACACCGCTACCGAGGTGCAACCGCCTATCGCGAGAATCGCTCAGCAGCGCGCACTGTCGAAGCTGGGCAATCTTACAGAGGGCACGGTATAGCGTTGGAGCGCTCTGTCAGCGTTGAAATGTCGTTAAACTCGTCGTTAGTTCGGCCTTGAACTCGGATGTCAGGAGCCACCCACATGAACCTGAAGATTGGCGACAAAGCCCCAGACTTCACGCTGCCGAAGCAGGACGGCACCCCCGTGCATCTGAAGGATCTGCTCCAGCATGCCGCAGTGGTCCTCTACTTCTACCCAAAGGACGACACGCCGGGCTGCACCCAGCAGGCCTGCTCGTTCCGCGACTCCTACGAGGCCTTCAAGGAGGCCGGTGCCGAGGTCGTCGGCATCAGCTCGCAATCGACGGCATCCCATGAGGCATTCTCCGCGAAGCACCGGCTCCCGTTCACGCTGGTGAGCGACGAGGGCGCCAAGGTGCGCAAGGAGTACGGTGTTCCAAGCACGCTGGGGCTGCTTCCCGGGCGGGTGACGTATGTCATCGACCGGGAAGGAATCATCCGGCACATCTTCAACTCGCAGTTCAATGCCAAACGCCACGTCACCGAGGCGCTGGGGATCATCCAGCAGCTCCGGCAGCCAGGGAATTGATGAGCCCGGCTGTGGGGAATGCAGCGACGAGCTCCCAGCGGGAGCTGTACGAGCGAGAGGGCTACCTGGTGCTACGGGGCCTGTTCGAGCCAGAGGCCCTGGCCCAAGCGCAGGAGGAGACAGAACAACCTGCGGGTGCGCTGGACTCACCACGTCGACACAGACGTCCCCATCTTCGAGCTCTTCGATCCCATCGTGGACATCGCCCCGCGCTGCCGAGAGCTGGCCCTGGCCCCTCGGCTGACGGCGGTCCTGGCCGGGCTGCTGGGAGACAAGGTTTGCCTGTTCAAGGACAAGCTCATCTACAAGCCGCCCGGTGCGGCCGGCTACCCGCTGCACCAGGACTACATTTCCTGGCCGGACTTCCCAGTGAGCTTCACCACTGTGGTGGTAGCACTGGATCGGGGTGACGCTCAGAGCGGGGCCATCGAGGTGTTCCCCGGGGGCCACGGCAAGGGCTACTTGTCCGAGCGGGATGGCAACTTCCACATGCTGGAGGTGGCTGAGCTGCCTTGCCGGAGCCGGTGCAGCCAGTGCTCGAGCCGGGCGACGCGTTGATCTTCGGCGGCTACATGCCCCACCGCTCCGGGGTGAACCGCTCGGCCAGCCAGCGGCGTCACCTGCTGTTCAGCTACAATGCCCGCTCCGAGGGCGGCGACCAGCGGGCGGAGCACTACCAAGCCTTCCACCACTATCTGCGCAGCGTCTACGGCACCATGGGTTTGGGCGACCTGTACTTCCGGTGAGGATCCCATGAGCCAGGAGAAGGCCCACGTCTCGATCAACGTCTCCGACCTGGGTCGGGCCGTGGAGTTCTACCGCCGCTTTCTGGGTCAGGAACCCGCCAAGCAGTACAAGGACTACGCCAAGTTCGAGCTCACCGACCCGCCCCTGGTGCTGTCGCTGGAGCCCGTCTACCACCGGGCCTCCGACAGCTTCAATCATCTGGGGATCCGCCTGGGCCACCGGGACCAGGTCGTGGCCCTGCACCAGCGGCTGAAGGAGATCGGGCTGGTGTCGGACTACGAGGAGGACGTGGAGTGCTGCTACTCCCGCCAGACCAAGTTCTGGCTGGCCGACCCGGACAAGAACCTGTGGGAGATCTACGCCCTCACCGGCGAATTGGCGCGCCGGGGCGGGTTGTCGGCCTCGGAGGCCCTGGCCGCCAGGGATCGGCAGGGCTCGCAGACCACCTTCGAGCACCGCCTGGGCGACGCCTTGCCCCATCCTTGGCCGGTAGAGAGTGGGACGGTGGACGAGGTGCGGCTGCGCGGCACCTTCAACACTCCCCGCCCGTCCGAGGAGAAAGCCCGGCTGCTGGCCGAGGCCCTGCGGATCCTCAAGCCCGGGGGTCACCTGCTCATTCACGGCCTCGTGAGTGACAAGGCCCACCCCCAGGGATTCCCCCGCCTGCCCGGTCCGGCTGCCTTGGTGAAGGACACCCCACTCGAGGCTGCCCCCTAGCCTGGGTGCGGGAGGCAGGCTTCACCGGCCTCTACGTCCAGAAGCTGGGGGAGGGCGCCAACTTCAAGCACGACGGAGTCCAGATGCGGGAGCTGCTGCTGGTGGCCTACAAGCCCGCCCTGGCGGATCCTCAGGAGGAGGTCCACCACGTCGTCTACCGGGGGCCCTTCCGCGAAGTAGCGGATGACCAGGGGGTGCGCTACCCCCGCGGCGAGCGAGTGGCAGTGGATCCCGCCATCGTGGCCCGCTTGCGCCAGGGCCCGCTCTCCGACCAGTTCTTCTTTCTCAAGGGCACCGGGCCATGAAGGCTCCCCTGCCCCCTGGGCCCACGACTGGATTCTTCAGCCGGCTCAAGGAGATGCGGGCCGACTTTTTGGGCTTCCTGAGCCGCTCGGCCCGGGCCCACGGGGACGTGGTGCGGCTGGCGATGGCACCTGGAACCGCGGTGACCCTGGTGAACCACCCAGAGCACATTGAGGACGTGCTGGTAAAACGAGCGGGGCTGTTCGTGAAGAGCGCCAGCACCCGGCGGATGGTGGGGAAGTTTCTGGGCAACGGGCTGGTGACCAGCGAGGGGGAGGAGAACGCCCGGCAGCGCAAGCTCATCCGCCCGGTCCTGCACTCCCAAAAGCTGCAGGGCTACGGGGCGGTGATGGTGGATTACACCCGCCAGCTGATGGAGGGCTGGAGCACAGGTCAGGTGGTGGACGTGGACGCGGAGATGACCCGGCTGGCCCTGCGCATCGTGGCTCGCACCCTGTTCGACGCGGACGCCTCGGAGACCACCAGCCAGGTGGGCCAGGCCCTGCGGGCCTTGGAGCGGGCGGTGCAGGAGCGCTTCCTCACCATTCCCTTCCCGGACTGGGTGCCCACTGGACCCAACCGCCGCCAGGCTGCCGCGGTCCGGCAGATCCACCATGTCTTGCGTGGGCTGGTGGCGGCCCGCCGAGACGCCCCGGGTGAGGACCTGCTGTCCCTGCTGCTGCAGGCCCGTTACGAGGACGGCCAGCCCATGCCGGAGCAGCTGGTGCTGGACGAGGCGGTCACCTTGTTCTTCGCCGGGCATGAGACCTCGGCTCACCTGCTGAGCTGGACTCTGTGGCTGTTGGCCCGCCATCCCGAGGCCGAGGCGAAGGTGCGAGCCGAGGTGGCCCAGGTGGCCGGGGAGCGAGCCCTCACGGTGGAGGATGTGCCCCGGCTGGTCGAGGTGGACCGGGTCCTTAAGGAGGCCCTCCGGCTCTACCCACCCTCTTGGGTATTCGACCGGGCGCCGGTGGAGGATGTGGAGGTGGGCGGCTACCGGATCCCCAAGGGGGACGCCATCTACATCAGCCCCTGGGTGACGCACCGGGATCCCCGCTGGTTCCCAGACCCGGAGCAGTTTCTGCCCGGGCGCTGGGAAGCTGGCTCCGAACCGCAGCAGCGCTTCACCTATTTCCCTTTCGGAGTGGGCAGGAGGGTGTGCATCGGGCAGGCCTTCGCGCTCCTGGAGTCGCGCCTGGTACTGGCCACCCTGCTGCAGCGGGTGCGGCTGGTCCTGCCGGAGGGCAGCCAGGTGTTGCCCGAGCCCAGCGCTACTTTGAAGCCCCGGGGCGGGCTGCCCCTGCGTGTGGAGCGGTAAGCAGTCACCAGCTCCCGCTCAGGTTGAGGCCAGTCCCCGCCAGAGCTCTGCACTGCAGGCCGTCGAGCGTCAGGACTTGCCCATCCTTCACTTCTTGGTTGGGAAAGGTGCGCGTAGATGGGGACGCCAGCGCGGCCCCCACCGGTGGCCCCAGCCGTCTGATGCTCTGACTACGGCTCGATGTTCTTGTTCTGGCGGAAGACGTTCTCCGGATCCCACACGCGCTTGAGCGCCCGAAGGCGCTCGTACTTCGCGCTCCCGAAGTAGTCCGCCAGGCGCTCCTTTGGCTCGTCCCCATCCATGAAGTTCGGATGTCCGGCTCCCACCGAGAAGGGTCGCATTGCCTCCCAGAACGAGCGCGTCCAGGCCATGTGCCGCGCGTCCTCCCGCGGGTCGGCCCAGGCGCTCTGGATTCCAAGGAGGAAGCGCGCACCACGCCGCGAGACCGCAGTCGCGTCGTCCGGGACTCGACCGGCCACGCCTCCGATGAAGTTCATCAGCTCGACGATGGAGTTCGGTGACGTGATCTCGCGCGAGCAGCGGGTGAAGGCTTGAATCGCCTCCTCAGGAAGACCCGTGAGGAGCTCGAACCGCTGGTATTGGCGAAGACGCACCGCGAGCATTCCGTCGAACAGGTGCTGAATCGTATGGTAGGACATCACCCCGGTACCGTCGGCCGCCGGCCTCAGGGCCCGCCATGGCGCGAGCCACGTCGCGGCAGCGTCCTCGAGGCTTCCATGAAAGATAGGCCATACGGTGATCCCGACCTGACCCACCAGCTCGTCGGGAAGCCCCATCCCCGGAGGCAACACCCAGCTGAAGACCTGTAGGAGGAGCGCGTCGGGTGCGGTCGCGCATTGATCACGGTAGAGGCGGAGCACCTCCTCCGCCCGCGCGATGGGCCAGGACATGAAGCCCGAGACGACGTCCGGGACCGAGTGGAGCCTCATCTCGAGCTCGGTGACGACACCGAAATTGCCGCCGCCGCCGCGCAGCCCCCAGAAGAGCTCCGGGTTCTCCGTCTCGCTCGCGGTCACGAAGTGGCCATCCGCCGTGACGAGATCGACGGAGAGGAGGTTGTCGACGCCGTGGCCTTTGATCCGGCTAAGAGAGCTGAGCCCGCCGCCGAGGGTGACGCCGACGATCCCCGTGGTCGAGCATTGACCGCCCACGGGGAAGAGCCCGAACGCCTCCGTGTCATGCTCCAGCTCGCCCCAGGTGAGACCAGCCTGCGCGCGCACCTCGCGGCGGCCAGGCTTGACCCGGATGCCCTTCATGAGGCGCATGTCGAGAACGATGCCACCATCGATCGCGCCATTGCCGGCGACATCGTGCCCGCCTCCGCGCACGGTCAGCGGCAGCCCGCACTCACGCGCAAACCCGAGGGCCGCCCTCACATCCGCGACACCCGTGCAGCGGGCGATCAGCGCGGGCCGCCGGTCGATGCGCGCGTTCCATACCTGGCGCAGCTCGTCATAGCCGGCCTCCCCCGGGAGGACGAGGTCCCCTCGGAACCGCTTCTTCAGCGCATCGCGCGCCGCCGCCTCGACCCTTCCAGGGGTTTGTGTTCCCGGCTTCATCGTCATGGCATCTCCACCACCATCCAATACTGATGGGGGTCAGCATCAGCGCTCTCCCTCTGCCAGCGTACCACGCAATAGAACGGTGCCTTGAGGTGCTACATGATGCAGGGGAAATGACGAGCATCCCTTCCCTCTTGCGCCTGCTCACTGCGCTGAGCTTCATCCTCCCTTCTTCGTGTGCCACTCCTCGGCCCGACACATCCGCAGAAGACCCATGGGGGGCAGCCCCCATCCCCGTGCGGGTGACGACGCTCGCGGGTGAGCGGCTCCAACTCGATTTCGAGTCCGCGCCCCTTCGTGTGGACCTGGAGGCACTGCCGCTCGAGGATGTTCGTGCGCTGCTCGCAGACTTCCTGGAGTGCGTCAACACTCCATCCCAGTTCTCCGTGGTTCCCACCGCGGCCTCGTCGATGCATGCGCCTGCGCGCTGGGAGGCGAGGCTGCGAGCGGAGTTCCTCGCCAGGTATGGCCCGGGGCTGTTACCTCTGCCAGACTCCTTGGAGCGCAGCCCGCTCTTCATGGCCCTCAGGCTCTCGCCTCGCTACATGGGAGTGGGGATCCGCGACGCGGCGCGCGAGCTGTTCCGCTCGCCCATCTTCCTGGCCAGCGTCACCCTCTCGATCCTGGTGTACTTCTCCGCGTGGGTGCTACCCGAGCCCCTCTTCTCCAAGGCGTTCGCCGCCACGCTCACGGCGAGGCTGGCGCTCGTAGTGGGGTTGCTGGAGCTGCGCACCATCGCGCTGGCCCTCCTGCAGTTCTACAGAGAGGTGCAAGCCGCCAGGACGATGAAGGAGTTGGAAGCCGCCGCCGAGCGGTTCGGCCGAGCGTTCGGCGGCACTGCGCTGCGCGTGCTCGTCACGGTCGCCAGCTTCGGCGTGGCCAAGGCGCTGCCCAACGTGCCGCCGGGTGGACTCGGCTCGCTGCTGAGCCGTCCGCGCTTCGCCATGGCCGGTGGAGGAAGCATCCAATACGCGGCCTCAGCCCATGTGGTGGCGGATGGCACCATCGTCCTGGCAGGAGCGGCCATGGGCACGGCAGGCTCCGCGGCACAGAGCGCCTGCACCGATGGCTCCGAGAAGAAAGACGGCTCCCAGTGGCATCACCTGGCCACCAACAAGAACGAAACCTCGGCCAAGCGGGGAGGACCCTGGACTCCCTTGTTCCAACGGCTCTTTGCCAAAGCAGGGATGGATCTGAATGCAGCCGAGAACGTCGTCTACCTCAAGAACCATCGAGGCCCTCATCCCGAAGAGTACCATGATGCGGTCTATGCGCTGCTCGATGCTGCGATGGAAAACTGCCGGACTGTCGCTCAGTGTAGAGCCAAGCTGGTGGAGGCACTCAGGCAACTCGCAGATCAGGTATGTACGCCTGGGTCGAGACTTCATCAGTTGGCGACCCGGTCAGCAGATTGATGCGGACCACAGGGAACACCCGTGCCCAGGTACTACGAACTGAAAGACAACAGGCGCTCACACACTCGCTGGCATCTGGGTGGGCCTCTTGATGAACAGGGAAACGAGATCGATCCCTGGCAGTTCCGTCAAGGCAGGTTTCTCAAACTAGGGGAGATGCCTCGCTTTCCCCTCGATGTTCCAGGGGTACCTCTGGACTTCAGCTGGGCGGCCTTCGCGATTCCCGTGGTTCATGAACGCTTCGCCCAGCTCTTCCACACGCTGGGTGTCCAGGATGTACAGTTCATCCCCATTCAAATAGAAGGCCACAAGGAGCCCTACTTCATCCTGAATGCCTTGCGCATCATTCGCTGCATTGATGATGCACGATGCACCGAGGTTCAATATTGGAGACCCGAGGATGCGGAGCCCGAGAGAGTCGGCGAGTATCGCTCGGTCATCGGCTTGCGCATCGATCCATCTAAAGTGGGCGAAGCCCGAATCTTCCGTACGTGGGGGTGGCGCATCGCGCTTGTCATCGCCGAGGACATCAAGCAAGCCATCGACGCTGCGGGCCTCTCCGGTACACGGTTCGTTGAGGTC
>Ga0247825_10000951_pt1 | contig 18807 bp, 15 predicted proteins | sample 13C_Vanillin_Day_FD_194413 | JGI IMG/M metagenome (GOLD analysis project Ga0247825, IMG submission 194413) | Soil microbial communities from agricultural site in Penn Yan, New York, United States - 13C_Vanillin_Day48 | ecosystem: Environmental > Terrestrial > Soil > Agricultural land | place...
CCTGAGAGGCTTGCCACAATGATGCACGCCACCCACGCTCTGCATGTCACGGCGATCGCAGCGGTCGCCACCCTGACCGGAACGCTCCTCGCCCAGGCGCCACAAGAGCCACCACCGAAACCAGACGGCCCCGCGGTGACACGCCACGTGGACGCCGCACGGAAGGCGGCAGGCACGGAATGGACCCAAGCCGTCGACTTCATCTGCACGGTGAACCCCAATCGAGCAAACCGGCCGGACGATCCGCTCATTGCGCCGACGAAAGTGTTCGACAACGTGTACGCCATCGGGCGGCTCGGTACGGTGGTGTGGACGATCACGACATCCGAGGGCATCGTCCTGATCGACGCCGGTTACGCCGACCAGCTCGACACAGTGCTGCTGCCGGGCCTCCGTAAAGTCGGACTCGATCCGGCGAACGTGAAGTATGTGCTGCTCGGCCACGGCCACGGCGACCACTTCGGCGGCGCGCCGTACTTTCAACAGCGCGGCGCGCATGTCGTCTCGTCGGCCGCCGATTGGGATCTGATGGAGATGTCGGCCGCGCCCGCTCGCGGCGGCGGCCCGGCGCCCGCGGGCCCGGCCGCCCCGAAGCGCGACGTCGTCGCGATGGAAGGACAGGCGATCACGATCGGCGACGTGAAGATCACGCCCGTCCTGATCCCTGGGCACACACCGGGCTCGCTTGGTTACATCTTTCCTGTGAAAGACGGCAACCGTACTCACACGGCGGGACTATTCGGCGGATCGATTCTCATCCCCGGACGCATCCCGGATGCAGGACTTCAGCAGTACGTCAAATCGATCCAGTACTTCGGCGATTTCGCGCGAAAGTTGAACGTCGACGTCGAGCTACAGAACCACCCGCTCTACGACGGGCTCGAAACGAAGCTCGAACGGCTGAAGACGCGTCGGCCGGGTCAGCCACATCCCTTCGTCGTCGGCCAGGAGGGATATCAGCGCTTCCTGACGGTGATGTCGGAATGCACACAGGCGCAAATGGAACGGAGGAAGCTGTCATGATCGCCCGAATGTTGTTCGTCGTCCTGCTGCTTCTCTCGACGCCAGTAGCGGCCCATCACGGAAGTGCTATCTCGTACGACACAACGAACCTCTGGACCACGTGGGCAACGGTCACGGAGTTCAGCTACCAGAACCCGCATCCGACGATGAAGTTCGATCGCACGACCAAGGATGGCATGGTCGAACACTGGGTATCGGAGCTGCTGACCAATCCGTCAGTGCTCGTTCGAGCCGGTTGGACGAGGGCGCGCAGCAACGAAGCGCTGAAAGCAGGAACCCGAGTGAAGTTGTACCTCGGCACGTCGCGCGCCGGCGGGCACAGCGGCATCGTCATGAAGATCGAGAACGAAAAGGGTGAGACCATTGTGGGCGATCGGGCGGGCGTCAAAGCGGTCGCCGATCTCGATGGAGTACCCAACGGCCTGCAACCGAAGGGCGAGAAGAAGCTGCCCGGTCAGCCAACGGGCGGGCGATCATCACTATGAGTAGTGCCATGACAAAGACGGCCGGTTTCACACGAATGATGCGGCACACCGCGACGGCGGTGGTGCTGGCTGTCATCGCTGCCGCGACATTGCTCCAGCGCCCGGCGGCTCAAGCCCAGGGCGGAGCGCTGCTGGGACGAGTCGGGCGAGGCAGTCCGGAAGACGCGTTCGTCTCTTCCGACAAGGACACGCGTTCGTACAACAAACGTGACTTCAACGGCCTCTGGGCTCGGAACCCGCAGGCATACGGGCTGCCGCCGTGCGCTGAGTGCGGTGACCCCGGACCATGGCCAGGATACGGGTATCACGGGACGCCGCCGCCGCGCACACCCGAGGGGGAAAAGCGGTTTCAAGCGAATAAGCCGTCGCGAGGAATCGAGCTTGGAAGCCCCGAAGCGAGCAAGCGCACGGACCTCGACATCGGGATGCGTCGTGCGGTGCTGCCCGCGTTTGGCAACGATCCGGAAATGCGGTGCGAGCCGCTCGGACTGCCTCGCCTGATCACGTTCTCAGGCGGCGGCGCGACGATGGAGATGATCCACACCCCGAGCAACGATCGCATCATTCAGCGATTCGAGTGGACATGGGACAACCGCGAGATCTGGCTGGACGGCCGCAGGATCCCGAACGTGGATGACTACCTGCCGCGCTTTACGGGGTACTCGACAGGGCGATGGGAGGGCGACACTCTGGTCGTGACGTCCACGGGATTCGACGAGCGTGCTTGGCTGGACCAGTACGGTTATCCAATCAGCGAGAAGGCGGTTCTGGAAGAGCGGTGGGATCGTCCTTCGCCGAATCGGCTCCGCGTCCAAATAACCCTCACAGACCCACTTCTCTATACGCGTCCGTGGCAGAGCAGTCTGAAGGTGTGGACGCTGATTCCCAAGGAGAAGATGGCGGTCAGCGGCTGGTCAGGCATCCTGGAAGACCGCTGTGTCCCGAGCGACGAGTCGCTGTTCAATACGTTCCGCGATCACGCAGCCGGAATTCGGGATAACGGTTCCGAGAAGAAGTAGCTCCAGATGGGGTGAGCGTGACCACGCTCGCCCTTCCCTCTTCAACAGCGCGGGCCACCAACCTGTCAATTGGTGGCCGGACCGCCGCCTTTGAGGCTCGTGAACACCGCTTCCACGAACATGTCCGTCGTCCAGGGACCCTTGTTCGATCCGTACCGCGTGTCGTAGTCGGCCGTGACCCGCGCCGCTTTGACCTGCGCCAATGTCGCACCGTCATCGATCAGCGCTTTGATACGGTCTCGAATGATGACGACCATGTCACGATATTCGACAACCTCGTGCTCGTCGCTCAGGTACCCGTGACCCGGCACGACATAGGTGCCGCCCTCTCCCTGGTGCCTGAACACCGTGCGATTCAAAATCTCGTTCAGTGCTCGAATCTCGCCCTGCACCGATCCGCCGTTCTTCACATCGATGACGGGGTACTGGGTCGTCGTGAAGATGTCTCCGGCAACGATGACATCGGCACTCCGGAAGTGGATGAGGCTGTCGCCGTCGGTCACAGCGTTCGCCATGTAGAACATCTCGATCGCGTCACCGTTGTGAAACTTTCGGCGACGCTCTTCAAGGTACGTGTCGGCAGGAATCGCGCCCTCAGGTGCTTTCGCTGCCTGCATCCGGACCGTGACGTTGTTGTGAGCGATCATCGTCGCGTGTGATAACGGGTCAGCGAAGAACCCGGTGACACCTCGCGGCGCGGAGTTGATGAAGAAGGAGCCAGGCAGGCTGGGGTCCTGCCCCGCCGCTCCAACGGCAGCATTCCCGCCCGTGTGCTCGGAACGGAAGCTCGTGTTCGCGATGAACTGAATCGGGTTCGCGCTGAGCGTGCGAATCGCAGCGATGACCTTCTCGGACAACTTGCCCTCGCCTGTGTCGACAACGAAGGCCCCCTGCTCGCCAGTCTGCACAACGATGTTGGCTCCATCGCCGACCAGCATGTGCACGTTGTTGCGGATCGGAAAAATGTGAATCTGCCCGTCACGGGGCTCAGGATCCACCGCGCGACTCGTCTCCGACGGACGTCCCGACGCGGGGGAGAACAGTGTCTCCGGGTTGGTGAGGGCGCGTAACCGCGCCGGCAGGTCGGGATACATTGACGGTGCGCCGATGACACTGGCCGCGAGCGGCAAGTTGTACTTCTTTGCAAAGTCTCGCGCGTAGGGCTGCTTGCCAAAGAGATAGTGCGGCACGTAGTCAGGCGGACGGTCGAGAATCTGCTCGCCGTCGTCACAGGCGTACAACCATGCGCCGTGGTCCACGGGCTGCCGCGCGAAGTCGTTGCTGCGGACCTGCGGCTCGCTCAAGAACACCGGATCGTTTGCGACGGTGACGTTCGTCAGGTGCTCCCCGTAACGCATGAAGAAATCCGTCATGGTCGTCTGGTCGCTGCCGGGCAGACCGTTCCGTCGCACCCACCCCTGCTTGATGTGGGTGGTCTGTACGACGAGTGCGTTGCCGACGAACCGTCCCGTGGAAAAGCCGCGTGCCGTATGCGGCGCCCAGGCCGGCGGATGCGGGCGGCCATCCATCCAGATAATGCGGTGCCCCTCTGTCGTCTGACCGTAGACATGGATGGCGACCAGACGCTGCGTGCGAGAGTCCCGCTCCTCCCACATGCGGAAGTTGCCGGTGGATCTCATCTGGTACGGCGCTACATAGCCTTCGCACTGGTGGGGGCGAAGTGTCACCCGCGAGGGGTCGTAGGATAGCGCCCACAGGCGCCCCGCCTCGTTCAATGCGAAGCCGCCGTAATCGGCGATCTCATTGCCGGCGCCGCGCTCGAACGCGTCCTCATGCATGACCGGCGTCCAATAGCCGCTCATGTCGATCGCAGGTGCGGGCTGGCCGCCAGGCGCCGGCTGCTGACCGAAAAGGGTCGCGCTGAGCAACGCGACGCACACACACATGACTGCGCGAAGCTGTTTCATGGCGTTCTCCGTCAGCGCGCCGCGCACGGCGTCGTGTTCCAGCCAGCCGCGTCGGTCTGGCGTTTGAACTGCGTGCTCGTCCAGTAAGGCGTCGCAAGATATTCGGGATCGACAATTTCGGCCGTGACGACAAGGAGTGAGTCACCACCAGGCACGTCGAGCCGCACGAAGTACTCCGTCATCACCGCGTTCGCGCTGTACGGCACACCGTTCCTGCGGAGATATCCAGGTCGCATCCGGGTGGTCACAACCTGAAGCGCGCCACCGGAAGGAGGTCCGGCGGCTCCGCGGCCCGCGATAATCGCGCGAGGGTACTCCCAGGAGGCAGTCGACAGGCCTTGCCAGTCCTGGCCGTTCTCATGGTTCTCATGGCTCGGCCCGAAATGCAGCAGGCGCGTTTGCGTTCCCGCGTCGGCCTCGATCTTGAGCGTCGTGTCGTCCTGCCACGATATGCGAAGCCGCGTTGGCAATCGCATGATCCCCGCCGCGCCGTACGCCCTGCACTGTTCGCCCGCCGCTTCGTCTTTCGCCGGGTCCCATGCCTCTGCAACCTTGCGACCTGCACCGTTGAGTGGCACCGAGGTGTAGTCGCCCTTGGGCGGCGTGAACATGCGGTAACGCCAGTCTTCGGTAATCAGCGATACCCAGGTCCCTGTGAGGTCGGCCAGCGCCGCCACTTTCGGCGATGGCGGGGCTCCGGGTGGTCCACCTATCCGCCCGGGGGGCCCGCCTCCGCGATTTTGCGCGGATACTGAACCGGAGACTAGCGCGATGGTGGCTGCCAGGACGCCGCACCGCACGAACGATCTCTGAGTCCTCACTTGACCTCCGTTCCAGCAGACGATCCGCATCAGATGACGTATCGCCGGGCCTCGGACGGCCACATGCTACCAGATTTGGTTTCGGCCAAGTAAACGTTTTCATTTCCAGGTTCGTCGCTACACCCCTCACCAGCGGCTCGGCGGCCCAGTGCTCGCGCGTACCACCAGCGTGTGTGGCAGCCGCACGGATTCGGGCGGCTTATGTTCGTCGCGCAGGATGTCGATCAGCACGCGCACCGCATGCACACCCATGTCGCGCATCGGCTGCGCCACTGTGGTCAGCGGCGGATCGAAATAGCGCGCATACCGAATGTCGTCGACGCCGACGACCGACACGTCTTCGGGGACGCGGAGCTTGTGGCGGCGCGCCGTGTGCAACACACCCATCGCCATCTCGTCGTTCAGACAGAAGATTGCTGTTGGCGGGTCCTTCCGGCCGAGCAGCCGCTCGCCTCCAACGACCCCAGAGTCGACCGAGAAATCGCCACTCACGACCGTCACGTGCCGATCGAGGCGTTGTTTCTTCGCCCACGCCAAGGCGCCGGCCAACCGTTCGGCACTGACGAAGCTCAGGTCAGGACCCGTGACGATGCCGAAGGAGCGGTGCCCGAGCCGATGCAGATGATCCATCGCTTCCGCTCCCGCCGCAGCGTTGTCGATCTGCACGCTGGGAATTCCAAGCTGTGGACGGAACCCGAGAACGTTGACGACCGGCGCAATTTTGTCGCGGTGCTTCTTGACAATGGCAGCAACACGATTCGACAGCTTCCGGCCGAGGAAGATCAGGCCGTCTGCTTCCTTCTGCTGAAGCATGTCCGCGTATTGCTCTTCGCGACCCAGATCGTAGTGCGTGTCACCGAGCAGGACCGCGTATCCTTCGCGATTCGCGGAGTCCTCGATTCCCTGCAGGATCAGCGAGAACATCGGCCTGGAAATGTCGGGCACGGTGACGAGCAGCTTGCGAGTGCGCTGCATCCGAAGATTCTTGCCCCAGGCGTTCGGGGCATAGCCGAGGCGCTCGACCGCCGCGAGGACCTTCTTCCGAGTCGCCGGCGCGACAGGAGCCTTGTTACTGAGGACGCGGGACACCGTGGCGGTCGACACACCCGCCCGCTTCGCGACTTCATGGATGCCTGCCACGGAGGAATCATAAGGCGAAACGACGGGGCGAAGGGCCCACGACGCTGGGCTGCGTCGTGGGTTTCGAACACACGGGGGCTACGCGAGGATGCCCGTGACTACCTTTCCGAACACGTCGGTCAAGCGGAAGTCACGTCCCTGCGCACGATAGGTCAGCTTCGTGTGATCGATGCCGAGCGTGCGCAGGATCGTCGCGTTGAAATCGTGGATGTGTACCGGATCTTTGACGATGTTGTAGCTGAAGTCGTCGGTCTCGCCGTAGACGAGGCCTCCCTTGATACCGCCCCCCGCCAGCCAGACGCTGAAGTTGCCGCCGTGATGGTCCCGGCCGTAGTCACCTTTGAGGGCGCCCTGAGCGAACGACGTCCTCCCGAATTCGGTTCCGAATATCACGAGCGTATCGTCCAGCATGCCGCGCTGCTTCAGGTCCGCGACGAGCCCGGCGGACGGCTGGTCAACGGTGGTGCACGAAGCCGGCAGAAGACGCGGGATGCCGAAATGATGGTCCCATCCCAGTTGCACCACCATAGTGAAGCGCACGTCGCGCTCCGCCAGGCGCCGCGCGAGTAGACAGTTGCGCGCGAACGTGCCGGGCTTGCGCACGTCCGGCCCGTACAGATCCAGTACGTGACCCGGTTCGCCTGAGATGTCGGCGACTTCCGGCACCGACGTCTGCATCCGATACGACATCTCGTACTGACTTAGCTTCGATGGGATCTCGGGGTCGTTCGATATTTTGTGCTGCATGCCGGCGACGTCCGCGATGGCGTCGAGCATGTCACGCCGATCCTTCTGGGTCAGCCCATCCGGGTTCGCAATATAGGGCACCGGCGTCTGACCGGAGCGGAACAGCACCCCCTGGTAATGCGACGGGATGAACCCGGGACCCCATGCGGCCGCATCGATCGGGACGCCGTTCGATTGCCCGGAGCTCATCACGATGAAGGCTGGCAGGTCCTGATTATTGGATCCGAGTGCGTAGTTGATCCACGCGCCGGCCGAAGGCCGGCCCGCGATCTGGAAACCTGTGTGCAAGAACTTCGACGCGGGGTCGTGATTCACGTGCTCGGTGTGCATTGTGCGGATGATGCAGATGTCATCGGCGATCTTCCGCGTGTGCGGCATCAGGTCGCTGACCATCGCTCCGCTCTGTCCGCCGGGCAGGAACTTCGCAAGCGGACCGACCACCGGAAACGACGTCTGCCCCTGCACCATGGTCGAGAGTCGCATGTTGCCGCGGACCGACGCCGGAAGCTCCTGGCCGTGCATCTTCTCGAGCACCGGCTTATAGTCGAACGTGTCGGCTTGGGACACGGCGCCGAGCATGTGCATGTAGATCACACGTTTGGCCTTTGGCGGGTAGTGCGGCATTTGCAGCACTCCTCGGCTGAACGGCGTGGCCCCCGAACGAGGGCCCTGCTGCGCCCACACCGGCGTACCAAGGAGATCTGCAGCCGTCAGCCAGCCGAAGCCCGCGCCGAGGCCAAGGAGGAAGCGACGCCGCGCGTCGTTGAAGTCCTGTGGAAGCGTCATGATTATCGTCTCCCCGTTCGATCGATCAGCGGAGCGTGTACGCGTCTGGCGTATTCATGATGACGGCCGTGAGATTCGTCAGCGCTGCGAGGCGGGACTGATCGAGCCCTCCGGGCATCGGTGTGACGCCATTCTTCAGCAGCGCAGACGCCGCCGCGGCATCGTCTGCGTAACGCGCCAGCTGAGTGTCGTAGTACCGCCGCAGTCGCGCTGCCTCGTCGGCGGCCGGATGACGCCGCGTCGCAAGTCGGAACACGGTCGTCACGTGGACGGCCGGATCGGCGGTGCCGCGCAATACGTTCGCCGCCAGCGCGCGATACGCCTCGACGTACTGCGGATCGTCGAGGAGCGCGAGCGCCTGGAGCGGCGTGTTCGACGTTTGGCGGCGGACGACGCTCGTGCCGCGATCCGGCATGTCGAAATTCGCCATCGCGGGGTGCGGCGCGTTCCGTTTGATGAACGAGTACAACGTGCGGCGATGATGTGAATCGATGGGAACCTTGTCGGCCGCCGGATAGCTGTACGCGGCCAGGCCATCCCATATCCCATCTGGCTGGTACGGGTATGCGCTTTGGCCGCCCACCGCGCGTACTAGGAGCCCGCTCGAGGCCAGCGCATTGTCGCGGACCATCTCGGCGGGCATGCGCACGCGGCTGAAGCGCGCGACCAGGAGGTTACGCGGGTCTTTCTGCAGCAGCTCGTCGCTGATGACAGAGCGCTGGCGAAAAGTCGCCGACATCACGAACTGCTTCATCAGCGCCTTGACGTTCCAGCCCGATTCGATGAACGACACCGCAAGCCAGTCGAGCAACTCGGGGTGCGATGGGATCGAGCCCTGCGCGCCGAAGTCTTCCGACGTCTCGACAAGGCCACGTCCGAACATCCGCTGCCACATGCGGTTGACGAACACGCGCGACGTCAGCGGGTGCTTCGGGTCGAAGAGCCAGCGCGCGAGCCCGATGCGGGTTCTCGGCAGCGACGAATCCCACGGGAAGATCTGCGCGAGCCCTTGCGGCTGCACTTCGTCGCCGTGATCGGCATAGACACCGCGGATCAGCAGGTAGGTCGGTCTCGGCCTCAGCGTGTCGCCCATCACCGGCACCTGCGGCACCACCGACACGATCTGGTTGTGCTCGGTGCGAGCAGCGCTCAGCTCCTCGGCTGCCGCGACGACGCGTGAATCGGTCGCGACCAGGACGGTTTCAACCTCCGCGGCCGAGAAGGGCTGTGGGGCGGGGCGACCCACCTCCTCGTCAAGGAACTTCACCTCGAGCGGCGTCAGCGCACGATTGAAGACACGGAACTCGTCAATCGCGCCGTCCTTCATCGGCGTGAAGCGGAACCGGCGCCCGAACATGATGCCGAGCCACTCGCCGCCAAAGAGGCCGCCGCCATTCGGCTTAATCGTGCGCGTCAGGTTGTCGCTGACGACCTCGGCCTCCACACGCGCGCCGTTCACGTACAACGCCACGCCGGAGGCCCGGCTCGAGCCGTCGTAAGTGACCGAAACACGCGACCACTGTTTCAACGGCAGCGGCTCGCGGCTGACCACGCGAATCATGTTCCCGGCGCGGGAGTGCTGCAGGTCGAACTGCAGACGGTTGTTGTCGAGCTGCAGCTGGTAGCCTGCGTTCCCGGTGTTGTTGTCCTCGCGATGGTTGAAGACGGTCGCGTCCTCGTAGATCTGGGTCGGCAGCACCGACAGGTCGATGCTGAACGACTGCGTGCGCTCGTAGTCCCCGATGCCGTCGCCGAGCACGCCGCGGTTGTTGTCGTCGAAGAAGAAGGCCTTGCCCTTGATGCCGTCCTGCAGCATCGGCGCCTCGACGAGCGCCGCAGGCGCTCCCGGTGTGCTGCTCGGCATGAAGCGCAGCGAGTCGCGGACGAAATCGGCGGGCAGCGTCCGTACGCGGCGAACGAGCTGCTGCAGCTCCTCGCCGGTGACTACTTCGCGGTTGACCCGGTCCACCTCCGCTGCATTCGTGGGGACCGGGGCTGGCGGTACTCCAGGCGGCGCCGGCGGTCCGAACGGAAATGCTTGTCGTGTTTCAGGCGCCAGCGGCGGCGGCGCAGGGCGCCGATTGCCCGGCTTCGATCGCGGCAGCTTGTCGTCGGGAACCGGCTCGATCGCCTCGAACGGGTAATGCCCGACGAGCGCCTTCAGCAGCGACTGGCGGACGACGGCCGCGGCGTCGGCCGGCGCGCTCGCGAGCGTGGCGGCTCTCGCAGCCAGGTGCCGCGCGGCCGCGACGGCATCGGCGTAGACCTTCTCCTTTTCCGTAATGCGCGCTTCTGCCGCGGCGATCTTCGTGTCAGTCGCCGGGTCCGTCCACGGGAGCGTCGGTCCCGAAGTGATGCCCGTGCGCCCGGGCGCATAGAAGCCCGGCTCGTCGGTGCTATTGAAGAATCCCGAGAGCGAATAGAAGTCCTTTTGGCTGATCGGGTCGTACTTGTGGTCGTGGCAACGCGCGCACCCGACCGTCATCCCAAGAAATGCCGTGCCGATCGTGTTGGTCCGATCGACGGCATATTCGACACGGTACTCTTCGTCAATCGCACCGTTCTCCGTCGTTCGTTTGCCCACGCGCAGGAAGGCGGTCGCGAGAGTCTGCTCTCTTTTCTGCGCTGCCGAATGGCTGGGGAGCAAATCACCCGCGACTTGCCACGTGCCGAACTCGTTGAATGGCATGTTGCGGTTGAACGCCTCGATCACCCAATCGCGATACGGCCACAGCAGCCGATCGTGATAGTCATCGAGGAACCCGTCGCTCTCGGAATACCGTGAGACGTCGCCCCAGTACGCAGCCATGTGCTCGCCGTATGCGGCGGAGCCAAGAAGGCGATCGACGATCTTTTCGTACACATTTGGACTGACGTCCTTCAGGAACCCATCGACCTCGGCCAGCGTCGGCGGCAGCCCGGTCAGCATGAGCGTGACGCGATTGATGAGGGTTTCTTTGTCCGCCTCGGGAGAGAGCGTCATCGCTTCGCGCTGCAGACGCCGAACGATAAAGCGGTCGATATCGGTCAACGCGCGGCCCGCGAGCGTGACTTGGGGCACCGCAGGCTTCTGTGGCGAAATGAACGACCAATGCGGCTTGTACTGAGCACCCGCCACAATCCAGCGGCGGAGCACGTCGATCTTCTCCGCGGTAAGTGTCTTGTTGGTGATGGATGGCGGCATGCGTGCCGCAACGTTCAGATGCGTGACGCGTTTGATCAGTTCGCTGTTGTCCGGATCCCCGGGAATAATCGCCCGTCGGCCGGTGTCGGCGTTCAGGACCCTTGTGGCACCTTCGCGTTGATCGAGCCGCAGACTCGCGCGGCGGCTCTTCTCGTCCGGCCCGTGACACTGGAAGCAGTTCTCGGAAAGGATTGGTCGGACATCCCAGTTGTAATCGACGGTGTCCACCCGCGGCTGGCCCTGGGAGGACGGCTGTTGAGGCTCGCCCGACAACACTGCGCCCGCGAACAGCGCGGTTGCGGCCGTCGACAGCCACCGAGTAGCACTCCGACTAAGACGCATGTCGCCCTCCCGTGGGTGGCTGGTGAAAACGTTTACCGCCAGCGCGGAGGCTAACCGACTGGTCGGTCAGTGTCAAGTGTGTTATAGGTGAACCATGCCGGCCGGCCGGAACCCCTCGCGAAAACGTCCCCGTGCGCCGTCCCGATCGACGGCCGAATCGCGTAAGCGCGACATCGTCGAGCAGGCCATTCGTCTCATGGAGGAAAAGGGGTTCGCTGCCGTCTCTGTCCAGCACCTTGCGGACGCCCTCGAGTTCAGCAAGGCGAACTTCTACCACCATATCGAGAGTAAGGAGGAACTGCTCTACGAGATCTTCCTCGACACGCTGCGGTACAGCTCGAGTCGCATCGAGGCAATCTTGAACGGCAGCGACTCGCTGCCAGACAAGCTCCGCGCGCTGATCGAGTTTTACGTCTCGCTGATGACCGACCGCAGGGCTGTCATGCTCGTCTGGTTCAAAGAACGCGCGCACCTGAACGAAGCGCACCATTCCATCGTCACGCAGGAGGAACGACGCGTGACCACCCTACTCGAGCAGCTCTACGCAACTGGAATCGCGGAGGGATATTTCAAGCCGATGGATACCACCATCCTCAGATTGGCGATCTTCGGCTTGTGTTTTCACCTGACTAAACTGCCTCAAACACCTGACAGCGCGTCGATCGTCGGGATCACCCGACAGCTTCAGGAATTGGTGGCGACCGGTCTGTTGACTCCGTCAGCAGCCGCAGAGGAGGCGCGACGGTTATCGACGCTCCACGCGCCCGCGCCGGCAGCGGCGAAGTAAAGGAGTACGACGCCGTAGAGCAACGCCTCGATTCCACCATTACGAATTGGCCAGAGCGTTCGCGGTTGGGCGATGAGCGCATACGCCAACAGCGCCTCGACCGAGATCACCAGCGCCGTCGGGCGAACGACGAGGCCAAGCATCAGCAGAACGCCCCCGGCAAGTTCGATGTAACCCGTGAACGGCGGGAGTGAGTCGAGCGCCAGTGGGGGTGCGCCGCGACGCCCTGCCACCGACGGCAGCACGTCGAACAGTTTGCGGATGCCGTGCAGCGTCAACAGGAAGCCGACGATGAGCCGGAGAATCGCGCGCACCTGCGGTTCCCACGATGCCACTCGACGACCCAGCGCACTCAGGCCCTGCCTCTCGTGAATGAGCGCATCCAGACTCCACGCACCGGCCCCGGCTGCGGCAAGCCACAGAAAAATGTACGCGTTCAGGGTGGCTTCCTCGCCTCCGTTCGCAATCGGGAAGAACCCGCGCGGAGCCCAGGATCGGAAGTACGCCACGGCCATTTCGCCACTGAGAATGAACGCCGTCGGCCGCGTGAAGATCCCGAGCGCAAGCATCGGTCCCCCAACGGCCTCCAGAATCCCGCCAACGCCGCGAATCCCCCAGAGCGTCGGCTCCGGGCGCGCTCCCGCGAACCCGAACAACTTCTCCAGGCCGTGTTGCATGAACAACAGGCCTGCAACGATGCGCACGAGGCAGATGATGTAGGGAGCGTAGGGCTGCACGTTGTCAGAGGTTATACGCCATGATGCGGCCGGCCGCGATGATTCCGAACCAGAGCACCAGTGACAGGGCACCAGCCAGCCGTGCCCGCGCTGGCGGCGTGGTGGCTGTGTCCCACTCGTCACGCTGTCGGTCGACTGTCGTGTGGAACAAAACGACGTTGACGACGCCGAGCATCAGCAACCCCAGTTTGATGCGGAAATACGTGCTCTCGTAGGCATCGACGGCCCTCGATGCGAACAGCAGCGCACCCGTCACGAACATGATCACGAACCCGACGCTCATCCAGGGCCGCACCTGATCGAAGACGTTGCTCACGCTGTCCCGGCGCATGGTGAGACCGAGCAGCCGGAGGTCAAACCACATGACGGTACCGACTGACAACGCCAACCCCATCACGTGGCTCCCCTCGAGAAGCGGGTAGGTGAATGCCGACTCGCGGATACCCGCACCGATCGGCGTGTCCTGCAGCCAGCGGCACCATTCGAGCAGCGACATATTCCTGGACGCGTCGAGTGACGCGAGCCCTCTTATACATGTAAACGTTTAAACATTGCAAGAATCGATTGACACTGCCCAGATCCCTCACATACATTTGAGCGCGGGCTCACCGCATGGAGGCCGACCTGCGGTGCGAGAAATGGAGCATCCCGGATGAACGCTACAGGATCACGACTGCCCCGCGCGCTGTTGTGCATCGTCGTGCTCGTGGCAGCCTCAATGCCGCTGCGAGCGCATCACGGCACCAACATCTCCTACGACCGCTCGAAGCAATTCACCACCCAAGCCGTCGTGAAGAGCTTCGAGTACCGCAACCCGCACCCGGAGCTGCATGTCGAGTTCAAGGACGAGAAAGGCAGCGTGGTGAACTGGGCGCTCGAGCTGTTACCGAATCCGGCGCAGTTGATCCGCAACGGCTGGAGCCGCGCGAAGGCAAATGAGGCGCTCAAGCCTGGCACACAGGTGATGGTCACCATCGCGCCCGCCAAGGCCGGAGGCGTCGTCGGATTGTTGCTGCGAGTGACGACCCTGACGGGCCAGGAACTCGTGACCGGCGGGGGAGGGCCTGGCGGACGTCAGGCTGATTCGGATGCCGCGCAGCCTGGTGGCGCCGGCCGCGGCGCGAATTGAAGCTCGAGGAGACCTCCATGCAGCGTCGCATGATTGCATCCGTTGGTGTCGCGACCGTCATTGCGGCTTTCTCCATCACCTCCATTGCCCAGCAGCCGGCCGGTCAGCGTCAGGGTGGGGCCGGTCGTCTGAGCGGCGGCGCGGTGCCCGACAACCGGCCTTTCAACGCGCGTGAGTTCGCCGGAGTCTGGAGCCGCAATGCGGGCGGGTTTGGCGGCGGGGGCACGTGCGCCGAGTGCGGAGATCGAGGCTTCAGCCTCGAATGGCCTGTCTTTACAGCGGAGGGACAAGCGGCGTTCGACAGGAACATCCCGTCCTACGGACGCGAAAAGGACAGTCCTGACGCGAAGGCCCATCCGGAAGAGCACATCGGAAGACGACGCGCGCAACCCCCGGCACTTGGCAACGACCCGTATGGAACCTGCAATCCTATGGGCGTCTCGCGTGCGCTGCTCTACCCTGACCCGATCGAGTTCCACGCATTGCCCGACCGCATCCTTCAGCATTACGAGTGGCATTACGGAATCCGTACCATTTGGATGGACGGACGCAAGCTGCCACCGAATCCGCCGGACCTGCCGCGCTGGTGGGGCTATTCAACAGGACGATGGGAAGGTGACACGCTTGTCGTCGAGTCGATTGGCCATGACGACCGGACGTGGATTGATTACTTCGGCTATCCACACAGCGACGTCATGCACCTCGAGGAGCGCTATCGGCGTATTTCGTACGACACGCTCGAACTGACGATGACCGTGACGGACCCGAAGTACTACGCCATGCCATGGAAGAGTCAGACCAAGCGACTCAAGCTGCTCCCCAAAGGATTCATCAAAACGCCGGAGGCCTGGGAGGGCTTGCTCGAAGATCTCTGTGCGCCGATCGACGAGTTCGACTTTATCCGGACGATTCGCGATCCGGCGGGCACCGGCAAGCCGCCGGTGCCGCCAACGTCGCGGTAAGGAGCAAGGGTTCGGTATGTCGTGGGAAGTACTGCTGCCATATGCGGCGCGCCTCGGCAACACCTCGTTCGCGTTATGGCTCGGCGCGTCGACGTGGCGGATTGCGTGGCTGCTGACGGTCCATCTGTTCGGCCTGACGATGTTGCTTGGATCGGTCGTGCTCATGAGCCTGCATCTGCTCGGGCTGTTCCAAGCTTGGAAACCAGTGCCTCAGCTCCGAAGAGAGATCCGTCCCGTGATGCTGGCCGGACTGTGCGTCATGATCGCGACTGGCGCGCTGATCTTCACCGGAGGGGCGCAGGCGTACTACGAAGGCTACTGGTTCCGTCTCAAGATGGTGCTGCTGATCATCACGCTGCTGTTTCACTTCACCGTGTTTCGCGTGGTGACGAGTCGCGAGGACGGGCAGGTGCCTCTCGTCGCGTACCGGCTCACTGGTGCAGTGACACTGGCGTTGTGGTTCAGCGTGGCATGGGCCGGACGTGCGATCGCGTTTTTCTAGCGGAGGTGTCCGATTGATTCGGCCTGTCAGTCGCGTCAAGGTCGGTACCGGTCTGCTGGTTCTATACGGCCTTGGCGTGATGCTTCAGGCCCAGCAGCCCCCGGCGCAGTCTCCGGCGCCGCTGCCCCAGCTCGTTAAAGTCGCCGATGAACTGTACGTGATCCAGAACCTCAACCACACAGTGGCGGAAATCGGGCAGAACGGCGGCAACGTCACCGTCATCGTGACCAGTGAGGGCGCGATCCTTGTCGATTCGAAGAACGAGCGCATGCACGAGGACATCGTGGCGAAGGTGAAATCGGTGACTGCGCAGCCGATCCGCTACATGGTCCTGACTCACAACCACGGCGATCATTCGGGCGGATCCGCGCGGCTGCAGGCCGCGGGCGTGATGGTCGTCTCATCGATCGCGTCGCGCGACAACATGGCGCGGACGAATGCGCCTGGCCGTGCTCCCATCGCGTACAGTGGCTACGCCGAATTGTCGCTGGGCGGCAAGCGCCTCGCGTTGCGCGAATTCCGCGGTCACACGAAGGGCGATACGGTTATCACGTTGCCGGCGGCGCGGACCGTCATCGCAGGCGATCTCGTCACGACGCCCGAAACGATCCCGACGATCGTCAACTATGCCGACGGCGGCAATTGGACCGAGCTGGGACAATCGCTCGACGCGATCGCGAAGATGGATTTTGACGTGCTCATCGCAGGGCACGGACCGAACCTGACGAAGGCGGAATTCATCAGGTACAGGGACAGGACCACGGCGATCCGCGAGAGGTTCCGCGCGCTTAACCGAGAGCGAAAGACGCAAGAGGAAATCGCTCAGACGCTCGTGCAGGAGTTCAACTGGGGCACGGGCCCCGCGGCCGGGAACCTCGCCGGCATGATGCAGGAACTCCGCTGAACGTTTTCCACATGTGAGAGGCTGCAGCCGATGAAGGACATCAGACGAATCAACGTGGCAGTGATTGGGACGGGGTGGTGCGGAGGCATCCGGGCCGTCGCGTCGGCCGCCAGCCCGTGGGTGGACCAGCTACACCTTGCCGAGATCAGAGAGGACCGGTTGAAGGAGGTCGCGGCGCAGACAAGTCCCGCGACCGCCACCACCGACTATCGGCAACTGCTCGAGAACCCCTCGATCGACGCGGTCATGATTTCGACAACGCCCGAGGGGAGCCACTTCCCGATTGCGAAGGAGAGCATGCTGGCAGGCAAGCACGTCCTTCTCGAGAAGCCGATGGCCATCGAACTCGCTGAGGCCGACGAGCTCATCGCCTTGTCGAAAAGGCAGAAGCTGCTCTTCACGATCGCGTATTCGCAGCGGTTCAACCCGAAGTTCGCGTACATCAAGCGCTGCCTCGAGGACGGCACAATCGGTGAGCCGGTGACCGCGCTGGTGAGCCGCCACATCACCCGCAATCTGGGCAAGAAGATCAGTGGTCGTGTGAAGCTCTCGCCTGCGGCGATGGAATCGACGCACGACATCGACTTCACGATGTGGTGCCTCGCACCGCGAAGGCCGGTCCGCATCTACGCCCAGGAGGCGGCCAAGATCATGAAGGAGCAGTACGACGCGCCCGATCAGGTGTGGATGATCATCACCATGAATGACGGCATCGTTGTAACGATCGGCGGTGGGTGGGTGTTGCCGCCGGCGTACCCCAACTTCTCGTCCACTTGGATCGAGTTCATCGGCACCGAGGGCGCGGTGATGGTTGACGACACGCACCGTGACGTGTACGTCACCACCACGAAGGACGGGATCCGCTTCCCGATTTCGTCGATGCCGGGTGAGAAAGTCAACCACGTCTACGCCGGCCCGATGGAAGCCGAGACACTCAGCTTCCTGGAGTGCGTGGCGCTCGGCAAAGAGCCACTCGTCACCGCCGAACACGCTCGCCTGGTCATGCAGATCTACAAGGCCGCAGACCTGTCTGTTGAAACGAACCGGCCCGTCGATCTGGCCGTGGAGGGCGCGCCCGCGCTGGCGACGTCACACGTCTGATGGAACAAATTGAACAGGCTAGAATCGTGGCGACCGCGAACGTCGCCGCGACCGCCACGCGCACACGTTGGTGGATGCTGGTCCTGTTCAGCGCGATGTACCTGATCTGCTACCTCGATCGGGGCATCATCTCTGTCGCGCAGCCCGAGATACGAGAGACGTTCGGCTTGACGTTGGGTCAGATGGGGCTGGTGCTGGCGGCATTTACTTGGGCCTACGCAGCTGGCCAGGTCCCCGTCGGCTGGCTGGGCGATCGTTTCGGGCCGAAGCGTGTCCTGAACGTCCTCATCGCATGGACCTCGGCCTCGGCAATGCTCACCGGCGCGGCCACAGGCTTTGGTCCTCTCCTGACAGCCCGCTTGTTGCTTGGAGTCGGCGAGGCGGGCGCCTTTCCGGTCGCCAGCCGCGCCATGCAACTCTGGTTCGCGCCATCGGAACGCGGCCGCATCCAGGGCATCACGCACTTCTTCAGTCGGTTCGCGGTCGCCATTACGCCGATCACGGCGGGCGGCATGGTGCTCGCGTATGGGTGGCGCGTGATGTTCTATGTCTTCGGCGCGATCGGATTCGTCTGGGTCGCTGCCTTCTGGTGGTTCTATCGCGAGCGGCCGGAGGACCACCCCCACGTGAACCGCTCGGAACTGGCGGCCATCCGAGGCGTGAATGCCGATGGCAGCATCAAAGCCATCAACACTGCGCGGCCCGCGACACCGTGGCGCCAGATCCTGACGTCGCCGAACATGTGGTGGATCGCCCTTGGCTACTGCTGCTTCTTCTTCGGGACGAACTTCTACCTGACGTGGTACCCGACCTACCTGCGCGAGTACCGCGGTCTGTCCTTGCTGGCGCTCGGATTCTGGGGATCTATCCCCCTAGTCGCCGGGATGGCGGGAGATGTGGTCGGAGGCTGGCTGTCAGACATGATCCTGAAGCGCACGGGCAACGCGAAGCTCGCGCGCCGAGGGGTCGCTGCGCCAGGCTTCCTGCTCGCTGGCACGTTCGTGCTTCCAGCCGCGATGGTGGAAGACGCGACGATTTCGATTCTGTTCCTCGCCACGTCCTTCTTCTTCCTGGAGTGGGTAATTGGCCCGGCGTGGGCTGTGCCGATGGACGTCGGCGGTCGTTTCAGCGGCACCGTGACCGGTGTCATGAACATGGCTGGCGCGCTCGCAGCATCGTTCACGCCGATCGTCTACGGTTCGCTCTTCGG
>Ga0247825_10000952_pt1 | contig 18804 bp, 17 predicted proteins | sample 13C_Vanillin_Day_FD_194413 | JGI IMG/M metagenome (GOLD analysis project Ga0247825, IMG submission 194413) | Soil microbial communities from agricultural site in Penn Yan, New York, United States - 13C_Vanillin_Day48 | ecosystem: Environmental > Terrestrial > Soil > Agricultural land | place...
AAGAAGGACAGGACCTGATCGAGTATGCCCTGCTCGTGGCGCTGATCTCGCTCGTCTGTGTCGTGGCATTGACCGACGCCGGCACGGAAGTGAACAAGATCTTCGTTTCGATCAAGGACAAGCTGGCGAGCGCCGGCGCGGGATCGTAAGCGCGACTGACCGATGGGTGGTTCCGCGAGGGACCGCCCTTCGACGTGGCTCATGCGAGCCACGCGTACCGCCAAGGAGAGGGTGTGATGTCCGCAGGAATCTGGATCGCCGTGTTGCGGCGCACGTGCCGCGACGATCGTGCCCAGGACCTCATCGAGTACGCACTGCTCGTCGGGCTCGTCACGCTCGTCGCGGTGACCGCGATCTCGGACGTGGGCCAGACGATTGTCACCGTGTTTTGGGACGTGATCGCCGCGGCGATTCCCGAGACTCCATGAGTCTCACGGCCGTGCTCGTCATCGGGGCAGGCATCGCCGCGACGGTCGTCGACATCCGGCACCGCCGTGTGCCGAACGTCCTGACGATGGGCCTCGCCTCCGCCGGCCTCATGTTGGCGATGGCGGGGGTGACTGGGGTGACCGTGGGTGGTGCGCTCGGAGGACTCGGCCTCGGGTTGGCGCTGCTGCTGCCGGCACATGTGTTCGGGGCCACCGGGGCCGGTGACGTCAAGCTGCTGGCCGCTTTTGGCGCGTTGCTGGGGCCGGCAGACGTGTTCAACGCGTTTCTTCGCGCCGCGATTCTCGGCGGCGTGATGGCGCTGGCCGTCGCGGTGTGGCGCGGGCGGCTGCGCGAAACCTTGTACGGGACGGCGATGCTCGTGACGACGCGCAACCGCGCGGTGACCGCGATCCTCGAGCATCCGGCGGCAAACAACCGCTTCCCGTACGCGCCAGCGATCGCCACTGGGGCGGCGCTGGTCGTTTTGGGCTGGTGAGGAGCAGGGATATGCGCAGGTGGCTTTCACGGACGCGCCGCGAGGATGGCGCCGCACTGGTCGAAACGGCATTCGTGCTGCCGATCATGCTGCTCGTCTCGGTCGGCATCTTCGAGTTCGGGCGGGCGTACCAGACCTGGCAGGTCATTACCAACGCCACGCGCGAGGGCGCGCGCGTCGCCGTGCTGCCCGAATACACCGATGACTCGGTCAAGGCGCGCGTGCGCACGTATCTGAAGGACGGCGGTCTGCCGGCGGCGATCGTCGACGACACGGCGATGACGAACGTGGCGATCACGGCGACCACCATTCCGGTCGACGTGGGCGGCACGGTGACCGCGTCGGCCGCGAGCGTGGTCGTGGAATATCCGTTCGAGTTCATGGTGCTGCAGCCGGTCGCGCAGCTCGTCGTCAACGGCTCAATGGCTGGGGCGCCGTTCACGATGCGAATGACGACCATCATGCGAAACGAATAGGGGTCAGAGACGTTATGCCTCGCAAACGCATTTACACCGTCCTGCTGCTTGCAATGACCGTCGGCGCTGTCTTCGCCTTCAGCACGTATCGCTACGTGCAGGCGACGCCGACGACCGCCGCCGCCAAGACGACCCCGGTGGTCGTCGCGGCGAGCAGCCTCGATCTGGGCGCCGCGCTTCGCGCCGAGGACATGCGCACGATCAACTGGCCGTCCGACGCGGTGCCGGCGGGCACCTTCAGCAGCACGCAGGAGCTGGTCGGCCGCGGCCTGATCCAGCCGGTCTCGCAGAACGAGCCGCTGCTGCCCTCGAAGCTGGCGCCGATCGGCTCCGGCGCCGGGCTGCCGCCGATGATTCCGGACGGGATGCGCGCGGTGTCGGTGCGCGTCAACGACGTGATCGGCGTCGCCGGCTACGTGCTGCCCGGCACCAAGGTGGACGTCCTGGTCACGGTCAGCCCGACCAGCCAGACCACCGACATGACCTCGAAGGTGATTCTCACCAACGTCACCGTGCTGACGGCGGGCACCCGCATCGAGCGCGACGTGGAAAAGGACAACAAGCCGATCTCGGTCAGCGTCGTCACGCTGCTGGTCGACCCGCTGCAGGCGGAAGCGCTCACGCTCGCCAGCACCGAGGGGAAGATTCAGCTCGCGCTGCGTAATCCGCTCGACAAGACGAATCCGGCGACCCCTGGAATCAAGCCGGCAATCCTGCTCGGCCAGTCGGCGGCCCCGCGTCAGGCGGTTGCCGTTGCCCGCACCGCGCGGGCGGCCGCGGCGGCCCCCGTGGCCGCGCCGGCCCCGGCGCCGCTGCCGACCATCGAGATCATTCGCGGAGACAAACGCGCGACGGAAGTGGTGCGCTGAGGAGCATGCAGATGAAGAGGAAGATCGCAATCTGGATTCTGGTCGTCGCCGTCCTGCAGCCCGGCACCCTTCTCGCGCAGGTCGCGACGCAGCCGACCACGAACGCCGCGGCGGCTGCCGCCAACGCCGTGATCGATACGCCGGCGATCCCCGTACAGATCGTCACCGGACGGTCGACGGTGCTCGAGATCGGCGCGCCGATCATGCGCGTGTCGCTGACCAACCCCGACATCGCCGACGCGATGGTGACGTCGAACAGCCAGCTGCTGCTGCACGGCAAGACGCCCGGCACGATCTCGATGTTCGTGTGGGAGCGCGCCGGCGCGGTGCGCCGGTATGACATATCCGTCGGCCGCGACGTGGAGCGGCTCGGCGCGCAGATGAAAGAAATGCTGCCGAACGAGTCGGTGCAGGTGACCAGCAACGGGCGGAACGTGGTGTTGTCCGGCCGGGTCTCCACCAAGGAGCTGGGCGAGAAGGCGGTCAACCTGGCGACCGCGTTCGTGGAACGCAAGGAAGAGGTTGTCAACCTCCTGCAGGTGCAGGCGCGCCCGAGCAACCAGGTGCTGCTGCGCGTCCGCTTCGCCGAAGTCAGCCGCACAGCGCTGACCGAGCTTGGCATTTCACTGTTCACCAGCCCGACCGGCATCGAGAACACGCTCGGCCGTGTGACGACGCAGCAGTTTGCCGCGCCCGGCTACAGCGACATCGAGGTGACGAAGACGGGGCCAGACCCCTTCAAGTTCGGGGCGGACGTGACCACCGCGAAGGGCAACTACAACTTCAGCGACTTCCTGAACCTGTTCATCCTCAGCGAGAAGTACGACCTCGGCGTCCTCATTCGCGCGCTGCAGACACGCGGGCTGTTCCAGAGCCTCGCCGAGCCGAACCTGGTGGCGGAAAGCGGCAAGGAAGCGAGCTTCCTCGCCGGCGGTGAATTCCCGATTCCGGTGGCGCAGGCCGGCGGCGGCAACGCCATCACGATCGAGTTCAAGGAGTTCGGCGTCCGCCTGAACTTCACGCCGACCGTGGACGGCGACCGCATTCACCTGAAGGTCAAACCGGAAGTGAGCACGCTCGACTTTGCCAACGGCATTCAGCTGAACGGCTTCCGCGTGCCGGCTCTCGTCAGCCGGCGCACGTCGACGGAGCTCGAGCTGCGCAACGGACAGACGTTCGCGATTGCCGGTCTGCTGAACAACTCGATGACGTCGACGATGACCAAGATTCCCGGCATCGGCGACATTCCGATTCTCGGCTATCTGTTCCGCAGCAAGGCCGCGCAGAAGAACCGCACCGAGCTGGTGGTCATGATCACGCCGCAGTTGCTGCAGGAAGGCTCCGCCGGCGTCACGCGCGACCTGCCGCGGCTGCGCGAGCCGTACCTCCCGGCGCTGCGCGACAACGAGGCGATCGCGCCGCCGCCGCCGCCGTTCCAGGGCAGCACCGCGACCCCGACCCCGGGTCTCGCCGGCGTGAACGCCGCGCCGACCACGGCGCAGGCCGTTCCCGCGCCGATCGTGGTGCAGTCCGACCCGGCGCCGCCGAATGAAGCCGAGCGCCGCGCTCTGGAGCGCGAGCAGAAGGCTGCGGCGGAGCGCGAGGTCGCCGAGGCGCGTGCCTTCGCGAAAGCGGCCGCCGAGCAGGCGAGGGTCGACGCGGAGGAGAGGAAGCGTCAGGAAAAGTTCGCGAGAGAGCAGGCGAAGCGTGACGCCGAAGAGGGCCGCCGCAAGGCCGAGGCCGACCGCAAGGCGGCGGAGCAGGCGGCGCGTCAGGCCGAGGCTGACAAGAAGAAGCAGGCCGAGATCGACAAGGCTGCTGAAAAGGTGCGGGCCGCCGAGGCCGCTTACCAGGCTGAGCTCGCGAAGACAGGCACGACCAAGTAAAGGACGGTTGCCATGTCGGTGCACAACAACTTCCGCCGCAGCGTAGTGTCCGCCTTCAGGCGGACTCGTACGGATGAACGCGGCATGTCGCTGGTCTTCGTCAGCGTCGGCTTCATGGCGTTTTTCGCGGCGACGACGCTGGCCATCGATGTCGGCCTGATGATGAGCGCGCGCGGTCAGGCGCAGAACGCCGCCGACGCCGGCGCGCTCGCCGGCGCCACCGCGTTCGTCTACAACGACTTCGACGACCGGACCGAGTCTGGCCCCGCGGTGCAGAGCGCGATCAATACCGCCATCAGGAACAAGGTCCTCGGCGGTGATGTCGAGGTCCTGCCTGCGGATGTCACGTTCCCGATTGGCAGCGGCGGACAGTACGACCGCGTCCAGGTGAATGTGCGCAAGAACGGCATCCCGACGCTGATCGCCAACATCTTCAACGTCCCGTTCTTCGACATCAACGCCACGGCGACTGCCGAAGCGGCGCCGGCCAATGCGATGACGTGCGTCAAGCCGTTCACTATTCCTGACAAGTGGATTGAGAACAATGCTCCGCCGTGGACGATCGACAGCACGTTTGACCGCTACGACAACAAGGGCAACGTGATCCCGAACGCTGATGTCTACGTCAAGCCGAGCGCCACTTACAAGACGTGGACGCAGGACGACGCCGGCACGCTGTTCTACATCCGCGCGGGGAGCGGCAACAACATCGAGCCGACCTTCTACTACTCGTGGAAGATGCCGGGCGCGATCGGCGGTGATTACTACTCCGACAACATCGCCAACTGCAACCCGACGGTGATCCCGGTCGGCATCACGATGACGCAGGAACCAGGGAACATGATGGGTCCCACCATCTCGGGGATGGAGATCCTGATGGCCAAGGATCCGCACGCCTACTGGGACGATGACCTGAAGAGAGTCATCAGCGAGTTCGGGCAGAGTCCGCGTGTGTTTCCGATTCCGTTGTACGACCCTGACATCTTTCAGGAAGGCAAGCAGAACGGCCGCACCGCCGATCTGGTCTCACGCAACTGGCTCGGCTTCTTCGTGGAAGACGTGAGCAGCAACGAAGTTCGAGGACGCATCGTGCCGATCACCGGAGTCATCGACACCAGCCTGCCGATGGCGCCTGACGGCGTTTACCCCCGCGCAATCAGATTGGTGAAGTAGATGGCACGACTCGTTGGAATGATCCTCAGTCACGACGACTCCTTCCACGCCCAGCTGGGCGCGCTGCTCCGGGGCGGGCCTGTCCCGATGAGCGTCGTGGCGGAGGGTCCGGGCAGCCGCAAGGCCGACCTGTTCATCATCGACGCGCGTGGCGACATCGCCGGAGCGATGACGCGGGTCGAGGCGCTCAGGGCAGCGTCGGCCACCTCCGGCATTTTCGTCGTCGCGAGCGAGCCGAACCCGGAGGTCATTCTGCAGTCGATGCGCGCCGGCGCGAACGAATTCTTCACGTGCCCGCCGGCTGAGGAGACGTTCTTCGAGGCGATCCGCCGGACGGCGGCGCGGCGGACGGCCGCCGGCCACGGGCAGACGGCGACGACGCTGGTGTTCTTTGGCGCCAAGGGCGGCGCCGGCACGACGACGGTCGCGGTGAACTGCGCCGTCGAACTCGCGCGCCTGTCCGGGCAGCGGACGGTCATCGTCGATCTCAAGACCGGTCTCGGCGAGGTCGGCCTGTTTCTCGGCGTCCGCAGCCGCTACACGCTCGTGGACGCGCTCGACAACATGAACCGGCTGGACGCGGAGTTCCTGCGCGAGCTGGTCGCCAAGCACAAGTCCGGCCTGGAGATTCTCGCCGGATCCGACAACTTCGACCGTCCGAACGCGGGAGACGGCCCGGCGCTCGAGGAGGTCATTCGGCACCTCCGCGAGGAGTACGAGTACGTGGTCGTCGACGCCGGCAGCCAGATCAACCCGGGCGTCGTCGCGTCGCTGTATGCGGCGGACACGATCGGACTGGTCGCCAACCCGGACGTGCCCTCGATCCGCAACGCGCAGCGCGTGCTCGACCGCGTCCGTCAGATGGGCGCGTCGCCCGACCGCGTCCGGCTGCTGCTCAATCGCGCCGCCGAACCGTTCCCGATTCCGCCGGCGCAGATCGAAGCGGCGATCGGTCATCCGATCGATCACATGTTCCCGAGCGACTACAAGACCGTCTCGGGCGCGCTCAACTCCGGCGTTCCGCTGGCGCTCACCGGCAGCACGCCGCTGGCGGCGCAGTTCGACAGCTTCACTCGCCGCATGCTCGATGCCCAGGGGGCGGCGACGACGGACGGCCAGCCCGGCACCGGCATGGTTTCACTGTCCCGTTTAGCGTCCATCTGGTAAATAGCCATGACCCCCACAGCGAGCGCTACGTCGAATCCGACACGAACGATTGCTCCGCCGCCGCGGCCGTCTGCGGTCGCGCCGCGCCAGCAGTATCTCGAGCTGCGCGCGAACGTGCATCGCAAGCTGCTCAACCGGCTCAACCTCGAGGCGCTGGCGCAGACCGACCGGTCCCGCGCCGAGGGCGAGATCCGGTCGCTGCTCGGCCAGTTGCTCGGTGAAGAGACAACGCCGATCAGCCTGAGCGAACGCGAAACGCTGTTCGCCGAGATTCTCGACGACGTGTTTGGCCTCGGGCCGCTGGAGCCGCTGCTCCGCGACCCGTCGATCAACGACATCCTCGTCAACACCTATAAGCAGGTCTTCGTCGAGCGGAAGGGCGTGCTGGAGCGCGTCAGTGCCTCGTTCCAGGACGACAAGCACCTGCTGCGCGTGATCGACCGCATCGTCAGCAGCGTCGGCCGCCGCATCGACGACAGCTCGCCGATGGTGGACGCGCGTCTGGCGGACGGGTCCCGTGTGAACGCCATCATCCCGCCGCTCGCGGTGGACGGTCCGCTGCTGTCGATCCGCCGGTTTCCCGCGGAGCGGCTGCAGGCGGACGACCTGGTCACGCTGAGGGCGCTCACGCAGCCGATGTTGAATTTCCTCTCCGCCTGCGTCAAAGGCCGGCTCAACTGCCTGATCAGCGGCGGCACCGGCGCTGGCAAGACGACGCTCTTGAACGTGCTGTCCAGCTATATCTCCGAGCACGAGCGCATCGTCACGATTGAAGACGCCGCCGAACTGCAGCTGCGCCAGGAACACGTGGCTCGTCTGGAAACCCGTCCGGCGAACGTGGAAGGAAAGGGCGCGGTCAAGCAGCGGCAGCTGGTCGTGAACGCCCTCCGTATGCGTCCCGACCGCATCGTCATCGGCGAGGTCCGCAGCGAAGAGGCGCTCGACATGCTGCAGGCGATGAACACCGGTCACGACGGGTCGCTGACGACCGTCCACGCCAACACGCCGCGCGACGCACTGACCCGTATCGAAACGATGATCGCGATGGGCGCGACCAACCTGCCCGAGCGCGCGATGCGTCAGCAGATGTCGTCCGCCATCAACATCGTCATCCAGCAGACGCGCCTGAGCGACGGCTCGCGCCGCGTGACGAACGTCTCGGAAATCACCGGGATGGAAGGCGACATCATCACCATGCAGGACATCTTCATCTTCGAGAAGATTGGTCTGACGCCCGAGGGCAAGGTGACCGGACGGTTCCGCGCCACCGGCGTGCGGCCGAAGTGCTGGGAGAAGCTTCGGGCAGCCGGGATCAATCTGCCGCCTGAAATGTTCTCCGGGGCGGAAGAGGTGCGCTGATGCTGATCGCAATTGGCGTCTTCCTGCTCGTCACCGGCGTCGCCATGGGCGTCGGCTGGGTGATCAGCGGCATCCCCGGCAACCGTGCGGCGAAGCGGCTTGCCAAGCGATTGCAGGAAGTCGGATCCACCACGACGACGACCGAAGGCGAAGCGACGTCGGTGGTGCGGCAGGACGAATCCGGTCCGCTGCCTGGCGTCGAGAAGCTGCTGGAGAAAACCGGCGCCGGGATAAGCCTGTCGCGTCTGATCGAGCAATCGGGTGTGAAGGCCACGACCGGCGGGATCCTGATGGTCAGCGGCGGCCTCGCGATGCTCGGCATGCTCGGTGTGCTGATGTTCGCGCCGTACGCGTCAGCGGCGCCGGCCGGCCTGCTTCTCGGCGCGCTGCCAGTGCTGTTCCTGATGCAGCGGCGCGGTGCGCGCATCAAGAAGTTCGAGGAGCAGTTCCCCGAGGCCCTCGACCTCCTGTCGCGTGCCCTTCGCGCCGGCCATGCGTTCCAGTCGTCGCTCGGGATGGTGGCTGACGAGCTGCCGGAGCCCGTCGGTCCCGAGTTCAGGAAGATGTTCGACCAGCAGAACTTCGGGCTGCCGCTGAAGGAATGCCTGTTTGACCTCGCCGATCGCGTCCCGCTGCTCGACGTTCGCTTCTTCGCCACGGCGGTGACGATCCAGCGCGAAACGGGCGGCAACCTCGCGGAAATTCTCGACAAGCTGGCGTATGTCGTCCGCGAGCGGTTCAAGATCCTGCGGCAGGTTCGCGTGCACACGGCGCACGGGCGGTTTACCGGCTACGTCCTGCTCGGGCTGCCGCCCGTGCTCGGCGTCGCCCTGTCGTATCTCAGCCCTGACCATATGAACACGCTGTTCACCGAACCGATGGGCAGGACGATGCTGATGGGTGCGGGCGTGATGCAAACGGTGGGTTACTTCTGGATCCGCCAGGTGATCAAGATCGAGGTGTGACGTGACGATCCTGCTGCCGCTGCTGGCATTCCTGTTCGTGTCGCTGCTCGCCTACGCGGCGTACATGGCGTTCGCACCCAGCCTCGCCGGCCACGTCGAGCGCCGCCTGGCCGAGATCGGGGGCAGCAATGCCCTGCCCGTGGAAGCCCCGTCGTGGGAAAAGATGGCCGCCACGTTCAAGCGCATGGGGCGCGTGGCGCCGCAGTCTCCATCGGAGATGGGCAAGCTGCAGCGCCGCCTGGTCGCCTCGGGCTACCGCAACAGCGAAGCGCTTGTCGTGTTCCTCGGTGTTCGTGTCGCGTGCGCCGCGATTGCCTTCGCCGCGCTGGCGACGCCGATCTTCACCCGGCCAAACATCGTCCTGGCGTTTGGCGCGGCCGGCCTTGGATACGTGATCCCGACGATGGTGCTGGCGCGGATGGAGAAGCGCCGGCAGCACAAAATTCGGCTGTCGCTCCCGGATGCACTCGACCTGCTCGTGGTGAGCGTCGAGGCCGGTCTCGGCCTCGACCAGGCGATTCAGCGGGTGGGCGATGAGCTGGTGTTTGCCCATCCGGAACTGTGCGAGGAGTTCCGGCTCATCAATTTCGAGCTGCGTGCCGGCAAGGCCCGGAGTGAGGCGCTGCATAACCTCGGGGAACGAACCGGCGTCGACGACCTCATCTCGCTGGTGGCGATGCTGGTTCAGACCGATAAGTTCGGTACGAGCGTGGCACAGTCGCTCCGCGTCCACTCCGACACGCTGAGAACGAAGCGTCGGCAGCGGGCGGAGGAGGCGGCGGCGAAGACAGGCGTGAAGATGGTCTTCCCGCTGGTGCTGTGTATTTTCCCGGCTATCTGGGTCGTGACGCTCGGTCCTGCGGCGATCAAGATCGTCCAGGTTCTGGTTCCGCTGGCCGAACAACAATGACGCAGATGCCCCCGAAGGTCGACGTCCCGCGCGCGGCACCGGTGCCGCCGGTTCCGGTGACGCTTGCCGACACGGGGTTGACTGCCGACAAGGTCGAGGCGCTCATCGTCAAAACCCTGTACGCCGGCGAAATGTCCGGCCTGCAGCTCGCTGAGAGCCTCCGACTTCCATATCCCATCCTCGAGCCGATCATCGATCGTGCGCGCGGCGAACGGCAGATTGAAGTCCGTGGCGCCGCCGGCGCCGGGACGGCCGGGTACAAATACGCGCTGACCGACGTTGGCCGCGATCGCGCGCGCCAGCACATGGAGGTCAACCAGTACACCGGTCCGGCGCCCGTGTCGCTCGAGGCGTACGTTGCGGCGATGAAAGGGCTGTCGTCGACGCGCGGGTTCATCGACCGCCAGCGCCTGCACCAGGGGTTCGAACACCTGGTCATCAGCGATCACATCTTCGAGCAGCTCGGTCCGGCGGTGAACGCGAACAAGGCCGTGTTCCTCTACGGGTCTCCCGGCAATGGCAAGACGGTCATCGGGGAAGGCCTCGGGCGCGCCATCGGTGGCGACATGTACATGCCGTACGCGCTCGACGTCGATGGGTACATCGTGACGATGTACGACCCGATCACGCACGAATCGCTCGAGACCGAAGAAGCCTCGAGCAGCATCATTGTCGAAGCGCAGCGCGATCGCCGCTGGGTGCGCATCCGCCGGCCGGTAGTCATCGTCGGCGGCGAGCTGACGCTCGACATGCTCGACCTGACCTTCAACAAGGTCTCCAAGTTCTACGAGGCGCCGCTGCAGCTCAAGGCCAACGGCGGCGTGTTCCTGGTTGACGACTTCGGCCGCCAGCGGATGCGTCCGGAAGATCTCCTCAACCGGTGGATCGTGCCGCTCGAGAGCCGCGTGGACTACCTCACGCTGCACACCGGCAAGAAATTCCAGATCCCGTTCGACGTGCTGACCGTGTTTGCGACGAACCTCGACCCGCTGTCGCTGGCCGACGAAGCGTTTCTGCGCCGTATTCCCTACAAGATCGAGATCGAGGATCCGACGCTGCAGCAGTTCGCGCGCATCTTCGAGATGATCTGCCAGCGTCGCGACGTGAAGTTCCACCCGGTGATGGTCGCCTACCTCCATCGCCGCCACTACCGGCCGCTCGCGCGTCCCCTCCGCGCGTGCCAGCCGCGTGACCTCGTCGAACAGGTCACGGCGCTCTGCCACTATCGCGGCGAGGAGCCGCGTATCACGAGGGAGTTACTCGACGCCGCGTGCGCTGCCTATTTCGTCGACGACACCACCGGGTCGACGAACAGCAGGCTCCGCCGGCGCGACGCCCAGGGACAGTGATGGCTCCGGTCGAGCCCGATGGGCACGTCGACATCGACTGGCGGCCGGTAGATCACTACCCGTCGGCTGCGCGCGAGATGATCGCGAAGCGGACGACGACGCCGGCGGCGTACGAGACGTTCTACGGGCTGGCGGAAGCGCCGTTCAGCCTTTCGCCGACTCCTCGATTCGCCTTCCGCAGCGCCAGCTATGCCATCGCGCTCGACGAGGTGCGCCGCGCGCTCGACCGGTGCGAAGGGTTCATTGTCATCACGGGCGAAGTCGGGACCGGCAAGAGCATGCTGTGCCGGGCCGCGATACAGGAGACGAGTCACAACACGTTCAGCTCCTTGATCCTGGATCCCTGCGTCACGGCGGAAGAGCTGCTCGCGCAGGTGCTCAGCGATTTCGGGGTGCTCGATCGGGATGCGCGGTCGCCGCGCCGTATCGCGCCGGCGCCGCTCCACCAGCTGATCGTCGTCCTGCAGCGGTTCCTGACATCGCTGGAGCCGCTCGGCGGCCGCGCGGTCATCATCATTGACGAAGCGCAGCATCTTCACCCGGTGCTGCTCGAGCAGCTTCGCCTCTGGACGAATCTCGGTGGCGACGGCCCGCCGCTGCTGCAGATCGTGTTATCCGGTCAGCCCGAGCTCGATGCGCTGCTTGGACGTCCCGAAATGCGCCAGGTACGGCAGCGCGTCTCTCGCCGATGCGAGCTCACGGGCCTCGAGCGCGATGAGGTCGCGGAATACATCGATCATCGCCTGGCGGTGGCGCGCGGCCCGGAGATCGACGGGCAGCCGGGGGCCGGCGGTGTGTTGATGCAGCGCGGATTCTGGCGCGTGCGGTTTTCCGCGTCGGCGGCTCGGACCGTGGCGGCGATTTCCCAGGGTGTACCACGCGTCGTCAACCTGCTGGCCGACCGCGCACTCGAGGTCGGCTGTGCGCGTCAGGCCAAAACGATTGATGCCGGGATCGTGCGCGAGGCCGCGCGACGGCTGGGCCTGCAAACTGACGGCATTCCGCGCGTGCAACTGCAGATCGCCGCAGCGGCAGCCGTCGTCCTGCTCCTCGTGGGCGGCGTCGGCTGGAAGGCGATCGCGCAGCGCAGCCAGCCCGAGGAGACCGCACCGGCAGCACAGGCGGCAGCGCCAGCGCCGCAGCCGACGCCGGAGATCAGAACACTCGACGTCCGTGACAGCGTGAACGTCACGATTGCGACGCTGCGGTCGGAGCAGCGTGCCGCCGCAGTGGCCGCGCAGCTCATCGAGGCCGGGTACCCGGCCTTCACGCGCCGGCATCCGGACGGCGTGTCGTATCAGGTGATCGTCGGTCCATACGTCTCGCCCGAAGAAGGGGCCGCGGCACAGCGTGCGCTCGAGGCACAGGGGGTCACCGGGACCAATGTCCGCCTCGAGGCGCAGAGCCTGGGTGGTCTCTGATCGCCGGACGATGCTCACCAGGGTTTTTCCTCCGTGCCTTCGCCTCTTCGTGGCCCTTGTTCTGGGCGTGAACGTCGGCGTGCCCGCTGCCGCCGCGAACGAGGCGCGCTTCCAGAACGTTTCGCTGCTCACTATCCGCGATCGCGTGTCGCTCGTTTTCGAGCTGACCGGTGAACCGCAGGACGTCGCGACGCGTCGTGTCAGCGCCGCCGTGCTCGAGCTCGACGCCGGTCCGATCGTGATGCCTGCGAAGCCGACGTCGTTCGTGGCGCCGCCGGGTGTGCGGTTTGTGATGGGTGTGTCGCTCCTGGCGGGCGACGGAGCGACTGCAGGACGGCTCAAGGCCCGGATTACTTTGCTGGAGCGTGCCCGCAGTACCGTCCGCGTGGCCGGCCGGCGGGTTTACGTGGACTTCTCGCCCGATTCAGAGCCTGTGTCTCCACAGCCTGAGCGCACGAGCGGAGCGCGGCCAGCCGCGCGGACTGCTCCTGTTCCGCCAACCGCGGCGGCACCACCGCCAGCGACGCCCTCGGCGGCTGATGCCTACCGCACGATGGTGCAGCCGGCGATCGAGCGATTCGAGCAGCTGACCCCGTTCATGGTGTCCGCAACGGCGTCACCCAGTGAATCGGTGCTCAAGGCGGTGGGGAACACACTGATCGGAATTCAGGGTCTGCTGCTGTCGGTGGACGTACCTGCCGAGTCGCGCCAGGCGCACGATCTGCTGTCGTCGGCCATCGCGACGGCTGTCACGTCGGTCAGCCCTTCCTTTACCGGCGACCGCTCCGCGCAGGCGAAGCAGGCGCTGATTTTGTTGGAACAAGCGAAAACCAGTCGGTAGATTGCCAGTGGCTTCCGCCTTAAGGCGGAAGCTACTAGAAAAATCTAACGAGCTAACTATCCAACTAGCTGGCCGCTGCCGAGCGGAACGGAATGACCGTCGGCTGTCGGTTATCCGCAGCCGCGGCTCCGCCACCCTTGAGCATTTCGTGCGCCTGACGCACGCGGGCGGCGTGGACGGGATTGTTCGGCTCGCGGGCCGCGAGGTCTTCGGCAATCGCCAGGCCTTCTTCAATCGCACCGTTGGCGAGGTATGCATCGGCGAGCATCTCCTGCGCGTGAGACGCTGTGCTTCCAAGGTCGCCGTCAACGGCCACTTCGACAAGACGGACCAGCGCGGCGATACAACCGGGCGCGCGCGTTACGAACTGCTGCAGCGCCGTGGCGGCGGGTTCCCACTGCGACCGTTCGAGCCAGTGCGCGGTTGCCATCTCGGCGAGCGCCACGGCCGCGTCCTGGACGTGCGGCGCGGCGGAGGCGGCAAGCCGCGCGATCGCGTCAACCGAGTCCGGCGTATCCGCCAGCGTTCGGCGGGCGACGTCGATAGCCTCGTCGGTCCGGCCGCCGCGCAACAGCACTTCCACGATCGCCAGACGTGCTTCGGGATCCGAACCGGCCATCCCCACCGAGAGGTGCTCGGCAGCCACGACGGCATCGCCCGTCTCGACGAGTAGCCGCACCAGCCTGGCAACGGTCGGGAGATGGTCGGGATCGTGCTCCAGCGCTTCGCGGAGAAGATCGATGGCCTCGTCCCGAAGGCCGGCCGCGTCCAGTGCGTCGGCGACGCGGCGGCGATGGCTGGTCGTCAGCGCATGCTCGCGCGCCCGGGCGAAGTTGCCGGCGGCAACCGCCATCTGGAACACCCGCTCGCGCAGTGCGGTGTCGGACGGATCGAGCGTGGCCGCCTCGGCCAGCGTGTCGCCGGCAGCGGCTGTGTCATTTCGCGCAATCTGCTGCTCGGCGAGCGCCAGGAGGAACCGGCGTCCTTCGACGGTCTGACCTTGCGTGATAGCCAGCGCGGCCGCGTGTCCAAGCGCATGCTCGTCGGCCGGTTTAATGGCCAGAATCTTCTTGTAGGTCTCGAACGCCTGCTCGAGTTTGCCCTCGAGCCGCCAGGTGTCGGCGATGGAAGCGAAGCGCCCGACCGCGCCATCGACGTCGCGCGCGCGCAGGTACAGCTGCGCGAGCAGCAGGGCGGTGTCGAGGTCGCCCGGCTGTTCATCGACCAGGCGGGTGTAGGCCTCGATGGCCGCCGGCAGCTTGCCGACTCGAAGAAGCTTTTCTGCGGCTCGGATCGCCGCTTGACGTTCGGCTGACATAGAGGGGGATCTCCAGAACTGGCTGGGGCAAGTTGCGTTCCCGCTGGAGGCCGTGCCCAGCTGCAGTTCTGTCGTGATTTGTGGCCTGTTTTGTGACGCTATGGCCCCTGGATGACCCTGGCGGGCGGTACGCCGGAGCGCCGTCGCACAAAAACCGTCCGTCGGTTACAAAACCGGCGCGCTAAACGCCGGCAGCCAGCCACACGGCGCCAACCGTGACAGCCAGCGTCGCTGCCGCGACCATCATCGCGCGCTGGGGAAGGGCGCCATGCGGCAGCCGAACGGCCGCCGTGCCGACAGCCGCGGCAAACGCAGTCATCGCGGCGACGGTTCCTGCACCGAAGGCGGCGATGTATATCAGCGACGCGGTCAGCGATGGCAGCGCGAGCGCCGGAAGCACGCCGAAGAAATGCGAGCTGCCGGCGATGCCGTGGAGCACACCGAGACAGAACGACGCATGCGCATGGCCAAGGCGCCGCAGCCAGGCTGGCCCGGCCTGCACGTGAATGTGCCGGTGCGCAACCGCGCCGTGCACGTGCGTGGCGGGCCGCATCCGTATGCTCCGCCGGAATGCCCACACCCCGACCGCAATCAGCGCAGCGCCGACGATGCGTTCGCTCCATGTCGAGATGGCTTCTACCGGCGGCAGCAGATCGCGGAGGAGAACCGTCAGCACCGCCACGAAGACGACGCCAGAAGCGTGGCCGAATCCCCACGTCCACCCCGAGAGCCATCCTCGCTCTCGTCCCGCGACCGCCATCGGCGTCACGGCGGCGAGATGATCCGGACCGGAAAGGACATGGACGAAGCCGGCAACCGCGCCGGTGATCAGCGTCAGAAGCATGTGCGGCTTCTATCCTAGTGCAGTTGCAACTTGAAACTTGTCACTTGCGACTTCTATTTAGGAGCCATCCGGATCGCTCCGTCGAGTCGAATCACTTCACCATTCAGCATTTCGTTTTCGAAGATGTGCCGAACGAGAGCGGCGTATTCGTCCGGGCGCCCGAGGCGGGGCGGAAACGGGACCTGCTGGGCGAGCGATTGACGCGCGGCTTCGGGCAACGCGCCCAGCAGCGGTGTGTCGAAGGTCCCTGGCGCGATCGTCACGACGCGCACGCCGATCCGCGCGAACTCGCGCGCGATCGGCAGCGTCATTGCCACGATCCCGCCCTTGGACGCCGAGTAGGCGGCCTGTCCGATTTGCCCTTCGAATGCGGCGACAGAGGCCGTGTTGACGATCACGCCGCGCTCGCCGCCGGCCGTCGGCTCGTTCGACGCCATGGCCGCGCCCGCCAGGCGAATGACGTTGAACGTGCCGATCAGGTTGACGCGAATGACCCGCTCGAAATGCGGCAGTGGCTGAACGCCCTCCTTCGGCAGCACACGCTCGGCCGCGGGAACGCCAGCCGCATTCACGACGCCGTAGACACCGCCGAGCTCGGCCGCGACGCCAATCGCGCGTTGAACATCGGCTTCTGCGGCGACATCCCCGCGCACGAAGCGTACGGAATCGGGGCGAGAGGCCTGTTTCGCGCGGCCCGCCTCTTCATTCAAATCGATGATCACCGCCCGGGCACCCTCGGCCACGAGCATGTCTACCGCGGCCGCGCCTAACCCGGACGCGCCGCCGGTGACGAGGACTGTCTTTCCGCTGAGTTGCATTTTTAGATCGTAGGGTAGGAATTTCCGGGTGGCCATAGGGACAAATCCCAAATCCCAGATCCCAAATCCCAAACCCCAAGTGTGAAAACCATCGAGTATGTCTGGGGTTTCCGTTTGGGTTTTGGGACTTGGGATGTGGGATTTGGGATTTGACGGCAAGCCTCTCACTTGGTCCCACCGTTGCTCAACCTCCGCCGACTGTCACAACACAAGGAGGCGTGAATGAAAAGACAGTGGTTCGGTGTGTTCGTCGTGGCCGGGTTTGCGACCACCGCGGTTCTGAGCGCGCAGGGAAACCAGTCGCCGGCGAACACTCCACCTGCTGATGCCGCCGCACCTCCGGGCATTCAGCGGACACAGCAAGCTCCCTCGGCGCAGACGAAAGCCAGCACCGTCACGATATCCGGCTGCATCCAGGATGCACCGATGCTTACGGCCGCCGCGAAACCCGCTGTACCTGCGGGGACGAAGGCGTTCTATCTGAACAACGCAACGATGGCCGATGTGGGCCGCGACAAACCGGCAGTCGGCACGTCGGGGCTGTCATCCACCGGCTATCGCCTCGAGGGTGACGAGAAGCTGATCAGTCCGCATCTGAACCACCAGGTCCGGATCGTTGGTGAGGTTCAGGGCGCTGCACCGGCGGGCGCTCCATCGACGCTCAAGGTCGAGTCAGTGACGATGGTTGCGGCGAAATGTGACGCGCCAAAATAAACGGGTCGATTCGCTACTTTCCGTCGACTGAAAACGCGAGCAGTACGTTTCCGGGTGTTCCACCGGCTGTGGGATACCCGGAATTCACGAACACCATCCCTCCGCCGATGACGGGCCCGGGGCCGTCGATCGAGCCTCCCCTGCCCGGCACTCCGTTCACGGTTTGATATTCACGGATGGTGTCGAAGTCCCAGATGATCGATCCGTTTGCGGTCGAGTACGCCCGCATGTGACCGTCGACGGAACCAGAGAAGGCAACTCCGGGAAGCGCGGAGACGGCGGCGGACTGGGCCGGACTGCAGCGCGTGCGGGTGCCGCAGCCTGGCGGCGGGGTGTACCACACCCGCTCGCCGTCGCTGAGCCGCAGCGCGAACATGCCGCCGCCCTGCTTCGGATCGGCGTCGGTGCTCGTGCTGTACGTCAACATGACTCGGCCGATATCCGACAGGGCGACGTAGATGTTCGTGCCGTCAGCAGCTGATCCCCACTGCACGCCGCCCATCGTTCCGCCCCTGCCGATCCGCGTCTGCCACAGGATCTCTCCCTGCGCGTCTGGATCGAGCGCGTGGACCACGCCTGACTTCTGACCGGCGACGAGCAGACGCCGTCCTCCGGCGAGCGTGACGAGAATCGGCGACGCGCCGAAATCGAGGTCCGGACCGTTCGAGACAGCACAGTTGGTCTTGTCTGGCAGCCGGCAGGCGGCGGTATACGCGTCCGACGTGGTCATCTGGCGCGACCACAGAATCTTTCCGGACGCCAGGTCGAGCGCGACGAACGCGTCGCTCAAACTGGTCGTTGGATCCGAATAGTTGTTTCCGGTCGTGACGTAGAGGGCACCTCGCCGTGCGTCAACGGCCGGTGTCGCCCACACCGGGACGCCTGACGGCCCCCACAGCTGCGCGCCGGCCGCATTCTTCCGGGTCGGCTTCGGCTCCTCAATCATGAACGTCTTCCAGATCTGTTTTCCGGTTGCGGCATCCAGCGCGACGACGCTGCCGCGGAAGCGGCAGCATTCATATGTGGGAACCGCGGCCGCCCCTTCCTCGCCGGAGGCCACCGGCACGTAGAGACGGCCGTCGTGGAACGTCGGCGAGCCGCTGACACGCGCCACGTGGAAGTCATCGACCTTGGTGCGCCAGATCAGCTGACCGGTGCTCGCATCGAGCGCGAACACGTTTGCTGCCATGTCGCCGAAGAATGCGACAGTTCGCGTCCCGACCTGCGCAACCGCGAGGGCGGATCGGACGCCGGCGCCGGCATCGAAGAACCAGTGCACGCAGCCGGTTGACGCATCCAGCGAATAGACCTTGCCACCCCAGCTTCCGACGAAGATGCGGCCGCCGGCGAGTGTGGCCTGTCCGTACGACTGCAAATCGCCAGGGAACGCGAATGCCCACTTCAGCCTCAGTCGCGGGACGTCGGCTGCACTCAGGCGAGCGTCCTGGCCATCCTGAAAGCGGGTGTTGGCACTGGTGCCACCCCAGGCCGTCCACCGCGGGCCGGACGCCGGCTCGAAGGACGCGTTTCGAGTCCGACACATCGCGGCGGCGGGCGGCGTCGTGTTCAGCGAGGTGCCGAGCCGCTTGCCGGCGATAAACTCCGCCAGTGCACGCCGCTCCGCAGCCGTCCGGTTGTTTGCCATTGTCACCATCGTCCCGGTTTCCATCGAGGCGAGGACGCGTTCGGCGGTCATCGTGAGCAGCGCGTCGCGCTGCGGGGCGCGGTTGAGGCCAGCGTCGTGACACGACGCGCACAATCGCTTGTAG
>Ga0247825_10000953_pt1 | contig 18781 bp, 15 predicted proteins | sample 13C_Vanillin_Day_FD_194413 | JGI IMG/M metagenome (GOLD analysis project Ga0247825, IMG submission 194413) | Soil microbial communities from agricultural site in Penn Yan, New York, United States - 13C_Vanillin_Day48 | ecosystem: Environmental > Terrestrial > Soil > Agricultural land | place...
GCCCTCCGGGGCGGCGGCGTGAAGACCGTGACGGTCGGGGTCTCGCCGCCGCCCCGGAGGGCCCCCCAGACCGCCGCCGTCGCTCCCAGGGAGAGCACCCCGGCCATCGCACCGGCGACGATCCGCTGGCGGGTCGCCTTGCGATGCCGGCGGTCGCGCAGGCGAGCCATCGCGTCAGAGGCCGGCGCCATCCGGTCCGCGAGGCGCTCGAGGTCGGGTTTCAGAGGCTTCAGGTCATCCATCGTCGGCCTCCAGCCTCCCGCGCATCGCGGCACGGCCCTGGGAGGCGAGCGACCGGACGGTCGGCGGCTGCACCCCGAGGATCCGGCCAGCTTCCTCGGCGCTGTAGCCGAGTGATTCGGTGAGGATCACCGCGGCCCGCTGACGTGGGGTCAGCGCCCCGAGCGCCCGAGCCACCGCGTCACGCTCGTCGACCTCGGCGAACGCGTCACGGCCATCGGCGGTGCCCACCATCCGGCGCGCCGCCCTGGCTGCTCGCCGCAGGCGACTTCTGAAGCGATTCATCGCGGTTCGATAGACGTAGCCCGTCGGATCGTCCATCGCGCGCACCCGGTCCCAGCGTTCCCAGGCGGCGAGGAACGCGTCCTGCGTGATCTCCTCCGCCTCCTGAGCGTTCCCGGTCACCAGATACATCGACCTCGCCAGTCGTGGGTACTCGGTCTCGAAGAACGCCTCGAACCCCGGCGCGTCGGCCGGCGGGGTCTCGGGCGAGGCGTCGACGTCGCCCGCGGCTTCCTTCATCCCATCCATGAACGCCCCGAGCATGCTCATCGTTCAGGGGCGAAGGCAAACGTTCCGCCCAGAGTAGGCTCGGTAGATGGGCATCGGCCGGCGCTGGAAGATCGCGACGATCCGGGGCATCCCGCTCTACCTGGGGATGTCGTGGATCTGGGTGGCGATCCTCTACGTCTGGCTCCAGTACGTACGCCTCACCGAGAACTGGAACGCGGCCCCGTCGACGGCCGCCTGGCTCGCCGTGTTCGCGGCCGCCGTGTTCTTCGGCAGCGTCCTCCTCCACGAGGGCGCCCACGCGGTGATGGCGCGCTCGCTCGGCCTCCCGGTCCTGGGTGTCACGCTCGTCTTCTGGGGCGGCGCCACCGAGACAAAGGCACACCTGGAGGGAGCACGCGGCGAGTTCCTGGTGGCGGTCGTCGGCCCGCTCACGACGCTGGCCGTCGCGGGCCTCCTGTTCGTGACGGCCGGGGCGACCTCGGGACTCGTGTCCGACATCCTGCTCGACCTCGCCCGGCTGAACCTGCTCTTCGCGGGGCTGAACGCGCTGCCGGGGTTCCCGCTGGACGGGGGACGCGTGCTGATGGCCGGTGTCTGGGGCGCGACGCGGAGCCGACGGACCGGCATGCGCGCGGCGGGGTACGCGAGCATCGCGGTCGGCGGCGCGATGCTCGCCTACGCGGTGTACGACTTCAGCAGCCGCGGCGGGTACTGGCTCTTCCTCGGGTACGTCGGATTCATCTTGATCTCGACGGGACGGGCGATGGATCAACGGATCGCGTTCCGCGACCAGCTCGCGACGGGCACGGTCGCCGAGGCGATGCGACCGCCGCCGACCTCGATCCCGGCCTCGATGGCGTTGAGCGGGGCCCTCGATCACGCTCTCCGCGGTGCCGCCGCGGCCTTCCCCGTGGTCGGCGAGGACGGTCGCGTGGCGGGCACGATCTCGCTCGCGGGGGCGCGGCGCGTAGGCGCACGCGACCCGCTCCGGCCGGTCCGTGACGCGATGGTGCCGCTCGACCAGTTCCCGACGGTCGGGCCGGACGAGCCGCTCGACGACGCGCTGGAATGGCTCGGCGGCCGAGAGAGCCTCGTGCTCCGCGACGGCTTCCTCGTGGGCGCGATCGGCCCCGGCGACGTCGAACGCTGGTACCGGCGGGTGATCGAGGGCCGGCTGGACGTTCCGGGGCCGGGCGGATCGGGCGGAGGCGTGACGGTCGGCCACGTCCCTCCTCGCCCCGATCTCTAGCTCGGGGTGTCGCCGGCGCCGAGTAGCATCGCAGCGTGAGTTCCCCCGGCATCGCCTTCCTTCCCGATCCGCAGCAAGAGGCCGTGCTCGCCCATGCCCAGGGGTCGCTGCTGGTCACGGGCGGCCCGGGCACGGGCAAGACCGCGACCCTCCGCGAGCGCTTCGCACGGCTACTCGCCGAGGGCGCGGACCCCGAGCGCGTGGTGCTCGTCACGGGGTCCAGCCGGGCGAAGGACGCCGGCCGCGCAGCGCTGCTCCGGCGGCTCCCCTCCTCCCTCCCGGGGCTGCAGGTCGTCACGGTCCACGGACTCGCCCACCGGATCCTGAAGGACCGCTTCGAGGCGCTCGGATACGCTGAGCCGCCCCAGGTGCTCTCGGCCGCCGAGCAGTTCGCGAAGGTGCAGGAGCTGCTCGCCGACCAGGACGCCACCGAGTGGCCCGCCTACGGAGCGCTCCTCGGGCTCCGCGGGTTCGCCGACGACGTACGGCAGTTCCTGCTCCGCGCCCAGGAGGAGCTGCGGGGCCCCGAGGCGATCGCCGAAGAGGCCGACCGGCGCGGGCTCACCGGCTGGCACGAGCTCGCCCGATTCCTGGGCGAGTACCAGGCGGTGCTCGACGATCTGAACGTCGTGGACTTCGCGGCGCTCTTGCAGCGGGCCGCAACGGTGGCCGGTGACGGCGCCCCGCTCTTCGACCACGTGCTCGTCGACGACTTCCAGGACACGACCCTCGCGGCGGAGGCGATCCTTCGCGGGCTCGGGGCACCGGACCTGGTGGTGGCCGCCGACCCCCGCGCACACGTCTTCTCGTTCCAGGGGATGAGCCGGGTGCCGCTCGACCGGTTCACGGAGACGTTCCCGGGTGCCACGGTCGTCGCGCTCGAGACGCCGCACCGCGCTGCCGAGCCGCCCGCGATCACGGCCTGGGTGGCGCCGCACATGGCAGAGGAGTATTCCGCGATCGCACGCGAGCTCCGTCGTCGTCACGTCGAGGACGGGGTCGGCTGGAACGAAATGGCCGTGGTGGTCCGCCGACAAGGCACCCACCTCGGCGGGCTCCTGCGTGCGCTCGACGACGCGCGGATCCCGCGAGCGGTTCCCGAGCGCGGGCTGTCGCTGACCGCGGAGCCTGCCACCCGCCCGTACGTGCTCGCGCTGCGATGGCTCGTCGCCGACGAGCTCCACCGGGAGGAGCTTGCGGAACAGCTGCTCACCTCCGACGTCGTCGGGCTCTCGCCGGCCGCCGCGCGGGGGCAGCTACGCACCGCGCTGGCCCGGCTGGGATCGACGGCGCACGCACTCGACGTCACCGAGGGCCTCGACGAGACCGAGATGGCCCGGGTCGACGCCGCCCGGGAGGCGATCGCGAAGGCCTCGCTCTTCGCCGGCATGTCGGTCCAGGACGCGTTCCGCACGCTGTGGGAGGAGCTCCCCTGCTCGCGCCGGCTCGTGGATGCGGCCACCGTCGACGCCGAGGCGCGACGCGAGCTGGACACCGTCGTGACGTTCGCGAACGCCGTCGCCGACACCGGCGAGGGCGGGGACACCAGCGTGGCCGCGTTCCTCGAGGGCCTCGACGCGGGCGAGCACGGGCCCGGCTACTCGGCCTGGGAGCGTGCGCGCGCCGACGCGGTCCAGGTGCTCACGGCGCACGGCACGGCCGGCCTCGAGTTCGACACGGTGGTGGTCGCCGGCGCGGTCGAGGGGAACTTCCCGAGCCTCAGGCGTCCCGAGCCGATGTTCGACCTGGCGGTGCTCGACCGCTCGATCACGAACGCCGAACGGACACGCGCCCGGATCGAGGACGAACGCCGCCTGTTCGACATGGTCCTCGGACGCGCGCGGTCGCGGGTCGTGCTCGCCTGCGCCGACACGCACCCCGACGCCGACGAGCTGTCCTCCCGGTCGCGCTTCGTGGACGAGCGTGGCGTGCCGTGGACCCAGGTGCCCGCCGGGCCGTTCGAGGAGCCGGTCAGCGTGAGCGAGGCGCAGGCCGCGTGGCGACGCACCCTCGCAGATCTCTCTGTCCCGGCATGGCAGCGCCTCGCGGCGATCCACGGTCTGATCGCCCTCGAGGTCGACCCCGCCCGATGGTGGTTCCAGCACGACTGGACCGAAACGGGCCGCTCCCTCCACGAGACGATGCGCGCCTCGTACTCGCGCCTGTCGAACCTCGCGAACTGCGAGCTGCAGCACGTGCTCGGCGACGACCTCGGCCTGGGGCGCGATGCCGGCTACCAGGCCTGGGTCGGCAAGGTCGTGCACGGCCTGATCGAGGACTGCGAGAACGGCGCGGTGCCCAAGACGAAGGAGGCGATCCTGGCCGCGGTCGACGCGCGCTGGGACGAGCGCATGTTCCCGTCGAAGGCCGTCAGCGTCGCCTACCGGCGCCTCGTCGAGGAGCGGATGTTCCCGAACTGGTGGTTCGCCTACGGCGAGAGCCAGTCGCTCGCGGTCGAGAAGTACTTCGAGTTCGAGTTCGACGGGGTCACGATCAACGGCGTGATCGACCGGATCGGCCAGATCCTGTCGGGCGGCACGCGTATCACCGATTTCAAGACGGGGAACCCCGACAACGGGCCGAAGGCGGAGGAGAGCCTCCAGCTCGGCATCTACTACCTCGCCGTGCAGCGAAGCGACGACCTCGCCGAGTTCCGGCCGGTGCGCGCGGTCGAACTCGCGTTCGTGAAGGGCCACTGGCGGACGGGCGAGATCGTCACGAAAGCCTGGCAGGTCTCGCAACGTTCACAGGAGGACTATCAGGCGCGGGTCGAGGATCAACTCTCACAGCTGATCGCCGAGAAGCGGCGCCTGAACGAGGAGGAGGTCTACCGCCCGAATCCGGCCGCCGACTGCTTCTGGTGCGAGTTCAAATCGTTGTGCCCGCTCTACGCGGAGGGCCGGCCGCTCTTCCCGGTCGAGGGGGTGCGCGCATGAGCGGACCGCCGCCGGTTCCGCCCGAGATCGAGGCCGCGATGGGGGCGCCCCCCACCGAGGAGCAGTGGCACGCGATCTCGATGCCGCTCGAGCCCTACGTGCTGATCGCGGGCGCCGGCTCGGGGAAGACCTCGGTGATGGCAGCGCGGGTCGTCTACCTGGCGCTCGCGGCGACCGGCCGCGTCGCCGCCGACCACGAGGGCGCGATGCCCGGAAACGTCCTCTGCCTGACCTTCACGAACAAGGCGACCGACAACCTGCGGGTCCGGGTACGGCGTGCCCTGGGCGGCCTGGAGCTCGGCGAGGGGGAAGAGCCCGAGATCGCGAACTACCACGGGTTCGCCGCCGGCCTGCTCGAGCGCTACGGGATGCTCGCGGGGTACGAGCCGGGCACACGCGTGCTGTCCGCGGCCCAGCGCACGTCGCTCTGCGCGCGGGTCCTCGACGACATGACGTTCGAGCACGCGGCGGCGACCTATCAGCCGTCGCTCGTGTCGAAGATCCTGGAGCTCGACGACCAGATGCAGAACCACCTGGTGGAGCCGGCCGATGCTGCCGAGTGGCTCGGGGGGCGCCTCCACACCCTGAAGGCCGCCCGATCCGAGCGTGTCTACAGGGCCGCGCAGGAGCGGCTCGAGCTCACGCGCGCCGCGGGCCGCTATCGCGAACTCAAGCGCGAGCTCGGCGTGATCGACTTCGGCGACCAGATCCAGCGGGCGATCGATGTGATGGAGCGCCACCCAGAGGTCGTCGCGGATCACCGGGCGCGGTTCCAGGCCGTGCTGCTCGACGAGTACCAGGACACGAACGTCGCCCAGGCCAAGCTGATGCGGCTCGTGTTCGGCGACGGGCATCCGGTCACCGCGGTGGGCGACCCCGACCAGAACATCTACGCCTGGCGCGGGGCCTCGCTCTACAACCTGCTCGAGTTCCCGACGCAGTTCCCGCGAGCCGACGGCTCGCCGTCGGAGCGGCTCCCGCTGTACACGAACTTCCGGTCGGGGTCGCGGATCCTCGCGGCGGCCGACGCGATCATCGAGCCCGTGCCGGCACGGCTGCGGCCCGACGCCGAGAAGCAGCTCGTCCCCCATCCGCCCAACGGGGAGGGCGAGGTCACGCTCACGCGGTGCACCGACGAGTGGACCGAGGCGAGCGGGATCGCGGAGCGCGTGGTCGGGCTGCACGACGCCGCCGCGGCCTGGTCCGACGTCGCCGTCCTCTGCCGCACGAGCCGGCTGTTCGGGCTCCTGCAGCAGGCGTTCGGTGAACGCGGGGTGCCGGTGGAGGTGCTCGGACTCGCCGGGCTGCTCAGCCAGCCCGAGGTCGTAGAGGTACTCGCGTACGCGCGCGCCGTCCAGGACCCGACCGCCTCCGTGGCGCTCGCCCGGATCCTGATGGGCCCGCGCTACCGCGTCGGGTTCAAGGATGTGGCGGTGCTCGCGCGCGCGGCCGGCAAGCACACGCGCGAGCTGCGCGAGTCGCTCGGCCTCGACGAGGACGACCGGTTCCTGGTGTCGGAGGTGCTCGAGCACCTCGACGAGGTCGAAAACCTCTCGGACGAGGGCCGTGCCCGGGTCGCGGCGTTCCGCGACGAGCTGCGGGCGCTTCGCGTGGAGGCGCGCCGCCCGGTCGGGGAGTTCTTAGGCGAGGTGATCCGGCGCACGGGGATCCTCGCCGAGCTCGACGCCGACGTCGACCGGGCGCGCGCGGTCTCGGCCCGCCGGAACCTCGCCGCGTTCCTCGACGAGGTGCATGCGTTCGAGCCGCTCGAGGGCGAGCTCACGCTCCGCGCGTTCCTCGACCACGTCGACGCCGTCGAGGCGCTCGACAAGCAAGAGTGGGCGCCGGTGCAGCCTTCGGACGAGGACTCGGTGAAGGTCATGACGATCCACGTCGCGAAGGGCCTCGAGTTCGACCACGTCTTCGTGCCCGGGATGGCGCACGACATCCTGCCGAATCCAACCGTGCCGCAGAACCCGGCGGAGCGTGGGAAGTCGCTCGACTTCGAGCTGCGCGGCGACCGCGACATCCTGCCGACCTTCGAGGGGAACCTCTCGGCGTTCCGCGAGGCCCTGAAGATCCAAGAGATCGTCGAGGAGCGCCGGACCGCCTACGTCGCGCTCACGCGCGCGCGGCGCTCGCTCCACGTCTCGGGATCGTTCTGGTACGGCGACAACTCGCGTCCGAAGAAGCCCAGCGCGTTCCTCGACGGATTGTTCGACTGGGGCGAGCGGACCGGTGACGCCGAGGTCGCGCGCGGCCCGGAGGAGGCTGGCGACGTGAACCCGATGCTCGGGTTCCGTGCGCGGTTCGTGCGCGACTGGCCAGGCCCGGCGCGGCCCGACGAGTCCGACGAGACGTTCCCCGATGGATGGCGCGTCGCCGCGCTCGAAGCGACGGCGGCCGCTGGCGTGCAGCCCTCGCTCCTCGAGTCGCTCGCCGCCGAGGACCGCGCGGCGTTCGAGCGGCTCGCGGACGCCCGCCGTCAGGTCGCCGCGCACCTGCGGGAGCGCGAGGCGGCCGAGGGCGTGCCGCCGTCCGAGGGTGTGCCGCTCTCGGTCTCGGTCGGCGGCGTCACGACGTACGCGCAGTGCCCGAAGCGCTTCTACTGGACGAGCGTGCGGCCGCTCCCGCGCTTCAGCGGTCCCGCGGCGCGGATCGGCACCGACGTGCACAAGTGGATCGAGCGCCGGGCGCGCGGGCAGGGCCAGCTGCTCGAGGTGAGCGACGTGCCCGATCTCACCGACGAGGAGCTGGCGGGGGACCCCGGACGGGTCGAGCGCCTGCGCCAGGCGTTCATCGAGAGCCGGTTCAACGACGTGACGCCGCTCTTCGCCGAGCGGGCGTTCCTGCTGCGGCTCGGCGCGATGAGCGTCGCCGGACGGATCGACGCGATCTACGGCGAGCCCGACGGTCCGTGGGAGGTCGTCGACTGGAAAACCGGGAAGCGCCCGCTCGCCGACGACCCCTCGCTCGGCCTGCAGCTCGACCTCTACGGTCTGGCCTGCATCGAGATCTGGGGGAAGTCGGCCGAGGACGTCACGCTCACCTATTTCTACCTGGCGAGCGGCGAGGAGGTCGTGCGACCGATGGACGACCCCGAGATCGTCAGGAAGCGCGTCGCGGACTCGCTGGGCGCGATCGAGGGCGGCGCGTTCGATCCGACGCCCGGACAGTGGTGCCGCCACTGCGATTTCCGCGCTTTCTGCGACGTGGGGAAGGCCTGGCTGGCTGCGGGCGACGAGTCTGCTACGGACTAGCTCGGTCGGCGGCGCGGGCACTGAGCCGCTCCACCGCGTCGTCGAACGATCGATACCCGGCAGCCGGGTCGAAGCCGCCCTCGCTGATCTCCGGCACGAGACGCGCAGGCAACCCCGATTCGGCGGTCGCGCGGACCTGGGCCGCCGCGCGGAACCATTCGAGGGATCCGGGCTGGATCTGGACCTCCCCGCTCGTGCCTTGTCGGCGGTAGGCCGCGTCGTCGGTCACGATGGGGGTCCGGCGGAAAGACCGAGTGAGGATGGCTACGAGCGCGTCGTCCTCGCAGTCCACCGCGACGTCGCGACCGTCCCACGACGCGGTGGCGACGACGTCGTCGGGGGCGTCCTCCCGGTAGAACTCGACCTTCATGCGGCGAAGGCTACCGGGCGAGCGACCGGTCGACCCGGCGGATCATGCGGGCCAGGCTCTCCATCAGGGCGATCGCCATCGCGGGATCCTTCTCGAGCGACGTCAAGAAGTCCGCCCGGGAGATCATCAGCATCGTCATCGGCGTCTCGGTGGTCACCGTCGCGGTCCGCTCGCCGCCATCGAGCAGGGAGATCTCGCCGAAGTGGTCGCCCGGAAGGACCCGATGCACGGTCCGCCCGTTCACCTGCACCTTCGCCTGTCCGGTCAGGGCCACGAAGAACGAATCCCCGATCTCGCCCTCGCGGACGACGGAGTGCCCCTTCATATAGTTCGCGATCTCGGCCAGGCCGGCGATCTGCCTCAACTGCTTCTTCGAGAGCCCCTCGAACAGGGGCACGGCCGCCAGCACCGGCTCGAGCTTCGGTTTCGCCACGGATACGCCTCCTCGTCGTTCGTGTCGAGGGAACTCGTCCGGTCAGCCTAGCCGGTCCGGGCGACCGGGGAACAGGACCACGCGGCACATCGACGTGAGCCACGTCGTCGGGGGTGTCGGTGCCGGTGGGTATCGTTCGCGCCCCCGGGCTCCCCCGGAAGGAGTGGCGACGATGGTGGAGCGGTTGCCCCGCTCACACGAACCGCTCCCCCTCGTGCCCGTGCGGACCGGCCAGACGGTGGTCCGTCAGGGCGAACGCTGCCCCGCCCTGTGGAGGGTCGTATCCGGTGTCCTCACCGCCGCGGCGGTCGGCCACGACGGCCGCGAGCTGACGCTCGACGTGCTGGGACCTGGCGATCCCGTGGGCGAACCGGCAGGTGGGATATCGGCCCTGACGGTCCGCGCGCTGCGGCCGTCGCGCCTGGTACCGGTGGCCGGCCTCGACGTCGGCGTGCTGCTCGCGGCCCGCGCCCGCCGACGCGAGGCCCTGGCCTGTGATCTGGCTTGGCTGGGCGTGGCCGACCGTGTAGCGCGCAGGCTCGACGACCTGGCGGCCCGGTTCGGCCGCCCGGTTCCCGGCGGGACCCTGATCCCGTTCACGCTTACGCAGGAATCCCTGGCTGCGCTCGCGGGCACGTCGCGGGAATCGACCAACCGGGCGATCCGCCGATTGGTCGCGTTCGGCGCGATCGCGGTGGCCGGGAGAGGGCGCTATATCGTGCGCCATCACCTCCGAGCGCTCCGACCATGAGCCGCCCGTCAGCCTTCGGGGGCGGGCTCCGGCCTCGGCTCAGCCGCTGCATCGGTGTCGGTCGTCGCGGCCGCCGCCGCACCTTCCTGCAGGATCACGAGGCTGCAGGTCGAGCAGTACCGGGCGCGGCCCTTCACCGGGCGGCCACAGCGAGCGCAGGCGCGCGGCACGACCGTCCCCCATGGGGCGTCCTCCCCGGCGCCGGAGCGCGCGACCCGTCCCTCGGTCTGGAGCTTCAGCAGGTGCGCGAGCACCGAGCGGGCAGCGAGCGGATGCACCTCGGGGGGGTAGTCGACGTAGATCGTCTCGACGATCGCGGCGATCGGTCGCGGACCGTCGGCCAGCGCGGCGAGGACCTGCCCTTCGCGCTCGGCGCGGTGGTCGAGGTACTCCTGCAGCTTCGCCCCCGCCCGCATCACGACCGGACCGTGCCCGGGATACAGCGTCCTGGGTGCCAGCTCCTGCATGCGCTGGAGCGACCGCAGGTACCTCACGAGGTCGCCCTCGGGCGGGTCGATGAAGCTCGTTCCCCGGCCGAGCACGGCGTCGCCGGTGAACAGCGCCCCCTCGCTCGCGAGGTGGAACACGACGTGGTCGGCCGCATGTCCGGGCGTGTGGAACGCCGCGATCTCCAAAGCACCCGTCCGCACGACCTGGCCGTCCCGCAGGTGCTCCGCGCCGGGCAACCGGAACGCGTACAGCGGAGCCCGCGCGGCCTCGGCGAACGCGGCAGCCCCCGGGGCATGGTCGGGATGGTCGTGGGTGACGAACACGGCACCGACCCGACCAGCGACACGTGCGACCGCGTCGAGGTGCGCCGGGATGTCGGGGCCGGGGTCGATCACGACCGACGGCGCCTCGCCGACGATCCACGTGTTCGTGCCCTCGAGCGTGTAGACGTCGGGATTCGGCGCCAGCACCCGCACGATCTGCAGCACGTCACTCCTCCCAGAACACCGTGGACGGGAGCGCGTCCACCTCGGCCTCGTCTGGCTCGCGGGTCTGGAAACGCAGCGCGAGCACGTCGTCGACGGTCGCGCACTCCGCGAGGTGCAGCATCGTGACGTAGGTGGGCCAGTAGAGCTTGCGGTCACCCTCAGCCCAGCCGGCGAGGAGGGACCGCGGAGCCTCCCACCAGGCGTGCTCGGCCTCCCGACCGTCGGGCACGGGCACGAGTCCCCGCCGGCCCCCCACCGCGAAGTACCGAGCATCGAACCGAACGGGCACTTCCTGGGGGGCGATCCAGTGCGCCACCTCAGGGAGCTGCGAGACCGAGGGCGGCGCCGCATGGGTCGGGTCGAGCGAGCCCGGCGTGCCGGCGTCGACCAAGCCGGCGGCGGTCAGGGCGAGCCCGGCCTCCTCGACCAGCTCGCGAACGCCGGCTGCGCGAGCGGCCTCGTTCACATCCCCGAACCACCGCTCGGCCAGGACAGCGTCGTCGCCGTCCACCGCTCCACCGGGGAACACGACGTAGCCCGCCAGGAACCGGCTCGCGGCGCCGCGGTCGACCACGAGGACCTCCGGACCATCGGCTCCGGGGCGGGCGGCGATCACGGACGCGGCATGGCGGATCGGACGGTCGTCGTTCACGCGGGTCATCCTCTCAGGTGCCGCCCGAGCGCGTGCACGACGATACTCGCTCCATGTCGACACCCGCCCGAACCGCGATCCTCGACGCGATCCGCGACCGCGGCCCGATCTCGTTCGCCGAGTACATGGAGCTCGCGCTGTATGGCGCCGGCGGGTTCTACGAGGTCCCGCCGGTCGGTGCGGAGGGCGACTTCGTCACGAGCCCGCACGTCCACCCGCTGTTCGGGGAGCTGCTCGGTCGGGCGATCGCGGAGCTCCGGTCGGAGCTCGGCGACCCCGCGCCGTTCCGGATCGCCGAGGTCGGCGCCGGCGACGGGACGCTCGCGATCCAGCTGCTCGGGGCCCTGGGCACGGACGGCCTCGTCTACACGGCGGTCGAGCGCAGCGCGGGCGCCCGGGACTTGCTCGCGGCGATCGTCGGGGTCACGCCGCGTGAGACGCTCGCCGAGACCGAGACCGAGACCGAGGGCGACCCGCACCTCATCCTCGCTCACGAGCTCCTCGACAACCTTCCGTTCCGCAGGGTCCGCCATACGCCCGACGGCCCACGGGAGGTCCGCATCGGTTCGATCGGCGACCGGCTGGTGGAGGTCCTCGTCGACCCGGGCACCGACGCCGACCTGGCGCGCGCCGCGGCCGGGCTCGAGCCCGGTGAGGAGGCGGTCGTGCCCGACGGCGCCCTGGCGTTCGTCGACGATGTGGCCGCCGCGCTCAGGCGTGGATACGCCCTGGTGATCGACTACGGGGACCTCGGTTCGAGCGGCGGCGGGACGCACGGCTACCGCGACCACCGCGTGGTCGACGACCCGCTCGACATGCCCGGCGAGGGCGACATCACCGCAGGCGTGGACTTCTCGGTGATCGCGCACCGGGCGGGCGCAGTCGGGCTCACCGCCTTCCCGGTCGTCACGCAGCACCGTGCGCTGATGGCTCTCGGCTTCGAGGAGTGGGTCCGCTCGGAGCTCGCCCGCCAGGTGGAACTGCTGGACGAGCGCGACGGGCTCGGCGCCGTTCGGGCGTGGACCGGGCGGAGTCGCGCCACGCTCCTCGCCGACCCGGCATCGCTCGGCCGGTTCAAGTGGCTGCTCCTCGCGACGCCGGGGCTCCCGGCACCGGCGTGGCTCGAGACGGCCGCCCCTGAGGCAGGGGACCCGCCGAGTGCGGGCTACGATGCCCCCTGAGGAGGAACCCCGGATGAGGCGTTCGCGGCGAGCGGTGGTCGGTCTGGTGGCGCTCGGACTCATCGTGGGCGCCGCGTGGCTCGCGGGTCGACCCCACGACCCGCCGACCCGCTCCGGTGCCGCCGCCGACGAGGCCGCGCGCGCGCCTGGCGAAGCCGGCGGTCCCGGCGGGGTGGGCGAGGACGAGACCGGCGAGACGCTCGAGCGGCTCACCGAGCTCCTCGACGCGAAGATCGACGGAACCCTCGGACGGATCGAACCCGTGCGCCGCGATCCGGCCTCGGGATGGGCCGGCGCGCGGATCGTCCACCCCTCGCACGACGACTGGGAACCCGCGGTGGCCGCGGACCCGGACAAGCCCTGGGTGTACGTCGCCGTCACGCGGTACGGGGCGCCCCTCTGCGCCGACTGCCCCGACCCCACGATCATGTTCGAGCGCTCCAAGGACGGCGGGAAGACCTGGAGCAAGGCCCGCCCGGTCTGCCGGTGTGAAGGCACGGCCTGGCAGGCCGATCCGATCCTCGAGGTCGCGCGGAACACGGGCTCCGTGTACGCGATCTGGATGAACGGCTGGAACGTCCACTTCTCGCGATCGGACGACCACGGCCGGACCTGGACCGACCCGGTGTCGACCAAGGGGAAGGTCGCCTGGAACGACAAGCCGGCGATGACCGTGAGCGACGACGGACAGGACGTCTTCGTCTCCTGGAACGGTCCGTCAGGCGGCGATGCCTTCGTGGCACGCTCGAACGACGCCGGGGCCACCTGGCGGCGCCGCAAGGTGGTCGATTCCGATCGTTACTACTTCGCGTACGACGGCACGATCACTCCCAGCGGATCGGTGGTGCTCGCGGAATCCAGCCTGGACTACTCGGGCTCGGACGGGGCGCCGGTCGGGACCGTGAAGCATCACGCGCTGATCTCTGACGACGGGGGGGACACCTGGCGCAACGTGGTCGTCGGCACCGTCAGGATCGGCCCCCCGTGCGTAGCGGTCGCCTGTCCGAACGACTACTACCTCGGGCACAGCTCGGTGGCCTCCGACGCCGACGGGAACCTCGTGTTCGTCTTCGACGGGTCGAGCCGCGCCGGCGCCCGGCAGCGCACCTGGGTGACCACGTCGAGCGACGACGGGACGACCTGGACGACGCCCGTCCCCGTCTCGACCCCGCACGAGCAGTCGGGGTTCCCCATGGTCGACGCCACCGGATCCGGAGACATGCGCATGTGGTACATGGAGACCGTCGGCGGGAGCCGCAACGCCTGGAACGTCTGGTACCGGGCGTCGACCGATGCGGGCGCGACGTGGACCCCGCCGGCGAAGCTGTCCGACGTCACGGCGGGATGGGCGTACCTCTCGAAGCGCGGCTTCCGCGAGCCGTACGGCGACTACGGCGAGATCGCGATCACCAGCGCAGGGAAGACGTTCGCGGCCTGGGGCGAGGGCATGAGCTACCTGGGGCCGGGCGGGGTCTGGTTCAACCGGGAGCGGTGATCAGGCGCGCGGCGCGCGTTCGCCACGCCTGATCGCCCATAGCAGGCGGTTCAACTCGTCGATCGGTGATCGATCCGCCTGCTCGTAGGCGCCCATCTCCTCGGCGTCGAAGGTTCCCGGCGCCTTGACGCGCAGGTCGTGCTCGCCGACGAGCACGCAGTAGGTCTCGTGCGGTCCGGGCTCGCTCACGAACCCGATCACTTGATCCCACGGCACCTGGGTGGTCGACAGCACGCCGACGACCGCGACCCCGCGCTCGGTCAGCCGGATCCCGAGCTTCGTCAGGCGGCGGCACATCCACGCACACCCCAGGAGCAGGAGCGCGCCGATCACCCGAACCGGGATCGACGCCGGCGAGACGAGGAACGCCGCGGCCATCACGATCGGCACGAGCGGTAGCACGCGCAACTCGAGGCGCCAGCCCTTCGCCCACACCTCGAGCGCGCCTCCCTTGTCGTCGCGCACGCGGAAACCGCCCACCAGTTCCTGTTGCATGTCGGAACCCCCTCGGGAGGAGTATCGGCCGGCAAGGGGGCGAGCCTGAAGCCTCAGGGCCGGATCGCCCGGGCGAGGGTGGCCGCGCGCAGGTCTCCCGTCTGCGCCTGGATCAGGTAGAACGTCGCCTCACGCGACAGCCGCTGGGCCGGATGGTCGAGCGACATCGCGCCGCCGCCGCTCGCCGAGACCAGCCCATCGGTCGCACGCCGGGCCAGGTCCAAGCCCCGGTCGCGTTCGGCACTCCCCGCGGCGATCGCGCGCGCGAACCGCCGCGGCTCGCCGTCGGCGGCGGCGAGCGACGTTGCGATCTCCACGGAACGCTCGTCGGCCGCGTGCCGTCGGTCCTCGAGCCGAGCGCCCAACGCGGCGGCGACCTCTGGCTCGCGGTCCGCGAGGAGCCGGATCGCCCGGTCGGCGATCCCCAGCGGCGCGGCCGACGGCATCGCCGAGCCGGCGAGGTCCCGGCGGCGCCATCCGTCGTCGCTCTGCACACCGACGAGATCCTCGCGGGTCGCGTGAAGCCCACGGAGGGTCAACGCGACCGTTCCCGTCGCGCCCATCGCGGCGAGCCGCTGGGGCGGGCCCGGCGACAGGTCGTCCCGCTCGTACGGGTGGTCGACGGCGACCGTCACGACGCGGTCGTCGTCGGCGCGCGCCATCAGCACGAAGACCTCCGCGAGTCCCCACCCGGTGATCCACGGCGCCTCACCGTCGAGCCGCCATCCGTCGCCGTCGGACGTCGCCGTGATCGCCGGCGGTCCCGGGCGGCGCAGGTACGCGAAGCCGATGCCGGCGAGCGTCGATCCGTCGCACAGCCGTGGGAGCCAGATCGTGCGGGCGGGGCCATCACCCAACGCCACCCGCCGGACCGCGCCGTGGTGCTGCGCGTATACGAACGCCGTGGCCCCGCACCCGCCGGTGATCGCCTCGAGGATCGGGCGGGCAGCGACATGGTCCGCGCCGAGCCCGCCGGGCACGTCGGCAGGACCCTGTAGACCGTGCAACCCGGCGTCGCGGAGCGCTTCGAGGTTGGCCCGGGGCACGAGCGGCGCGACGTCGGTGGCCTGCGCGGCGGGGAACAGCACGTCGTCGGCCACGACGCGCGCGTTCGCGACGGCGGTGCCGAGGGGGTCGCTCATCGGCCCACCCTACGGCGAGGCGAACCCGTCAGCGGTCGACGTCGCCGACGACGAAGAAGACGGACCCGAGGACCGAGATCAGGTCCGGCAGCGCGGTCCCCGGCAGCATGGCGGGAAGCACGCTCACGTTCGAGAACGACGCCGTGCGCATCTTCAGTCGGTACGGGGTCTTCTTGCCGTCGCCGACGACGTAGTAGCCCATCAGGCCGAGCGGGTTCTCGGTGCGAACGTAGATCTCACCGTCGAGCTTCAGGGTCTTCGGGAGCTTGGCGGCGCGGAAGGCGCCCGGCGGGAGCTTGTCCATGCACTGCTCGATGATGTTGCACGACTGCTTCATGCGCTCGACGAGGATCCACAGGCGGTCATACGAATCGCCGGTCTTGCCCACCGGGACCTCGAACTCGACCTCGGCGTACTTCTCGTAGGGCTCGTCCTTGCGCGGGTCCATCGCGACGCCCGAGGCCTGCAGCACCGGCCCAGACGTGCCGTACCGCACCGCCATCTCGGTCGGGATGACTCCGACGTTGCGACAGCGCTTGAAGATGATCTCGTTGCCCATGATCAGGGTCTCGAACTCCCTGATGGCCTTGCGGGTCACGGCGAGCACTTCGGCGCTCTGTTTGAGGAAGCCACGCGGCAGGTCGTCCTTCAGGCCTCCGACCCGGCAGTACGAGTGGTGCATCCGTGCGCCGGTGGCGGACTCCATCAGGTCCTGGATCATCTCGCGCTCGCGGAACGCGTAGAAGATCGGGGTCATCGCGCCGAGCTCCAGCGGGTACGAGCCGCTGAACATCAGGTGGTTCAGGATGCGGTTCCATTCGGCGAACATCGTGCGGATCCACTGGGCGCGCTCGGGGACCTCGATGTCGGCCAGACGCTCCACCGCGATCGTCCAGCCGAGCTCGTTGTTGAAGGCGCTGATCCAGTCGTGTCGGTTCATCAGGACGAGCGTCTGTCGCGTGTCACGGAACTCCGCGAGCTTCTCGGCGGCGCGGTGCATATACCCGATCACCGGCTCGGCCCGCGTGATGACCTCGCCATCGAGCTCGAGCACCACCCGGAGCACGCCGTGCGTCGACGGGTGCTGCGGCCCGATGTTGAGGATCATCTCCTCGGTGGTCAGGTTGCCCGCGGGGACGACCTCGACGTCGAGTCCGCCGCCGCGGATCATCGAGGTGACCTGGTTCTGGAACGCGGGGCGCTGGTCGGTGTCCACCATGGCACCCCATCCTACCGAACGGGGGTGTGGCGGTGTCTCGCCGGGCCGCCGCGGGCAGTAGTCTCCGGTCATGGCCGATGCCCGCCGTTCCGTGCCCTCGCTCGACGCGCTCCTGCGCTCCGAACCCGGCAGGCGCGCGGCCGCGTCGCTCGGCCGGCCGCTACTGAAGCGCTGCGTCGCGGTGACCCTCGGCGAGGTGCGCACGGCCGCGGCAGGCGGCACCGAACCTCCCTCCGCCGATGACATCCTGGCCCGCGCCTGCCAGCGAGCCTCGCGCATCGCCTCCGGCGTCACGCCCGTGATCAACGCGACCGGGGTGATCCTGCACACGAACCTCGGGCGCGCCCCGCTGCCTGCGGAAGCGGCGCGTGCCGCCGCCCGGGCGGCCGCCGCCTACGCCGACCTCGAGGTCGACCGCGAGACGGGCAAGCGCGGGAAGCGCGGCGGCCGCGCCGAGGAGCTGCTGATCGCGCTCACCGGCGCCGAGGACGCCCTCGTCGTGAACAACTGCGCGGCCGCGCTCATGCTGGCGCTCGCTGCGCTCGCGAAGCGCAGGGAGGTGCTCGTCTCCCGTGGCGAGCTGATCGAGATCGGCGGCGAGTTCCGGATCCCCGACATCATGGGTGCCTCGGGCGCCAAGCTCGTCGAGGTCGGCACCACGAACCGCACGCGGATCGGAGACTACCGAGCGGCCGCCTCCGAGCGAACCGGCGCGATCCTGAAGGTGCATCCGTCGAACTACCGCGTGGTGGGCTTCACCGCCGAGGCGAGCGCGAAGGACCTCGCCGCGCTCGCCGACAAGCGCGGCGTGCCGTTCCTGTACGACGTGGGCTCCGGGCTGCTCGCGCACGCCCACGGTATGCCGCCCGACGAGCCGAGCGTGGCCGACGCGCTCGCCGACGGCGCCGGGCTGGTCCTGTGCTCGGGGGACAAGCTACTCGGCGGTCCACAGGCCGGGATCGTCGTGGGCCGGGCCAACCTCGTCGACCGGCTCCGCCGACACCCGGTCGCGCGGGCCGTCCGGATCGACGCGATGCAGGTGGCCGCGCTCGAGTCGGTCCTCTCGATGTATGCGACCGGCCGCGACGACGGCATCCCGGTCCATCGGATGCTCCGCGAGACGGCCGACTCGGTGCACCATCGGGCCCAAGCGCTCTGCGAGGAGATCGGGGGAGACCTCGAGGGCGCGCACGTGCACAAGTGCCACTCGGTGGTCGGCGGCGGGTCCACACCGGGGGCGAGCCTCCCCTCCTACGGGATCCGCGTCACGGTCGCCGATCCGGCCGGATTCGCGGCGCGGCTCCGCGTCGGCACGCCGTCGGTCTTCTGCCGCGTCGAGGACGACGCCGTGTTGCTGGACCTCCGCACGGTCGTGCCCACCGAGGAACCCCACCTGGCCCGCGCGCTCCTGTACGCACTCGAGGGCGACGACCTCGTCGAGGACTAGCGGTGGCCAAGCTCCGCGTCGTCGCCACCGCCGGGCACGTCGACCACGGCAAGTCGGCGCTGATCACCCGCCTCACCGGCATGGACCCCGACCGGTGGGAGGAGGAGAAGCGCCGCGGCCTCACGATCGACCTGGGCTACGCGTGGGTTTCGCTCCCGAGCGGGCGCGAGATCGGATTCGTCGACGTGCCCGGCCACGAACGCTTCATCGGGAACATGCTCGCAGGCGTCGGTCCGGTGCGGCTCATCTTGTTCGTGGTGGCGGCCGACGAGGGCTGGAAGCCGCAGTCCGAGGAACACCTCGAGATCCTCGACGTGCTGGGGGTTGCCGGGGGTGTCGTCGCCCTCACGAAGCGGGACCTGGTCGACGACGGGACCCTCGCGCTCACCGAGGCCGACGTGCGCGATCGGCTCGCGAGCACGGCGCTGGCGTCGGCGCCGGTCGTGGCCGAGACCGGCAC
>Ga0247825_10000954_pt1 | contig 18773 bp, 18 predicted proteins | sample 13C_Vanillin_Day_FD_194413 | JGI IMG/M metagenome (GOLD analysis project Ga0247825, IMG submission 194413) | Soil microbial communities from agricultural site in Penn Yan, New York, United States - 13C_Vanillin_Day48 | ecosystem: Environmental > Terrestrial > Soil > Agricultural land | place...
CCTTGAGGAAGCGCCGCAGGAGCGTCTCGAGAGAAGCAGCGCCGTCGGGGTCCAGCACGTTGGGTCCGCCCTCGCGGCAAATGAACTTGATGGTCTCCGAGCGGTTGAGGAAGCGCGCCAGCGCCACGAGGTAGACCAGGTGCGGCGCGTTGCGGTAGCCGTCGCGGATGTACTTCTTCACCACCTTGGTGACCGTGTCGTCCTCGCGGAACACGTTGCAGAAGCGGTACTCCTGCAGGATGACGTCGCTCGTCCAGGGCTTCGGTCCACCGGCTTCCTTGCGCAGCTTCACCAGGTAGCGCTCTCGCGCGAAGGTGAAGAAGGGTGCAACGTCCACCTGATAGGCCGTCGCGCACTCCGGCAATGGAGCGGCCTCCCCTTCCTCCCAGGGCGCTAATGTGGAGGCGCTGAGCGACGGGACGAAGCGGATGACGTGCTGAGCGCTCACGTGAGCAGCTCCCGCATCTTCGCAGCGGCCTCGTCTCGGTCGAGCCGGTGGACGAGCACGCCGTTGGCTTCCAGGCGCTTGCAGGTCGCGGCCACGCCCTTGAACTTGCTCGTGGTGTTCTTGGGGTTGATCGGCCGCTCGTCGCCGCGATCGGTGCGCCGCTGCTGGATGCCGGCAATGCAGACGTCGAGCGGCGTGGTGAGTGCGATGACGTGGAAGTCATTGCCGAAGCTCTGCGCCAGGGCGAGCGTGCGGTTGAACTCGGCGCTGATGAGCAGGCCCTCGAACACCACGTGGTTGCCGAGCTCGGCCACCTTGCGAACGAGCTCGAACACCTCGTCCTGGTTGGTGATGGTGTCGCAGCCACCGCACGCGGTGTTGTAGTGACCGATGCGCGTGATGGCTTGGCCTGGCTCGGTGACGTAGGTCGTCATGAGCGGCTGCTTGCGGCCTTCCTTGTAATGGTTCTCCGGCACGCGCTGGGTCTTCAGGCTGCTGTCGAAGAACGTGCGCACCACATGGCTCTTGCCCGAGCCGCTTGTTCCGCGAATGTTGACGATCATGGCGTGAGCTCCTTGAATGCGGCGCTGAGCTGGTCCCAGACGCGCGGGAAATGACGGATGCCGGAGTGCCAGAGCGGTGGCACGGTGAGACGGGCGGTCGGCGCTCCTCCGATGATCGGCGCGTCGCGCGTGACCCAGCGGTCAGCCTCGGCCACCTCGTCGTGCTGCGCTGGGCGCCAGCCGGTGAGGAACGAGCCAGAGGAAGTGATCTTGATGCTGTCGCGTGCCACGCCCAGGAAGTGACGCAGCCACGTGTCGTACTTCGGAACAGGGTCGTAGCCCTGTGTCCTGCCCAGAGGGCAGCGGATCAGGCTGGAGCCTGCGTACCACCACTTGGACCCTGGGCAAGGGTACGCGTAGAAGAACAGCTGTCCCTTGCGGAAGTAGAACGAGGGTCGGTCCTTCGAGTTTCTCGAGAAGAACGGGTCGTAGTCGAGCTCGACGAGGCGCGTCCATCCCCAGAAGTAGTGGTCCAGGCGCGCGCCGAAGCCGTGACAGACGACGTAGAAGTCCACGTCCAGCGGCTTGCCGTCGATCGTGTCCATGACCACGCTGTCGGTGCGCTCGGCTGCGTAGAGGTGGCGCATCTGCGGCACGAAGAGCTGCGCGTTCAGGTGCATGCTCTGGTCGGGCGCGCACTTCAGCTGCGCCTCGCCTCCGACGTTCATTTCGCGCGCTGGCGTGTAGCGTCCCTGGTGCGGTGGGCTCTTCTGGCTGTACCACATGTCGGCGCGGCTGAAGCAGCGCTCTGCGATGGTACAGACCGGGCTCGCGCGCTGCAGCACGTCCAGGTGCGTGACCCAGCTCTCGTAGCCCTCCTTGGTGGCAGGGTCGCCTCCTGGATAGATCGCGCCGGTGCTCGCGGTCCACGCGTTGATGGGCGCCTCGATATCGTGCCAGGTGACGACCGCGTCGGGATAGTAGGTCGCCAGGAACGCGCGCGTCAGCGCACCCTGCAACCCGAAGCCTTCAAGGTGTACGCGCATGACGACGATCCCTCCAGCGCTTTATGACGCGCTTCTTCCAGGCAGCGAGCTCCTCGTCCGCGCCGATCAGCAGACCGACCAGGAGCACGTTGCAGGCGACGCTGAGCGTGAGCACCAGGGTGAGCGCGGTCGTGAGCGCCTGGAGATAGGTGAGCAGCAGGTTGCAGGTGGCGGCCATCAGAAGCCTACCTTTTCGTCCGGCATGCAGCGCAGGAAATCGCGCGCGGTGGCATTGTGCGCAACCCACGGCGCGACGCCCTCACGAATTTCGCGCACGTCGTTCCACAACGGGTAGTGGCCGTTGAGGTGGCTCTTCCATTTGCAGAAGATGGTCTCCAGCTCCTGCAGGTCGACGTCGCGATCCTGGAAGGGAGGCGCCTTCAGGCCGAGGCGCGCGTAGTGGTTGGACAGGTCGCTGACTGCCCACTTGATGCGCTCCTTGTCGTCCTTGCAGAGGAAGGCCTCGGTGTCGCCGCGCTCTTTCTCGCGCGCGTGGTGGAGCAGCGCCGCGTCGCGTGGGCTGTCGTAGAAAGCCTCGTCGAAGGCGAACTCCACGTGGACGACACCACAGCGGTCGAGCATGTCGCCGATCTTGAAGGCGATCCAGTCGCCGAACATGGGCACCAGCTTGGCGCGGCGCTTCAGGTCGACGAAGTGCGCCGTATCGGAGCGCAGCGCTCCGGTGCCGAAGGCGATCATGCGCACCAGGTTCTCAGGCGTCTCCCAGGTGGAACGCCACTTGTTCACCGCGTCCACGCACCGAGGCCCTCGGAAGTGGCGCCGCTCGTGACCCCTGGGCCAGCGCTCGCTCGCTGCGTAGGGCGTCACCTTGGGGTCGCTCCAGGGCCTAGGGGTGACCCAGGGCAGCGGCTCCTTGTTCTCGGCTGCGGTGAGCATGCCTGCCCAGAAGTCATCGCCGCGCTTCTCGCTCAGGTGGCAGGCCGTCCCTGCAGAGTAGAACGCCCAGTAGGCCAGGAGCCAGCGGTAGGTCTGGTACGTCTCCAGCCCGAGCTGGGTCAGCGCGATGTAGATTGGGTCCAGGTCGCCGGAGCGCAGGAGCTGCTCGCCGAAGGGCTTGATTTCCAAGCGGTCGTAGTTGCGGCCAGCCATGACGTATCCTCCACAAGCGAATGGCCCAGGTGCGAGCCCTGGGCCATTTGCAGTCGAGCAGCTGAGCTGCTCAATCACGCTCGCGTGGTTACGCTCCGAGAATGATGGTGCGCCCGTTGTCCAGCGTCTTGAGGCCGTAGCCGTTGCTGGTGGAGATGAGCCGCACGCCTTCGTAGCAGGTCGTGACCGGGTCGTCCTTGGACTTCGCTGCCCAGCCGACGGTCATCATGTCGTGGAACGTGATGCCCTCGGCTCCAGCGGCCACCAGCATGTCGAACACCAGGCGCCGCTTGCAGGTCTCCACGCCTTCGACTTGGCGCGACGCGGGCGGCTTGCGGTCGGGGTCGATGTTCGGGAGGTTGAAGCGCTTGGCGCGCACGCCAGGCTTCTTGCGGAGGCCGGTCTGGAGGAAGGTGTCGTCCTCGGGCGTTTTGCTGCCCTTGGTCCCAGCAGCTTCGACTGCGGCGACCACGAAGGGCCAGACGCGGTCGGCGAAGGCTTCCTTGTCGCGGATAGCCTTCAGCGGCTTGTCGGAGTTGAAGGTGTTGTACAGGGCAATGAGAGCGGCGGTCGTGAGGCCGCTCAGGTCCTTGCGGCTGAAGATGACGTGGGCTTGGTCTTTGAAGGTGAACTCGTGGCGCGCAGGCGCGACGCTGGTGGGGATGGACATTCGTGCTCCTCTTGACTTCAGGAAAGGCTGACCCGGTCATCTATACGGCCTGTCCAGTTCTGGACAAGTCATTAAACGCGCTGGCCAGATCAATTAAAGCTTGCTTGATGAAAGGTCACAGGCTGTGAGTCCTTGATGAGCCCTTCGGCCTCGAGAAAGGGTAAGGGAAAACACTTAGTCAAGCGCACTCGCGCTGGCCCGTCGTCGGGTCGATTGTGCAGGAGGCGCCCTCGGCTGCGTCCTGTGAAACGATCACAGCGCCGCGCTTGCTGCCAGACTGGTAGGTCGTGCAGCCCTTGGCGCCACCGAGCCAGGCCCTCCGGTAGAGCTGCTTGAAGTCGTCCATGGGCGTCTGCGGTGACACGTTGCAGGTCTTGCTCACCGCGCTGTCGACGAGGCGCGCAGCTGCCAGCAGCACGTCCACGTGCTCGCCAGGCGTCACCTCGTGTGAGCGCTTGCCAGCGAGGCCGTAGCGGTCCACGGCATAGTCGCGCAGCAGCACGTCGACCGGACCCTCGTCCATGATAACCTTGCGGCTCATGGAGTGGCTGAAGACAGGCTCGATGCCGGAGCTCACGTTGTCGGCGCACTGGCTGATCGTGCCAGTGGGTGCCATGCTGAGCAGGTGCGAGTTGCGGATGCCGTGGCGTCGGATGTCTTTCCGGAGCTCGGGCGGCAGCGTCTGAATGAATTCGCCGCTGCAGTAGTTCTGCGGCTGGAACAGAGGGAACGAGCCCTCGGTGCGTGCGCGCACCATGCTTGCCTGATAGGCGTGGTCGCGCAGCCAGGTCAGCACCTGCTCGGTGCGGCGCACAAACGAGGCCTCGCCGTAGCAGGCCCTGCCGTGCTCCACCTCGATGGCGTTGGCGAGGCCCATGACGCCCAGGCCCATGCGGCGCTTGTTCAGGGCCTCGGTGCACTGCTCGGGCAACGGGTAGTTGGCCACGTCGACGACGCGATCCATGCAGGCGACCACAACCGGGATGTCTTCGGCCAGCTGCTCGAAGTCGAGCGTGGAGTAGGTCGAGCGCTGGCCCATCTCCTGGCGTAGGTAGGCAGGCAGGTTGAACGAGCCCAGGAGGCAGGCGCCAAAGGGCGGCAGCGGCTGCTCGCCGCACGGGTTGGTCGCCGCGATCTTCTCGCAATACCAGAGGTTGTTCATGCGGTTGACGGTGTCGACGAAGAAGACACCCGGCTCGCCCCAGTCCCAGGTCGACTGCATGATGTTGTCCCAGAGCTCCTCCGGCTCCACGACGTCGTAGACCTTGCCGCCGAAGCGCAGCTCGAAGGGCTTGCCCTGCTCCAGCTTCTCCATGAACTCGTCGGTGACGGCCACGCTCATGTTGAAGCGCTGCAGCTCCGTCGCGTTGTTCTTGGCGCGCACGAACTCCATGATGTCGGGATGGTCGATGCGGATGATGCCCATCTGCGCGCCGCGCCGACCGCCCACGCTCGCGGTGCAGTCGCCCAGGCCGTTGTAGATGTGCATGAACGCGATCGGCCCTGTGCTCCGGCTACCGAGGCGTTTGATCAACGCGCCGCGCGGTCGCAGCGTGCTGAAGTCGTAGCCGATGCCACCACCCATACGCATGGTGCGCGCGGCCTGGACCGCTCGCTCCATGATGGAGCCCTCGCCGTCGACGAAGCTGTCTTCGATCGTGCCGCTGACGTAGCAGTTGTACGGCGTGGAGCTGCGGTCGCTGCCGACCGCCGTTTGGATGCGCCCTCCTGGGCAGAAGCGCATGCCCATCAGGATGTCCAGGAAGCGCTTGCGGTGCCATTCGTCTGGCGCGAGGCCCAGGGCGACGCGCGTCATGGCTTGCTCGAACGTTTCGTCGGGGAGGCGATACTTCTCGGAGTGGAGGCGCTCGCTGAACAGCTGGGAAGGACCGGCCATTTTCTTCAGTCTCCTTTTATCGGGCGATGATGACCCGTTCCTGTGCCCTAGTGACTGCTGTGTACAGCCACTCCTTTCGCGAATTGAAGGACCACTCGTCAAACAAAACGACGCAAGGCCATTGCGAGCCCTGCGCCTTGTGGACCGTCAACGCGTAGCCGTAGTCGAACTCCTGCGCCTCCTTGCGCTCATACCAATCGATGCTATCCCCCTCCCCGAGGAAATGCGCCGCGTGGGCTTCGACTGCAGCTGAACGGCCATCGTCCTCGCTGGTGAGCGAGAGCGCAACACGTCCGTCGCCTTCATCGAAGCTTGCTTGAGTGCGCCACAAACCGCCGTTGAGCAGTCCGTTCTCGCTGTCGTTGCGCAGGCAGACGAGCTTGTCACCCTCCTGCGGAAGCGCCAGCTCGAAGCCGTGCAGCTCGCGCAAGCGCTTGTTCATCTTGAAGCGCGTGATGTTCCGACCCACCAGTATCTGGTCGGCAGCCATCGCGATCTCTTTCGTGCAGCTGGCTTTGAGGATCACCTGGCTCTCGCCGTAGTCGCCCAGGGGCAGCTCGCGTCCCTCGCGGATCATCGTGGCCATGCGGATGATCGGGTTGTCCGCTGCCTGGCGATGGATTTGGGTGAGCATGGCGTCCGGATGGCCGTCGATGAAATAGCCTGTGCCCTTCACCGGAGGCAGCTGAGCCGGGTCGCCCATCACCAGGAGCTTCACGTTGAACGAGAGCAGGTCCTGCGCGATCCGCGCGTCGACCATGGAGCACTCGTCGATCACCACGAGCTTGGCGTCCTTCACCGCGCTCTCTTCGTTGAGCGTGAAGGCAGGCTGCTTCACGTTGTCCTTCTCCTTGGCGATCTCGAGACGCAGGTCGTTCGTGCTGAGGTTGCCGTGCTTCTTGGCGAGCTCAGCCACCTCGGTGGTGAGCGCCAGCTCGGGCTGCGTGGCGTGGAGCAGCAGGCGCTCCAGCTCCAGAAGACGGACGCGGCTGCGGTCGCCACCACGGTAGATCAGGCTGTGGATCGTGCAGGCATCGGGGAAGCCGTTGCGCTGCATGACGAGCGCCGCTTTGCCGGTGTAGGCAGCGGCGCAGACGCGTCCTTCGACGCCGTCGCGGATGTGGCGCGCGATCGTGCTCTTGCCCGTACCTGCATAGCCGAACAGCCTGAAAATCGGACTGTCCGGCTTCTGCATCCACGAGGAGACTGCACTGAGCGCCCGTTCTTGGTCGGGCGAGAGGATCATGCCCAGCGCTCGCGCCAGCCCTTGGTGGCGTGGAGCATGCGCACGCGGTGGCGCTTCACGAGCCGCCTACCTCGGTCGACGAACACCGGGATGTGCTTCATGAATATGATCTTGCCGAAGGGCTGTCCCTTCTTCACCCTGGGCGTTGCGCGGACCCTGGGCTGGGCCTCCTTGCGGCGCGTTTGTTCAACGTTCTTCTGGGCGAGCCCAGGGAGCAGGCGAGCGAGCAGCGAACCACTGGTCATCAGGCCTGGAATGATGGTCGGCTTCATGGGGAGGGCTCCTGTTGGTGGTCGCGCCGCGAAGGGCTGACCAGGCTATGCACCTGTTTCCTTCGCGGCGCTCTGGTGAACGCGAGGCTTACTCCGGTCAGAACGGAATTTCCTCGTCGCCCTCCCCACCAGCTGCCTTGCCTGCCGTCTTCACCTGGCTGGCCTCGTCGACCTTGGCCTTGCCGGCTTTGACGGACGCGGCGAGCTCCTTGGCCTGCTTGTACAGGTCGCTCGTCGGCGGGATGCGGCTCTTGTCCGCGTCGCCCTCGGCCCAGTCGATCGCCCAATTCTTGAAGGGTTGGCCCTTCTTGTTCTTGTCGTCGATCGCCGTGAGCGAGAACACGTGCGCGTAGAGCGGCGGGTTGATGTTGCGAGCGTTGACGCCCTCGCCGACCCTGATCTGCACCGTGCGCGCCTTCGTCATCCAGCTCTTGTACTTCTTGATCTTCGTCGAAGCGAAGGCGACCACGGCCTGCTCGGTGAAGCCGTTCTCGTCCATCGCGATGCCATAGACGTAGAAGCACTCGATCAGGTCGTTGAGGCCGACCTTCAGCTTGCCGAACTCGGTCGCCGCGCCCTTCGCGTCCGCGACCACCTTGCTGGTGATCTCGTGCTTGGCGACGAAGCCGCCCTGGTCGGGAAGCCACTCGTTGAAGCAGTGCTCGGTGTGGACCGGAATGAACTTGACACCCGGCTTCTTGTTGAGCTCGTACAGCCGCTGCGTGACCGTGTTCACGATCTGGCCGATGCGGTACTTGCCCTCGTCATTGTTCGTGGCCACCAGCGGCGAGAGGCCCTGGAGGATGGTGATAAAGGGCAACGAGTAGTCGTCGCTCGTCTGACCCTCGAAGCCTGCGCCCGCGTCTGCGCCGTAGTCGTAGGCCGCGATCGCCTGCTGGCCCGACGGGACCAGCGCTGCTGCAGTGGAAGCCATGGTAGTCGTCTCCTGGTTGCTCCGGCCATCCTCTGTCGCCGGTAAAAGACACCAGCCCAATTGCCTCGGGCGATTGCCGCACCACTCGGAGCAGGTGCGCGCTATTCCGTTGCGGTGACGACCGCGAGCTTGCGCCGGTGGATGTTGACGATCTTGTCGTCCACTTCCTTGCCCTCACGCATACGCGCCACGATGCGCGCCTTCAGCGTCGACGGTTCCACCTTTTCGTCGGTCGTCGCAGTCAGTTCTGGCACGCCTGCCTTTGCGGCATCTATCAGCTTCTTGGCCAGCTCGTCCGCGCCTGCGCCGAATTTGTACGACACCTGCTTCTTGATGATGCCTCCCAGGCCGATCTTGCGCAGCCACACGTGCAGCGCGTTCTTGTTCTCCTTGGAGACGCCAACGTTGATGTGCTCCTCCACGCCCACGTGGATGCCGTCGCGCAGGTGCACGCCGTTCTCGCCGATACCGAGCTCTTCCATCAGCTCGGGCACCGTCTTCTCGGCTGCGATCCGCGCTGCCTCCTGGGCAGCTTTCAACAGCTCCTCGATGCGAGCCACCTCGGCCTGCTTGGCCTGCATGTCTTCGACCGCGACCAGCAGCGCCATCATGCTGTTGTCGCCGACCTTCGGTGCGGCGTCTGCCGCGTCGGCCTCGTAGGCTGCGGCTGCTGCGTCGTTCATTTGATCCATTCCCTCAGCTCGTCGCCCGTGATCTGCGATGCAACGTCCACCTTGCCTTGGAGGTTGCGCACGATCGCGCGCTCGACGGTCTTGCCGCCACCTGGGCGCAAGGCCTCGTAGTCCCGGTAGAGCACCTTGTTCAGCTGCCCTTTGCGGTGCGAACGATCTTCGCTCTGGAGCCGGTCCAGCAATCGGCAATTCTGGCTGTAGTACATCACCGAGGTGCCGTGGAGCAGCGTCAGGCTCTCACCTGCGGCAGCCGGATTGGCGACGAAGAATTGGACCTTGCCCTCGCTGAAGCGCTGCTTGGCCTCAAGCTTATCGTCGTCGCTGGTCTTGCCGTCGTACCGGACGGCCTCCATCCCCTTGTCCTTCATGTGTGCCAGGATCAGGTCGATGTCGTTCGTGAAGCAGCACCAGATAATGCAGCCGCTCGTCACGTCCTGCAGGTCCTCTTGGAACTGCTCGAGACGCGGGTTGTCCTTGAACATGTGCAGGCCCAGGTCGTGGTCCATCGGCACGTAGCCGCAGCAGACCTGGTGGAGCCGCAGCATGAGCGTCATCGCCATGTTGGAGCTGACGTAGCCCTCGGGCGGCAGCTCGGCGAACGCGCCGTCCACCAGCTCGTCGTAGACGCGCTCCTGCTCCCTGCTGAGCTCGTACGTGCTGCGCGTGTAGAGCTTGGGCGGCAGGTTGAGCACGTCCTTGGTGACGCGGCTGCCCACCTCCATCAGCCACTTGTGCAACAGCGGCAGGTTGCGGTAGCCGACGCAGAGCCGCTGGATGCGCTCCGTCTCAGGGTTTTTCCAGTTGTGGAAGACGCCGAACATGGCCTTGAAGACTTCAAAGTCGCCCACGCCCTTTGCGTCCCAGAACCCTGGGCACGCAAACTGCACCTGGCTCCAGACGTCGAAGGGTCCTTTGGAGATGGGCGTACCAGTCAGGACGCGCCTGATCTTGGCGTAGGGCGCGCTCGCGAGCAGCCGCTTGACGCGCTTGGTCGCTGGGTTTTTCGCGCGGTGCGCCTCGTCCAGGACGTAAAGGCATTTGCGCTGCACCAGGAAGCGCTTGGCGACGTCGCGCCCTTTGTCGGTCATGAAGGCGTCGTAGGACATACAGAGCACAGCCAGGCCCTTGTGGCCCAGGAGCTCGACCACTTCGGCCTCGTACTTCTTCGTCTGCGCCTTGGACGCGTAGTGGACGAGGAAGCGTGCCCTGGAGAGCATGCCCAGGGGCAGGTCCAGCTCAAACTCGCCGACCCAGTTCTCGTGGCCACCGTTCTTGGCCACGATGAACACGCCGTCGATGTCGCCGCGCTCGAAGTGGATGGCAGCCGTGTCGATGGTGAACTTGGACTTGCACGTGCCCTGCTCCCACAGGGCCAGGTAGCCCTCGCGGTCAATGCTCTCTTCCAGGTAGCGCGCTTGGTGCTCAAGCGGCTCCCGACGGTGCTGATAGTCGAGCAGGGTCGCCTCCTCAGGCGTAGAACTTGCCGTCCCAGTAGGTCAGCAGGGCGCGCGAGCCATTCGGATAGGTCACGATGTGCGTGACGCTGCGGCTGCTCGGACCCTTCACGTAGCGCTGCTCCTTCAGTGGGCTCTCGCCTGCCTGGTAGCAGCCATCGAAGATGCGCGCGTAGTGCTTGTCGGCGATGTTCGTGCGCCGACCCATCTTGGCGTAGCCACTCGCCGCGCCCTTCGTTCCGTTGGCGCCATAGTAGCCGTGGTGCGAGCAGTCGATGCCGCCGTCCTGCTCCTTGAGGATGATGCTGTCCTCGTCGAGCTGCAGGAAGCGCACGTTGCCGTTGACGCCGCGCTGGCGCATGGCGTGCGCGAACGGGTAGAAGTTGTCCTCGCCTCCCTTCACCGCGAGCCGGTGCGCGAGGTTCAGGCTGAGCCACTCGATCGCGTTGCTCGGGTCGAAGTTGGGGTGCTCTTCCTTGAGCCAGCGGTCGAGATGCTCGTGGTGATTGGAGTGGACCACGCGCGTGTCGCACCAGCTGCGCGCCGCGCGCTTGAGGAACGAAGCGGTCTTGTCGAGCTCGTCGTCGACGCGATGTTGGCCGCGCACCGAGAGCAGGAAGACTTCCCACGGGTCCTTGCGCGTGTGGTGCGACCTGGTCGTGAAGTCGAGCACATCGTGCAGGTGCTGGGAGAACGGTTTGAGCCGGTCGAGCAGGCCGTCCGGACCCCACTGCGCGGCCATGCCCTCGTCGGTCAGCTGCTTCACGTGGACGTCGCCGAAGGTGATGTCCTGGACGCGCTGGCCCGTCTTGACCCTGCCGCTCTTCACGACCACGTCCAGGTCCTGCAGGTCGTCGTCTGGGCCTGCCACGATCTGGCGACACCACCAGTTGCCCTTGTGGTCGACTTCGACGAGCAGCGCGCCGTAGGCGTGGACGTGCTCGGCTCGGAAGCCCTCGCGGCGCTGGATGTAGTTGCGCTGCGTGACGCACCCTGTGGTGTACAGGAACTTGGTCGCCTCGTGCTTGCCGGACGCGACGCTCTCCATCGCGATTGCCGGGTGAGGGATAATGGAGCTGGCGCGTCCAGTGTAGTCCTCGAAGCTGCTGAGCGGCCTGCGTGCGGTCGGCAGCATCTGGATTTCGCCGCACCAGACCAGGCCTGGCGCCAGCTCCAGGCGCTCGTCTGCGATGTAGTCGGTGATCTCGGGAGGGAAGAAGTCCTGCTGCTCAGCGGCGCTCTTGTGCTTGCCAGGCTTCACCGCGAAGGGTCCGTAGCTTTCCTTCTTGTAGGTGAAGCGGCTCACCAGGATTTCGGCTTCGTAGTGGTTGCCGAGCGCGAGCAGGTTCTCCCAGACGTCGGTGTGAAGGTGGGTGAAGCTCTGCGCGCTGGTGCAGAGGTAGCGCTTCACCTCGCCCTCTCTGGGCAGGGACTTCGGCTTGGCGCGCATGGCGCGCTTCTTGCCGGTGACGTGCGGTATCTTCACCTCCTCGCCCAGGCGCTGGACACCTTGTTCCAGCCGGTGACGAAGGGTGTCGCGCGCAATGCCTAGCTCGGACGCTGCCTTGCTGAGGTTGCCGTTGTTCTCGTGGAGGGTCTTCCAGGCGAGCCGAAGCTCGTCCTCACTCAGCCTGAGAGCAGCCATGCGCCTTCACCCGTCAAGAGGAACGATTGAGCACCATGTGCACGCCCAGGGAGAGCAGGGCAATCACACCAGCAAGCGCGGACGCGAGCACGGTCTTGAAGCCGTGGCGCTTGAGGAGGGTCATCGTCGTGCGCCACTCGCGCAGGTGGATCATGTCGGCGGCCATCTCGCCAGGCTTGTCCGGGTCCATGCCCATCTTCAGCATGGTGTCGCGGATCGCCGTGTTGGCGGCTGCGGTCGCGTTGTGAGTGATGATGAGCTGCACTTCGGCCGACGAAAAGCCGTCGATGACCGCAAGGCGGACAGCGTCGTGGAAGGCCTGGTTGCTGGGCGCGCTTGCTTCGGTCACTTGACGAGCTCCTTCAGTCGAGATGAAACGTCGCCCTTCCCTGGTCCGTTCCGGAGCAAAACCACGCCTGCGCCGCACAGCGCAGTGATGAGGAGGTACGCCCATTCGACGGACGAGCCCGAGCTCGGGTAGGAACACGCGAGCCAGCCAGGGCTGTTGTGTGCCAGGCCGGAGCGGCAAATCTTCACCACGGCAGGGATGCCGACCTGGTGCCAGACCAGCACGAGGGTCTGCGAGACGACCACGAAACCCCACACGTACTGCATCAACTTGCTTTGGGCCATGGTCGTGTAGAACGAGTTCATGGTCGCCGTGAGGCTCTCGGCGTGTGACTTCTCCACCGAGGTGAAGCCCTCGGTGAGCACGGTGCCCATCTTCGTCTTCAGCTCGGCCAGGCTGATCTGCTTCTTGAAATACTGCTCAGCCAGCCCGAGGAACGGACCCATGATGCCGTTCACAACAGCGCCGATGCCAGCGCTGCCGAGCGACGCGATCAGCTTTGCGAAGATGCCCACGGCTCAGGCCTCCTTCGCGGTGTTGCGCTTCCAGGCCCACCGCAGACCGACCGCGAGCCCTGGGCTGATCAGCCGCAGCGTGGTGAAGATCAGGGTCGTGGCACCAACGGCCTTCGCTACCACGGCCTCGTCCGAGATGAAGATGCTGAAGAACGCATCGAGCGGCAGCGTGTCGGGGTCGAAGATCGCAATGGCGCTGACGCCCAGGAGCAGGCCACCAATGATCATCGTCTTGGCGCCGCGAAAGAACACGCGCACCTTGCCGAAGAGCGTGGTGGGCGCGGCCTCGCGGCCCACCTCAATGACTGGCACCTCGGTCTCGAGATGCTCCTTCGGCAGGTCGTTCCAGTCGATCGCTGCGCTCGTCTTGGCCTTACTCTTCTTCGCCATCGGAGCCTCCCTCGACGAGCTTGTTGATCAGGTCGCGCAGCTGGAGCCTGTAGCGGTAGACCAGGTAGCCTACGCCCGCGACGACCGCCACTCCGGTGCCGATGACCAGCCACCAGGGGATGACCACGCCTGCGACGTGCAGGCCGGTGATGACCGCTGGGACACCCGTCGAAGCCGAGCCGATGGTCGCGTCCAGCGGCTTGGTGTCGAGCTCCTTGGGAGCCGGAACGTGCGTCGGCTCTTCCTCGTCCACCGCGTCTGCGGCAGTCAGCGCGGCGTAGATGATGCGCGCATAGCCCGCCACCTTCGCGGCGCTCTCGGTGCCATTGATGATCCGGCGCGCGCCGCTCCAGTCGCACTTGGTGCCGTTGAAGAAGTTGCGCAGCGAGTGGCCGGTGAATTTGCCGGTCACCATCATCTTGTGCATGACGTCGCAGGCGTACTCGATCTTGAGCATGTTCTCCGGATCGGAGTGAACCGGGTGGCCGGTCAGCGCCTGGGCCTTCTTGTAGTTGTCCTCGTGCGTGGTCTGCGGCAGGCCTCGGCCGAGCCAGCTGATGCCACGAGCATCCTTGGCCCAGTAGCGCCGCTTGACCCACGGCATCTTGCCTGCCTTCCACGCGCGGTCCAGGCGCGCGATCGCGGTGTCCACGCTGATGGGCGTCTTGTCCTTCGCTCCGGTCGCCTCGATGATCGGCCACATGCGCCCACCCGTCTCGTGGTGAGCGGTGGCGCCCTCGTAGGCGAGCCAGCGCAGGTCGTTGTTCGTCGCATCGCGCTCCCAGCAGTCCAGCACGGCGTTCCAGCCGCGCACCTGCTGCGCCGTCATCGGACCCTTGTAGAGGGTCTTCTTGAGCGTGTCGAAGAGCGTTTTGCGATGCAGGCTCATTTGGTCCTCTTCCTCTTCTTCGCCTTGCGCTTGCACTTGGGTCCACAGGGAACCTTCTTGGCCGCGACAACAGGCTTAACCGGCTTGACTGCCTCAATCTTCTTCGGCTCCTGAGCTGTTGGAGCAACGACTGGTGGCGCCTCCACCGGAGCATCGATGACGACGCTGGACGCAGCGGAACTCTGCGAGCCCAGGGACGAGGAACGAAGGGCGAAGCTGCCGCCATAGATCGCGCCGATCGAGCCTCCAGCCACGACGATCAGGGTGAGCAGCGCCTTGAGCTTTTGCATGGGTAGCCTCCTCATTGTGACCAGTGCATTCCGATCCCGTAGTTGCCGGTGTTCGAGCCGGACTTCGACACGCTGGTCGGCGCGTCGGAATTGCTGACGTACCAGGTGCGCGCGCTGCTCGCCGCAGCGAAGCCGTCGGCGATCATGCCACCGATATCCATCGGGGCGTTGCCGAAGCCAGCGGTGATCGCGCCGGTGGCGCGTGCCGACGTGGAGCTCGTCTGGTTCGTGAGCACCATGCAGATGCCATAGCGCGTTCCAGCGGTGAGCGTCGTCGGCGTGCAGTCGTGGATCGACGTTTGCAGGCCAGTGGCAACGGTGGTGAACGGGGTGGCCGTGACCACCGTTCCGGTGATGTCACCCGAGCTGTTAAGCGTCGCGATGAACATGTTGTAGATGTTGCCGATGGTCTGGTTGTTGTAGGAGCACAGCAGCTTGTCGACGGTGATGTCCTCCTTCAGCAGGACGTAGGTGCAGTAGGTTGCGAAGCCGCCCGTGTCGAAGCTCGACATGAAGTCAGGGATGCTCCACTGGCCTCCTCCACCTCCGCCAGCGGCAGGCGCCCAATCGTAGTCGCCGTCCGCACCGCTTTGCTTGGTGAGCACCCAATCTTCATCGCCGCCATTTGGAACAGCACCGGAGAAGGCCTCCCAGTCGTAGTCGCCGTCTGCCCCGCTCTGCTTGGTGAGGACGTCTCCCTCCGCGCCACCAGGCGGCACGACGCTGGTGGAGCCGCTCACCACCGTCGCCGTGAGACCGTTCGTGGTGCCGTCGGTCACGACGATCGCCACTTCGCCTGGCGCGAAGGTGAGCGTGGTCGAGCCGCGAATGAGGCTGATGTCATCGGTGTTCGTGCTCTCGCATTCCAGGATCACGAGGCGCTTCACGGCAGGCAACGTGACGGTGCGACCGGACGTCGCGACGTTTGACGCGAAGATGCGCATGGCCGCCCGATACTGCGCGGCAGTCACGTTCACGTTGCCGCTGGTCAGATCGGCCTCGAACGTCTCCGTCAGCGCCGCGTCCAACGCCGCGATGGCGTTGTTCATCGTCACCTCAGGGTGCACCTGGGCCTCGACCCACTGGGTGATGTTCAGGTTAGCTGACATTGATCGTCTCCGTCGTCGTGAAGCCGCGCCCGACGCTCGCGCTGATCTGATAAACGCGCAGCTGCAGCGTGGCGAGCGGTGGCGTGAAGCCGTCCGTGATCTGGTCGGCCTCCAGGTAAGTATAGTCCGGAGTGGTCAAGTCTTCGACCGTCCGCACGACGTTGCCAGAGCCGTCCAGGATTTCCAGGTCGTATAGCTCGGCTGCTTCGCCCAGAGGGATGTCGTCCACCTCGTCGGGCGACGCCAGCCTTGAGCGCCGGAACCACTCGATCTCGATGTCGTCTCCGACGTAGGCAGCAACGTGACCGACTGGTGCCCAGGGACGCAGGTTGTTGGCCGCGAGCGCCTCCGTCTGGTCGTAGGTGCTGCTCTCGTTCGTGCCGTCGCCAACTGCGCGGTAGGTGAACGTGGCACCGAGCAGCGCCAGGTCGGTGGAGAACGGCGTGATGGCGGCCAGGAAGTCCGTCGCCTCGGAGCGGATCAGGTACGCGTAGTCGCCTGCGGCGTGGTCGTTGCAGTGGATGTTCGTGCCGCGCCGTCCGCGCAACAGTCCAGTCAGCTCGAAGGTCTTCTCGGTGACCACGTTCACATCGCGGAAATAGATGATCTCCCAGCGGCCAGGAGCTCCGACCACGAGCGTGTTGAGGCCTTCGAGCAGGCCGTCCTCGTCCGTCGAGACCAGGTCGTCCTCCACCATGGACTTCGCGAGCAGCGTGATCGTGGTGCTCTCGTCCGTCGAGAATGGGAAGTCATTCGTCGGAAGCGTGCCCACCGTGATGGCCGACGGAACAGAGCGTCCCGTGCTGAACAGGTCCTGGAACGAGCCGGTGGAGGGCGCGCGCTTGAGCAGCGCACCAGTGAAGTTGCCCTGGAGCCGCGCGCTGACGCCACCGTAGATGCGCGGCGTCTCGGCCACCTCGTCTTCGGCGAGCAGCAGCGGCATGTCGAGCGCAACGGGCGAGCTGAGGTTGCCGGACGGCAGGGTCTGCGGCAGGCCACCGAGGTAGCCGTCGCTCGGAAGCGGCGCGGCCTGGTAGTTGTAGTTGCGCCCGAACAGCGAGAGCGTGCGGTCTGCGTTGATGGTGATCTCGTCGATGCGCACGGCGTAGACATAGTCGTGCACCTGGATGGTCACCCCGTCAGCAGGCTCCAGCCGAATATGCTTCCAGGGCAGGCGCCACTGTTGCGTGACGCTCTCCTGCCCTTGCGCCTGGACGATCGTGCCGACGCGCTCATAGGCCTCGGCTGCCGTCATGACGAACGGAACGGTGAGCGCCGTGGTGCGCGTGGAAACCGCGAGCGGATCGACGGTGTTGCCACCGTTGAACGACTGCGACGAAAAGTCGTAGTCCAGGTCCGGATCGATGTAGTTCAGCGTCACGCCGATCGGCACCTCTTCCGCAGGCGTGAACGTGGTGATGAGCAGCTCGCCGTTGTTGGCGTCACCTTCGGCGATCTGCGCGAGCTCATTCGTGGTGAGCGTGGCAGCCGTCTCAAACTCGTCGCCCGCCTTCGTGCGCACGAACTTGATCTTCCCAGCGCTCTCGAAGTGCTGGAAGTTATACACCCGTCCCAGGTCGCCGAACAGGTCTGCCGTCTTGTAGGTTTGCGTGATGACCACTCCGGTGACCGGATCGTCCAGGTCCGCGTCCACTTCCACGTCGGCCTCGTCGTAGCCCGAGAGCACGGCTAGGTACGTCAGCACGCGGTCCAGGTCGTAGGTGTTGCCACCGCTGGCTCCGATGAACAGGTCGAAGGCCTCCACGTCGTCGATGCAGTGGAGCGTGCTGATGTCGCCATCCCAATGGAACGAGCGCCCGACGCCAGCTCCAGCCGAGACCGTGGTCGAAGAGCCGTTGCCCATGTCGAGCACGTGCAGCACGCTAGGGCTGCCGGGCCAGACGAACTTGCCGTCGGTGCTGTTGGCCTGCGCTCCGGCCTGGCGGTAGTTGTCGCCCGTGTTCATCTCCGGAATGTCTGCCTCCCAGACGCGCGGCGTCTGGATGACGGGCACGAGGCCTTGGCCGCCGATGAGGAACGACGTCGGGTTGCCGTCGCCATCGGTTGCGCTGACGGAGCTCGCGCCACCGTAATAGTTGGCGCTCACGCGCACGTTAAACTTCAGCGCCTTCCAGGTGAGGTTGACGGTGTGGCGGCAGAACAGAACGATGCCGTAGTCCTGGCGATCGACGTGCGCCCAAATCACGTTGTAGCCGGTGACCGTGGCGAAGTGATGGCGTCCGAAGAATTTGAACAGCTCGCCTCGGAAGCCGCAATACTGCAGGTAGGCTTTGTTGCCTGCGCAGACCACGACCGCGCAGTCCTGGTCCGCGCCAGGATTGGTGTCGCCAGGCACGGACAAATCTCGAGAACGCTCTTCGTAGTCGGGACGCTGGAGCAGCGGATACTCCATCACGTGCTCAGGGTCCGCGCCAATGGCCCAAATCTCGCCATCGTAGCTCATACCCTCCGTCCCTGGGCCGACCGTCACTCCGACCAGGTCATTGATCAGCGTACCGAGGACAAGACCCACCTGGCGCTCGCCTCCGTCGCGCCCAACGGCGATGCACATGCCACCGAAAGGACTGGGCACGCTGCCGCCGTCGCCTGGCGTGGTCTGCCCAACGCTGCTCTCAATCGGACCGAGGGCGCTGGAGCCCTCCATCCAGACCTTCGTCACGAGGCCCGTCTCCCAATTCAGCTCCACGAGCGGCTGCGTGTTGCTGCCGCCCACCGTGAAGTAGACGTTCTTCGCGCCCAGGTCGTAGGCGTGCTTGCTGCCGAGGCCCACCAGCGTCGCGCCTTCGTCCGTCAGCATCGGCGCGCAGACCACGGCGCTCGCCTCTGCCTGGGCGTCCAGGCTGAAGCCGTAGAGCGTGGTGACCGAGCCGTTGGTTCCAGCCGAGTAGATCGTGCGGCTCTCGTAGTCGATGAACGTGTCCAGGCCGCTCGCGTCGTAGACGGACGTGTTCGTGTAGGTGGTCTTCAGCGGCGTGATCGTCAGGCCGTCCACCAGCTCGGCCTCGAACATCGGCAGGGCAGGGCCTCCGGCCTGGAAGCGCCCAACAGGGAAGTCGACGAACATGGCGTAGACCAGGTCGCGGTGAGCAGGAGTGAGCTCGGCGGTCTTGTCGGCCACCATGCGCGCGTCTGCAGGCTGGTCGTCCTTGCCCTGGTAGAGGGTGAACTGGATGCCAGGGTACTTCAGCGCGAGCCCAGGGTTGGAGGCGTCGTAGCAGAGGATGCCGTTGGCCCAGAGGCGACGGATGCCAACCACGCCACGCTCGTCCTCGAAGGCGGGGTGCTTGCCGAAG
>Ga0247825_10000955_pt1 | contig 18762 bp, 17 predicted proteins | sample 13C_Vanillin_Day_FD_194413 | JGI IMG/M metagenome (GOLD analysis project Ga0247825, IMG submission 194413) | Soil microbial communities from agricultural site in Penn Yan, New York, United States - 13C_Vanillin_Day48 | ecosystem: Environmental > Terrestrial > Soil > Agricultural land | place...
CGCGCATCCCGGCGATCGTCGCCGAGGGTCTGTCGCTCGTCATCGTGGAGCAGGACATCGTGCAGGCGCTGAAGACCGCGAAGCACGTCTATTGTCTGCAGGAAGGCCGCGTTGCGCTGGAAGGCGAAGCGGGGTCTTTGACGCGCGAAAAAATCTCCGCCGCGTATTTCGGAGTCTGACGTGGAGTGGCTGAACACCATCCTGCAAGGCGTTCTGCTCGGCGGGCTCTACGCCATGTTCGCCGCGGGACTATCGCTGATCTTCGGCGTGATGCGGCTGGTCAACATCGCGCATGGCGACCTGATCGTGCTCGCGGCTTACGTCGCGCTGGTCACGGTGCAGGCGCTCGGCGTCAATCCGCTCGTCTCGCTGATCATCGTCGTGCCGGTGATGGCGCTGATCGGTTATGTGATGCAGCGCGGCCTGCTCAACCGCACGCTGGGTGACGATCTGCTGCCGCCGCTGCTCGTCACCTTCGGCCTCTCGGTCATCATCCAGAACGGCCTGCTGGAAATCTTCTCCGCCGACAGCGTCAAGCTGAATGCCGGAACCGTCGAGATCGCGAGCCTGCCGGTCGGCGGCGGGCTCGCGGTCGGTGTGCTGCCGCTGATCCAGTTCGCGCTCGCGGTTGCGGTCATCGCCGGGCTGCAATGGCTGTTCTATCGCACGGCGCTCGGCCGTGCGTTCCGCGCGACATCGGACGACCAGTCTGTCGCCCAGCTGATGGGCCTGAACAACGCGCATGTGTTCGGGCTGGCGATGGCGCTGTCGCTGGCGATCGTCGCGATCGCCGGCGTGCTGCTCGCGGTGCGCTCCAACTTCGATCCGGCGATCGGGCCGGCGCGGCTCATCTTCGGCTTCGAGGCGGTGATCATCGGCGGGCTCGGCAGCATGTGGGGCACGCTGGCCGGCGGCATCATCCTCGGCGTGGCGCAGGCGATCGGCGCCAAGATCGATCCCGGCTGGAACCTGCTGGCCGGGCACATCGCGTTTCTGCTGGTGCTCGCCATCCGGCCGCAGGGGCTGTTCCCGAAGGTGCAGGGATGAGCGCGGGCAACATCCGCGTCGAGCACGCCAGCACGTCGAGCACCATCGGCACGACGATCGTTGCCGTCGCGGTCGTTGCGCTCGCCGCAGCACCATGGTGGGCGGACCGCGCGAGCCTGCGGCTGCTTTCGGAAATCTACGCCTACATCGCGCTCGCGAGTCTCTGGAATCTGCTCGCGGGCTATGTCGGGCTGGTCTCGGTCGGCCAGCAGGTCTATGTCGGGCTCGGCGCCTACCTGCTGTTCGGACTGGCGGTACTGACGGGCATGCATCCGCTGGCGGCCATACCGGTTGCCGCGCTCGCAACCGCCATTGTTGCAGTCCCGGTCGCGGCGCTGATTTTCCGCCTCCGCGGCCACTACTTCGCCATCGGCACCTGGGTGGTGGCCGAGGTGTTCCGGCTGCTCGCCTCGCAGGTCTCCGCGCTCGGCGGCGGTTCGGGGACCAGCCTGCCGTCGTCGGTGGTGCTGTCGATTGCCGCGACCCGCCAGTTGCGCGAGTTCACGATCTACTGGATCGCGCTGGTACAGGTGGTCGTGATCCTGGCTGCAATCGTGTGGCTGCTGCGTTCCCGCTATGGCCTTGCGCTCACCGCGATCCGCGACAGCGAACTGGGCGCGCGTTCGAACGGCGTCGACGTCGCGCGCATCAAGTATGCGGTCTATGTCGCGGTCGCCTTCGGCACCGCGATGGTCGGCGCGCTGATCTTCCTGCAGAAGATCCGCATCTCCCCCGACACCGCGTTCTCGGTCAACGAATGGACTGCCTTTGTCATCTTCATCACCGTGATCGGCGGCATCGGCCGGATCGAGGGGCCGATCATCGGCACGGTGATCTTCTTCCTGCTGCGGCAGACGCTCGCCGATCTCGGCGCCATCTACCTGCTCATCCTCGGCGTCGTCGCCATCGGCGTCATGCTCAAGGCGCCCAAGGGCCTCTGGGGCCTGATCGCCGACCGGTTCGGCTGGCAGGTGTTTCCGCTGCGGCGGCGTTTGGTCATGGATGACCGCTGAAAGCGGCATTTGCGCTCCCCCCGCCGAGCGCATAATTTCAGCCCCGACAAGCGCCCGCCGTGCGTGCCAGAAATCAAGGACCGTCCGATGACCCAGATCCGCTCCATGAGCCAGCCCACGCCCCGCCGTCCCGGCGAGTTGGGCGTGCATTCGCTCGATCATTTCAATTTCGTGGTGCCGGACGTGGCCCAGGCCGAAAAGTTCTACAGCCTGTTCGGCCTCAACACCAAGGAAGAGGACGGCAAGCTTGCGCTCTACACCCACGGTCATCCGCACCGCTGGGGCGTAGTGTCGGAAGGCCCGCGCAAGAAGTTCAGCTACGTCTCGTTCGGCGCGTTCGAGGACGACATGGCGCGCTTCCGCGAGCGGCTCGATGCCTTGCGGATCGACCGGCTCGACCCGCCCAAGGGCTTCGAGTCGAACGGCCTCTGGTTTCGCGATCCCGACGGCATCCTGATCGAGATCCGCGTCGCCGAGAAGAGTTCGCCGAACCAGAAGGCGACCTTCGAGATGAAGGGCGGCGATGTCGGCATCCAGAACGCGCCGAACCGCAGCAAGGCGCACAAGGTCGCGCCGCGCCGGCTGGCGCACGTGCTGCTGTTCGTCACCGACATCTCGCGCGCGATCAAGTTCTACCGCGACGTGCTCGGTCTTCGGCTGTCGGACCGCTCGGGCGATCTGGTCGCGTTCATGCACGGCGTGCACGGCAGCGACCATCACATGATCGCCTTCGTGAAGTCGGACGGCCCGGGCTTGCATCATCTGAGCTGGGACGTCGGCTCGATCAACGACATCGGCGTCGGCGCAAGCCACATGGCCGAGAAGGGCTTCGCCTATGGCTGGGGGCTCGGCCGCCACGTGCTCGGGTCGAACTACTTCCACTACGTCCGCGATCCGTGGGGCAGCTACGCCGAATACTCCTGCGACATCGACTACATCCCGGTGACGCAGGACTGGAAGGACGGCGACCATCCGCCGGAGGATTCTTTCTTTATGTGGGGTCCGAACCCGCCGGAAGATTTCGCGCACAATTACGAAGCCGCGAAATAGCAGCAGGCGGCGCGCGGGCCGATCGGTCTATGGGACGGCCCTTCGGGGGAGGGGTTGGGGGGCGTCATGGAAAACCTGCCTTCGGTCCGCCACCTGCGCCATCTGATCGCGCTCGCCGATCACGGTCATTTTAGCCGCGCGGCCGATGCCGTTTTCGTCACCCAGTCGACGCTCAGCGCCAGCATCAAGGAGCTGGAGAACATCCTAGAAGCGGCGCTGGTCGACCGCAGCAAGCGCACTGTCGTGCTGACGCCGCTCGGCGTGGAAACGGTGGAGCGCGCGCGCAAGCTGATCGCCGAGTTCGAGGAGTTGGCGCGGGCCGTCCGCACCACCCGCCAGCCGTTGTGCGGAACGTTGCGGCTCGGTGCTATTCCGACCATCAGTCCGTTCCTGCTGCCCCGGGTTCTGCCGGATTTGCGGCGGACCTACAGGCAGCTCAAGCTTTATCTGGTCGAGGACCAGACGGCGCGTCTGGTCGAAGCGTTGCATCACGGCCAACTCGACATTCTGCTGCTTGCGTTGCCTTACGACTGCGGAGCGGTGGAGAGCGTTGTCCTGTTTGACGATCCGCTGGTGGCCGCGCTGCCGTCCTGGCATCCGCTTGTCAGCCAGAAGCAGATCAAGACCGAATCTCTGGGGGATGACCTGCTGTTGCTCAAGGACGGTCATTGCCTGCGCGATCACGCGCTGGCGGCGTGCAATCTGCCGGGCCGCCACACCGAAGTGTTCGAGGCAACCAGCCTCTCGACTCTGGTTCAGATGGTCGACAACGGCCTCGGCACCACCCTGTTGCCGTTGCTGGCGGTGGAAGCGGGCCTGTTGAATGGCACCGATCTTGTCACGCGTCCGCTTCAGGCGGGCGCTGCTTCGAGGAAGATCGGTCTGGTCTGGCGCAAGGGCACGGGCCGGCACGACGAGTTCGCTCTTTTTGCGGACGAGTTGATGAAGCACCGCCAGCCCCAGCCGTCCTGATCAGGCGATGCTGCATTGCGGCGGACCTGTCAAAAGTCCCAATGAAACCGGGCCTTTTTGCGCTTCGCAGACCTGATCGTTTTTTTCGATTTCAGAAACCGGAATTACTCGTTGGCCGGGCGGTGCGTGGCGGGCGCATCGTCTGCGCCACGGACGCGATGGTGCGTCTGATTGAACGCAAACGAGGATTGCCATGACACGCAAGATTTTTCACAGCCTCGATAGTGGATCCTTTCTGCACTTCAGCGAAGCGGCGATCGGCGAGTTGAACAACGACAATCTTTTCATCAACTACGGCCTTGGCCACGACGTGCTGATCGGCGGCAACGGCACCGACGTCTTCGTGCTGAAGACCGACAGATATGCCGACACGATCGTCGGCGGCGCCGGCAACGACTGGGTGGACTACAACCAGTCGTGGTCGGGCGTGACGGTCGACCTCGAAGCCGGCGTGACCGCGCTCAACGGGCTACGGCCGGTGGTGGTCACGCATCTGAGCAGTATCGAGAATGCGGTCGGAACTTTGTTCAACGACGTGCTGATCGGTAACTCGGGCAATAACATCCTGGACGGCCATCTCGGCCTGGACATTGCGTCCTATGTCCGTGCGGAGTCGGGCGTGGACATCGATCTCGAAAACGGCATCGTCGAGGGCGATGCTACCGGAACCGACACTCTGCGCCGCATCGAAGGTGCCGAAGGGTCGGATTATGACGATACCTACGACGCCCGCGGCTTCAGCTCGACGAGCCTGAACGCCGGCTCCTTCGGCACCTACAACGTGTTCGAGGGCCGGGGCGGTGACGACGAAATCTGGGGCAACGGCAACACGCTGGTGTCCTACGAGCACGCGACCGCCGGCGTCGAGGTCGACCTCGACGACGGCGAGGTGGAAGGCAATGCGTCGGTCGGCGAGGACGAACTGCACAACGTCAACGCCGTCCAGGGATCGGCCTTCAACGACACGTTCAAGGCCAGCGACGATGCCGACACCTTCGTGTTCAAGGGCCAGTTCGGCCACGACACGATCGAGGACTTCCAGGCCGGAAACGGCGGCGACCACGACGTGCTTCTGTTCACCAACACCTCGGTCCACAGCTTCCAGGATCTGATGCTGCATGCCACCGAGGACGGCGACGACATCACGATCGCGATCGACGGCTTCGGCTCGGTCACTCTGGAGGACGTCAGCCTGCACGACCTCTCGGCGCAGAACTTCGACTTCGCCTGATGCGACCGGCGGGATGGCCGCCGATCACGGGTCTGATATGGTGGCGCGGCGGAGAGCAATCTCCGCCGCGCTGCTTTTTTTTCGGCCGGATCGCTGAAAGGACCGACATGGCACTGAAGTTCCGCGTCGAGCTGGTGTGGGAGGACGAGAAGGAGCGCGCCTCGTCGATCTATCTCACCGGTGACGGCCGGGTGATCCTGCAGGGCCGCGCCGTCCCGGCCGCCGAGCGCGAAAAGCTGTCGCTGCCGTCCGAAGGCGACATGATCAGCGTCGACCGGAGCCTGATCCGCGCGATCAAGGAGATGTTGTAGCGCTCGCTCTCGCCGCGGTCATTCCGGGGCGGCGCGCAGCGCCGAACCCGGAATCCAGAGCCGAGGAACGGCGTTAGCGCGTATGGCCCCTGGATTCCGGGTTCGCTCGCTTTCGCGAGCGCCCCGGAATGACGTCGGTGGGCTTGATTGACCCCGCCGCTCGGCTTGCCGTATTTTTGAACGAACGAGCACCAGCGAGGCGCCCATGTTCCTCAAGAACTACTGGTACGTCGCAGCGTCCGTGCCCGAGATCGGCCGCAAGCCGTTCCGCCGCATCATCATGAACGAACCCGTGGTGGTGTACCGCACCGGGGACGGCACGCCGATCGCGCTGGAGGACCGCTGTCCGCACCGACGCGTGCCGCTGTCGCTCGGCAAGCTCGTCGGCGACGACGTGATCCAGTGCCACTATCACGGGCTGCGCTTCGACCGCACCGGTGCCTGCGTGCGCGTACCGGGCCAGGACATGATCCCGGCCACCGCACGGGTCAAAAGCTATCCGCTGGTCGAGCGCTACAAGTGGCTGTGGATCTGGATGGGCGATCCGGCACAGGCCGATCCCGCGAAGATTCCGGACTATCACTGGTTCGACGATCCGGACTGGGGCGCGGCGCAGGACTATCTCCACGCCCAGTGCAACTGGCAGTACATCAACGACAATCTGCTGGATCTCACGCACCTCGCCTTCGTGCACGAGACCACCATCGGCAACATGGCGATGGTGGAGCACGCCACCGTGCGCGTGCAGCGGACGCCCACCGGCGTGCAGGTGACGCGCTGGACCATCGATCAGCCGGCGCCGCCGGCCTTCGTCAAGCTCGGCGGGTTCACCGGCAATGTCGACCGCTGGCAGATCATCGACTTCATGCCGCCGTCCTACATCCGGCTCGATGTCGGCGCGACGCCGACCGGAACCGGAGCGCCGGAGGGCCGTCGCGTCAACGGCATCCAGATGCGCAACCTCAACGCCATGACGCCGGAGACCGAGACCACGACGCATTATTTCTGGGGCCAGGCGCACGACTTCGAACCGCACAACAAGGACATGACCGCGCGGGTGTTCGCGCAGATCAAGACCGCGTTCCTCGAGGACGTAATCGTGTTCAGCGCGCAGCAGGAGAATGTCAGTCTCGATCCCGACGCGCCGCAGGTCGATATCAACGCCGACTCGGGCGGTATCCAGGCGCGCCGCATCGTCGCCAAGCTTCATGCCGACGAGCAGGCGGCACTGGCCGCCCGGGCGACGGCGGCGGAATAGCCATCGCGGCTTGCGTTGTCTGTCCTGAAAGCCAATCCTTCGCCGGTCAACGAAGGATCGAGCAATGCTTTTTCTGACCGAGCAGGATGTCCAGGCTGCATTGTCGGGCGCGGATGCCTATAAAGAAGCCGTCGCGGTGATCGAGCGTGTTCTGGAACAGCAATCCGCCGGCACCACGCACCATCTCAAGCGCACCACGGTGACGCATCCGAAGTTTCCGGGGCACCTCTGGCACAATATTCGCATGCTGCCCGGCATGGCGCCGGATCTCGGCGCCGCGGCCGTGCGCTTGTATTCGGGCTTTCGGGGCACCAACCGCTCCGAGATCATCTGCCTGTTCGACTGGGACGACATGAGGATGTCGGCGATCATCTCGGACTTCCATCTGCACGCGATCCGCACCGCGGCGCCCTATGGCGTCGCGGCGAAATATCTGGCGCGCACCGATGCCGAAACGATCGGGGTTATCGGCAGCGGCCGTTATGCACGCGGCATGGTTCAGGCGGTCTGCGCCGTGCGGCCGATCAAACGGGTTCAGGTCTACAGCCGGAACTCCGACAATGTGCGCGGCTTCTGCGACGACATGCATGCGTCGCTCGGCATCGAGGTCGTCGCCTGCGCGTCGGGCCGTGAGGCGGTGCGCGATGCCGACATCATGATCACCGCGACCTCCGGTAACCAGATCGTGTTCGAAGCCGAATGGCTGACGCCCGGCACGCTGATCATGTCGCTTGCGCCGGGCGAGTTCGCCGAGGACACTGTGCTGCGCTCGCGGGTGTATCTCTCCGCGCCGGAGCAGGTGCTGGGCGACGATCCGCCGAGGAAGCCTTTCAATACGCTGGTCGCGAGCGGGAAATTCGGGCCGGACGACGTGGTCGCGGACATCTGCGACGTCGTCACTGGCAGGAAGCCGGGCCGTACGTCGGACGACGAAATCATTCTCTACGAATCGGCAGGGCTCGCCCTGCTCGATGTCGGCATTGGCCATTGGGTCTATCAGCGTGCGAAAAGCCGCGGGCTGGGCACCGAGATGCCGTTCGGTGAACATCAACAGGAGTGACCATTGAAACGTCGAGAGTTCCTGCAGTTCGGCACCGGCGGCCTGGCCGCTGCACTGCTTTCCCGCGGAGCCTTGGCCCAGCCGGGCTATCCCGAGCGGGCGATCAAGCTGATCGTGCCGCGCCCCGCGGGCGGCGTTGTCGATCTCATCGCCCGGGAATGGAGCGCCAAGGTCACCAGGCCGCTCGGCGCCAACTACATCGAGAACATGGGCGGGGGCGGCGGAACCATCGGTGCAGTGGCCGCGGCCCGCGCGCCGGCCGACGGCTACACGCTTCTGTTCGGCACCAACAGCGAACTGGTGATCAGTCCACTGCTCGGGCAGGCCAGCTACGATCCGGTCGCGAGCTTCGAGCCGATCGCCATCCTCTGCGACTCGCCGGCTTCGATCGTCGTGCATCCGACTGTGCCGGTGTCCAATCTCAAGGATCTCGTCGCCTACTCGAAACAGAACAAGGACCGCATGAACTACGGCTCGGCCGGCGCCGGCACAATTTCCAATCTCGCCGGAGAGCTGTTCAAGCGGTTGGCCGACGTGCCCGAGATCGTCCACATTCCGTACAAGGGCGGCGGACCGGCGATAACCGACGCGCTTTCGGGGCAGGTGCCGATGTCGACGCCGATGATGTCGGAGCAGCTTTTCGAGTTCCACAAGCAGGGCAGGCTGAAGATTCTCGCCGTGGCGTCCGAGCGGCGGCTTTCGTCGATGCCCGACATCCCGACCGGCGCCGAGCAGGGCTATCCCGACCTGGTGGCGCGGCTGTTCTTCGGCCTGTTCGCTCCGGCGAAGACGCCGAAGCTGATCATCGCCAGGATCGAAGAGGCGACGCGGATCGCGATGCAGGACCCGGCGCTGAAGCAGAATTTCCAGGCGAGCGGCTACGAGACGCTCGCGACCACCGACGCCGCCTCGGCCGCCGACTATGTCGCAAAGGAAATCGTCCGCTGGCGGCCGATCCTGGCGCAGCTCCGCACGACGCAGTAGCTGCACTGCCGTCATTCCGGGGCACGCGCGAAGCGCTGAACCCGGAATCCAGATACGCAGGTGGCCCATCTTGCGTCTGGATTCCGGGTTCGCGCCTTCGGCGCGCCCCGGAATGACTGTTGATGGTTCACGCCTTCCCGTCCAACAGCCAGCCGAACTTCTCCCGCGCCTTCCGCGCGACCTCGGCGCTGGGCGTATTCGTCGGCGGGAACTTGTCGCGCCACGACCACGGCCGGCACGCGTCGATGATCGCGACCGAGTGCGTCATGTCGCCTTTGGCGCGCTTGTCGGGTGAGAGGCGCGGGTCGGCGGGCGAGTCCCACGATCCTTCGATGAACTGGATCGACTCCTTCGGGTCGGTGCGCGTCAGCATCGCCCAGAGCAGATGATCGAGATTGGTCACGTCCACGTCGTCGTCCACCACCACGATGTACTTCGACGCATAGGCCGACGCGCCGCACTGCGCGGCGATATGGCCGGCCTGCACCGCATGCCCCGGATAGCGCTGCTTGATCGCGACGCCGTGGAACATGCGCGCGCCGCCGATCTCGTGGCACCACACCTGCGTCACGCCCGGCACGCCGGCGTTGGCGATGTTTTGCTTGATGGTCGCCGAGCGCATCACCGCGCGATAGCGCGCCATCTCGTCCGGTCCACCGCCCATCGGCGGCACACCCAGCAAAATCGGCTCGTTGCGATGGTAGATCGCCTTGATGTCCAGCACGGTGCAGGGCTTGGCGCCGCCGGCATAGTGCCCGGTCCATTCGCCGAACGGGCCCTCGACCACGCGCTTGTCCGGCGAGACATAGCCCTCCAGCACGATCTCGGCATGCGCGGGGAACGGCAGGCCGGTGACCTTGCCCTTGACCATCTGCATCGCCTTGCCGCGAAGCCCGCCGACCACGTCGATCTCGAACACGCCGTAGGGCGCTTCCAGCCCGCCGTAGAAGAAGCACAGCGGGTCGCCGCCCAGCACCATCGCGACCGGCATCGGCTCGCCGCGCTTGAGATATTTCTCGTAATGGATTGCGGCATGGTGCCCCGCCGCCATCAGCATGCCGACCGAGGTCTTGTCGTGCACCATCGCGCGATAGGCGCCGGCATTGAGCCAGTCCTCCTCCGGGTCGCGGGTGACGCTGTAGGTGCCGGTGCCGATGTAGCGGCCGCCGTCGAGCTCGTGCCAGACCGGCGAGGGAAACCTGGTCACGTCGATCGCGTCACCGGTCACGATGTTCTCGAAGATCGGTCCGCTCTCGACGATCTGGTGGGGAATCGGCTTGGTGTCCTTGAGGTAAGCCTCGCGGAACGCGTCGCTCAGCTCCCACTTGGTGAGATGGTCGGGAAAGCCCAGCGTCATGTTGCGGCGGACGCCGGCGAACATGTTGAGCAGCACGCGGAAGCCCTTGGGACAGCCCGGCACCTCGTCGAACACCACGCAGGGGCCGTTCTCTTCCCGCAGGATCGCCTCGGCGGCAAGCCCGATGTCCTCCTGCCAGCTTGCGCCCTTCACCTGCCGGACTTCGCCGAGCAGTTCGGCGCGCGCGAGCCAATCACGCAGGTCGTCATAGGCGATGCGGGCTTCGATGTTGCTGCGGTCGGCCATGCTCACTTCCATCACTTCTGTTCGGCGATGCGGCGCGCGGTCGGCGCCCATTGCGCGACCTCGCGCTGCATGAACGCGGTCATCTGTTCGGGACTCATCGCCCTGGTCTGCACCATCTCGGTTTCGAGATGTTTCTTCACCTCGGGCAGGTCCATCGCTTTGTTCACCGCGGCATTGAGCTTCTGCACGATGTCGCGCGGCAGCCCCGCCGGCCCGGACAACGAATACCAGGTGGTGACCACAAGCTCGGGATAGCCCAGTTCGACCAGTGTCGGCACATCGCCGAATTCGGCCACGCGCTTCTCCGACGAGATCGCCAGCGCCTTGAGCTTGCCGGCGAGGATATGCTGCCGCGTGGTCGACAGCGTCATGCTGCCGACCCTGACGTGGCCCGCGACCAGATCCTGGATCGCGGCGCCGCCGCCGCGATAGACCACGTGCACGAGCTTGACCTTTTCCTTGTCGGCCACGTATTCGGCAACCGTGTTGCCGACCGAACCGATCGCCGGCGACACGTATTGCACGCCGCCCGCCTGGCTCTTCATCAGGGCGAGCAGTTCCTTGAAGCTGCCCACATTGGCCGAAGGGTGTGCGACGAACACGTTGGGCGGCCCGCCGAGATAAGCGATATGGGTGAAGTCCCTGATCGGGTCGATCGACCATTTGTTCATCGGCGGCGCCAGCACATGCGACGGCATGCCGGAGATCTGCAGCGTGTAGCCGTCCGGCGCCGCGCGCGCGACCGCCTCGGTGCCGATCAGGCCGCTGCCGCCGGTGCGGTTCTCGACGAAGAACTGCTGGTTGAATGTCTTGCCGAGCTGGTCGGCGAACACGCGGCCGAGCAGGTCGTTGGCGCCGCCCGCCGCATAGGCGACGATGACGCGAACCGGCTTGTCCGGCCATTCCGCGCGCGCAGGACTGTTGATTGTGGTTGCAGCAACCAGAGCGGTAAAAGCCAGAGCTGCACGGAGCATGGCGTCTCTCCCGGAACGGACTGTTTCTTGTTGATGCGCATCATAGCGCATCCACCGCGTCCGTGCGGGGAGAGACCGCCGGGCGCTACTGCGTCGGCTTCAGATCGACCAGCCTGGCGATGGCCGCGAGCTTGTCCTGAAGCTCCTTGATGCCGGCGGCGAAGTCCTGCGGGCCGCGCAGGTCGACCACCTGTCCGGTCGTTTGCAGGCGCTGCGGGATCGACGGATCGGCTTCGATCACCGCGCGGACGTCGGCGGCGATCTGGTCGCGCACCGCGGTCGAAATGCCCTTCGGGCCGAACACGCCCTGGATGCTTTCCATCGTCAGGCCCGGATAACCGGCCTCGGCCACCGTCGGCACGTCGGGCAGGCTCGGGACCCGCTTGCGGCTGGTGACGGCCAGCACCCGGATTTTTCCGGCCTGCGCCAGCGGGTACATGCTGGCCAGCGACGACAGCAGGAACTGGACGCGGCCCTCGCCGACGTCGGCCGGCGCCTGCATGATGTCGCGATAGGGCACCTTGGCGACCTTGAGGTTTTCGGTCTTCAGGAGACCCGACAGCAGGAAATCGCCGTTGCCCGCCGCCGCGGTGGAGTTGTGCTTGTCGGGTTCGGCACGAAGCAGCTCGATCATCTCGCGCAGCGTGGTTGGCTTCATCGACGACGGAATGCCGATGGCAAGGATCGTTGCGGTGACGTTGACGACCGGGATCAGGTCCTTGTTGGCGTCGTAGGTCACCTTGGCATGGGTAAAGGGGTGAGTCGCGAAGGTGCCGACCGGAAAATACAGGAGCGTGTGATCGTCATTGGCGGACAGGAAGGTGTTGATGGCCACCATGCCGTCGCCGCCGGCCTTGTTTTCGATCACCACCGGCTTGCCCCAGCGGGTCGCGAGCTTGTCGCCGACCAGGCGGGTCGTGATGTCGGCGCCGCTGCCCGGCCCGAACGGCAGCAGGAACTTCACGGCGCGTTGCGGATAGGTTTGCGCCGACGCCGGACCTTCGGTGACACACGCGGCCAGCGCCGCAGCCAGAATGATGCCCGAACGCATGATTGCTTCTCTCCATCCCTCGAAGGTGTTCTTGGTTGTTTCGGCTTGTTGGTCCGCCTTTGCTACTCCGCCTTGGCGCCGGACTTCAGCACCACGTCGCGCCACACCGGCAGGTCGCGGTCGATCAGCGCCGCAAAGTCCGCCGCTCTGCCGGCGATCGGATCGAAGCCGAGATCGACCAGCTTCTTGTTCACGTCCGGGCTCTTGATGACGTCGTTGATGTCCTTTTCCAGCCTGGCAATGACGTCTTTCGGTGTTCCGGCCGGAGCAAGGAATCCGTGGAAGGCGTTGATCTGATAGGACGGCACGCCGGCCTGGGCGATGGTCGGGACATCCGGCAGTGCCTTGACGCGCTCGCTCGAGGTGACGGCGAGGGGAATGAGCGCGCCGTTCCTGATGTGGCCGATCGCGCCCGGGATCGCCACCATGCCGAGCGGAATCTGTCCCGCCACCAGATCGATGATGGCCGGACCTGCCCCGCGATAGGGTACGTGCACGATATCGAGCGAGGCCGCGCGCTTGAGGATTTCGGCCGACAGATGCCCGGGGCTGCCGTTGCCCGGCGAGCCGTAGTTGAACTTGCCGGGATTGGCGCGCGCCGCTTTCAGGAAATCATCGAACGTCTTGAAGCCGGTCGAGGGATGCGCGGCCAGCACGTTGGGCGAATACATCGCGAGCGACACCGGGGCGAAGTCGCGCTTGGGATCGAACGGCGGATCCTTGAACAGCGTCGGATTGATCAGCAGCGTGTCGTTCCAGGTCAGCAGCGTATAGCCGTCCGGATCGGCCTTGGCGACCTCGCGGGCGGCGATGTTGCCCGCGCCGCCGGGCTTGTTGTCGACCAGCACGCGCTGCGGCCAGCGGTCGACCAGCGCCGCTGCCACGATCCGCGCCAGCGCGTCGAAACTGCCGCCGGGCGCGGCCGGCACCACGAAACGCACCTGTTTGCTCGGGAAGCCCTGTGCCTGAAGCTCCGCCGTGCCGCCGAGCATCATCAAGCCGAGCGCGAATGCCAGTGTGCGGTTCATGCAGTCCCCTGTTGTTGGGCCAAGCTTAGAGGGCCGTACCGGGCGAGGGTAGGGCCGCGGGGTCGCGGCATATCGGCTGTGCCGGAAACGCAGGCAGGGCGAACTGCTACTTCGCCGCGCGGATCAGCGTCAGCAATCGCTCCGGTGTCAGCGGCAGGTCGCGGATGCGCACGCCGAACGGCTTCAGCGCGTCCTCCACCGCCGACACGATCGCGGCCGGGGCAGCGATGGTGCCGCTTTCGGCCGCGCCCTTGACGCCGAGCGGATTGAGCGGCGTCGGCGTCTCCATATGAACGACGTCGACCCGCGGCACCGTGTCGGTGCTCGGCAGCAGGTAGTCGCCGTAGGTCACGGTCTGCGGCTGGCCGTCGGCGTCGAACCGCATCCATTCGTACAGGGTCGCGCCAATGCCGTGCGCCACCGCGCCCATCACCTGGCCGTCGACGATCATCGGATTGATGATGCGCCCGCTGTCGTGCACCACGACATAGCTGATGAAGCGCACCGCGCCGGTCTCGGGGTCGACCTCGGCCTCGCAGACATGCGTGCCGTTGCAATAGGTCAGCGCCGGCGCAGGAAAGTCCACCGACGACGCCAGCCCCGGCGTCACGCCGTTTGGCAGTGCAAAGCCCGGCACGCCGCCGATCGCATGCGCGATCTGCGCCAGTGTCTTGCGCATCTGCGGCACGCCTTTGACCTGCACGGCGCCATCCTTCAACTCCAGGTCCTCAGCCGATGCCTCCAGCATCTCCGCTGCCGCCTTCAGCGCCTTCTCGCGCACCTCGATCGCGGCGCGATGCACGGCGTTGCCCGCAGTCACCGTCTGGCGGCTCGCGAAGGCGCCGAAGCCCATCGCGGTGCCCGCAGTGTCGCCCGCGACCACGGTGATGCTGTCCGGCGGCACGTTCAGCACGTCGCCGGCAAGCTGCGCCAGCATCGACTTGGTGCCCTGGCCTTGCGCGCTCGCGCCGGTCGTGACGACGATCTTGCCCGACGCACCGATGCGAAGGCTCGCGCTTTCGAACGGTCCGCGCCCGGTGGCCTCGACGTAGTTCGCGAGGCCCAGTCCAACGTAGCGGCCTTCGCGCCGCGCGGCAGCCTGCCGCGCCGGAAAATCCGCCCAGCCGCCTGCTTCGAGCGCACGGCGCTGGCACTCCGGATAGTCGCCGCTGTCGTAGGCCATGGTCGAGCCGTCGCGCTGCCGGATCGGCGTCGGATACGGCATCTGCGACGGCTGGATCATGTTGCGCCGCCGGATTTCGTCGCGCGGCACGTTGAGCTTGGTAGCGATCGCGTCGAGCAGCCGCTCCATCACATACATGCCCTGCGGGCGGCCCGCGCCGCGCGTCGGCGCGCACGGCACGAAGTTGGTCAGGCACCAGTTGATGTCGAGACGATAGGTGGGCAGCACATAGGGACCGACCACATTGGTGCCGGCGTTGTAGGCGAGCGCCACACCGTAGGGCGTGCACGAGCCGTGGTCGTGGCAAAGCTTGCCGCGCAAGGCGAGCAGGCGGCCTTCGGCGTCGAACGCCGCCTCCATGTCCCAGTCCTGATCGCGCTCGCCGACGGTTGCGACGAAATTCTCGCGGCGGTCTTCCACCCATTTGAGCGGCCGGCCCAGCAGGAGCGCCGCCGCGGGCAGCGCGAGTTCCTCCGGATGAAACGCGGCCTTGGGTCCGAAGCCGCCGCCCGAGTCGGGTGCAACGACGCGGATGCGGCTCTCGGCGATGCCGAGCGCGGCGACCAGGAGCTGCTTGGCGCGGTGCGGCATCTGCGTGTTGGCGTAGATCGTCAGCGTGTCGTCCACCGGGTCGGGGCGCACGGCGATGCCGCGCGTCTCGATCGAATGGCCGCCGCCCTTGTGCAGCCGGTAGCGTTCCTTGATGCGATGCGCAGCCCTCGCAAATGCGCCATCGACGTCGCCGTAATCGATGCTCTGCCGCGCCACCAGATTGTCCGGGCAGTCCATCCGCGCTTTCGGCGCGCCGGGCTCAAGCCCGGCGCACGGATCGGTCACCGCCGGCAGCGGCTCGATGTCGAGCAGGATCGAGGCAAGAGCGTCCTCCGCGGCGCGCCGCGATTGCGCGACCACCATGGCGATTGGCTCGCCGACGTATGTCGCTTCGTCCTTCACCAGAACCTGCGGATCGACATCGAAGCGGAGCGCGCCGGACGGCAGCGCCTGCGGGATTCGGTCGGACGTCAGCAGCGGCCGCAGGTCCGCGAAGGTCAGCACCGCATGCACGCCGGGCTCGGTCCGGGCCACGCTCACGTCGATGCTTTTCAGCCGCCCATGCGCCAGCGGGCTGCGCAGGAATGCGACATGCAGCGCGTCCGGCATCGGCAGATCGTCGACGAACCGGCCCTGGCCGCGCAGCAGCGGCACGTCTTCGACCCGTGTCATGCGGCGGCCGATGAGCTGCCCCGATGAGGCGCCGTGACCGCTCCCGCTCGCCGCAGTCATGTTGTATGACTCCCCTCGAAGCCCGGCGCTCGCGCTGGCGAACGAAGTGAGCGGCCAGCCGCGCCGGCCCCTCGCTTCGCTCGGCGGCGCGGCTCGGCCGGGCCAACAATGTAAGGGAGGATTTCATGGAGCGCATCCCGCAACCGATCATGGACAAGCGCGGCGAGCCGCATATGAAGCGCTTCGAGGATCAGCGCTGGGTGCTCGACAACATCGTCCGCTCCAACGGCATCGACTGGGATCAGCCGCGCTCGATCTACATCTCCGGTCCTTGCGGCATGGAAGGCCAGGCCGACATCGCGGTGGTCCGCGAGCGGGTCAAGAAAATGGCCGATATCGCGCCGGCCTTCGAGGCGGTCGCGGTGCGCCGCGAGGCCAAGGCCAAGGCCGCGGAGGAAGCCGGCAGCACGGTCACCGCGCGCGACAACTATTTCATGTCGGCGGTGTACTGGGGCGCGGCGCAGTGGCCCTACGACCAGAACGACGAGGCGAACGTCGCCTGCCATCTGAAGAAGCGCGAGAACTATACGAAGTACGCAGCGCTCGCCGATCACAAGATCGAGGCGGCGTGGATTCCGTTCAAGGACACGGCGCTGCCGGCCTGGTTCCACCTGCCGCCGGGCTACAGCGGCGGCAAGCTGCCGGTGATCATCAACGTGCCCGGCATGGACAGCTACAAGGAAATCCAGACCGCGCTCTACGGCGACCGCTTTCTCAACCGCGGCTTCGCCGTGCTCAACATCGATGGGCCCGGCCAGTATGAGTCGCCGATGCTCGGCATCTACTTCTCGATGGACAACTGGGTGGCGACCGGCAAGGCGGTGTGCGACTGGCTCGCCAAGCGCCCCGAGGTCGACATGAGCAAGGTCGTGCTGTCGGGCACCAGCTTCGGCACCTTCTTCGGCACCATCGCGACCGCGCACGAGCCGCGCATCTCGGCCGCCGCGGTGATCTCGGTGTGCCACGAGCCCGGCTGCCACACGATCTTCCAGGAGGCGTCGCCGACCTTCAAGAAGCGCTTCATGTACATGTCGGGCATTACCGACGAGGCCGAGTTCGACAAGATGCGAAAAGGCATGACCTGGGAAGGCCACGCCGACAAGGTGAAGGTGCCGTATCTCTGCGTCGCCGGCGAGTTCGATGAGCTGTCGCCGGTCGAGCATTCGCATCGGCTGGTCGCGGCCGTGAAGGGGCCGAAGCGCATGGTGGTATACCAGGACTCGCGACACTCGGTCGGCAATGTGCCGGCGGCGAACCTCGGCCCGTTCCCGCCGATCCTGGTGGCGGACTGGCTGGCCGACCGCGTCGCCGGCAAGCCGTTCGCCAACGAGCAATGGTTCGTGCGCAACAACGGTGCGATCGACAAGAAGCCGCTTTAGGAACGCTTGCGTTAGGGTACGGCACGCGCGTGATACTCCGCTGTCATCGCCGCGCTTGACGCGGCGATCCATGAGCGATCACCACACGTTCAAATCGTAGGAGTGTTCTTCGTTGCAGCATCGCATGGACCCGCGGGTCAAGCCCGCGGGTGACGGCCGGTGGGAGTGGCGAGCGTTTGAATTTAGGTCTCTGCGGCCGCGTTCTACGTCGTCTCCGTCCACTCGATATGGGCCTTGATCGCTTTCTTCTGCTCGTCGATCCAGCCGTGCGGCCTGGCCTTCTCGATCATCGTGCCGAGATTGCCCTGCCACGCGGCGTCGTGCGCCACCTCGGCGCGCTCCCGCAGAGCCTTCTCGTAAATCCAGGCGGTGGCCTGGTCGGGCAGTTCTGCCGTCCCCGACAGCGCGCGCCGCGCCTGCTCGAGCCGCGCCGGCCCGCCCTCGACCACCAGCTTGAAGGCGCGGAAGTTGTCGCGGTCTTCCAGAGACACGCTGCCGTCGGCGGCGACTTTGACGAACATCGGCTGTTTTTCCTTTCTAGAAGGGTTTATCGCCGCTCAGCGTCGGCACGTCGAATGCGTTCAGCAGGGTCGATACCATGCTGTAGAGGCCGACGATCGAGACGATTTCGACCGTATGCTCGACACCGAACTGCTTCACCATCCGGTCGTAGGTTGTTTGGCTCAGTGGCTTGCGTTCGAGGAGCTCGGTCACGGCTTTATAGACCAGCCGTTCATCGTCCGCCTTCAGATCCGGCTTGCGCCCGTGCTTGATCGCATCGATGACATCCGCCGAAATCCCCGCGGCGGCGGCCGGGCCCACGTGCTGCGACCAGGCATACTGCGCCGACCAATGCCGCGTCACGATCAGCGTGATCAGCTCGTACAGGCGCTTGTTGACCGAGCCGTTCTCGCGCAATGACAGCGTAAGCTTGTTGGCGGCATCGCAGACCGCGGGCGTGTGCAGCCAGACCGCGAACGGCCCCGTCACCCTGCCGTTGCGGCTGCGGCCAAGCTCATCGTGCAGCGCCTTCTGCTCGGGCGAAAGCTTGTCCAACGGCAGCGGATCGAGACGGGCCACGGCGTTCCTCCGGATACGTTTTGCAGGTTGTCAGACGTTGAGCGGCGCGAGTGTTGGTTTCCCACGGATCATATCCGCCGCCTTCTCGGCGATCATCATCACCGGCGCGTTGATATTGCCGCTGATAAGATCGGGCATCACCGAGGCGTCGATCACGCGGAGCGCCTCCACGCCGCGCACCCGCAGCGATGGATCGACCACCGCGGTCGCGTCGCGGTCGCGGCCCATCTTGCAGGTGCCGGCAGGGTGATGCA
>Ga0247825_10000956_pt1 | contig 18761 bp, 18 predicted proteins | sample 13C_Vanillin_Day_FD_194413 | JGI IMG/M metagenome (GOLD analysis project Ga0247825, IMG submission 194413) | Soil microbial communities from agricultural site in Penn Yan, New York, United States - 13C_Vanillin_Day48 | ecosystem: Environmental > Terrestrial > Soil > Agricultural land | place...
GCGGCTCGCCATCTTGAGCGGCATGCCCACTTCCTGCGCGATGGTCTTCGCCAGCTCGTCGCTGCGCGCTTTGAGGTTGGCAGAGATCTTCTCGAGGTATTCCGCGCGTTGCGCCGGCGCCGTCGCGCTCCAGCCCGGCAAGGCGTTCTGCGCCGCGCGCACGGCGGCGTCGACATCCTTCGCCGTTCCCGCGGGCACGCGGCCCATGACCTCGCCGGTGCCGGCGTTGTGCACGTCGATGGTTCCGTTTCCGGAGGGCGCGGCCCATTGGCCGCCGATGAAGAGCTTGTCGCGGACGAGCATGCCGATCTCCTGATTGAGGGGCTATTTTATATATACTGCGCGGGCGTAAACAGGACACAGAGATAAGCATGTCGCGTACCGCCCGCGCGGTCATCTGCCGCGAGTTGAACCAGCCGGTCGTCGTCGAGGAAATCCGCGTCGACCCACCCAAGCGCGGTGAAGTGACGGTGAAGCTCGCCGCGTGCGGCGTGTGCCACTCGGACCTTTCCGCGACCAACGGCACGCTGCAGCTCGCGTTGCCGCTGATCCTCGGGCACGAGGCCGCCGGCGAGGTGGTCGAGGTCGGCGAAGGCGTGCCTCACCTGAAGGCGGGCGATCACGTCGTCTCGTCATTCATCTACATGTGCGGCGAGTGCCGCTTCTGCGCCGCCGGCCGGCCGGTACTGTGCGTAGAGCAGGGCAAGGCGCTCACCACGCTTCCCGACGGCACCCTGCGCACGCGCGACGCCAAGGGCAATCCGCTCAACATCTTTTCCGGCTGCGGCGTGATGGCCGAGTACGCCACGATGCACGTCGACAACCTGGTGAAGATCGATCCGAAGATCCCGCTGGACCGCGCCGCGCTCGTCGGCTGCGCGGTAACCACGGGCGTGGGCGCGGTCTTCAACACCGCGCGCGTGGTACCGGGCTCCTCGGTCGCGGTGTTCGGCTGCGGCGGCGTGGGGCTCAATGTCATCCAGGGCGCGCGCATCGCCGGCGCCGAGCGCATCGTGGCGATCGATACTCTGGAGGCGAAGGCCTCTCTGGCGCGAGAGTTCGGGGCGACCGAGACGCTCGTCCTGAAACCCGGTGAAGACCCCACGAAAGCCCTGAAGAAGATGACCGGCGGCGGGCCCGACTATGCGTTCGAGTGCGTCGGCAACGGGGAGCTCGCGGCGGTTGCCTACAAGGCGATCCGGCGAGGCGGGCTGGCGGTGGTGGTGGGCGTCGCCAAGCCGGGCGACTCGACTGCGGTGCGCACCATGACCCTGCCCTTCGAGGAAAAGACGCTCACCGGCAGCTATTTCGGCTCGTGCGTGCCGCGCATCGATTTCCCGCGCATGCTGGCGCTGTACCAGGCAGGAAAGCTCAAGCTCGACGAGCTCATCACCCGGCGCTACCGGGTCGAGGAGGCGCCGCAGGCGTTCGCCGACCTCGAGTCGGGCCGCAACGCGCGCGGCGTAATCGTATTTCAGTGAACGGCCGGATCCTGGTCGTCGACGACCAGCGGGCCAACGTCGAGATGCTGGCCGGCGTGTTGAGGGCGCGAGGCTACGAGGTGCTCACCGCCTGCGACGGCGAAAACGCGCTCGATGTGGTTCGCCAGGGCGCGCCCGACATCGTCGTATCCGATATCCTGATGCCGCAGATGGACGGCTATGAGCTGTGCCGCCGCCTGCGCGCTGACGCCGCAACCACGCTGCTGCCCGTCATCCTGGTCACCTCGCTCGACCCGCTACAGGAGCGGGTGAACGGCATCGAAGCCGGCGCCGACGACTTTCTCTCCAAGCCGGTCAACTGGGATGAGCTTTTCGCCCGCGTGCGCTCGCTGCTTCGCATCAAGCGCCTGCAGGACGAGGTGCGCGCCTGGAACACCAAGCTCGAGGATCGCGTGCGCGAGCAGGTGGCGCAGCTCGAGCAGCTCGGGCGCCTCAAGCGCTTCTTCTCGCGCTCGGTGGCGGAGGCGATCGTTGCCGGCGGCGAGGAGATCCTCGCGCCGCACCGGCGCGAGATCACGGCCGTGTTCCTGGACGTGCGCGGCTTCACCGCCTTTACCGACCGCGCCGACCCGGAGGAAGTCCTCGACCTGCTGCGCGCCTACCACCAGCTTCTCGGGCGCGTCGTGGACGACTTTGGCGGCACGCTGGAGCACTTCGCCGGCGACGGCGTGATGGTGTTCTTCAATGATCCCTTCCCCCTGGACCGGCCCGCGGAGCGCGCGGCGCGCATGGCGGTCGAGCTGCAGCAGGCTTTCCTGCCGATCGCCCGGCGCTGGTCCAGCCTCGGCCGCGAGGTGGGCCTCGGCATCGGCATGGCGCAGGGCGACGCCACGCTGGGGGTCATCGGCTCGGACGAGCGCTGGGAGTACGCGGCGATCGGCAACGTGCCCAACCTGGCCGCCCGGCTATGCGGCGAAGCGCGCGCAGGAGAGATCCTGGTCGACGCGCAGGTCGAGCGCGAGGTGGCCTCCCTGGCCGAGACCGAGCCGGTGGGGCCGCTCAGCCTGCGCGGCTTCCTCCAGCCGGTGCCGGCTTTCCGGCTCAGAGTTCTGAAGTAACGATCCCGAGCTCGCGCGCCACCGACTGCGCGTCGTCGTCTTCCCAGTCGAGGTTCAGCGTGTCCTCGTCCCAGTCGTCCGCCTCGGTGTCCAGCTCGAAGTCGTCAATGTCTTCCGGTTCCATGGCGCAATTCTGGAGAGCGCCGCGTTACGCCGGATGGCGCAGGCAGGCACCCGGTAGGACTACGCGGAACTAGGGATGCACGTCCTCGGTGAACCAGTCGTCCGGCAGGTCGGTTCCGATCTTCATGTCGCTGGCTTTCCGCAGCACTGCTGCGCCTGCGGCGGCGAACTGCAGCCCGGTGCCCACGTTGTTCGCGAAGCAGGTGATCTCCTCGGCACGCTGGCGTCCCGGCGCGCTGCCGGAGAGCAGCTCCCCCAGATCCGGGTAGCGGCCCTTGCGCTCCTTCCACCAGCCGCCGTCGTGCTCTTCCTTCACGTTCGGCGTGTCGGCCAGGACGTTGGTGTAACTCTTCGCCTGCTTGCGGTCGTGCACGAACACGCGGTCGCAGCGATCGAGCACCTCGCCGTCGATCTCCTCCGTCTTGATGCAGCCGACATGCATGCCGGGCTTGAGCCACTGCGGCTCGATGACGCGCACCATGGAGGAGGTGGCCGCGAGGATCACGTCCGCGCCCGCAGCGCATTGCTCGGCGGAATCGACGCTTCTGATCTCATTATCCCGGGCAAAACGCTCGCGCGTTTCCTTGCGCGGGCTGAAGACACGAATCTCCTTGAAGCGGCGCACGGCGCGCGCGGCCATGAGCTGTGCGCCGGCCTGCCAGCCGCTGCCGATGATCGCCAGAGTGGCGGCGTCCTCGCGCGCCAGGTGCTTCAGGCCCAGCCCGCTCGCCGCGCCCACGCGCAGGCGCTGCATCACGCCGTCCGGAAACATTGCGAGCAGCGCGCCGGTCTCGGTGCTGAAGAGGAGCACCAGGCCGACCCACCGGCCGCCGGCTGCGGGCACCTTGACGCGGCGCCGCGTGCCGGCCACCAGCGGATGCGTGATGACGTCCGAGTTGATGCGCAGCGCCTGGATGCCCTGCGCGGGCCAGGTGCCTCCCATGTGCTTGAAGCCGTAATAGCCGCCGCCGGCGTGCCCCGTGGGCGCGATGTTGTCCACGCGCGGCGAAAGCAGTGCGCGTCCGGCTGCGTAGTCGCGGTACATCGGCTCGAGCGCCGCCATGCACTCCTCCATGGAAAGCAGGCGGGCGACTTCGTCGTTGCTCAGGACAAGCATCCGAGCTTCCTTTCCTTCGCGCGTACCAGCGCGGCGAGCGCCTGGTTGACCGGCCCGTCGATGGCGCCGTTGATGACGTCGATCTCGCTCTTGCGCTTTGCCATCAGGTCGAGCAGCACCGAGGGGCGGGCGTTGGGAATCTTCGAGCCGAAGTCGCGGGCATAGGCGACGGGGTCGTCGAACCCCAGCTTCACGCCTTTCTTTCTTGCCATCGTGAAGACCTCGGTGGCGCACGCAGCGGACACGCGGGATAGGTCCGCATCCGTCATCACCTCACCGATGGTGCACTCCATCGCTCCGCACAGCGCGGAGTAGGCGCAGTTGCACAGCAGCTTCTCCCACACCAGCTGGTCGATGTCGTCGAATAGCCTCACGCGAAAGCCGGCGCCGGTCCAGAGCGCCTCGACCTTCTTCAGCCGCTCGGTGATCGGTCCGCCGAACTCCCCCAGGCGGACGAGCTCCATGCCGTTGTGGTGCGCGTGCCCCGGCCCGCGCATCGAGGCGCCGAAGCCGCCCACCACGCCGACCATGACTCTTTCGCGCCCGAGGATCGATGCCGCCGCGTCCGGCCCGCCGAGGCCGTTCTGGATGGAAAGGACCGGGGTGCCTTCCTTCAGAAGAGGTTCGATGGAGCGGGCGGCGGAAGCGACGTGCATCGCCTTGGTGGCCAGGACAACGAGGTCGCACGGCCCGGCGTCCGCCGCATTCGTCGTGGCATTGACCTTCACGGTGCGGTCGCCAGAGGCGCCTTCGACGCGCAGGCCCTTCGAGCGCATCGCCTCGACATGCTCGCGCCAGCGGTCGATCGCCCACACCTCGTGGCCGGCCGAGACGAACAGCCCGGCGTACACCGAGCCCATCGCTCCCGTGCCGACTATGGCTATCTTCAAACGACCTCGAACAACCCTGCGGCCCCCATGCCGCCGCCGATGCACATCGTTACCACGACGTGCTTCGCGCCGCGGCGCTTGCCTTCGATGAGCGCGTGGCCGGTGAGGCGCGCGCCGCTCATGCCGTAGGGATGCCCGACGGCGATGGCGCCGCCGTTGACGTTGAGCCGCTCGTTGGGAATGCCGATGCGGTCCCGGCAATAGAGCACCTGCACCGCGAACGCTTCGTTCAATTCCCACAGGTCGACGTCGTCGACCCGCTTTCCCGTCTGCTCGAGAAGCTTGGGCACCGCGAACACCGGGCCGATGCCCATTTCCTTGGGGTCGCACCCCGCCACGGCAAAGCCGCGGAATATTCCAAGGGGTTGGAGGTTGCGGCGCGAAGCTTCCCCGGATGACATTACAACGCACGCAGAAGCGCCGTCGGAGAACTGGCTGGCGTTGCCCGCGGCGATGCAGCCGCCCTCGATCGCCGGCTTGATCTGCGACACGCCCTCGTAGGTCGTGTCCGCACGGATGCCCTCGTCCTCGGACACCGTCACTTCCCTGACGGTCTCCTGCCCGGTGTTCTTGTCCACCACCTTCATCTTCGTGGTGATGGGCACGATCTCGTCCTTGAACTTGCCTTCCTTGCGCCCCTTGGCCGCGCGCTGCTGGCTCTGCACGCCGAACTGGTCCTGCTTCTCGCGCGGGATTTCGTACTTGCGCGCCACGTACTCGGCGGTCTGCAGCATCGGCCAGTACACCTCCGGGAGGTGGCGGTGCAGCCACTCGTCCTGGAAGTTGTGCTTGTTCATCTCGTTCTGCACCAGCGAGATGGACTCCACGCCGCCGGCGACGTAGACCTCGCCTTCGCCGGCAAGGATGCGCTGCGCCGCGAGCGCGATGGTCTGCAGGCCCGAGGAGCAGAAGCGGTTCACCGTCATGCCGGGCACCGTCACCGGGCAGCCGGCCCGCAGCGCGATCTGGCGCGCGATGTTCCAGCCGGTAGCGCCCTCCGGGTTGGCGCAGCCGATGATGACGTCCTCCACCTCAGAAGGATCCAGCTTCGCGCGCTCGATCGCCGCATGCACCACGTGGCCGCCCATCTTGGCGCCGTGTGTCATGTTGAGGGCGCCCCGCCAGCTCTTGCACAGCGGCGTACGGGCCGTTGAAACGATGACTGCGTCAGCCATTGAATTTCCTGCCTTCCTTAGCGAGTTTGACGAGCAGGGGCGCCGGCTTCCACTGGCTGCCCTGGTAGCCATTCTGGAATCGCTGGATCGACTTCAAGACCTTGTCGAGGCCGACGGTGTCGGCATAGAACATGGGCCCGCCGCGGTACGGCGGAAAGCCATAGCCCGTGAGGTACACCATGTCGATGTCGGAAGCGCGCAGCGCGATGCCTTCCTCGAGGATGAAGGCGCCCTCGTTGACCAGCGCGTAGATGCAGCGCTCGACGATCTCCTCGTCGGAGATCTGGCGCGGCTTGAGTCCGATTTCATTTCGGTAAGCGGAGATCAATTCGTCCACCGCCGCGTCCGGCATGGGCTTCCTGCTGCCGGGCTCGTAGCGGTAGAAGCCCTTGCCGGTCTTCTGCCCGAAACGGCCGAGCTCGCACACGCGGTCGGCGATCTTCGAGTACACGAAGTCCGGGCGCTCCTGGTAGCGGCGCTTGCGGATTTCCCATCCTATGTCGTTGCCCGCCATGTCGTACATCGCGAACGGGCCCATCGCCATGCCCCAGCCCTGCAGTGCGCGGTCGACCTGTTGGGGGCTCGCCCCTTCGTCGAGGAGGAACAGGCTCTGCTGCCCGTACTTCTCCAGCATGCGGTTGCCGATGAAGCCGTCGCATACCCCGGAGACGACCGGCACCTTCTTCAGCCGCTTGCCGAGCTTCATGGTGGTGGCGAGCACGTCCTTGGCGGTCTTCTTGCCTCGCACCACTTCCAGCAGGCGCATGACGTTGGCTGGAGAGAAGAAGTGCGTGCCGACCACGTCTTGCGGACGCGTGGTGGCTGCCGCGATCTGGTCCACGTCGAGCGTCGAGGTGTTGGTGGCGAGGATTGCGCCCTGCTGCATGATGCCGTCGAGCTTGCGGAGCAGGTCCTGCTTCACGTCCATGCGCTCGAACACCGCCTCGATGACGATGTCGGCATCGGCGATCTGTCCCAGGTTGAGCGTGCCCTGGATCAGCGCCATGCGCTTGTCCATATCGGTCTGGGTCAGGCGGCCCTTGGAAACGGTGGCCGCGTAGTTCTCGCGGATCCTGTTCAATCCCCGATCCAGATTTTCCTGGCGGGTCTCGACGACCGTCACCGGTATGCCGGCGTTGGCGAAGTTCATGGCGATGCCGCCGCCCATCGTGCCGGCGCCCACCACCGCAGCCTTGTCGATCTCGCGCACCGGGGTGTCGTCGGGCACGTCCGGAATCTTGGAGGTCTGGCGCTCGGCGAAGAACATGTGGCGCAGCGCCTTCGACTCGGTGCCCTGGACCAGCTTGTCGAACCGCGCGCGCTCCTGCTTGCGGCCTTCGTCGAAGGGCAGCGTCGCCGCGGCCTCGGCGCACGCCACGATCTCGAGCGGCGCCGGGTAGCCCTTCGAGTCCTTCGCTACCTGCTCGCGCACGCGGGCGAAGAATGCCTTCGGATCGCCTTCCAGCTTCGGCGGCATGTTGCGGATGACGCGCGGTCCTTTTCCCTGCTGGAGAAGGTTTTTCGAAAAAGCCAATGCGCCTTCCAGCAAGTCCCCGGTGACTATCTCGTCCACCAGGCCGAGCTCCTTCGCCTTCTCGGCGGGGATCGGGTTGCCGGTGGTCATCATTTTCACCGCTTCCGCCATGGGAATGATGCGCGGCAGGCGCTGCGTGCCGCCGGAGCCGGGCAGGATGCCGAGCTTCACTTCCGGAAGGCCGAGCTGCGCGCGCGGCGCTGCGACGCGGTAGTGGCAGGCAAGCGCGAGCTCCAGGCCACCGCCGAGCGCGAAGCCGCCGATCGCCGCGACTAGCGGCTTCGACATTGCATCCTGCGCGTCGTTGACCTCGGGCAGGTCGGGCTTCAGGCGCGGAGCGTTGAACTCGCGGATGTCCGCGCCACCGGAGAAGGCCTTGGCCGAGCCGATCAGCACCACGGCCTTGATCGCAGCGTCGGCATCGGCCTTCTTCAGGTGCTCGAGGAGCGCCGCGCGCAGCGCGTTGCCCAGGCCGTTGATGGGGGGATTGTCGAGGGTGATGACGGCTACGCCTTCGCGCACGGCGTATCGAGCGGCTTCGCTCATCCAGGGGATCTCCGGCGGCTGACCTAGGGGATGACTGAGGGCTGACCGAGGCCGCTAGGATAAACTACTCCGCAACCGTAAGGAGGAGTCTGTTCCATGCAAGGCCTCATGATGGACATGCCGCTATTGATCAGCGACCTGATCCGTCATGCCGACCGGCACCACGGCAGCACCGAGATCGTGTCCCGCCCCGTGGAAGGCGGCATGCACCGCTACAGCTACCGGGACGCGCACGCGCGGGCCCGCCGCCTGGCCAATGCCTTGAAAAGGCTGGGCGTCGGCATGCACGAGCGTGTCGCCACCCTGGCCTGGAACGGTTATCGGCACTTCGAGATCTACTATGCCGTGGCCGGCTCCGGGGCCGTCATCCACACCATCAACCCGCGCCTTTTCCCGGACCAGATCGCGTACATCGCGAACCATGCCGAGGACAAGGTCGTGTTCTTCGATCTGACCTTCGCGCCGCTGGTGGAGAAGCTCGCGCCGCAGATGAAGAGCGTGCGCCACTTCGTCGCCATGACCGACCGCGCGCACATGCCCAAGGAGCGCATTCCGGATTTGCTTCTTTATGAAGACTTGATAGAGGGCGAAAAACCGGAGTTCGACTGGCCGAGCTTCGACGAGCGCACCGCGGCGTGCCTGTGCTACACCTCGGGCACCACCGGCAATCCCAAGGGGGCGCTGTACTCGCACCGCTCCACCATCCTGCATGCGTACGCCGCGGCGCTTCCCGACAGCTTCGGCCTGCAGGCGCGCGACGTGGTGCTGCCCGTGGTGCCGATGTTCCACGTGAACGCCTGGGGCCTGCCGTATTCCGCCGCGCTCACCGGCGCGAAGCTCGTGTTCCCCGGCGCGCAGCTCGACGGCAAGAGCATCTACGAGCTGTTCGAGGCCGAAGGCGTGACCCTCAGCGCCGGCGTGCCGACGGTGTGGCTCGGCGTGCTGAACTACATGAAGGAGCACAAGCTGCGCTTCTCCACGCTGAACCGCACGCTGATCGGCGGCTCGGCGTGCCCGCCGGCGATGCTGCGCACGCTGCAGAAGGAATATGGCGTGGAGGTGCGCCACGGCTGGGGCATGACCGAGATGAGCCCGCTCGGCACCGTGTGCCGCCTGAAGGCCAAGCACGCGCGGCTGGACGACGAGGCGAAGTTCGCCGTGCAGGACAAGCAGGGCTTCGCCATCTACGGCGTCGACATGCGCATCGTGAACGAAAACGGCGAGGAGCTGCCGCGCGACGGCAAGGCGTTCGGCGATCTGCAGGTGCGCGGGCCGTGGGTGATCCGCGAGTACTTCAAGGGCGAGGGCGGCGACCCCTTGCGCGGCGGCTGGTTTCCGACCGGCGACGTGGCGACGCTCGACGCCGACGGCTACATGCAGATCACCGACCGCTCCAAGGACGTGATCAAGTCCGGCGGCGAGTGGATCAGCTCGATCGACCTGGAGAACATCGCCATCGCGCATCCGGCGATCGCCGAGGCCGCGGTGATAGGCGTGCAGCACGCGAAGTGGGACGAGCGGCCGATCGTGGTCGCGGTGAAGCGCCCCGGCAAGGACGTCTCGAGGGAGGAGCTGCTCAAGTTCTACGAGGGCAAGATCGCCAAGTGGTGGATGCCCGAGGACGTGGTGTTCGTGAACGAGCTGCCGCACACCGCCACCGGCAAGCTCTCCAAGCTCACGCTGCGCCAGCAGTTCCGGGACTTCCGCCTTGATCAGAAGTGAGAGCGCCGCGGGCGTGGCGCGCGTGCGCTTCGACCGCCTGGAAAAGAAGAACGCCATCACCACGCAGATGTACCTGCAGCTCGCCGAGGCGCTCGCGGCTGCGGACGCCGATGCAAGCGTGCATGCCATCCTGCTGCACGGCTCGGCCGACTGCTTCACCTCGGGCAACGACGTCGCCGACTTCCTGCAGCGGCCGCCTTCGGGGGAGGGGTCTCCGACGTGGCGTCTTTTTGAAGTCATGCCTTTTCTTGAAAAACCAATCGTCGCCGCGGTCGGCGGCCCCGCCGTCGGCATCGGCTGCACCATGCTCCTGCACTGCGACCTGGTGTACGCGGCGAGCAACGCGCGCTTCCAGCTTCCGTTCGTGCCGCTCGGCATCGTGCCGGAGTTCGGCTCCACATTCCTGCTGCCGCTGCTCGCCGGGTACCAGCGCGCGGCGGAGCTGCTGCTCCTCGGCCAGCCGTTCGACGCGCACAAGGCGTACGACGCCGGCATCGTCAGCGCCGTGGTTTCCCAGGAAGACCTCCTGGATGAAGCAGGAAAAGCGGCCGCCTTCCTGGCGTCGCTGCCGGCCGAATCGATCCGCCTTACCAAGCGGCTCATGAAAGCGCGCTACGGCAAGACCGTCGCCGAGACCATCGCGGAGGAGGGCCGCATCTTCCGCGAGCGCTTGCAATCGCCCGAAGCCAAGCAGGCACTGAATGCCTTCCTCGATAAGACAGCTCGCAAGCCGGGTCGGTGAAGAAGTCGGCGTGTCGCCCTGGGTCGAGATCACCCAGGAGCGCATCGACACCTTCGCCAGGGCGATCGAGGATTTCCAGTGGATCCACGTCGACCCGGCGCGCGCCCAGGACTCGCCCTTCGGCGGCACCATCGCCCACGGCTTCCTGACGCTCTCGCTGCTCTCGCACCTCTCCGAGCGCACGTTCACGTTCTCCGACCGCAGGATGGGCGTCAACTATGGCCTCAACCGCGTGCGCTTCACCGCGCCCGTGCCGAGCGGCTCGCGCGTGCGCGCGCGCTTCACGCTCCTCAAGTACGAGCCGCTCGAAGCGAACGGCGTGCAGGTGACCTGGAACACCGTGGTCGAGATCGAAGGCGCGCCAAAGCCGGCGCTGATCGCGGAATGGATCGGCCGCCACTACTACTAAGGAAACCCTGAAAATGCCGCCAACCGTCGTTCCCGCGAATGCGGGAACCCATTTTATTCAAGAAGATGACTAGGCCCCCGCCTTCGCGGGGGCGACTTCTTCAGACCTTCCCTGAATTGGTGACAGTCACCATTTTCTTATGAGATGGAAGCAAAGACCCCCGGGCTCCAACTGGGGCGACTTCGGTCCTGACGACCAGCGCGGGCGCATGAACTGGGTGACGCGCGAGAAGGTGCTGCAAGGCATAGCCGAGGTGAAGGAAGGGCTCACGTTCTCGCTGTCGCTGCCGCTCGACTATCCCGGCGGCAGCGTGCTCAACCCGCGCCGCAATCCGCCGCGGCTTGCAGCCACGCTTCGAAATGGAAAACAGAATTTCTGCTTTCCGCTGGACAGCGAGCAACCGGGCCTGACAGATGTGGTTTCCGACGACGTCGCGCTGCTCACCTTGCAGTACTCGACGCAGTGGGACAGCTTTGCGCACGTCGGCAGTCGCTTCGACGCCGACGGCGACGGCAAGCGCGAGATCGTGTTCTACAACGGTTTCAGGGCGGGAGACGAGCTGCGGCCCGCCCCTGAGAAAAATTCTTCTTCGTGGGACAAGTTCGAAGGCACCGAGGCGAAGACCCTCGGCATCCAGAACCTCGCCGAGCACGGCGCGCAGGGGCGCGCAGTGATGATCGACCTGCACGCGCACTTCGGCCGGCAGCACAAGGCAGTCGGCTTCGTCGAATTGATGGGGGTCCTGGAGAAGGACAAGGTACGAATCGAGAAGGGCGACATGGTGTGCCTCTACACCGGCTTCGCCGACGTGCTCCTGGAGATGAAGAAGCAGCCCGACCCCAAGCTGCTGCACGCCACTTGCACCGGCCTCGATGGGCGCGACGAGCGCCTGCTGCAGTGGATCACGGACAGCGGCCTGGCCGTGCTCATCGCCGACAACTACGCCGTCGAGATCATTCCCACGAGCCTCACCAGGCCGGCGCCGCACGCGCTGATGCCGCTGCACGAGCATTGCCTTTTCAAGAACGGCATCCATCTCGGCGAGATGTGGTATCTCACCGAGCTCGCACGCTGGCTGCGCGAGCACCAGCGCAGCCGCTTCCTGCTCACCGCGCCGCCGCTGCGCCTGCCCGGCGCGGTCGGCTCGCCGGCCACCCCCGTGGCGACTGTATGAAGGCCGCGATCGTCACCGGCGGCTCGTCGGGGATGGGCGAAGCGAGCGCCCGGGAGCTCGCGCGGCGCGGGTGGAACGTGGCCGTCATGTCCAGGAAGAAGTACGAAGGGGATCTGCTTTCGCTCACGGGCGATGTGGCGAACGACGCCGATTGCCGCCGCGTGGCCCAGGCGGTGCTCGACCAGTGGGGCCGCATCGATGCGCTCGTCAACAGCGCCGGCACCACGAAGTTCGTCGCGCATGCCGACCTGGAAGGCCTGTCGGCAGAGGACTTTCTCGACATCGTGCGCGTCAATGTGGTCGGCCCGTTTCAGATGATCCGCGCCTGCGCGCCCGCGCTGAAGGCTGCGCGCGGCTGCGTGGTGAACCTCTCGTCGGTCGCTTCGATCCTCGGCACCGGGTCGTCGATCGCCTATGCGGCCTCCAAGGCGGCGCTCGACACGATGAGCTTCTCGCTCGCGCGCGCGCTCGGCCCGGACATCCGCGTCAACATCGTCTCCCCGGGCTACGTGCGCACGCCCTGGCAGGTGGCCGCGCACGGCGAGCAGGGCGCGGCCGACCTCGAGCGCCGCTTCGCCGAGCGCGCTCCGCTCAAGGCGGCGCCCGAGCCGCAGGACGTGGCCGAAGCGGTCGCGTGGCTCGTCGAGGGCGCGCGGCGCGTCACCGGCGAGATCATCTACGTCGACGGCGGCATGCATATCGCCTCGCCGCGCTGATGTTTGACTATGTAATCGTGGGGGCGGGATCGGCCGGGTGCGTTGTGGCGAACCGCCTGACCGAGGATCCACGCTGCAAGGTGCTGCTACTCGAAGCCGGGCCGCGCGATACCGACCGCTGGATCCACGTGCCGCTCGGCTACGGCAAGCTCTTTTCACGCACCGACATCAATTGGGCATACGAGTCGGAACCCGAGCCCTCCCTCAACGGCCGGCGCGTGTTCACGCCGCGCGGCAAGGTGCTGGGCGGCTCCTCCTCGATCAACGGGCTGGTGTACATCCGCGGCCAGCCCGAGGACTTCGACGGCTGGGGCATCCCGGGCTGGCGCTTCGCCGACCTGCTGCCGTACTTCAAGCGCGCGGAAAACCAGGGCCGCGGCGCCAATGCCTGGCATGGCGTGGGCGGGCCGCTGGAAGTCGGCGACCTGCCCGACCGGCACGAGCTCTGCGATGCCTTCGTCGCCGCCGCGGTGGCGAACGGCATCCCGCGCAACGACGACTTCAACGGGGAGAAGCAGGAAGGCGCGGGCTACTACCAGGCGACTGCCTGCAAGGGGCGACGCTGCAGCACGGCCACCGGCTACCTGCGCCCGGCCGGGAAGCGCCCGAACCTGCGGGTCGAGGTGAACGCGCACGCCACCCGCATCGCCTTCTCGGGCAAGCGCGCCACCGGAGTCGAGTACCGGCAGGACGGGCGCCTTTGCTCCGTCACGGCTTCGCGGGAAATCATCCTGGCGGGCGGCGCCTTCAATTCGCCCCAGCTTTTGCAGCTTTCGGGCATCGGTCCGTCCGCATTGCTGGCGCAGCATGGCATCCCGGTGGTGCACGAGCTGCCGGCAGGGGAGGCGCTGCAGGACCATTTCTACGTGCGCACCTTCTGGAAGTGCAACAAGCCCATCACGCTGAATGACGACATGCGCAGCCTCTTCAGGATGGGGCGAATCGGTCTGCAGTACCTGATGAACAAAAGAGGGCCCCTGACCGTAAGCGCGGGCTACGCAGCCGCGTTCGTGCGCACGAAGCCGGAGCTCAAGCGCCCCGACGCGCAGATCTACTTCATCAACTTCTCCACCGCGAAGCGCGGCGGCGTGCTGCATACCCACTCCGGGTTCACCAGCTCGGTGTCGCAGCTGCAGGTCGAGTCGCGCGGCTCGGTGCGCATCGCCTCGCGCGATCCGTTCGCGCCGCCGGCCATCCGCTACAACTACCTCGCCACCGAGAACGACCGGCGCGTCATGGTGGATGGCCTCAAGCTCGTGCGCCGCATCGTGAACACGCCGCCCATGCGCGACTACGTCGCCGCGGAATTCGCGCCGGGCGCGTCGGTGCAGAGCGACGACGAATGGCTCGCCTTCTGCCGCGAGACCGGCGACACGGTGTTCCATCCGACCTCCACCTGCAGCATCGGCAGGGTCGTCGGCGCCGACCTGAAGGTTCTCGGGACGGAAGGCTTGCGGGTCATCGACGCCTCGGTCATGCCGGCAGTGCCTTCGGGCAACATCAACGCCGCGGTAATCGCCGTGGCGGAGAAAGGCGCCGATCTCGTGAAAGAAGGGGCCAGGTAGTATAATCCGACTACCGCATGAGCATTGCTGCCACGAGCCTCAAGCTGCCGAAGCGACTCAAGTCCCGCGTTGAACGTCTGGCGCGTCGTGCGGGCGAGTCGACACACGCATTCATGGTGCGCGCGCTGGAAATGCAGGTCGAAGCCGCGGAGCTCCACCAGTCCTTCGTGGATGAGGGCATGCGCGCCGACGAGGCAATGCAGAAGAGCGGCCTGGGTTACGAGGCGCAGGCCGTCCATGACTATCTCGCCGCGAAAGCGCGCGGCGGAAAGCCGCGCCGGCCCAAGGCCGTGCGGTGGCGAAGGTAATCTATTCGGCCGGCGCGCTGCGTGATCTTGAGCTCATTGTCGAGTTCCTGCTGGACACCTCGCCGGAATCGGTCGGGCAGGCAGTCGCACAGATAGCGGATGCAGTCGGCATTCTTGCGAGCCATCCGCGCATCGGTCGCCGCGTGCGAGGAACGTTGCGCGAGCTGGTGATCAGCCATGGTGCGAGCGGTTATCTGGCGCTCTACCGCTTCGACCGCTCGCCAGGAATCGTTCGGATTCTCCACGTGCGCCATCAGCGGGAAGCCGGATACCAGGATTGATGCAGCCGCCATGTGGGAGCTTGCTGTACTCGTTGTCATCGGCTTTGCCCTTTTCCTCTGGATCGACAGCCTGCGGGCCCGCGAGCGGGCGGTGCAGGCGGGCCGCGCGGCGTGCAAGCGCTACGATCTGCAATTCCTGGATGACACGGTGTCGTTCGCGCGCCTGCGCCTGGCGCGGGACCCGGAAGGGCAGGTGCGGATCGCGCGCACCTACACTTTCGAGTTCTCCGATACCGGCAATAACCGCCGCCACGGTGCCATCATGATGCTCGGCGCCCAGGTGCTCGACCTGCAGCTCGAGCCCTATCCCATCCAATGAGCTGGCTCGCGGGAAAGGTGGTCGAGAACCGGCACTGGACCGACGCGCTGTTCTCTCTGCGCGTGGAGGGGGCGCCGATCGGCTTCGAGGCCGGGCAATTCGTGCGCATCGCTCTCGATATGGAGGAGGGAAATGAGGACTCGCGCGTGGCGCGCCCCTTTTCCATGGTCAACCCGCCGCACGACCCGGTGCTCGAGTTCTACGGCATCGTGGTGCCGGAGGGGCCGCTCTCGCCCCGCCTTGCCCGGCTCGCGCCCGGCGACACGCTCTACGTAGCCTCCAATCCGGCGGGCTTTCTCGTCTTGTCCGAGCTGCCCGACGCGCAGACATTGTGGCTAATCTCCACCGGCACGGGAATCGCGCCTTTTCTCTCCATCGTGCGCACGCAGGCGCCGTGGCGCCGCTTTCGCAACGTGGTGCTGGTGCACGCGGTGCGGCATGCGCGCGAGCTGGTTTACCGGGAGACGATCGAAGCTCTTCCACGCATCCAGTACGTACGCGTGGTAAGTCGAGAAAATGACTCCGGCGCGCTCGCCGGCCGAATACCGGCGCTGTTGCGCGACGGGCGGCTGGAAGCGGCGGCGGGGCTCGAGCTTTCGGCGGCCAACTCGCAGGTCATGCTGTGCGGCAATCCCGACATGCTGAAGGACACGAGCGCGGTGCTCATCGAGCGCGGCATGCGCAAGCATCGGCGCCGGGCGCCGGGCCACATCACGGTGGAAAGTTTCTGGTGAGCGTGTCGAAAGTCACACTCGCGCTCGCGGGCATGCTGCTCATCGCCGCTTGCAGCACGCTGCGGCTCGCCTACGACAACGCCCCGATTTACGTCAAGTATCGTGCCGGCCAGTACTTCGACGTGCAAGGCGCGCAGGATCACGAGCTCGCCGAGCGCATCGATGCGTTCTTCGCCTGGCATCGCGAAGCGGCGTTGCCGGAATACGCGCTCGTCGCCGAAGAAGCGGCCGTTCGCTTAGGAAAAGGGCTCTCGCGCGATGACCTCGTTTGGGGTTACGATTCTTTGGTGGCGCACGCGAGGCAAAGCCTGCGCGCCGCCGCCCAGCGAATCGCACCGCTCCTGGATCGCCTCACGCCGGAGCAGGTGGCGTACATGGAGCACGGATTCGCCAAGGACAACCGCAAGTTCGAAAGGGAGAACCTGCGGGGCAGTGAGGAGGAACGCCGCAAGCGCCGCGCGCAGCGCGTAGAAGAACGGCTGGAGGATTGGGTGGGCAACCTTTCGCAGGCTCAGGTGGAGCGGGTGCGGCAGTACTCGGCCCGCGCGCCGCTGTACGACGAGATGCGCTACCGCGATCGCCAGCGCTTCCAGGCCGAAGTCGCCGGCATGGTGCGGGCGCGCCGCGCGCACGAGCTGCTGCCCGAGCGCCTGGCCTGGTGGGAGCGCGGCCGCGATCCCGCGTACGAGCAGGCGAGCCAGGCCAACCGGCAGGAGTTCTTTGCGCTGCTGCTCGACCTCGACCGCAGCCTGAGCGAAGCGCAGCGCGCCCGCGCGCGCGACAACCTGCGCCGCTATGCGGGCGATTTCGCCGCGCTCGCGGCCCGGAAGGGGCCGTGACCGACCGCGCGGCGCTGCACGGCGTCGAGCCGATCGAGTCGCAGCCGGGGAAGTACGCCGGGCGCACGCGCTACACCCGGCTCGAATACGAGGCGCTGCTCGCCAATGCCTCGATCGGCATCGCGTTCACCCGCGACCGGCGTTTCTTCCTGTGCAACCAGCGCTTCGCCGAGATGTTCGGCTACGCGCCGGGCGAGCTGATCGGCCAGTCGGGCGAGGTGGTGTACACGAGCGGCGAGAGCTACGCCGCGCTCGGCGAGATCGCGGTGCCGATCCTCAACGATGGCCGCCAGCTCGACCTCGAGTGGCAGGTGCGGCGCAAGGACGGCTCCACGTTCCTCGCGCGCCTGATCGCGAAGGCGCTCGACACCGCCAACCCGCACCAGGGCACCGTGTGGATTGTCGAGGACATCACCGAGATGCGCCGGCAGGCAGACGAGGTGCATCGCCTGCTGCGCGAGCAGGAGGCGATCCTCGGCAGCGCTTCGGTGGGGATAGTGTTCATCCGCGAGCGGCGCATCGTGCGCTGCAACCGGCGCTACGAGGAAATGTACGGCTACGCGCCCGGCGAGCTCGTGGGCAAGCCGACGGCCCTGCTCTACACCGACATCTCGCTGCACGCCAAGGCCGCCTCGGTCTACGACGCGCTCGCGCGCGGCGAGGTGTCGCGCCGCGTGGAGCTGCGCAAGCGCAAGGACGGCGGCACGCTGTGGACGCGCATCGCCGGCAGCGCGGTCGACCCGAAGGATCCGCACAGCGGCTCGGTGTGGGTGGTGGAGGACATCACCGAGGAGCGCCGCGCGGAGGACGAGCTGCGGCGCGTGCAGGGCGTGGTCGAAGAGCGCATCCAGCGCGCCCTCGCGGAGCAGGAGCTGATCCTCGACAACGCCTCGGTCGGAATTGCGTTCGTGCGCAACCGCGCCATCCAGCGCTGCAACCGCTTCCTCGAGGAAATGGTCGGGGCGGGTCCCGGCGAGCTCGTGGGCCAGAGCTCGGCGGTGCTGTTCGCCTCGCAGGCCGAGTGGCAGGAAGCCGTGCGGCTCGCGTACAACCACACCGCGCCCGGCGAGACCCACGACAGCGAGTGGCGCTTCAAGCGGCGCGACGGCTCGACGTTCCGCTGCCGTACGCGCGGCCGGCGCACCGACCTCGGCGAAGCCGAGCAGGAGTGGATCTGGAGCTTCGAGGACGTCACCGCCGAGCGCGAGGCCGATCAGCGCGTGCAGCGGGCGCTCGCCGAGCAGGAGCTGATCCTCGACAACGCCACGGTCGGCATCGCCTTCCTGCGTAACCGCGTCTACCAGCGCTGCAACCCGCGCTTCGAGGAGATGTTCGGCTACGGCCCGGCGGAGCTGGTCGGCTGCGGCACCGAGACCATTTACCCCAGCAAGCAGGCGTGGCAGGCGGACGCTGCGTTCTACGAGGAGCTGAAGCGCGGCGAGGCGGTCTCCACCGAGCGCCAGTACCGTCGCAAGGACGGCAGCCTCTTCTGGTGCAAGCTGGTGGGCAAGTCCATCGACCCGGCCCGTCCGCACGAGGGCTCGATCTGGATCTACGACGACGTCAGCGCCGAGCACGCGGCGCGCGAGTCACTGGAACGCTCGCGCGACGCGCTCGAGCGCGCCGTGGCCGAGCGCACGGCGGAGCTGCAGGCGGCCAACCAGCGCCTGGAGGTCGAGGTGGGCGAGCGCAAAATGGCCGAGCAGCGCGCCAAGCACCTCGCCGACCACGATGCGCTCACCGGCCTGCCGAACCGCCGGCTGCTCGAGGACCGCCTGACGCAGGCGCTCGCGCTCTCGTACCGCAACCGCAAGCAGACCGCGGTGATGTTCATCGACCTCGACCGGTTCAAGACCATCAACGATTCCCTGGGCCACGCAGTGGGCGACCTGCTGCTGCGCGAGGTGGCGATGCGCCTGGTGAACCAGCTGCGCATCGGCGACACCATCTGCCGCATCGGCGGCGACGAGTTCGTGGTGGTGCTGCCGGAGATCAAGCGGGCATCGG